>Ga0209510_1002917_pt1 | contig 16797 bp, 17 predicted proteins | sample BiotimSIPDNA_FD_185749 | JGI IMG/M metagenome (GOLD analysis project Ga0209510, IMG submission 185749) | Anaerobic biogas reactor microbial communites from Washington, USA - Biogas_R1 time_0 SIP DNA (SPAdes) (version 2) | ecosystem: Engineered > Bioreactor > Anaerobic > Unclassified | place... | reverse complement strand
GGCCCTAAGAACGAGGAGCAGTTGAGGGATACATTGACAGCGGCGGACGTGGATATACCGCAAGCTGATGCGGACTGGCTGTATGGAGGCTGATGCATTAAATCCTGTTAAGATTGGGTCATAGGTTAAAGTGGACGTCGGTGCTCATATTCGCAATTAATGTGTTCTTTTATCTCGAAAAAAGCCATATTTATGGTAGTATGGCAATAAAACAAGCCATTTTCAAGAGTAAATCCACACAAAGGTTGAAAATATGTGCACCGCCCTATAGTTTTGGACTAAGCAAATATTGCCCTGTTATTTTCTCAGCACAAATCCGAGCAGTGGTCTACAATAAGTGCTAGCAAGAAATGATCTACAACCGCATTGACAGTTATTCCTTGGAGTGATAGCCTAAATATAGAAATAGAAATCGACTCATGTTAAGCGGGAGGGGCACTATGGGTTGGAAATCAAAAATGTTGATTCTCATCTATGCTATTGTGGTTCTTTTTTCCTTGAGTTCATGTGAATCTGCAACACAGCAAAACGGGGGATCGGGTCGGGAAGCTATCTTTGCTTCAAGTGCTCAGGAAGCGCGTAATTTTGCATCCGCGGGCAATCCGAATATTCCATCATACATAAACGAGACCCTGACATTCCTGGCTGACCGCCTGGAGGGGAAATTGCATCAATCTCTCAGCTCTGATGAATCAAAAATACTTGCAGTTGGTTTTATTAAAGATATTCTGGAGGCCGGAGATTCAAGTCAGGATGGATATCAAGTGCCTGGGGGAGATCAAGCACTAGACACAGACCGGGCGCTTGCAGGATTTCAGGCGCTTACCGGCTACAGGCAATGGGCTTATCGTACCCGAATCGACAAAACACTTCAACCATATAGTCTCTACGTTCCGCCAGCTTACGATCCCGATAAGAAATATGGTCTGATTGTACAGCTTCATGGCTATAGCGGGAATGATTACGACGGTGGTCTCCATTTGGCTAAGCTTGAGCCCGAGGACCTGTTCATTGTCTCTGCCTACGGTCGCGGCGATGTCTCCTATGAATCTGTTGCGGAGCAGGATGTTCTTGATGTAATGGAAATGATTGTGGAGCGCTATCCAATCGATCCAGACAGGATATACCTTACCGGAAACTCGATGGGAGGCCTTGGAACATGGAAGATTGGACAGCTCTATCCTGATAGATTCGCGGCTATCGCCCCTTTTTGTGGATGGACTGGAACACAGATGCTTGACAATCTTGGAAACCTCGAAACCTTCATCGTTCATGGTGAGTATGACACCTCGGTTTCGGTAGACATAGACAGGGAAGCTGCTGCGAAGCTACAAGAGGCAGATTACTCAGTTACCTATATTGAAATACCGGGCGGTACCCATTCAGCATGGACTGAGTGGGCTGCTTTGAATGATCCGAATACGTTTTTTGATTTTCTCAACTCATGTGTCCGCGATACTTCCCCGGAGCACATCAGAGCCGTTATACCGACAGCAAGATATGGGTGTAAATACTGGGTTAATGTCACTGAACTGGACACCTCCGGTGACTTGGATTATTTTATGAAGGAAGACCGCCAAAGAGCTTCCACCAATTTCCCGCGTTATCTTCCGGCACCGGGGACTATAGAGGCGCAACGAAAAGGGAGTTCTGAAATCCTAATCACGACAAATAGAATCCGGGCATTCGGCATTGACCTTTCGCTCGCAGGAGTTGACCCTTCGAGGACTGTTACAATTGATATCGACGGGCAAAGACATGACATAAAACCCTCATCGGAGAGTATTAGCTTCCATATCCTTTCCGATGGCGTGTGGGAAATTGATGGCAGTGCAGGCAGCTCTAAACTAGCCCGCCACGATGGAGACGGTGTTGCAGGGCTTTTTATGAAGCCGCTCATTATAGTTTATGGAACCATGGATTCACAAAGAAGCGAAGCTCTTGAAGCAGGAGCAAGGCAGCTTGCCGACTGGTCATGGACCGATGATCTGCGCATCGGCGTCAAAACTGGCATGTTTCGTGTCAAGGCCGATACGGAGCTGACCGAGGAAGATATTCAAGACAATAACCTTATCCTTGTAGGTAATTCGGTGGAAAACACTATTACAGCAAGGATTGCCGACACTTTTGCGCCATACTATTCTGCTGGGAAAATCACGGTTGACGGCCAAGCATTCAGCGAAGCCGGGCTATGCGTCACAAGGCCTAATCCGCTTGCGCCCCAACGCATTGTCACCTGCTTTGACATGCCGTGTGACTTCATTGATTCCATTGATGATGTCGTACTATGGTTCAGGTTCTTCTCCCTAAGATTACGTAATAACCATTCCGAAACAGGATCCTATCCTGGTTTCTGCCCTGATGTGATGGTTCTAACGGAGCATCCCGGTATCGACGCCTGGTCCGGATGGTTTGACCGCAACTGGGAGAACCTCGAGGGTCAGCCACAAAGTGATTGATATTACAAAAGGCGCTTCGGCGCAGGCTAGGCAAAAACTTACATAGGTATATTAACATTGGCCATTTTGTGTTAGAATAAGGACAGTTATTCTTTGAGGTGAAGCAAATGGCCTTCATGGCATATACGAACATGAATGAGAACAATTGGTACAAGCTCGATAATGCCGCAAAAATATACCCCGCTATTAGTGGTCCCGGGAGCAGCAGTATATTCAGGGTCGCCGCTTTACTAAAGCAGGATGTGGATCCGCAGGTACTTCAGGAGGCTCTTGCTTTAACAGCGCCTCGCTTTCCGGCGCTTTCAGTAAGAATGAAAAGGGGCTTATTCTGGTATTACTTTGAGTTCAATCCCGAAACACCGCTGGTAACAGTCGAGAAGGCACCTCCATGTCGTCCAATCAAGCCTGACGAAAACAATGGCTATTTATTCCGCGTCAGCTACTATAAAAAGCGGATTAGTCTTGAGATATTCCACGCTCTCACAGATGGTACCGGGGCACTTATTTTCCTTAAGACGCTTGTTTCACAATATCTCACGCTGTTGGGACATGGAGTATTCACTTATGCCGGTATCCTTGATTGCGAGGATTACCCTTCGGTCAGCGAGACTGAGGACAGCTTTAGAAAGTATTCTGGCCCAAAGTCAAACAGCAAGTGGAAGGAAGAAAAGGCTTATCATGTCAATGGTACAAAAATGCCCTCAGAGTATCTTGGAGTTGTGCATGGCATTATTCCTTTGAATGACTTCATTAAGCTTGCCAGAGAGAGTAATGTAACCTTAACGATGTATATTACGGCCCTTATTATTTATTCTATCTACCGTACACAGCTAAACAACAGGAGAAGCTATGCTCCGGTGAAGGTGTCGGTTCCTGTGAACCTCAGGCAATACTTCCCTTCGAAGACCCTGAGAAATTTCTCTTCATTTGTGAACATAGGAATGAGCTTTGACGGCCAGGAATATACATTTGAGCAGATTTTGAATACTGTGTCGCAGGCAATGAAAAGCGAAGTACAGCCAGACAAGCTTATTGGTAAAATAAGTGCTAATGTGAACGCGGAAAAAAACATATTTATGAGACTGGCGCCGCTTATTTTGAAGAATGTTGTTTTGAGAACGGCATATAATGCATACGGAGTGAGCCAGTTTACATGCTCGTTTTCTAACCTTGGAGCTATCAAGCTGCCTGAGGAGATGGAGCAATATATCGAAAGATTTGAGTTTGTATTGGGGGCACCGGCTGCAAACATGATTAATTGCACCGCATGCTCCTTTAAGGATGACTTAATTATTACTTTTACTAAAATGATGCATGAGACTGATATTGAGAAGTTTTTCTTCCGTTATCTTACACAGCAGGGCTTGAGTGTTACGATTGAGACGAACCGGGGGTAATTTGTTGAAGTATTGTACAAAATGCAATGTAAAGGTAAATACTAATGGCTCGAAGTGCCCATTGTGCTCGAGACCTTTATCACAGGAGCCTGACGTGAAGCTTGATACAGCCGATGGCGTTAGTGAACCTATCATGGATAAAGAGATTTGTCCGGACGGCTTGGCTGGTGCAGATGCTGCGGATTTTAAGGATTGGTCCAGATATCCCAGCCCCGAAGGAGGAAGTGGGTACAGGTACAATTTTTTACTTAGGCTATTTATATTCATTTCTATAGTAGTGGGCTCCACCTGCTTACTAATCAATCTACTTACCTATGAGGGAAATCTATGGTCTCTATATGTTATTGGCTCCCTGCTTTATGCCTGGGTAGTTATCGGCTATCCGTTATTAAGAAAGAGAAAGACAGGGCAAATAATAGTTGTGGTTGCGATTGCTACTTCTATTTATGTCTTTTCGCTTGAGCTGGCAACACATACAAAGGGATGGGGCTTGACATATGTATTGCCGTTCATTTTTATCGGGGCTACCTTGGTAATAACCTTTATTATCCTTATTAAAAGGCTGAAATGGCGTGAATATACAGTATACCAGACGATTATGGTGATATTGGGCTTTTTGCCCATAATATTTTGCGTGACGGGTCTTGCAAACCCCATGTGGCCAAGCATATTATCGGCCTTCTACTCCTTATTGACACTTGTGGGAATGTTTGTTTTTGTCGATAAGAAGTATAAGGATGAGTTGATTAAACGTTTTCATATATAGCTCTTGCGCAGCAACTTTGCTTACCTCTGTAGGCATGAAGCGCTTTACAATATACTCTCTGCTTGACACATAAAATTCTGTGCTATAATGTTATTTGTTATTGGAATTTGTACTATAAAGGAGCGATGGTTCTTTGTACTCACTTAAAGAGAGTTATTATGATGGCCGGGGAAATCTTCGGAACCCTGGAGAAAGCTATCTTGACGGTGAAGGAATTATGCGTGAACCAGGTGAAGATTACTTCGATTATTTTGGCATATTAAGACAGGCATACGATGAGTTTTACGACAGCCACGGAATTATAAGACAGTATGACGAGAGCTTTTATGATGGTTCGGGTAATATGTCCGAAAGGTAAGGCTTAGGTGTGATTTGCTTTGTGCGGTAATGGTTGAAGCATAGATAGTTTTTTGGAAGTAAAAAAGCGTTCACTTAGGTTGTCTAGCTATACCTAAGTGGGCGCTTCTTATTGCATGAGTGGACTTTTTCAGTTGTCTCATTATCCTCTAAAACATTTTCTTCCTGATAAACGTAAAGCCAATAAGGACACATATAACTAAAGACAAAGCCACGATAATCCAGAATGAATAGGGTCCTGCCAAAGGCAGTGGAACATTCATTCCAAAAAAGCCGGAAATCATTGTTGGTATTGCCATTATGATCGTGACCGAGGCTAAAAACTTCATCACTATATTCAGATTGTTTGAAATAATGGAAGCAAAGGTATCCATTGTACCGGTTAAAATGCTGCTATAGATATTCGCCATTTCTATAGCCTGCCTATTTTCTATAATCGCATCCTCAAGCAACTCTGTATCCTCGGGATACATCTTTATATGCTCGTGCTTCATCAGCTTTTCCAATACAACCTCATTGGATTTCAAGGAGGTTGAAAAATATACAAGACTCTTTTGGAGCTTCATCATGAGAAGGAGCTCTTTATTTCTTTGTGACTTATGCAGATCCTGCTCAATTCGGTTGCTTGTTCTGTCGATATGCTTCAAATGCTGCAAAAACCTTGTGGCATTTCTATAGAGTATCTGAAGAATAAACCTGGTTTTATAGTGGGTAAAAAATGCCTTTACCTTGTTGCTGGAAAAGTCTTTTAGCAGTGTCTCGCCTTTGAGGCAGACTGTAATAATCATGTGTCTGATGAGAACAATGGCTAGAGGGATTGTCGTAAACATATTCATATCGCCCTCTTTGTCCACAATCGGGGTATCGACAATGACTAGCGTCTGCCCATTATCACTCTCTATACGTGCTCTTTCCTCATCGTCAAGTGCAGCCTTCAGATAATCAAGTTCTACATTCAATGAACTGCTGACATTATTGATCTCTTCCTCAGTTGGATTAACAAGATTTATCCAGACACCATCTGAAAACTCTTCAGTGCGGACAATTCCATTGTCAACGGATTTAAAGATTTCAATCATCAAAACCACCCTCTTTTCTCTAATTAGTCTGTGTGGAGGGCTTATTATCTATGACTGGATCACATTAAAGTAAGCAGCATGGATAATAAACCCTTTGTACTGGGATAACATTGCTTGTGGTAACTACCGCTAGGGTCACCGTCCATGTGCTCACCTCCGAAAAATTTCTATTTGCTTAATACTTGTGATAAATCAACCAATAAAAAAACCGTCAACAACGAGTGACGGAATCAATATATGAAACTCATCTCACTCGTTGAGTTTTAGCTCTATACAGCTTTGGATCGTATAACCCAGCTACATTAGGTAGAACCTTATTTCGGTAATACCTGTTGACCCCATTGGCATCTCTCGATGTTTCGGGGCAGCAGCGTGTATCTGTATAGTAGCCTCACCTAACGATAATATTTTTATAGTACAAGTATACAACTATATCTGTCTTAATTCAACATATATCTTCACACTGTCATAGCCTAAATGCATTAGGCAAAAGATCCTTCAGCTTATATACTCTATGCTCGCCGGACTTTATTGACACAATAATATCCGTTTCATCATCCATAAATTCGGCCATTACCTGTCTGCATGCCCCACAGGGAAATGCGGTATCAAAGCTATCCGTATCGCATGCTACTGCCAATGCGTTAAATTTCTTAGCACCTTCCGATACCGCCTTAAATATGGCTGTCCTCTCTGCGCATACTGACAATCCATATGATGCATTTTCAATATTAACTCCCGTGTATAGCCGACTATCAGCACATAGCAATGCCGCTCCCACTCTAAAGTTTGAATATGGGCTATAGGAGTTACGCCTTGCCTCCATAGCCTTTAGAACCAGCTCCTGATATGACATTGCAGCCTCCTTATCTTGCTTATGGCCATTATTATTTGCTAATATTAGAATATACTATTTTCGGTATTTCATCAAAGAAAAAAGTGTTTTAGAAACGAATAAATGTGCCTACAACTTTTCCTATAACCTTAATGCCCTCTCTGGCCAGACTTACTATTCTTGGCGGGTTATCGGGATTTGAACTATGGGGCATCAGTGTTACCATATCTTCTGATCTGTAAAACTTTTTTATGGTAGCAGCCTCGTCGTTTACCAGAACAAGGGCTATCTCACCATTTTCAACTTCTTCCTGGCGGCGGATCATAACCAGTTGCCCATCAATAATGTTGGAAAGGTTCATACTGTCACCTTTTACTAACAGGTAAAAGCATTCGCCGGAGGGAACCAGCGAGGAGTCTATAGTGGAGTATCCTAAGAGATTTTGCTCTGCATATAGAGGCTCTCCTGCCCTTACGACACCAAGGATTGGCAGTTCAACAGTTTTTCCAGATAGGCCTCCGGCATCTGAAGGATCAATGCTTTTGCCATCCCTAATGTCGTTTCTGCAAAGCAGATAATCAACGGTGACATCAAAAAAGTCAGCATACCTTTTAAGGGACTCTATTTCGGGTACTTGTATATTGTTCTCATACCTTGATATAGAGCTCTTTTTCGTATAAAACATTTCAGCTAACTGCTGCTGAGTTAACTTTTTCTCCAGTCTCAATTCCTTGAATCTTTCGCCAAAAGATTCCAAATCATCAACTCCCGGAAATAATTATAACAGAAGTTGCATATTATGCATATTATGTTACTCTGCGGGTAACAATAATTTGAAAAAACTATTGACCTTATACAAAATTTCGATACAATAGTAAATAATGGTTACTTATAAGACAACTAATTGCGACAATATTTTCACATACATTTATTTTTTGTGTTGGAATTTCAATGAATAGGAGGATGGCATGGATATTTTAGAGATCAGTCAAAGGATGGATGAACTGATTATCTCATATATGAAGGGGGAGGATTGTGAGACTCAAATGGAAGAGCAGCGGCAAAAGCTGAATGATGAGGCAGAGAACAGGTTAGAGGGCAGAAAGATGGGATTCTAAATGCCCACCAAATATGTTGCGGAGGGACTTTTATTCAGCCCAATACAAGCCACGAACTAAATCCTTAGAATTCTCATTATTTTAAGGATTTTTATTTTCAAATCAGTTAACATAATGACAATAGGAAGAATTAATGGGTCGATTGTTAATATATTGACAATCGACCCATTGCTTGATATAATCAACTATGATTGGATAAATAGAATTTTCTCGGTTGGACAGGCAACTGTTTCAAGATGTTAAGCTCCATGATATTGAGCTTATATAGAGCTTTTAGGGTGGAGAGCCTATTAGTTTTCCGCCCTACATTTATCTTATACCAGCAAGAGCATAGATTATCAAAAAAAGAGCAAAAAACAAGTTACATAAATAATTTATTTAAGGAGTTGAGAGACGTGAAAGTTAACATTACAGAGACTGTACTACGTGATGCGAATCAGTCGCTTATTGCCACAAGAATGCCGTTTTCGGACTTTGAAGGAGTTTTGGAAACCTTGGATCAAGCGGGCTACTACTCTCTTGAGTGCTGGGGTGGCGCTACCTTCGATTCATGCCTCAGATATTTGAGTGAGGATCCCTGGGAAAGACTCGAAAAAATCAGAGCAAAGGTAAAAAACACAAAGCTTCAAATGCTCTTGAGAGGTCAGAATATACTTGGTTATAAGCATTATCCCGATGACGTGGTCAGAAAGTTTGTGGCTCATTCAGTCAGCAGCGGGATAGATATCTTTAGGATATTCGATGCATTGAACGATTTTCGTAATATTGAGGTGGCTGTTGATGAGACGCTAAAGCAGAAGGCACATGCACAGGGTTGCATTTGCTATACAACCAGCCCCATTCACAATTTAGAGAATTACACAAAGCTGGTGAAGCAGCTTGAGCAGATGGGTGTCGATTCCATATGCATTAAGGATATGGCAGGCATTATGGGACCCCAGGAGGCTTATGACCTTATTAAGGCAATAAAGGAAACCGTTAAGCTGCCCGTATTCCTTCATACCCATTCTACTACCGGCTTAGGACCCATTACTTTGATCAAAGCAGTCGAAGCAGGCTGTGACGGCATAGATACTGCGATATCATCTTACTCAGGCGGGACTTCCCAGCCTTCTACGGAGACTATAAATTATGCTTTAAAGCAGATGGGTTACACAACGGGATTAGATGAAAGTGTTCTGAAAAAGATAAATGATTATTATAAGCCTCTAAAGGAGAAGCACATAGCTACAGGTCTTATGGATGCCTTCGTAATGGGTACAGACACGGATGCTCTTGTATACCAGGTGCCGGGAGGCATGCTCTCGAATTTGATTGCACAGCTTAAGGCACAAAATGCTATGGATAGACTCGATGAAGTTCTTACTGAGACACCGAAGGTAAGGAAGGACCTGGGATATCCTCCATTGGTAACGCCTATGAGCCAAATGGTAGGTGTTCAGGCGGTATCCAATGTACTCAATGGAGAAAGATACAAGACTGTTTCCAACGAGATTAAGGCTTACTTTAAAGGTGAATATGGCAGGTCACCGGGTGAAATCAATCCTGACCTGATTAAGAAGGTTTTAGGCGACGAGAAGCCCATGGAGACCAGGTATGCAGATACTCTGGAGCCTGCATTTGAGAAGGCAAAGGCTAAGCTGAAGGGTATTGCCAAGAGTGATAAGGATGTCCTGTCATACATTGCATTCCCGCAGATCGCAGAAAAGTTCTTCAAGGAAAGAGAAGAAAGAACTGTGACAAAGGTAAGTTACACAATAGTTAAAAAGTAAAGGATGGTGCAATATGTCTGTAGGTGAAAGTCTGGTAGTTGGCTTGTTTCTTGTAGTTCTGGTGTTTTCGGTACTCGCTATTTTGTATGGCATGATTATGCTATTGGCTGCCGTCCTGAGGCCTAAGGCCAGTAAAAAGGCAGTTGAAAATAATAAGGATTCAGCAGTTGGTGCGACAAGCATGGATATGGACCTGGTTCAGACCTCGTTCGGAGAAGTGAAGCTTAAAGATGTGGATGAAAGAACGGCGGCAATGATAATGGCTATCATTAGCGATGAATCCCAGATACCGCTTAGTGAATTACGCTTCAAATCGATTAAGGCAGTTGAATAGTCAGATAGCGGTTCAAATTGCTGAAAAGCAAAACATTAATAAGTGCGGAGGTTTTAGTTATGATATATGAAGTAACAATTAATAATAAAAAATATGAGGTAGAAGTGGAAAGGGGACAGGCAGCTATACTTTCGACTAAAGAAGTTACAGCACCTGTTATGCAACCCCAGGCTGTTGCTGCACCTGTACCGGCTGCACAAGCTGCTCCTGTTGCACAGGCGGCTCCTGCTGTGAATATTGGAGCTGGCGAGGCTATAACGGCGCCAATGCCGGGTAATATTCTGGATATTAAGGTTAGCTCCGGTTCTCAGGTTAAAAAAGGCGATATACTATTCATTCTTGAAGCAATGAAAATGGAAAATGAAATCACTGCGCCAAAGGACGGAGTAGTACAAATTCAAACTGCCAAGGGTTCGACCGTTAACACTGGTGATCTCCTTGCTGTTATACAATAGTGAGGTGAAATAAATGTTTTTGGATGCAATTAGTAATATATTTATGAATTCGGGATTTGCGGCGCTTACGTGGCAGCATTGTGTTATGCTTCTTGTGGCATGCATTCTCATATATCTGGCAATTGTTAAGAAATTCGAACCTCTTTTGTTGTTACCGATTGCTTTTGGCCTTTTGCTTGCCAATCTGCCCCTTGCCGGTCTGATGAGTGGGCCTCAGGAAGGTTCTACCGATCCGGGTGGCTTGCTGTATTACCTCTATCAGGGTGTTAAGCTGGGCATATATCCATCCCTGATATTCCTAGGAATCGGAACCATGACAGACTTTGGGCCTTTAATTGCAAGGCCGAGCAGTCTATTTATGGGTGCCGGTGCTCAGTTCGGAATAGGTGCAGCATTTATTATTGCTACTGCTCTGGGCTTTACACCACATGAGGCGGGCTCCATTGGCATAATTGGCGGGGCAGACGGACCTACGGCTATATACCTTACCACAAGACTGGCTCCTGACCTGTTGCCTGCAATAGCTATAGCGGCATATTCCTATATGGCGTTGATACCATTGATACAGCCCCCTATTATGAGGCTGCTTACAACAAAGAAGGAAAGAGAAATAAAGATGGAACAGCTGCGAGAAGTGTCAAAGCTGGAGAAAATTGTTTTCCCGATTGCTGTTACAATATTCTGCGTGCTACTTCTTCCGTCGGTTGCTCCTTTAATTGGAATGCTGATGCTTGGCAACCTCTTTAAGGAATCAGGTGTTGTTGAAAGGCTTTCAGACACTGCGCAGAATGCATTAATCAACATTGTAACAATTTTCCTCGGCGTTACTGTTGGGGCGACGGCAAATGCGGAGAGATTTCTGCAGCTTGAGACACTGATGATTATTGGTCTTGGCTTGCTTGCTTTCATGTTCAGTACCGTTGGCGGATTGCTCATTGGTAAGGTAATGTGCTGGGTGTCAGGTGGTAAAATAAATCCCCTGATTGGTTCTGCCGGTGTATCTGCTGTCCCGATGGCAGCAAGGGTATCTCAGGTAGAGGGCCAGAAGGCAAATCCGTCAAATTATCTGCTGATGCATGCTATGGGACCGAACGTGGCAGGCGTTATCGGCTCTGCTGTTGCAGCCGGTGTTTTACTTGCCTTGTTTGGATAGGATGATAGATATTTGACCTAAGTTGTTATAAGGAAAATAATTAGTGAAGCTGTGCAGGCTACTCAATAAATACGGCGGAGTACCAGTTCTGCTCATCGTTTGGCTCCTTTAGAGTGTTGAGAGGCAGGTTAAACTGATGCACAGTCTTGAATACATCAATACCTACACTGTGAAATGCAGGGCGCGCTTTCCTGGGATTTGCACAAGCACATTCCTCGAAACCCCTGCATTTATTGCATAGGGCGCAGTCGCTCAGTGAAAAGGCAAAATAGTAGCCATCCACAAAGGCCTGGCTCTCTATGGCAAAGGAAACATCCTGCGAAACTTTCTTATCCCTTGAGTGGATGATTATCCCCCAGCTATATTTTTTAAATATTTTCTCATACTCCCAAGGAGCGGGAGAACCGGGCCTGGAAGGGCAGGTGAGGCCCTTGCCCCAATCGCCGCAGCCATACATGCACTTCAACAGTGTTCTAGGATCAAAGGCAATGTCATCTATATTGAATTTCACAGCATGGTCTGCTCCCAGCTCCAGTGCTTTCTTAATATATTTCTCTGCGTCCATTTAATCTCCTACCTCCGTCTATCGTCCTTAATCATTAGGTCTTATCATTTACGCCGCCAATACGGCTTATCTATGATAAATCCGCCAACTCATTACATATAATATAGCAGAATTTCAGGCAAATGAATATGGGGTGTTATGTAAATTGAATGATATGGAACCCGATTTTTGTGGTATGTTAAATACTAATAGGGGCTTTTCATTTTGCAAGGAGCGGAGGAAGTAATGATTTACGAGAATGTGGAGAAGGATAGCATTTCAAGTCAAGAAAGTAACTCCGAAATCTCTTAATATATTTACGTCGGGAGGTGAGATGACGATGGATGAAGCCAGGAACGGAAACGATATTGCTGTCAATCAAATGCTCAACTATATTAAATCACACTTGCAGCAAGCTATCACAGCTGGTGACATTGCCAGAGCAGCGGGTTATTCGCAATATCATGCAGCCAGGCTGTTCAAAGCCCGGATGGGACTGTCTCCCTTTGAGTATATACGCCGCGAACGACTGATAGAGTCCGCTCACGCATTGCGAAACGGTACACCAAAGGTTCTTGACATTGCATTTGACTTTGTCTTCGACAGCCATGAAGGCTTTACACGGGCATTTTCCAACGCTTTTGGCATCACTCCGAAAAAATATGCGGATTACCCGTCTCCAAGCGGATGGTTAATTCCTTACCATTATCTCGACCGGCAAAAATTGAAACAGGAGGAATCGGTCATGGAAAAACAAACAGGGGTTATCTTCACACAAATTATTGAGCGCCCCAAGCGGAAGCTCATACTACGACGCAGTAAACAAGCAGACAATTACTTTGCTTACTGCGAGGAGTTTGGCTGCGGGGAGAAAAATGCGTCCGCGCCATGGGATATCTTATGTGATATCAAAGAAGCTCTCTACGAGCCGGTCGGCTTGTGGCTGCCCGACAATATGCGACCTGCAGGGACGGGTATATACGCACACGGTGTTGAGGTCCCTTATGACTATAATGGTCAGATGCCGGAAGGCTTTGATTGCATTGAACTGACACCATGCAAGCTGCTGGTATTTCAAGGAGAGCCATACGATGATGAATTTTTCAGCGATGCTGTTGGTCTCTGTATGGAGAGGATTGAAAAATTTAATCCCGAAGTCTACGGATATCAGTACGCATATGAGCTAGCACCAAAAATGCAGCTTGCACCGATGGGATGGCGCGGGTATATAGAGATGCACCCTGTGAGAAGCATGAAATAATGGAAAATTCCATATGTCTTTGAGATAAGGAAATCCTGTAAACGAACTAAAAATTTGCTTATTGAATGTCTGAAAGCCCACAATTTTGTGGGCTTTCGGATAAGGGTAAAGCACCTGAATGAACTGTTTGCCTTTATCGAAACCGGCTATGACGCCTATATTGTGTTTATCGTCCAGATGAAAGGGGTAAAGCGTGTGGAGCCTAATCGTGTAACTCACCCAACTTTTGTTGAGACACTTAAGTTTGCCCAGCAAGCAGGTGAAAAACTCTTGGGCTGGACTGCAATGTTACGGAGAATAGCATCCTTGCATCGGACATGGCGGATGTGCTGGTGTAGCTATAATAAGTCGGGTGAAGTAGAGCATTTATAGAGAGTCTCTTCATCTATTCCGAAAATAGTAATGACCCTAAATATTGGTTTTTGCCAGAAAAATTTCCTGGTAGCAGGCAAAATAACTCTGTTGTTATCTCTGCACAGTGCTGTCTCTTCATTTCCATTATCATATATTACTGTAACCTTATAGGCGTTTTCATATATTTCTCTATCTTTAATGACAATTGATAGATATGGCTCAATATTGGCACTGGGAGCGGAGGTGCCAGAAATGTAGACTTTTCCATCTGTACCTTGTGTGACATAAGGCATGAACAAATAATTAAGTGTTTGCAATCCACCTTTACTGTCTTTATATAGACAATAAAGCATTTCTTCATTAGATTCCTTATCCTCATATACTATTGCAGTAAACGATTCTCCTACTTGTTGGACTAATACCGGTTCAATCTCCTTTTCCTGTACAAAGCTATTTATTTCGCTCTCGTTGAGCAATCTTTCTTTAGGATTCAATCTGTTGTAAGTAACAAAGCATAAAATACCCAATATCAATGTAACAAGAATAGTGATTATCCATTTTTGGGTTAGCTTTTTTATCACGATTATTATCACCACCAACTATTAGTTGCTTCAGGAAGCATCTTGTCACAATTTATCTTATTGTATTTTATATTGAAGAAAAATGTCAACCATCAAGACAAACTTTTCTTCTTTGTTATAATATCAAAAACACTTCAAATATAATAGGGTTTTACTTAATAGCGAATTAAGCATACTTTACCATCAGATATATTGGCCTTGTCTGCGAGCTAATTTTGGGTCATCTATGAAAACCAGACATGCGAACGCAGATTGGCCAGAGAGGGCGATATCGTTATCAAGGACGACGGAACAAGCGTTGTACTTAAAAAAGGACCAAACGGCGTTCTGGGTGAGGGGCAGGGCGTCGCGCCCGATAACGGTGCGATTCTATTGAATCTCACCGAGGAAAACCCCAGGACGAAATGTGCCTACGTCAAAGCTGGGGAGACCAACTGGTTTCCTTCAGCAGGCTATTTCGATTCTCTGGGCAACGGGGTGTATAGTCAAGAATACCGAATCAACCGTACAACTGGTGAGGGCCATTTCATCAAGGAGTGGCAACATTTGGTAAGCAAAATAGCTCGACCAGCTTCACGAGGTTCTAAAGATGGCGAAATAAGTAAAGATTCCTATAGTTTGTACTGTTGGAGCGACGTTGTATCTTTATGGGTTTATAATTTTTAATTTATAACTGGATAAACCACTGAAATAATGATCATAAAATCGGGCATACAAAAGAACGGTTAAAGTATTTAATACCTTAACCGTTCTTTTCAGTTTTGGAATTACAAGAACACCGTTACGGCAAGAAATGAACAATTATCACAGCAAGCAAAAGAAAATATTAAAAGTCCGTCGACATTTCTGCACATAAAAAAAAGGGCTTTCAGGTCAAAAATCCTGAAAGCCCTTGAAAATGGCGGAGAGAGAGAGATTCGAACTCTCGGTGGGGTATAAGCCCACACACGATTTCCAGTCGTGCGCCTTAGACCAGCTCAGCCATCTCTCCGTATAGAATTATTTAGTTCCCGCCCTATAAGGCAACTAGCGAAAAACAGCACTGAGCTCCAGTTGTAAATCTTAAGCGTACAGTCATTCAAGCAATTGTAGTGCTGCTTGTTTCGCTTCATTATTCTACAATAGAATAATGGTGTTGTCAATGAGCCCTTTCATTCATAACTGTTTCATAAAGCTGGTAGCCGCCGCTCAGGTTATAGGCATCAAATCCGTTACCGGCAAGAATGCGGCAGGCAATGTAGCTCCTAAGCCCGCTTCTGCAATGCACATAGATTGGCTTGGACTTATCCAGGTGGCAAATGTTTGCCCTTAGCTCATTCAGCGGGATATTCATAAACCCGTCTATCATTCCATTTCGTACCTCGCCCCTGGTTCTGACATCGAGGAGAGTCACGCTGTTATCGCGAGGTAGCGCATCTATATCATGCCAATGGAAGTTTTTTACCTTGCCTGTAATTATGTTCTCAATCACATAGCCGGCCATGTTTACGGGATCCTTTGCAGAGCCGAATGGCGGGGCATAGCATAGCTCAAGCTCGGTCAAATCCTTGGCACTGGCGCCCAGACGAATAGCCGTTGCAAGCACGTCGATGCGCTTGTCTACTCCGTCAAAGCCTGTTATCTGAGCCCCCAGTATCTTACCTGTTTCTTTTTCAAAAAGCACCTTTACCCACATGTTTGTAGAGCCGGGGTAATAGCTTGCATGAGATCCTGTATACAAGAAGACCTTGTCATAGTCGATATTATTTGCTTTCGCTGTGCTTTCATTTATTCCGGTCATAGCTACAGCCATATCAAAGAGCTTTAGAATAGAGGAGCCTTGAGTTCCTGTGTACTTACTGTCAAGACCGCAAATATTATCGGCGGCGATTCTGCCCTGCTTATTGGCGGGTCCCGCAAGCGGCACAAAGGCCTTTTTACCGGTTACAAAATCCTCTATCTCAGCCACATCACCTACAGCATAAATATTCTGGTCGGAAGTGAGCATATTACTATTGACAATAATCGCCCCCCGAGCATTCAGGGCAAGTCCTGCTTTCTTGGCAAGTCCGCTCTCAGGGCGTACTCCTACTGCCATAATCAACATGTCGCCCTCTATGCTTCCATTTTGAAGAACGACAGATAACCCCTCTTTTGTGTCAATTATCTCCTTAACTCCATTGTTGAGGATTAGCCGAATACCCTTTGACCTGATATAGCTGTGCACTTCGCTAGCCATATCAAAGTCCAGAGGAGCGATAACATGGTCGGCAAGCTCTACAAGTGTAACCTCAAGACCCGCTTCGCTCAGATTCTCCGCCATTTCAACACCGATATATCCGCCGCCTACCAC
>Ga0209510_1002913_pt1 | contig 16805 bp, 7 predicted proteins | sample BiotimSIPDNA_FD_185749 | JGI IMG/M metagenome (GOLD analysis project Ga0209510, IMG submission 185749) | Anaerobic biogas reactor microbial communites from Washington, USA - Biogas_R1 time_0 SIP DNA (SPAdes) (version 2) | ecosystem: Engineered > Bioreactor > Anaerobic > Unclassified | place... | reverse complement strand
TACCCTGTCGGTTGAACCAGCATTTGGGCGGGTTTTCGAACATGGGTTTGGGGGCATCACCAAAGTTGATGGTGGGGATGGCAGCGCGGCCGCCATAGACATAGTCATCGTTGAACCAGATGGCTTCGATGTAGTCGAGGGCTTCGTTCATCTCAGGTGAGTCGAACTTAAGTTCGCCAGCTACCCATTTGTCGTAGCCTTCACCGCCAGCAACGCGCAGCATTACATCTTCAATCCAGTCGGTCATGGTCCAGCCAGTAGCTGCACCGGATTCGATACCGATACACCAGGGTGTGTCACCATCGGAGGCGATATCGGCGGTGAGGGTCATCATCTCATCCCAGGTGGTGGGGACTACATAACCAGCCTCATCAAAAGCCTTCTTGGGATAGAAGACGAAGGATTTACCATTGGCACGGGCCCAGATACCAGCAGTGATGGGGCCGTCAGGGCCTTCCATGGTGCCCAGATCTTGCCAGGCCTGTGTATAGTTGGTCTTGATCCAGTCAGGATCGATCAGGGTTTCCATATCGATGGCATAGCCTTTTTCCACGGCATATCGCAGCAAACCGGGTTGTGGGTAGTCAGCGATATCGGGGGCGTCACCACCATCCAGACGGATGTTGATGTTGGCTTCAAATTCCTTGGAGCCGGTATATTGAATATCGATGCCGGTTTTGTCTTCGAAGGACTTGATGCTGTCATTGAAAACGACCTCATCCTGGTCAGTGAAGGGGCCAGCCATGGTGACTACAGTACCTTTGTACATGCCAGCATAGGCATTGGCAAGTTCCTGTCCTTGTGGCAGAGCGGCTACAGTTTCAGCCGGTTCTTCTTCCACAACAGGTTCTTCAGCGGGGGCGGCCTGGCAGGCGCCAAGCAGCATGGTCGCGATCAGCAGCAAGGCTAAGGTCGACCAAAGAACATTTTTCTTAAACATAGTTTCTCCTTTGAAAATTTTAATTGTTGACACAACTTACAAACTGGGCAGACTTCTTCTCGCTTCCTTTTTTTGCTCTCCTTCCTATCTCCCGTGAAGATTGGCGGGGGATTAAGCGCGTAGGCAAAATGACCGAGCGGGACTCAGGCAGGTCACCACGCATCAAACGATTAAGTAAATTATACGACTCTACCGCAATCTCCTGTCCGGATACGGCCACCGAAGTGAGCGTGGGGCAGATAAAAGATGCCAGGGGGATGTCGTCAAAACCAACCACAGAAATATCTTCCGGGATGGAAAGCCCTGCCTCCCGGATGGCAGAATAAGCGCCTACAGCCACGTTATCACTGGCCACAAAAACCGCGCTGAAATCCTGGTCGGACTCCAGCAGCGAGCACATTTGCTTGTAGCCGCTCTGGGTGTCAAAGTCAGCTTCACGCACAAGCTGGGGGTCAAAAGCGATCCCAGCTTTTTGAAGAGCTAATTTGTATCCATCCAGCCTTTGGTTGGCGGAGGTGTAAGGTGTGGCGGCGTTGGTGATGCAGGCGATACGCCTGTGCCCCAAGCCAATCAAATGGCTCACGGCGGTTTCTGCCGCGGCCAGGTTATCCACATCCACCGAATGCAGGGAGGAGCCGGGAATAGTGCCCATCAAGACCACCGGGATGTCAGCTTCTTCCAAAGCCTTCAGACCGGGGTCATCCAGGCGGGGGGTCATCAGGATCAGACCGTCGATATGGTGCGCGCGAGTCAGTTCCAGATAAGTTTGCAGCTGTTGCCCAGGCTCAACCCATTCCAGCAGCAAACCCTGGGAATTTTGTTTAAGAGCGTCCAGCAAGCCGCTGATGATTTGAGGTAAGAAAGTGTCTGAGGCAACATATTGAGGACCGCGGGAAATAATGAGACCGATGTTTTTGGTTTGATTGGAAGCCAACGCGCGTGCGGAAGCGTTGGGGTAGTAGCCCAACTGCCGGGCGGCAGAACGGACTTTTTCAGCAGTTTCAGGACGGATTGAGAAACGTTGGTCATTATTCAGGACAAAAGAGACCGTAGTCCTTGAGACCCCCGCCAAGTCGGCAACATCCTGACTTGTGATTCTCTTGCTCATTGGTTTCCTTGCTAACTATTAACGCGCGTTAGTTTTATTAACAAGAGTATAACAAGTTTAAGAACAAGTGTCAAGAAACGCGGGCGAAAAAGGGGGGGGCGGGGGGCTGTTTTGCGCAAATTTCGATTAAAACAAGGCGAAAAGTGCAGGACCTGGCAGCTTTTTTGGAGAGGGTTTGTTGAAAAAGGGTTCTATTCAGATGCTTGCTGTGGCGCAAGGGGGATTAAGTAGCTGTTTTTAGCTTCTTTTCGTCAATTTGCAGGGATGTGCACTATAATTTTTATTTGCTATGAATACGCTCACGAAACTCTTTGACCGCGTTTTGCGCATCAATCCCCAGGATGAAGTTCCTGAAGAGGTTGCTGAAAATTTTAAGCATAACGTGTTGATCAACACGGGAGATCTGAGCTTCTTTTTCTTTGCTGACAGCTTTTGGTCGATCAATACCATTTTGCCGGTCTTTGCGGCGACCTTGACCGACTCGCCTTTTTTGATTGGCTTTATACCCGCAATCGTAGGCGCTGGTTGGTTTATCCCTCAACTTTTTTTGTCCGGCAAGATCAGCAAACTGCCCAAAGTGCTGCCTTTGGCGCGCAAACTTGGGATATTTGAGCGCCTACCGTATATGTTTCTGCCACTGTTGGTTTTTTCGATTGGCAAGGTGGATAACAGCACCATTTTCTGGCTGTTTTTCTTGCTGATGATTTGGCGCGGTCTTGGGGGCGGTTTTGTCGGCCTACCCTGGCAGGAATTGATTGCCCGGGTGATCCCCATCACGCATCGGGGGCGCTTCATCGGATTTTCGCGGGTGATTGCCCAAACCGCGGGCATCTTGGGTTCTTTATTGTCCGCTTTCCTGTTAAGTAAATTTCCGTATCCAAAAAATTATGCCTATGGATTCATTGTCGCCTCGATTTCGCTCTGGTTTTCCTTTGCTCTATTTTCTCAAAACCGGGAGCCTGAAATACATATCCAAAAGAGAGAACCTGCGCCTGCGGAAGGAAGCCTGAAGCAAGACGGCACCTGGACCTTGATGAAGACTATATTAAAGGAAGACGCTAACTTCAGGCAATATTTGATCGCCCGTTCAATTGCCTTTATGGGAAACATGGGCAGCGCTTTTATGGCTGTTTACGCCATCCAACGTTTTAACCTAGGGGATGAACAAGCCGCTATTTTTACCTCTGTCATATTGATTACTGGTATGCTGGGCTACGCTGTTTGGGGTTACCTGGGCGATCGCATTGGTCCCCAAAAAATTGTGCTTGTTTCTTTTTTGATCTGGGGAGTGGGATTGGTAATTGCGATTTTAGCCCGCTCTATCTGGGTATATTACCTGGTTTTTGCCATGTACGGCTTGTATTTGGCGGGAATGAACGTGGGGGACAGCATGTTGGTGATGGAAATTGGCGACGAAGACAGGCGCCCGACTTACCTGGGCATGGCGCGCACGCTGACAGGTGGTTTCTTGCTGGTGGCGCCAGTGCTTTCGGGCTGGTTGGTGGAACGCTTTAGTTATGAGGTCATGTTTTCGGCTTCGATGATTTTTGTGCTTATCTCGTCGGTGCTGATTGTAACCGTCAAAGACCGCCCCCGCCTCCGCCCGGCGTAAATATTTGCAGGCCGGCCTATCTTAAATCAGATCGATCTACATAATATTTTTGGTGTAGGGGCAGTTCGTAGGCCGGATTGCCTGCCCCGCATGATTGCTTGCGGGGTCCAATCCGGCTAATCATCGTGAGGGGTTAAATCCGGCTATCTTTTTGTAGGTCGGAATGAGCCCGCCCTCTTGCCTCTGATTTGTGTTTGCCAAGCGCGGGCTCACTCCGACGATGGAAGTCAAAGCCAAACGATGATATAAATCACCAATCTTCTAACGGCGGAGTGGCGAACTCCGCGCCATTCCGCCCTACGCAGAGGCTGCAGTAGAATGGTCTGAAGCAATAAATTCATCGGTATTCGACTAAATTAGGTGTCTGTGTAGGTGGATAGGTCTGCAACGGGTAACCACGGGGGGTTACCCCTACGACTGATAACCAGGGCAGGCCGGCACGAGCGGATACCCAGAGTAGGCCAACAAGAGCAAGAAATTATTAATAAGCCGGATTCACCTCGTATGTAAACACACGAGGCAAGAAAGCGGAATCCGGCTTACGAAAAGAAAGAGATCTATTTTAAGATAAGCGGCAAGAAGAGTGAAAATTCTGGCTCAATGATTATTTGTTCAACTTCATAGGCTCCCATGTCACAACCAGGTCCATCGATTCCATCACCATCGACCGGGCGGGGGAAGCCGCGTTGATCAGTTACAGGGCAGTTTGAAGGATCGCCGGCATCAATCGCAGGACTGCCAGCTCCCAAAGCGTGGGTGAAAGTGAAACCACCGTTATCCGCCAGGGGACCTAATAGAGGATCATCGAGGATGTTGCTTGGGCCTGAGTAGCTGGGGTAATCGAGCAGGCTATATGTGATGGTTTCGATATTTTCAGCACCCATATTGAAGATTTGGTCGGGGGTGTTTCCCCATAGGATCGAATTAGTGATGGTGAGGTGAGCAGGCTCACCAATCTGACCATGGTTAAAAATTCCACCGCCATAGGCGGCAGTGTTACCGGTAAAGGTAGCGTTAGTCAGTGTTAAATTGCTCCTGTTATTATATATTCCGCCACCGCTATCCGTTGATGAGTTGCCGCTGAAAGTTACATTGGTCAGTGTGGGGCTACTTTCAATATTATCCATTCCACCGCCAGTACCAAATTCTCCCTCAACAGTGTTACCGCTGAAGAGAACATTGTTTAGAATGGGATTACTGTCGGAAACATTCAACATTCCTCCTCCAGAGTTTTCGGCAATGTTCCCCGAAAAGGTGACGTTAACCAGCAAAGGATCACTACCTGAGTTGCGCATTCCACCACCTACATCGGAAGCATAATTCTCAGAAAAGGTTGTATTAGATACACTGGCGTTACTCGTGCCAGTATTCAACATGCCGCCTCCAACAATAGCAGTATTGAGTTTAAAAGTGACGTAGTCCAACTCAGGACTGCTATTCGAATTAGACATGCCACCACCATAATTTGCGTCATTAGCATAAAAGTCAACATCAAGCATTACCAGGTCGCTACTCTGGTTATACATTCCTCCGCCCCAAACAGCGGCGTTGTTTAAAGAAAACTCGACAAATGACAAGCTGGGATTGCTCTGTATGTTATACATGCCTCCGCCATTGCCATGACTCGAGTTGTCAGTAAAAGTGACGTTTGAAAGTATTGGATTGCTCCACGAGTTGTATATACCGCCCCCAAAGTTAGCATTATTGCCAACAAAACTGACATTTGTGAGTGTAGGATTGCCGAGGTAGTTATACATTCCTCCACCGGATTTAGCAAAATTGCTAGTGAATGCTACATTTGTCAGCGTTGGACTGCCGGAATCGTTATAGATACCTCCACCCTTGGCAAATTTGCTTGTGGCCGTCTCATCGTTCGCATTGCCAGCAGTTATGGTGAAGCCATCCAGAACAGCGGTATCATCCACTCCGCTGCCAGTGACCACGTTATAACTGTTGTCCGCAATGACGCCTTCAGTACCTATATCACCGCTGAGAGTTGTGATGTTGGTCACCCAGTCGCGTTGTTCACGACTTGTTTCAGTCCCAATGAAGCCGCCATAGATGGCAACGCCTGATTCGAGTTGAAAGGTGGCTTCACGACCAGCAGGAACAGTGGGGTTGTAAGTGCCTTCCACCACCCAGATTTCATCGCCCTCTTTTGCAATGTTGAGCGCTGCCTGGAGTTCACAGGGGTCCGCCCAGGAAGTACAAGTCAGACCATTTACTGCCGGCTTGACAAACAAAGTACTGCTTTGGATTTGAGAATTGGTGGAGTAGGCTGACGCGTTGATCCAACCTAGGTTGAGAAGAAGAAGAGCTGTGATTGAAAGGACAAGCAAAACCGTTTTTTTGGTATTCATGTAAGATCTCCCTTTTTTGGACCAGTAGGTCCATGAAAAAAACTTATGACTATTTTGTTGACCAAGGAAATGGTTGTTTGAATATAACTTCTCCTGACTTGACATGCAAAGAACTGTATATGCTGATGACCATTTTTTTGTAGGTCGGAATGAGCCCGCCTTTTGGCCTTTGAGCAATATTTGCATTGCGCGGACTCACTCCGACGATGGAAGTGAATATACAGATTAACGACTGCTTGGTTTGCTCTCATCACCGTGAGTTTTATCGTACGGCTGGGGCTTGCCTCCAGCCGCTGCCCTGGATTAAACAATTCACTGCGGAGGGAGATGAACCCCCTCCGTACGTCAAGACCGGCGCAATCCGAGTGTTACCTATGTTATTGCACAGGAGGTCCGCCACGGGTAACCACAGGGGGTTACCCCTACGAGTGATGGGTAGTGGCGGGAGGAGCATTTTCTTGTAGGTCGGAATGAGCCCGCCATATCGAGGATGTGTTGAGGTTACATATTTCGGGCTCACTCCGACGATGGAAGTGAATATATAGATTAACGACTGCTTGGTTTGCTCTCATCACCGTGAGTTTTATCGTACGGCTGGGGCTTGTCTCCAGCCGCTACCCTGGATTAAACAATTCATTGCGGAGGGAGATGAACCCCCTCCGTACGTCAAGATCGACGCGATCCGAGTGTTACCTATGTCATTGCACAGGAGGTCTGCCACGGGTAACCACAGGGGGTTACCCCTACGACTAATAACCAGGGCAGGCCGGCGCTAGCAGATGGGTGCAATCTGGGACACATAAAAAAACCACCCGCTTTGCGGGTGGTTGTTGTTCCAGACATCTATCCTAAATAAAATAATGTGTGTTGGACTCGGTGGCGGAGGCGGCCATGGTGGCCACACCGGCTGCTTCAACTCCATCCATCAATTCTTCAATCTTGATACCCATCAAATCCATCGACATCTGGCATGCCAGAAGGCGCACCCCGTTTTCCTGGGCGGTTTTGATCATCTCGGGCAGCGAATCGACATTGTATTTCTTCATGATGCCCTTGATCATGCCCGTTCCGGCACCCAGCATGTGCATCTGGGAAAGGCTCAGTTTGTCCGCGCCTCTGGGCATCATCCAACCGAACATTTTCTCAATAAAATTCTTTTTGACTGCCACAGGTTCGGGTTTGCGCAGGATGTTCAGGCCCCAGAAGGTGAAGAAGAGGGTTGCTTTTTGCCCGAGTGCGGCAAAACCGTTGGCGATGATGAAAGCCGCAATGGCTTTGTCCAGATCGCCGGAGAAAACCACCATGGTCAGGTCTTTACCCGGGGTTGGGGTGGCCAGCTGAGCCAAACCGACCGAATCAACCGCGGCACCAAGCCCTTTTTGGACGCGGGCGGTCACCTGGCCGCCGGCCATCTTCAGGTCAAGCAGGGTGTTACCGGTGGTTTTGGTCCAGGCTTCCACATCCTTGGCAAAGCCCAGGTCGGTGGCTTTGATCTGAACCACTTCTCCGTCGTTCATTTCATTGACTTTGTTGTAAAGTTTCAGGATGGGACCGGGGCACTGCAGCCCGCAGGCGTCCAGTTGATATTCAACCTTGGGTTCAGCCGCAGCAGCGCTTTTGGTAGGTTCAGTGGTGAGAGGGAGGTCTGGTTGTTTCATGGTTTTTTCAGGCTTTCGGGTAGTTTTTTGAATATTGAGCCCACCAGAGAGGTTGACGGCGTCGAAACCATTCTGGCGTAGGATGCGTACAGCAAAATAGGAGCGCTGCCCGGTGCCGCACATACAGAGGATGCGTTTGTCTTTGGGCAGTTCATTCAGGCGCCCGCGCAGTTCAGGCAGTGGGATGTTGAGCGCGCCGGGGATGCTGATCACCGCTTGTTCTTCGAGGTAGCGCACGTCAAGTTTGAGCCATTTTTCAGGGTCAAGCCCTTCAAATTGGTCCCACTGCAGCGCTTCCGAATCACCCCGCAGGACATTGGCGGCGGCGAAACCGAGAATATTCACAGGGTCGCGCGCTGATCCGTAAGGGGGAGCGTAAGAGAGCTCCAACTCTTCCAGGTCGAAGACGGTCATGTTGCCGTGAATGGCAGTAGCGATGACGTCGATGCGTTTGTCCACACCGCTCACGCCCAGCGCCTGGGCGCCGTAGATCTGTCCCTGCGGACCAAAGAGCAGCTTCATTTGGATCTGCGAGGCCCCGGGATAGTAGCCGGCGTGGTTGTGACTAAAAGTGGTGACGCTGTCGAAGGGGATTTGAGCTTCTTTGAGCTGGCGGCTGTTGAGGCCGGTACTGGCCGCGGTCAGGTCAAAGACCTTGACCACCGAAGTGCCGATGACACCCCTAAAGGTCATGTCCCTCCCAGCGATGTTATCGGCCGCGATGCGCCCCTGCTTGCTGGCCGGCCCGGCAAGTGCCAGGAAAGTCGGTTGGTGCGTCAGGCAGGATTCAATTTGAACCGCGTCGCCCACAGCGTAGATATCGGGGTCGGAGGTTTGCATGTGATTATTGGTACAGATGTGCCCGCGCGGCTCCATTTCCAGACCGGCATCTTTAGCCAATTTGGTATTGGGGCGCACACCGATGGAGAGAATGACCAGATCGGCCGGGATGCTCAGGCCGCTGCTGGTGTTGACCTGCAGGGCGCTGCCGCTGCCGGATTCGATCGATTTGAGACCGTCGCCCAGGTGTAGTTCGAGCCCGTGCATTTCCAGATGCTCATGCACTTCGGCTGCCAGTTCGTAATCCAGCGGGGCCATGATCTGGTTGAGCATTTCCACCAGTTCAACTTTGAGGCCGGCTTCAATCAGATTTTCAGCCACTTCCAGGCCGATAAAACCACCGCCGACCACCACCGCTCTATTGGGCTGGTGGGTCTTGATCCATTCGGAGATCGCGTCCAGTTCGGGGATGTTGTGCAAAACGTAAACGCCCTCAAGGTCAACCCCGGGCAGGGGCGGCACGATGGGACTGGCGCCAGGCGAAAGTAAGAGCTTATCGTAGCTTTCCACGTAGTCCCGCTGGTTGAGGTGATCCCGCACGGTTACGCTTTTGTTCTCCCGGTCGATTGAGAGCACTTCCTGGTTGGTGCGCACATCCAGATTGACCAGCTTGCGCAGGTCCTCAGGCGTTGTGACCACAAGTTGATCGCGCTCCTTGATGGTTCCGCTCAGGTAATAGGGCAGACCGCAATTGGCGAAAGAGACGTAAGGTCCTTTCTCAAACACGATGATTTCGGCATCTTCAGCCACACGGCGCAGCCTCGTCGCCGTACTGGCCCCGCCAGCAACACCACCAACAATGAGAACTTTCATTTGTTCCTCCACGGATATGATGGAGAAAAGTATATCACCAGGAGCGATTTTTTAGGATGGATTTATTGGAGAACCTGGATGCCGGAAGGCTCCGTTACCCGGCCGATTTCCCAGACTGGCAGGCCGCGCTGGTTGGCGAGCTGCTGGAATTTTTGGAGCTTTTCATCGGGGACGCTGAGCAGCAGTCCGCCGCTGGTTTGAGGGTCAAAAAGCAGCATTTGGTCGGAGTCGTTCAGGGCAGGGTCAAAACTGACCCGGGGACCAAACCAAAGTTTATTGTCGCTGGCGCCGCCGGGGAAGGTGTAAGCGTCGGCATATTTGCGTGCGGGAGTGATGAGGGGGATCTGGTTGAAAATGAGCTCCAAACCCACCTGGCTGGCTTCTGCCAGCTCAGAGGCGTGCCCGAGCAAGCTGAAACCGGTGATGTCGGTAACGGACTTGAGCTCGCAATCCAGTGCAAGTTGAGCAGCCTGATCGTTGAGACGCTTCATCCAGGTGCTGACTTCGCGCACTTCTTCTTCTGTGGTCAGGCCTTTTTTGAGAGCGGTGGTGGTGACGCCGAAGCCCAGCGGTTTGCTGAGGAAGAGATGATCTCCAGGTTTGGCGCCGCCCTTGGTCAGGATTTTATTGGTTTCGGCGATTCCGATGGCCACCAATCCGAATTTGGGTTCGTTGTCGGTGATGGTGTGCCCGCCAGCAACGACCACGCCAGCCTCCCGGCATTTTTCAGCCGCACCGCGAACGATTGCCTTGGAAATTTCCTGGGGCAGGTTGGGCGGGAAGGCGGCGATATTGAGAGCCAGGAAGGGTTTTGCGCCCATGGCATAGACATCTGAGAGGCTGTTGGCGGCGGCAATGGCTCCGTAATCGTAGGGGTCGTCAACCACGGGGGTGAAGAAGTCGGTGGTGATCACCAGGGAATGTTGCTCGTCCAGCTTCCAGACAGCGGCGTCGTCAGCAGAATCCAACCCGATCAGAAGCTTGGGATAATCGGTGGAATCGAAGGTTTCTTTGATTGGCTGCAGAACCTGCGCCAGCGTCTCCGCGTTGAGCTTGGAAGCTCAGCCCGCGCAGCTGGAAAGGCTGGTGAGGCGGATCTGCTTGCCATTGTCGAGTTTGTCTGACATGGGAATAATGATACTCCAGTTCTGATGCAGGGGTAAGACCCACCATTTAGGCCGGATTGGGGACGCGCACCAACCTTTCTTTTCCGTAGTCCGGATTGTGGGGTTCAATCCGGCAATCGTTGTCTCACCTGCTCGTGCCGGCCTGCCCCGTGTGATTGCATACGGGGACTCCAGATACCTGTCCACTTTGTGGCAGGCACAGGCCGAACGCACGGCCATTGACCACTAGGTCTCCATCATTTCCGTAGGCCTTATCTCCAAGATTAACCTTTGTAGGGGTAACCCCCTGTGGTTACCCGTGGCAGGTCCTCTTTCTTAAGAATATATATTTGATGACGTGTCTCTGACTTCCATCGTCGGAGTGAGCTCACGCAAAAAACGTGCGGGGCAGGCCCGCGCATGGCGAACATGGTTCAGAGTCCACAGGGCGGTCTCATTCCGACCTACAAAAAAACTGCTAGCGCCGGTCTCCAGACCGTGCGCTGTACCTGACCGTTAGGTCTCCCCTGACCAAGAATAATATTGGAGACCTGCGGTCAATTTTCGTGCGAGATATGCCCACGCCGGCCTTCGACGGCGGGGTACTTCGTAAGGCCGGCATGATCAAGTAAATAAAGCAACCGGTAGGGGCGACGCATGCGTCGCCTCCCCTCCGATTAATAATTTGAAATATTGCCCCAAAGGGTTTTGTGACTAAGAGCCGATTAATTGTCATTTCGTCTTCCATCGTCGGAGTGAGTCCGAGGTATGTAACTAAAATGCAAAGGCAACAGGGCGGTCTCATTCCGACCTACAAAAAAATTGTCCAGAAGAATATTGGAGGCCTGCGGTTAACTCAACGTGCGCGGCTTGCCCACGCCTGCCTTCGGCGGTGGGGTACTTCGTAAGGAGTCCCCGATGAAAACCAACGGGCCAGGCCGGCGCCAGACGTTTATTCTTGTATTTGAATCATATCTTGGCGTACGGAGGGGGTTTATCTCCCTCCACTGAGAGTCCTAATGACAAATGAAGCGGCTGGAGGCAAGCCCCAGCCTTACGAGAGAGCTAAAGAAAATAAGAGCGAAGCAAGCAGTAGGGAGCAGGCAGGCACTAACAAAAAGTGATTAAAAAGCCGGATTCAACCCCAGATAAAAACACACCGGGCAGGCTGGCACAATCAACGAACTAAATAAGCCGGATTGAGGTTTTCAATCCGGCCTACAAAACAGCAATTATCTCAAGATGAGCGGTAAATATAACGCCTGTTTATTCTGCGTGAAGGTCGCGGTGATGTTCTTGCTGGCATCCATCGTGATAGTCAGAGGATTATCTGTGCCTGATGCATCCCCACTCCAGCCTGTAAAGCTCCAGCCGGGTTCGGGGTTGGCGGTCAGGATGACCTCATCTCCCAATAGATATTCGATCTTGTTAGGATCTTTTGCTACTGATCCGCTGCCTTCAGTATTTGTCACAATCACATATCCTAACTCAAACGCACCCATATCGCATCTGGAGTTTCCGTCTGCATCTCCATCCATTGGACGGGTTTCGCCACGTTGATCGTTGGAGGGATAGCTGTCCGGATTGCCAGCGTCAATGGCGGGGCTGCCTAAGCCAAGCGCATGTGTCAGGGTCAAGCCGCCATTGTCTGCCAGAGGACCCAAAAGCGGGTCTTTATCAATATTGCCTCCCCCGTCCCAGCCACCCTGTATATCACTATAGGTGACTTTGGCACTGCCGGAAGCATTGTTGTGAATTTGGTCAGGTGTATTTTCCCAAAGGATTGTGTTCATTAGGATGGGAACGCTTCCCTCGTTATAGATCCCGCCGCCATCTTCCTCTGCCTCATTGAGAGTAAGAGTGACATTGGTCAGGATGGGAGCGCTTACGCTATTGTATATGCCGCCGCCGTAATCCGCAGAATTACCACTAAAGGTTACATTGGTCAGGGGGGGACTGCTGGTTTCGTTGAATATAGCGCCTCCAGAATTCTCAGCAATATTGTTGCTGAAGGTCACATTTTCAAGTGTTGGGTCGCTGGATTCGTTGTAGAGACCCCCACCTGCCCAGTTGGCAGTATTGCTGGAAAAAGTGATATTTGTCAGGCTTGGGAAGCTGGTGAAGTTGTAAATTCCACCCCCAAATTCGGCTAAATTGGTGCTGAAAATGACATCAGAGAGGATGGGGTCGCTGTCCCAGTTGAATATCCCACTGCCCTTATATGCAGAGTTGTTAGAGAAAGTGACATCTGTCAGAGTAGGGATGCTGTTGAAATAATTGTTTATACCGCCGCCGTCATTTACCGCGTGGTTGTCAGAAAAAGTGACATCGGTCAGGCTGGGGCTGCTTTCCTCATTATACATCCCGCCACCATCACGATTTGCGGTGTTGTTGCTGAAGGTGACATCCGTTAGAGTTGAACTGCTAATCAAGTTGTACATGCCGCCACCAATATTTGCCGTGTTATTGTTCAATGTCAAATCCGTCAAGGTCTGGTCAACCATTTGGTTATACAACCCGCCGCCAGAATCGTTAGCCGAGTTGTTGGTGAAGGTGATACTGGAGAGCGTTTGGCTGGTGTTTTGGTTGTACATCCCACCACCATGCGTTTGGGCAGTATTTCCATCAAAGGTCACATTGATTAGCGTTTGGCTGCCGGCGTAGTTGTACATCCCACCGCCATCTCCAGCAGAGTTGGCACTAAAGGTCACATTGGTCAGAGTGGGATTACTTAAGTAGTTGTACATACCGCCGCCATAATCATTCACAGTGTTGTTGTTGAAGGTCACATGTGTCAGGGTGGGATTGCTGTTCTCATTCATCATCCCACCGCCATAATAATCCGCGGTGTTCTGGTTAAAGTTCACATTGGTTAGCGTGGGGTAGGCGCTGTTCTCATTCATCATCCCACCGCCATCCAAAGCAAAATTGCCGCTGATGATCAAATTATTCAGCATGGGACTACCTTTATCGTTGTACACACCGCTACCTTCGTCATATGGATATACGCCATTTGCATTCCCGCCAATGATAGTAAATCCATCCAAAACAGCGGTTGAGTCCACCCCACTGCCAGTGACGACATGGTAACTGTTCTCTGTATTATTGGCAAAATCAGCCTCATCATCCCCTGCCAAGTCGCCGCTCAGGAGGGTGATATTCGTTTCCGGAGCTCTTTGCTCAAGGCTGGTTTCCGTCCCGGCAAAGCCGCCATAGATGGTGACGCCGGATTTGAGTTGGAAGGTGGCTTCTCTTGGATCAGGGTTGCTAGTCAATGGATTATAAGTTCCCGCTGCAGCCCAGATTTGAACACCAGGACTTGCGATCGAAAGCGCTTGACGCAATTCGCAAGCACTGGACCAGCTTGAACAGTCCCCACTCGCGCCAGGTTTGGCGAACATAACCGGCCCGTAGTCCATATATTCATAGGCGCCTATATCGCAAGTTGCTGTTCCATTTCCGTCTCCATCGAGCGGGCGGGGAAAGCCGCGCTGGTCGGTGGTGGGGCATACGTTTGAGTCAGGATTCCCCGTGTCAATAGCTGGGCTGCCAGTTTGCAAAGCGTGCGTGAAGGTGAAACCTCCGTTGTCTGCCAGAGGACCTAAGAGCGGGTCAGTAAAAATGTTTGTTGGATCCGAATAACTCTCATCATCAATGACGCTATATGTGACAGTTGTTGAACTAAACGTCCCGTCAACAATTTGGCCACCGATGTTTCCCCAGATAATCGCATTGGTGATGACTGGGTTTGACCCTTGTATTAAATCACTAGTGTTGTACATTGCGCCGCCATTATTATCTTTGGCCTCGTTGAGGGTGAAAGCAACATTAGTCAACCTGGGGCTGCTCTCATAGTTGTACATCCCGCCGGCGTAACCTGCTGTGTTTCCGCTGAAGGTGACGTTTGTCAGGCTGGGGCTACTGTTCCAGTTGAACATCCCACCTCCAAGGCTTTCGACCGAGTTGCCGCTAAAGGTGACGTTTGTCAGGATAGTGTCGCTAACGTAATTCTTCATTCCTCCACCTTCGCTTGCCCTATTGTTTGAAAAAGAAACATTTGTTAGTTCCAGGCCATTAAAGTAAGTATATATACCGCCACCATGGTTAACAGCTATGTTCTGATCAAAGACAACATTGGTCAGGGTAGGAGCGTTTTCGCTGCTTGATAGACACTCGCTGTATAGCCCACCACCATAAGAAGCTGTGTTTTTATAAAAAACGATGTTTCTCAAGATAGGTTTGCCGCAATCAATGTACATGCCACCACCTCCGTTGGGAGGAAAATCAATTTCATTGTATTGCCCCGCTGTGATCGTAAAACCATCCAGTATGGCTGTGGTATCCACAGCGCTGCCAGTCACAACATGGTAACTATTGTCGGTGTCAACGTCGTCTGTGCCGATATCACCGCTGAGAATGGTGGGGTTAGTCTCCCAATTACGTTGGTCAAAGCTGGTTTCCGTCCCAGCAAAACCCCCGTAGATGGCGACACCGGATTTGAGTTGGAAGGTGGCTTCGCGATCCGCGCCGCTGGTAGGAGTGTACGTTCCCTCTGCCACCCAGATCTCATAATCTGGAGCGTCATAGGCTAAGGCAGACTGCAGATCGCAAGCATCAGCCCAACTGAAGCAATCTTTGGTTGATGTTCCGGACTCGGTGACATAGACGATTCCAGGTAAAACTTGAGACTTTGGTGCCGCCAGAGCGTTTGATTGCATGCCCAATAGAATAACAAGGCAAATGAACAGGGATCTTAGAGTCTTCATCGCAAAACCCTCCTATTTAATTAATTGACGCAGATTGGTGTTAACACCATTTTAACACCAAACCACAATTTGTAGTTTATGAATTTAGGTGAATATAAGCGGTTTGTGAAGAATCCGCGTGATTGAACGCGGAAAAATTGTAGCCGGGATTGGTGAATGAGTGATGCATAAAACCATGGTACTGACAACGCTCGTGTCGCCTAAGGGCTCGGCCCGTGCTCTCTCCGATCGATGTGCTGCTCTGCGCGGAAGGCAGAAAATGTAATTATCGTTGAGGTAGGCCTCAAGCCTACGACAACATTCGTGTGCGGAGGGGGTCATGATGCTAGGAGCGAAGCGAGCAGTATTCAACTCCCTCCGCTGATTGTCCTGATAACAGATGCAGCGGCTGGAGGCAAGCCCCAGCCGTACGATGGTTGGCATGATGTAGGAAGAGAAGCCAAGGGTAGGGCAGAATGGCGAAGGCCTGCCCCGCGTATCTTTTAGCGGGGTTCGCCACTCCGCCGTTGGTCGTCAATTTTATTTTCACCCCCTTCCATCGTCGGAGTGAGTCCGAGGTATGTAACTAAAATGCAAAGGCAACAGGGCGGTCTCATTCCGACCTTGTATCTTTATAATGATCTCAGTTAATCTATAGACAGAGATCAGTCAGGGAGGTGAGGGTGAATCCGGTTCCGCCCTTTGGAGCGAATCCTGAGACGTAGAAAGGATCCCCTCACCCATTTATTCACAAAGATCGGACGGTATCTGGAGCGTCAGAGCTCGCATTCACAAGGTTGATCCGAAGATTGCGCCTGACTGATAGCACTAGTTTAGCAAAAGAAAGGGTAAATATGCAAGCAGGAGAAGGGATCATCGGGATAGATATCTCAAAAGACAGTTTTGATTTGGTGTTGCGCGGCACAGGCAGAGAGCAACATCGGGTCTTCACCAACGACCCAAAGGGCTTCAAGTCCTTGGTAGCCTGGGTTGAGAAACAGCCTGAACGGTTAGTGCATATTTGTATGGAAGCGACCGGAAGTTATTGGGAGGGCGTGGCAGAATACCTGTATCAGGCAGGATACACCGTGAGCGTTGTCAATCCATATCAGGTCAAGCGTTATGCTGATTTTCTGCTGAACAGAAACAAAACAGACAAAGCAGATGCCAGTTTGATCGCTGAGTTCTGTGACAAAGAGCGGGAGCGATTGAGGGTCTGGGAGCCCCATCCCCCTGAAATCAAGGCTTTACGCTCGATGGAGAGGCGTTTGGATCAGTTGCGGGACATGAAACAGCAGGAGCAAAACCGGCTGAAGAGTGGGGTCAGCGATCCGGTGGTGATTGAAAGTCTGCAGGAAAACCTGACACACCTGGAAGACCAGATCAAAGCCCTGATGAAGAAGATCAAAGAGCATGTTGATCAGTATCCTGAGCTGAGAGAAAAGCAAAACTTGTTGACCAGTATCCCTGGGATTGGCATGCTAACTGCCATCAAACTGATAGCAGAGATTGGAGAGATTGAGGACTTTGCCAGTGCCTCTCAGCTGGCTGCTTATGCCGGGTTAGCCCCCAAACAATTCAAGTCGGGCAGTTCGGTGCATAAGCAGACCCGTATCAGCAAAC
>Ga0209510_1002912_pt1 | contig 16809 bp, 14 predicted proteins | sample BiotimSIPDNA_FD_185749 | JGI IMG/M metagenome (GOLD analysis project Ga0209510, IMG submission 185749) | Anaerobic biogas reactor microbial communites from Washington, USA - Biogas_R1 time_0 SIP DNA (SPAdes) (version 2) | ecosystem: Engineered > Bioreactor > Anaerobic > Unclassified | place... | reverse complement strand
AAAAAAGTAGCCCGTGTGTAAAAATGCCGGAATGCGGGTCGGGAAACCTGCAGCCACCCCCGCCCGGAAGGACCCGCCGAGGGGCCAGGTCCTTTCCGCGATCGCCTGCAGGTCGTGTCCGGGTCATTCTGGGGCGATGGCGAAAGGCCCGAAATCGCCCTTCTTAGCCGGGCTGTTCTCATTCTACGGCAACCGCCGTCGCCTCAACTAGCCGGTGCGTTCGCGTACACGCGCGGGGGCGGACTCCGGCGAAACCGCTCTCCCGCCTGCCTCTCGCGTATCCCCCGGGGTTATCCCCTCCCGCTCCCCTTCGTGACGTTTGCCCAGTAGAAGGGCCACACGACCGGCGATGTGCTCGGCAAGATACCGCTCGTAAGGTCCCAGTCGCAGCCGGCGCCGTGCCGCCCGGAAGTCGTTTACGATGTCGCTTTTACCGGTTTTCGGCGTCATCGAATCCTCGGAATCCAATTCTGGGCTATCCCGTGCGTCGGCATCTGGACTCTACCCCTGATGAAACAACCACAAAGCCGATTCATCTGGACCCTAGCCCTTTTGACATGGACCCCGAACCGCAAGCCGTTTTCTTGATCGCGTTCGAGGCGGATAATCGTACCGTATGGGACCCAAGACCGGGGGTGGTCCGGTTCGATTTCTGGCCGGTCCGTCGTCGTCCCCCGGATCGCGTCCTGTTCGTCGCCAGGGGCTGCAGGGCTTCCGAGTCCCGCAGCCATCGCCGCGTTCGCCCTGGGGCAGCGCAGGCGGCTTCTCATCGGTCTTGCCCCGTGATCAGGTCGATGCGATGCCGGCCGGCCGAACCATCGCCACGTCGCCGGTTTTGAGTAGGCCAAGCCGCCGTAGCTCGCTTTTCACGCGATTCGTGAAGCCGGGCTCCGCAGCTTCCCGTTCCGCCAACCAGCGTTCAGATTCTTGCAGGCTGGCGAGTGCAGCCAGGTTCCCCGGGTTGTCGTCAACAATGCTCCGCGCCAACGCGATGCAGAACAGCCGCGTACAGTCCGGGCCGGCTTGGGCAAGTAGCCGGTTGACGTGCGCCATCTTACGTTCGATCCGTTGCCGTTCTCGCCGCTCGGCAACCCGTTCAAGCCGTCGCAATCGGTGCGTGATGTTCATGTTTCCGCTTCGAGAAGGCTTTCCAGCCGGGCCAGGCGCTCTTCAACGTCCCACGGGACCGCCGGGCCAAGTGTTCGGTCAAGGATCAGCTTTGCCGCTGCAATGTCGCCGTCAGTCGCCGCCGTCACCACCGCCTTGACGATGCGCCGCAGTTCCGCCGGCGTTACAGACCGCATCAGTTCCGCCCGCAGCCGCTGGGCTCGTTTGGCGTTCGGGTTGCCCTTGGCAAATCGGTTGCCCTTGGCGAATTGCCCGCCGGGGCCGCGCCCGTCGCCGTTAGTCGCCGTTTCTGACGGTTGCTTGCTCATCGGGCTTACCTCCGTGTTCCGTGTCCCGCCTTCCGATCCGATGCCAACAGTCTACCACGGGCCAGGGGAAACCCCCTGACCCATCTGCCCGCCAGCCGGGACCCGAGGCCATCGGTCGCTCTCACGGCTTCCCGCCGGCCGCCTTGACCATCGCCAGGATGCCCGCCTTGATTGCATCGGGCAGGGCCGGCCAAGCGTCGATCAGGGCCTGCAGGTCTTGCGGGATTTCGGCCGCAACTGCTGGCGATTTGCTGGCAGGTAGGCCACGAACCCCTTTTTCCCTTGCATTTTCGGGGTTCGCCATTAGACTTTTAATCCGTAGGCCCTGGGTTCGAGCCCCAGCAACCTCACTTCCGCCAAGTTCCGCAGCTTCCTGCCGCGTGCCGCTTAAAGCGTTGAACGTCAACAGGTTGCGTTGACCGTCGACGCTTCGGTCATCGTCCGAGGATTCGCAGCTTCTCGCCACGATTGTTGACGTTTCGCTGCCGCACTGCTGCCGATTTGCTGCCATGTTCGTCCCGTTGGCGTCCGTTCCCGTCGCTGCCAGGGCTTGGGGGGCGTCGCCTAACATCACGGGCAGTCGGGCTACCGCGTCCGCTTCCGCACCTGGGAACAAGTGCCCATACGTATCCATCGTCAACGTGATGGACGAATGCCGCATGATGGATTGAACAGCCTTTGGGTGGTTGCCGGCCATCGCCAGCCATGCCCCGCAAGTGTGTCTCAGGGCGTGGAAGTCCGCTCGCTCGCCGTCGTGGTTCCGGTAGCCGAGAAAATCGCTTTGTTCCCGCGTCATCCGGTCGTCAGCATCGACCGCAGCCGCCAACCATGCCCGCCGGGCGTCTGCCAGGTCCTGACGGAACATCCGGGCAACGTTGTACTTCGTCGGCATCGTGAACACCGGGGCCGCTGGGGCTTTGGTTGTGATATGGGCCTGCAGTTCGGCCGCCAAGTCGGTCTGGATGTACTGCCGGGCGTCTTTCCGGTTTTTCGTGCTGCCGATGTGAAGAGCGATCTGAAACGGCGGAGTGAAGGGGTGCGGATCAAACACTGGGGTGGCAAGAACTCGGTGAAGATGTACAACAAGTGCCCTATGGGACCTCAAACAGCGTCGCCGGGAGGCAGACCGAGTCACCCGGAAGCTCGCGTTGTTGCGTGCTCACGCCCTGATCAAGAAGATCCCGCGCACGCACCGCTATCTTCCGACGGAATCCGGCGTGAAGGCCATCTCTGCGATCTTCGCCGCGCGCCAAGCCTCCCTGTCGCAGTTGGCCGCGGCCTAAAATGCGCGCAAAACAACAACGCATCGGCCGTTAACGGTGTAAGCCGTGCCACACACGGCTGGGGCACGCCCGCTGGCGCTCAAAGCCCGGGGGCAAATTCGGATTGAGCCGACGAAGCGATCAGCCGATTCCGGCGTGCTTGAGCGACATTTTGACCAGCAGGCCGCAGTTTTTGACGAAGAAATCGGGCGGCATGAGTTGCGTCTTCTGGTACACCTCGGCGCCCAGGGCCGCCGCGATTTCCTCGGCCGGCTTACCGGCTTTGGCGTCCGCCACGATCCGCTCGTGGTACGCTTGAGTCACCTCCATCGCGCGGCGGAAGTAGTCCCGCACGTCGTCGGCGCCGCGGATCACCGCGTTGTGGCTCAGGCACAGCACCTCGGCGTCCACGGCGGCTAGACGCTCGATCGAACGCACGTACGCGCCGTAGTCGGTGAAGTAGTTCGGCCACCAAGTGTCGTGCTGCGGGACGTAGTAGCCGGTGGCGTCGGAGATGATCAGGACTCGCCGCGCGGCGTCATAGAAACTCAGACTGCACTCGCTGTGGCCCGGCGTCTCCAGGACCTCCAAGGCGACGCCCTCGTCCACTTCGATGCGGTCGCCTTCCTTGACCACGCGGTCCACGGCGATCTGGTTGGCGGCCAGCGGCGGGCGGCGATGCTGCTCGCCCACGACGCCCGACTGGATCAGCACCCCGGTCAGGGCGTCGTCCATCTTGCAGAAAAAGGCCACAGCCTTCTCGGCCTGCAAGGTTTTGGCCGCTACGGCCGACGCGATGACCGTCACGCCGGGGAACATTTCCCGGAACAAAGGCACGGCCATCACGTGGTCGGGATGGGCGTGCGTGACGATTACTTGGCGTACGTAATCCGCCGCAATCCCCAACTGAGCCAACTGTTCGCGGAGGACCGGTCCCATGGCCCCCGTACCGCCCTCGACAATCGTTCCCCCCTGGGGGCCCTTTAACAAGTACAGCGGGTACAGGTTCGTGCCCAGCATCCAGACGTTGTCCATGATTTCGACAGGAGGGTCTTTGACCAGCATACGACGGCTCCTTGGAGAGAGGGATTCGGGTTGCGGGAGAGGGGTAACGGGTTGCGAGATCCGGGTTATGGGGTACGCGGTCCGCGTTTTGGGATTTTTTTCGGGGGGGGGCGGGCGACGGGATTTACGGTCCAGTGTCCGGGGTTCAAGGCGACGCAGCTTGCTCCTCGCGGCCCGCCTCACCCGTTCGCCTTCTCGAACGCCATCAGTGCCGCTCCGAAGGCGCCGATGCATTGGGGATCGGGAGGCACCTGCACTTCCCTGCCGAAAGCCTCCGAAGCCAGCGTGGCCAGCAACGGATTGTGAGCCACGACGCCGCCGGTCATTACCAGGGCCCCGTCCACCAGACCCATTTCGATGACCCGCTTGATCACGGCCCGAAAGGCGCCCTTGACGATGTCCTCGACCCGTTCGCCGGCGCGGATCTTGGCCAGGATCTCCGTGGCCGTGAACACGGTGCAAAAACTGCCCAGGGTGACTTCCTTCGTCGATTTCTCGGCCAGGCCGTTCAAGTCGCTGACGGGCAAGTCCAAGCGGAGCGCAATCTCTTCCAGAAAGGCGCCGGTCCCCGCGGCGCATTTCCGGTTCATCTTGAAATCGACCCGACGGCCGTCGCCGTCCAGTCGGATCAGCTTGCAGTCCTGGGCGCCGATATCAATCACCGTCAGCGGCTGGCGAAAGTGAAAAAACGCGCCTTTGCCGTGGCACGCGATCTCGGTTGCCACGTCGTCCGCCCAACGCACGTTGTTGCGGCCGTAGCCGGTCGAGAGGGCGCCGCCGATCTCGTCCCGCGCCAACCCGTACTTGGTCAAGGCTTCTTCCAGGCACAAATCCGCCGATTGCGCATAGTCGATGCCCGAACGGCGAACGGCCCGCGCCACCGGATGCTGCTGCTGGTCGATCAGCACCAGCTTGACCGACGACGCTCCAATATCCACTCCACAATAGTACGGCATGATTCTCCTACGCCTGCATCAGTTGCTCGGCAAACGCCTCGATGTTCGTCCGGGCCTGCTCTTCCGAGTACAGACGCAGGTCGTTCAAATCGCCGTTGATCGTCAGGAACGGCTTGCCCAATCTTTCGCGGAGCCGGACCGGCAATTCGTAGCGGCTGTTCGAGTTGTTGGGACAGGTTTTGGCGTCGTGATACAGGATCCCGTCCACCCGATACTCCTGGACCATCCGCGCGATATAGGCTTCCTTGAAATCGTCGCTACGGCAAATGAAGATGCTGGAATAGGCCCGCGCCATGCTGCGGAACGGGTCGGCGGCGTCCAGGTCCTCGAAAACCCAGCTGTTGCAGTACGTCGAAGCCACGACGCAAGTCCGCAGATTCAGGAACTGCGTGGACAGATCGCGCAGTTTGCCCCAGATCGGCATGCCTTCCCAATAGATCCGCAACCGCTCGCCCTCGACCGCCGCCACGCCCTGGGCGATCCGCTGGTTCAATTCGTCCACCAGCACGCGATAGTAGTCCACGGCGTCTTGCGTGCCCCGCAGCACCACGGCCGGCCCCATCTGGATCGTGCCGTCGAAAAACGTAATCGGCGAAGGCACATTCGTCGCCGACTTCAACACCTGCTTCCACAGCATCGTACACTGCTTGGACAAGTCCACCACTTCCCGCAGCCGGTCAATGTCGAATTTCGTTTCGGCGACTTGTTCCAGCGGCTCGACGAGTTTTTCCGTTTCCCTAACGACGTAATCCAGCACGGTGTCGTCGACCTCGGTCGTGCCGCGCGGCGTATGGATGCCGATGCACGGAACGTTCCACCGCCGCGCGTACCACTGGAACCAATCTTTCACATCGCGGCACTGGTTGGTATTGAACACCAGCACATCCGCTTTGGGGACACCAGCCAGGCCCATCTTCTGCAGCGGCGTTTCGTTCTTCAGGTAGGAACCGATGTCGCTGGTCAAATACGAGCAGATATCGGGGGAGAATCCGTGGGCGTTGGCCAGCGGGATCAGGTCCGTCGCCATCTTGGACGCGCCCAGCATGGCCCCGTGATTCTCCGGAAAAAAGACGTTGAACCCCATCGCGTAGAGCAATTCGGCGGGGCCGACGCTGGTGCACCAGGCCGTTTTCTTGCCCTGGGCGGGGCCTTGGCTGAATTCGGTGAAATACTTGCCCATCACCGCCTTCATCTGCTTGTTCGCCGCGAAATCCTTACGTTCCGGTGTTGCTGCCATCAGGTGATCCCTTGCCTTTCCCTCTCAAAAGTTCACACGGAAAGAACCGCTCGCCATACACGGCGGCTAAATGTTCCAGCCGTGTCCGCACGTTGTCTACCCCGACGTCGTGGGCATACTTGATCACGCCGCCACGGAACTCGGGGAAGCCGGTGCCCAGCACCATGGCCACATCCAAATCGGAGGGATTGCGGGCGACCCCTTCCTCCAGGACGCGATAGGCCTCGCAGACCATCCGCAGGACCAGGCGTTCGGTGATTTCTTCCCGACCGACGTCCCGCGGCTGGCGGCGTGTTTCCTCGCGCACCTCCGCGACCACTTCCGCTGTCTCGTCGCTGGCCAGCGGCGTGTGGCTGCCGGGCTCATAGCGATACACACCCCGGCCTGTCTTCTGCCCCAGGCACCCGCGTTGAACCAGGCGGACCGCGATGGGTGAGATCGGGCCGTGATAACGAAACGCGCGGTGCAACACGCGCTGACCATGCAACAGAATATCGATTCCCACCAGGTCGATCAAGGCGAGGGGCCCCATCGGAAAACCAAACTCGATGGCTGCCGCGTCGATCCCCTGTGCCGCGGCCCCGTCCTCGAACAGGGCAAACGCCTCCTGCAAGTACGGCAGGAACACGCGATTGACCAGGAATCCCTCCCGGCTCTTGACCAGCACCGGCGTCTTGTGCATGGCTCGACACAGCTTGACGGCCGTCGCCAGCGTTTCAGGCGGCGTGGAACCGCGGCGAATGACCTCGACCAGTGGCATCCGCTGGGCAGGATTGAAGAAATGCAACCCGATCAGCCGGTCCGGATGGCGGAGGCCCGCGGCCAACTCGTCCAGGGAGATAGTGGACGTGTTGGTGGCCAAGATGGCGTGCGGAGAACAGGCTTCCTCCAAGCGGCTGAGTACGGTCCGTTTGACCGCCGGATCCTCAAACACCGCTTCGATCACAAACGCCGTCTCTGCCGCATCTTGCCAACGGCTCGCGGCCGTCAGCAGGCCGGCCATCTGGTCCGCCCGCTCGCGCGTCAATTTGCCGTCCGCCACGCGTTTGTCAAACGCCCCGCAAATCCGTTGCCATCCCTTCTGCACCAGGCTCTCGTCCCGGTCCAGGATCGTCACGCGCACGCCTGCCGCCAACAACGCCTGAGCGATGCCGACGCCCATCGTGCCCACGCCGACGACGGCAGCCGAGTTGACCGTCGCGCCGGCGGCATCGCCCAGTTCCGGCAGTTTGGCCGTCTGTCGTGCGGCAAAGAACAAATGGATCTTGCTCCGAGCGCCCGGCGTCGCCAGGCATTCGGCCAACGCCGATCGCTCCCGCCGCAGGCCGGCATCCCAGGATTCCTCCAGCCCCGTGCGGACGCACTCCAGGATCTTCTGCGGCGCCACGACCTCCGGGCGGACACGGGAGAGGCCCTTGGCCGCGTTCTCGTAAGCGACACTCCGGGCTGCCGTGTCTGCAAGTTTCTCAGTGCGATCCCGCGTCTTTTTCACGGCGGCCGAAGGCTGCAGCTGTCGCAGACCGTCCTCCCATTGCTCGTGGGAAAGCACCGCGTCAATCAGTCCTAACTCCAACGCCTTGGCAGCGTCCATCGTGGCCGCGGTCAGCAACATCTGCAACGCCACGAGCGGGCCGACGAGCCGCGGCAGGCGCACCGTTCCGCCAGCCGCAGGATTGATGCCCAAGTTGACCTGCGGGATGCTGAAGCGGGTCCCCACGGCCGCCACGCGGTAATGGCAGGCCATGGCGAACTCCAGGGCCACGCCGACGACATTGCCAGCCAACGCGGCAACCACGGGCTTGGACGAGTCCTCGATCTCCTGGAAGGCTTCCTGGAAGATGCGCGACGTGAGGATCGCATCTTCGTCCGAAACGATCAGTTGGAACGGATGCACGTCCGCACCAACGCCGAAATAGTCCGCCGCGTCGAGGATCACAATCCCTTGCACGCGGACGTCCTCGTTGGCCTGCCGCACCGCAGCCCGCAGCATTTCCAGCAACTGGACCGTCAACGTACCGAGCGGCGGTGCATCCAGCCGCAGGAAACACACGCCGTCGGACACTCGATATTCCAACATGCGACGCTCCTTGCCGGCCGAGCCGGGACTTGAGGTGATTCGTGCTCGAACAACTCGGACGAGAGATTCTTCTGGGATACATGGCCGCTATATCTGCGTACGCAAGTCTCTTTCTACAAACACTTTACCGCTGTTTTCTAGCCCGGTCAAGTGACCCCGTCAGGCGACCGCCACGATGCCAGATTGGGCTATTGTCTCGCGCTGCGGGTCCGCAGAGAAAGCCAACCTTCGGCCCATGGCCTGCAAGCGAATCGGGGGAGACCGCGATGAGACGCACCCGCGGCCACAGATCGAAGCTCCAACCCCACTCGGTCGGGATCTGTTTCACTTCGCCGCTACCCAAGTCCATCACGACGATCGTGTTCGGACCGCCGTACTGCAGAAATTCGATCTGCAGCAGATCCCACTTCCGGTCGGCCAGATTCGGAGCCCCTCGCTATGCACATCTCGCGGCACCTCGCTCTCAGGCTCTGCCTGGGAACGTACTGTCTTCTCGGCTCTGCGACCGGATGCGAGGCGGCGCCTCGCGGACAGTGGGTTACGAGGCAGAGCCTCGTAACCAGTTCCTTTGTCCTAAGTTGCGCCTCACGAAGTTCTGCAAAGCAGTGGGATTCGGTGCCCACAACAGCCCCCTCTCCCGCGCGCCATTGACGCAATGGCTCGGCGGGATGGGGATCATCGTCCTAGGGCTCGCCATTGTCCCGTTCTTGGGCGTCGGCGGCGTGCAGCTTTTCGAGGCGGAGGCTCCCGGTCCAAACAAGGACCGGCTGAGCCCGCGCATCCAGGACACGGCCAGAGTGCTCTGGGGTGTATACGCGCTGATCACCCTTGCGGAGGTTCTGTGCTTGTGGGCCAGAGGCATGGACCTGTTCGAATCGTTGTGTCACGCGATGACCCCCTTGGCGACCGGCGGGTTCTCCACGCGCGACGCAAGTCTTGCCGCTTGCGTCACCGCGACCCAGTTGGTGGTCATTGCCTTCATGTTCTTGGCGGGTGTGAACTTTGCGCTGTACTACTTCGCGCTGGCACGCCGCGACTTGAATGCTACTGGAAGAGCGCGGAATTCCGCTTCTACGTCGCCATCATGGCTAGTGCCGTGCTCGTCATCACCTTGTTGGTGGCGGGCGACTCCGGCGTCCCCGGCCATTTGCTGACCAAGCTGCGCGACGCCGCCTGTCAAGCCACGTCGTTGGCCAGTTCGACTGGTTGTGTCACGGCCGACTTTGAGACTTGGCCTAGGCTGGCTCAGTGCATCCTGATTTCTCTCATGTTGATGTGCGCCTGTGCCGGCTCCACCAGCGGCGGAATCAAGGTGATCCGGAGCCCGCTGGTGCTCAAATACAGCGTCTTGCAGATCTCGCGTCTGATCCACCCTCGTGAAGTCCGCGTCTTGAAGCTGGATCACCGTCCCGTCTCGCGCGAACTCATTCAGAGCGTCCTCAGCTCCTGCGCCCTTTAGATGAGGGTATTCCTTGTGGGGGCGTTCGTCATGGCGAGCGTCCTCCCGCCGTCTCCTCATGGTGGTGCTGATCTGCTGACCGCGTTCACCTCCGTGATTACCACCATGGGAAATGTGGGACCCGCGATGGGTATTGCCGGTCCCTCGGAAACCTACACAACAAGATCGACGGCAGGCAAGCTCGTGTTGTCCCTTTGCATTGGTCGGCCGGCTCGGACTGTTCACCGTGCTCGTGATGTTCTTCCCGTCGTTCCGGAAGAGGTGATGGATGTTTTCTCGACCCTTCTTTCGGGCAACTCGAACCCGCGTCAGGTAGGTTGACAGCAGAACCGGCTGTGCCGTGCCCGCATCGCGACGCCGGGGCCAGAAGCCCACTTCCGCCGGTAAACACGCCACGGACGAACGGCGAGCTACACGGGCGGGAATGGCGGCACCTTCACCCCATAAACGCGACACGGGCAAACGGCGGGACGTAGAGACGAGAATGACGGCCAGCGGGCGGCGATCCCCCTGTGGTCATCACCCACCAAATCGCGGCCCAAATCACGGCCAGGGGCTGCTCACTGCCAACACGTAGGTCGGCGATCGTGTAGCTGACTGGCTGTCTGGGCGGCCGCGTTACATTGCGATCGGAAAACGAATCGCCCTTTCCGATCCCTTAGCTCGGAAAGGGTTTTTCACTTTCCCGACAGTCTCTTCTACCATCTCTTGCCGCCGCCGGACCTACCGCCACGGCCACCGCCGCCTCGTTCCTCTCGAGGCCTGGCTTCATTGACCGTCAGGGCACGCCCGTCCACTTCCTTGCCATTCAGGCCGTTAATGGCAGCCTGTGCCTCCTGGTCATTGCCCATTTCGACAAAGCCAAATCCCTTGGAACGACCTGTGTCCCGATCGCTGACGACCTGGGCTGACTGCACTGTCCCAAACGCTCCAAACATCCTTTGCAGATCGCTGTCCGATGTGTTGTAGGACAAGTTACCGACGTACAACTTCTTCGCCACGCTGGACTCCTTCGAAAAAACATGCAACACCGGCAAGGCCCACTGCGGGCAAATGCTGTCGCACGCACGCGAATTCTGACCTGAAGCTGCAAGAAAAGCAAGGGGGCGACGGGCCAGCAACGACCGGATCGCGGCCAGGCGGCTGACGCTCACAGGCTGTGCGGACCGGACGGCGGAAGCATCTGCCGGATCGCGGCTAGGCAACGCGCGCCCGCGCCGCCGAACTGGACCTGCTGATCGACTGCATCGTGTTTCGCTTGTTCGACTTGACGTTGGACGAGCAGAAACTGATCCTGTCGCGCGTTGGCCCCGACCGCCCCCTTCCCCCGCGCCGCGGCGGGAAACGGAGCCAAGCCAAGAAACTTGCCGATCGGAATCTGCGGCGGTTCGAGGACGGCTGAACCGCTCATGAACGGGCGCATTCCAGGCTGAATCGCTCGATCATTTGCTGCCCAAACGACTTGCCGCCCGCAAGAAAAAACGTTGGTTTCTTCTGTTTCGCTGACGAAAACAAGGGATATAATCCGCCGATTAGGCGGTTTTTTCGCGGCGGGAAAGCGAAAAAGAACTGCTAGAACGGTTTTTGACGCATGGTTTAGTTAAAACTAAACTTTCCAATGAACCCGGACGATAGCCATATTGTCGTGCAGGGATCTCAGTGCATTGTCGAATACGGCGTGCTCGGCGATGGCAGTTCGCCCGCGAGGGATTTCCTGCGAAATCTGCAACTAAAGGACCGAGCCCAGTTTGTTTCGACGTTTATTGAGGTTACCGAACGCGGCGTCTTTGGCGTACACAACGAGGAGCGATTCAAGCCAGAACGCTGTTTTTGGGCCGCGAAAAACAACCGATGCAGTGGCGGTCCGGAGGGACGCAAGCGGGTCCGCATTGTTGGCTTCCGGAGACGCGACTAGGCGACAGGCATCGACCGCCTGATTTTGACCCGCGGGTTCTGGAAGACGCGAACCGCGAAGTGGCCGGAGAGTGAATTTGCACGCGCGGAGGCAATTCGCGACGAGATTATTGCTCGCGAAGAGCGCGAAGAAAGACAAGGGAGATCATCACGACAACCGAACTCGAACGGCTGACGAGTACGCCTGAAGGCAAGCGGCTTCTGGATCAGGAACGGCTGATCATGCAGGCGACGGAACGCATCGTCGAGTTGATGCAGGAACAGGACGTTACGCGCACGGAATTGGCCAAGCGACTCGGAAGAACCAAGGGCTGGATCAGCCAATTGCTGGCCGGGGAGGCGAACTTCACGCTGCGCACACTGGCCGATGTTTTCGGGGCGTTGGGGCTGCGTCCCATCATCAGGCCCGCCACGCGCGTCACTGGGGAATCGATTCCTCCGCCATCAGTTCCGTGAACCAAGCGTCCAGGTCGCGCTCGTACCGCTGCAGGCGGCTCCGCCGCGGGAGCGACGTTTCTTCTGCATCCTCGCTGGATTGAACCAGTACGGCGGCCAGCAGGTCCGGGCTCTGGGATGGCAGGCATGGCGACTCGCGGGCCTCGTCGCCCTCTTCCTCCAGCAAGTCGTCGTGTCCCCAATCTGCAAACACGGCGTCCGACGTCGCGGAAGGCGGAAGGGGGAAGGCGAAACGATGAAGAGCGAAGGACGAAGACGCAGCCCGCGCCGGGGACGCGGACAACACCGGCGCCATCAGGCCGGCGTCGCTGTGCTCGTAGCCCAGCAGGTGACCCAGTTCGTGCATCATGACCGTCAGCAGGCTGACGCCGTCATGGGGCATGGGTCCCTTGTCATTTGTCATTTGTGCGTCATCAAGCGACCAGTGACCAATGACCACTGACGAATGACCACTGACCAATGACCATCCGAACATCGCCGCGTCGTCGTCGATGCGGATCGTGTTGGTGGCCGGATTGGCTAGGCCCAGGTACGCGCCGCCCAGGTCGGCCACGGCGTACCGAACGTTCGCCAGCGTCGCCGTCTGCGCCGGCGTCAGGCCCGTCGCTGTCCATCGCGCGGCGGCTTCCGCCACCAGCGGCTGCAGGTCGCCCAGGCTGATCGCCGCCGCGCCGGCGTCCCGCGGATCGCCGGAGGCCAACAGCGGACTCTCCGTGGGCAGCGTGCCCCTGGAGATATCGATCCCCGCAATCGTGAACGCGGTACTGTTGACTCCGAACAGGATGTCCAGCGTCCCGTCGTTGACCGTCACGCCCGAGACTTCATTGATATAGGTCGTGCCCGGAGGAATGGCCGGGACCGTGTACGTCACGTTTTCAACCGTCACTGTAAACGGCTGCGTCGTGTAGGGCACGCGGCCAAAGTACAGCGGGTTGGAATGGTACAGCCGCACGCTGTACGTGCCTGTGCCGTCGGGCAAGTCCGCCTTGAACGTGGCGTTGCGGCCCGAATTGAAGTCCGTCCGCAGCGGGCTGGCCGTGTCGTGAGTCAAGAATTCCGGATAGCCTGACGTGTAGTTGTCCCGCCGGTCCCCAGCCGCCACGCGGGTGGTCCAACCGTAGCCTCGCGTCGCGTTGTAAATCGTCTGCGGAACCACTTGCAGGAAGTCCGTCTGCACCGGGCTGGTGGTGGCTCCAAAGTCAAACCGCAGCGGCGCGTTTTGGCTGGGCGCTTCGTACGGCTGGATCGCCGTCCCGCGCGACAACCCCGACGACTCCTCGACCACGATCGTCCAGTCCTCCGATTCGTCGCTAACAGTCAGCGTCGCTGGCCGCTGGACCCAGAACTCGAACGAGCCCTCGGCCGTGGCCGTGACCTGACCGCCGAACGTGGCCAGTTCGCAGTCCGAAGTCAGCTGGGCGTACTGCCCGCCGGCCGAGACCGTCACGGTCAGCACCGCGTTGGGCGGAGCGCCCGTGCCCGTGTACCGATCCACCGTCATCCCGTCGGCAGGCAGCGTGCTGAATTCGGGCGGCGGACCTCCGGTCGGGGATTCGGCCGGAGCCGGAGTGGCCCGCACCAGCGTCAGCTGGCCCACCGTGTCCACCGGGCGGATGTCCATCGCCAGGATCACCGTCGTCCCGTTGCTGCCGCCCAGGTCTTCCATGTCCAGCGTTAGCGTGCCAATCGGGCCGGGCACATCGTCCACACTCACCGTCAGCCGCACCCAGCGGAAGTAACCCGCACTCGGATTGGCCGTCCCGCCGCCCCAAGTCACCTGGGTGCCGCTGCCGTCCGGAGCCCCCGCGCCCCACACGCTGACGAGCTCCGAGTCGCTGGTGCCGCCGATCCCCGACCCGCTGACGGTAAAACTCTCCTGGTCATGGTTCCAACTCGCATCGCCCGTCAGGATCATCACCTCGTACGTCTGGCCCGCCACCGCGTCCACCTGGAACCGCAGCGGATCGCCCATCGGATTGGTCGCCTGGCCGTCGTACCTCAGCCGGTCCCAACCATCCTCGCTGGCGTCGCCCCGCTCGAAGTACCACGGCAAGTAGTACGGTGATTCCGTCACCCAACCGGCCCCGTTTTCCGGATAGGTCTGGAACGGCGACACGCCCATGTAGTTCGGCTCCGTATGGTTGCCGAACCCGTTGAAGTCATACCGCCCCGGCGCGGTCAGCGTGATGTCGTTGCTGGCCGCGTCGCCGCGGTCGGCGTCGCTGGCAAAGTACGAGATGTTCATCAGCGCCCCGCCCACCGTCAGGAAATCGCCTTCCGGCAGACCCGCAAACCGCGTGTCCCAGTCCCCCGTCGGCAGCTTGCTGACAATCACGAACTCCGCCCCCACCGGAATCGGCCAACCCGGCTGGACGTTGAGCGTCGCGCCGCCGCTGCCGTCCAGCAGCGCCCCGTGCAGGTCGCCGTCGCCATCCAGCACCAACTGGTCGTACTGCGTTCCCGGCGTCAGCCCGTTCAACTGGACGCGGAGTTGCCCGCCGGGCCTCACGTCCACGTCGCCGACCACCGTCAACACGCCCGGCAACGGCGTGCAGCTGCCGCCCACGTCCCCCGGATCGAGAATCCCGCCCGCCAGCACCGCGACCTCGGCCTCGATCACGCCCGTATCGGTCTCGTCCCCGTCGCCGCCCAGCACCCCGCCGGCTTCGACGCTCACCGCCGGCCCCGTCAGCACGCCGTTGACCAGCAACGTCCCCTCCACCACCGTCGTCGTGCCGGTGAACGCATTGGCCCCGCCCTGCAGCCGCAGCACGCCTTCCGGCCCGTTGGCGTCCACGCCCAGCACGATGTCCGCCGCCGTCACATCGCCGTCCGCGCTGCCCGGCGCGGCCCCGATCCAACCGTCGCAATCGGCCAGGCTGAACGTCACCGTCCCGCCCTCGGCGCTGATGTCGCCCGCCAACTGGATCGTCCCGTGATCGCCGCTGCCCGGACCAGCGGCGTTGTCATCCGCCGTGATCGCGATCCCCCCGCTGCCGCCGCTGATCGTCCCCGCCGCGTCGCCCAGCACGTCGTGGTCCGCGTCGATCGCGATCGTGCCGCTGAGCCCGGAAACGGCGGCGTACAACTCGACGTTGCCGCGGACGGGAATCGGTCCCTGCGGCCCTTCATGGCTGCCGTCGCTCGCGTTGGCATCCAGCGCAATCGTCCGCCCGGCCGCCGCCACGCTCACCCCGCTGCCCCCGGACAGCACCTCGATCGTGCCGTCCACGGTGGCCAGCACCAGATCCCCCGTGCCGCTTGCGCCGGTCTGCGCCGCGCGCAGGACGCCCAGATACCCGTCCAGACCGGTCGCCACTTCGGTGACCCGGATGTCGCCGCTGGTCCCCGAATTGACGGCATCCAGCGTCACCACGTCCGTATCCAGGTCGTTCTCGGAGCCGATTCCGGCTGTAGCGCTGAGCGTCAAGGTCGAGCCGATCACATCGGCCAACGCGTCGTCCGCATCGTCGCGGATCGCCCCGGACGAGGTCGTTACGGCGATCGTGTTCCGCGTCGTGCCGCTGCCCGCCGTCAGCAGACCCAACACCAGGTCGCCCGCCGCCGAGCTGACGTCGATCCGCCCGTTGTTCGCATCCACCCGCGTGTACGTCCGCGTCCCGGAACCCGCTGTGCCCGTCAGCACGACGTCGCCCGAGTCGCTCGCAGCGGCCAGTGTCACTGTCACCGGATGGTCCGCCGGCAATCCGATCGCAGCCGCCGCGTCGTTCCGCAGGTTCAGCGCTATCCCGCCCGCGCCGCTCGTCGCGCCGCTCACCGCGTTCACGTTCACGTCCAGCGAACTGCTCGTCCCGATCCCCGTCCCGGCCGTCAGCGTCAGCGTGTTGGCGATGATGTCCGCCGTCGCGTCGTCGGCGTCGTCGTTGATCGCCCCGCTGGCGCTGATGGCCACCTCGTCGTCCGACGTGACCGAGGCATTGATCGTCACCGAGCCGCCGGGCGCCGTCACCGCCACGTCGTGCGTTCCCGCCACGCCGCTGTCGGAAATCACGCTCACCAGTACGATGTCTCCGGCGGCGGCGCTGACGTTCACGTGCCCGTCGTGGGCGTCCAGCGAAGCGTACGTCCGCGTCCCGCTGCCGGTCGTTCCGGTCAGCACGAGATCGCCCGACGCGAGCGCATCCGCCAACGTCACCTTCACCGCATGATCGGCCGCCAGGTTGACCGGCGCCCCCACGGCGTCGTTCAGCAGGTTGAGCGCGATCCCGCCCGCGGCGCTGGTGGCACCGGTCACCGTGTTCACGTTCACGTCGACCGAACTGGCCGTGCCGATACCGGTCACCGCCGACAGGCTGACCGAATCGGCCAGGATATCGGCCGCGTCGTCCGCGTCGTCGTCGTCAATCGTTCCCGCCTCGGCCATCAGCGTTCCCGCCGTCGCCGCCGTGACGGTGCCGGCCGTGCCCAGCAGGATTGAATCGTAGGCCGTAATCGCCACCGCGTCCGTCCCGCTTTGCACCTGGCCATGCAGGATCACGTCCGGCGCGGTAGCGCTGGACGAACCGTGCGTCAGCGTCACCGTCCTGGCGGCCTCCAGCGTCGGCACGCCGGCTGTCCCGTCGTCCTCGATCCGGATCTGGTCGCCCGCCGCCGGCGTTCCGATCAGCGACGTGCCCGCGATCGTCAGGTTCCCCGCCGAGTGCAGTTGGCCCACGGTCGGCGCCTGCGGCCCTACGAACACGCCGCCGGCCCCGTTGTTGTCCGAGTCCGCGGTCAGCAGGATGTTGCCGCCCGCTGTGGTCGTCACGTTGGCGTAGATCAACACGTCACAGGCAGCGATCAGGTTCGCGTCGCCGGCCAGGTTCTGATCGGCCGCGATCGTGATGTCACACGCCGAGCCGCCGCCGTCGAGCGTGATATTCCCCGTGCCCAGCGTCAGGCCGGCGTGGACCGCCACCCCGCCGCCGATGTTCAGCACGCCGCCCG
>Ga0209510_1002901_pt1 | contig 16845 bp, 12 predicted proteins | sample BiotimSIPDNA_FD_185749 | JGI IMG/M metagenome (GOLD analysis project Ga0209510, IMG submission 185749) | Anaerobic biogas reactor microbial communites from Washington, USA - Biogas_R1 time_0 SIP DNA (SPAdes) (version 2) | ecosystem: Engineered > Bioreactor > Anaerobic > Unclassified | place... | reverse complement strand
CGGATATCCTTCGGTGACATATTTCGAAAAAGGATTGAATCACCGCTCCTTTACCGTTGAACATAGTCGCTCCCGGAAGACACCAATCACTACGTCTATGGAAAACCAAACACCTCCGAGAAAACTCACCATTCAGGAACTCAACGAATCCGTCCAGCGATCATCGTTCTGGTTGCGGCCTCTCAAGGAGGAACTGCATCGCAACATCATCGGCCAGGAACATCTGATCGAGAGCCTGATCATCTCGCTGTTGGCAAACGGACACGTTCTGCTTGAAGGGGTACCGGGTCTCGCCAAGACACTGGCGCTCAAAACACTTGCAAGCGCCGTGCTGGCGGACTTCAGACGCATTCAGTTCACCCCGGATATGCTGCCGGCGGACATCATCGGAACCGAGATCTACAACCCGAAGGACGTCAATTTCATCACAAAAAAGGGTCCTATTTTCTCGAATTTTGTGTTGGCTGACGAAATCAACCGCGCCCCTGCAAAAGTGCAAAGCGCGCTCCTCGAAGGGATGCAGGAACGTCAGGTCACGATCGGAGATCAGACATTTCCGCTCCCCGACGTGTTCCTGGTGATGGCGACCCAGAATCCGATCGAGCAGGAAGGCACCTACCCGCTGCCCGAAGCGCAGGTCGACCGTTTCATGCTCAAGGTCATCGTCAAACACCCGACTCCGGCTGAAGAGCGCCTCATTCTCGACCGTATGGGAACCTCGGAGGTCAACCTTACGGTTAATTCGATCGTGAGTGCGAAGGACATCTGGCGCTCGCGGAAAGTGGTCAACGCGGTCTTCATGGATGACCGGGTGAAAGACTACATTGTATCGATTATTCACGCCACCCGTGATCCGGCCCATTACGGACTCAAACTCAAGGACTACATCCTGAACGGAGCATCTCCTCGCGGAACCATCTTCCTGACCCTGTCCAGCAAGGCGAATGCATTCATCAACGGTCGCGGATTTGTAACGCCCGAAGATATCAAAAACCAGGCTCTCGATGTGCTCCGCCACCGGGTGGCAGTCTCCTATGAGGCGGAAGCGGAAGGCATCACATCCGAGGACATCATCACCCAGATCCTGAATACGCTGCCTGTTCCCTGACTGCCAGCCCGGCATAGCTGACTGATGCGATCATGAAACCGGCTCACGACGAAACGGCGGAAAAAACCCGCGCTATCCTCAATAAGGTTCGCCAGATCGAGATCCGTACCAACCGTCTCGTCAACGACACATTGGCGGGAGAATACCACTCGGCGTTCAAAGGCCAGGGAATGAACTTCGATGAGGTCCGCGAATACCACACCGGAGACGAGGTAAGGAACATCGATTGGAATGTCACTGCCCGCATCGGAAAGCCGTTTGTCAAAAAGTTTGTCGAAGAACGCGAGACCACGATTCTGCTCATGATTGACGTTAGCGCGTCCGGCTTCTACGGATCCGGAGAACAGACCAAGCGGGATCTTGCCGCCGAAGTGGGTAGTATGTTCGCCTACTCCGCCATCCGGAACAAAGACAAGGTCGGGCTCGTGCTTTTTTCCGACCGGGTGGAGCATTTCCTGCCGCCGCAGAAAGGGAACAATCATGTCCTGCGGGTCATTCGCGACATTCTGTTTTTCGAACCCAAACACAAACGCACCAACATCGCTGCGGCCCTTGACTACGCAAACCAGGTGCTCCACCGCAAAGCGATTATCCTGCTCATCTCTGACTTTTGCCTCAACGATCCGGCGGAGTCAGCCATGAGCCGGCTCATGACCAAGCTCGACCTGACCCATCACAAACACGATCTTGTGGTCTTTTCGATTGGGGATCCGATCGAACGCTCCATGCTCCCTTCCGGTCTGCTTATGGTCGAAGACATCGAAACCGGGGAACAGATTCTGCTGGATGCTCGCTCTCCATCGACTCTCGAACGCTACCGCGAGCTCGCAATCCGCGAGAACGAACAACGACGCAATCTCTTCCGCAAGCGCGGTATTGATCTGATAGAATTGGAAACCGGGCGACCCTACATCAAGGACATCATCCGGTTCTTCAAAAACCGCGAAAGACGTCGGCGTAAAATCTGATCCATGGCGCAATTGAATCCAACACGAAAGGTATCGCGCCCTTTGCGAACATGAAACTCATCCTCACAGGCATCCAGAAAGGATCCATGCACTCCGCACCAAGAGTTCGGAGCCCCTTCCGCATGGCTCGGATCTGCCTTTTGGCAACAGGGCTGCTGTTTCTCTCAATTCTGGCCGGTCCGGACTTTCCGGTAAGTGCTGCAACCACACAGATCCCCCTTCACTCCAGCCTGCTGAACGCAATCGAGGCGCAGGGTCAGCCCACAGGTCAGCCGACGGGTCAACCCCTACTCCCACAACAGTCACTTCAGGATCAGTTCAGGGAAGACCTGTATGGACAAGCAGGACTCAGAGATCCGGTGTCGATCATACCTCTCCCGCCCCGTTGGCCGTGGATTCTCGCTGCTGCGATTCCACTTGCGCTGCTGTTTCTGTCCATCATCCACCGCATCCTCCGGAAACGTCGTAAGCCCACTATCGTGCAACGCACACCACCGGATCAAATTGCGATCGAAGCGCTTCAGAAACTCAAACCGCTGGTGGACAAAGCTGAAGGGCGGGCTTTCTCCTATCAAGCATCCGAGATCATCCGCACCTACATTGAAGGGCGCTTCGGGATGCAGGCCCGAAATTGCACCACGCGTGAGTTTCTCGACGCCATGGTGAAACAAAAGGACCCTCTTCTGGAAGGTCAAACGGATATTCTTTCCCGTTTCCTTTCCTATTGCGACCTTGCGAAATACGCCAACCAAACCATGACTCCGGCCGAACTGAAGGATATGTACGCGAGCGCTGAAGGATTTGTTGTGGCAACCCGCGCTCCAATAATGGCTGAGTCGACATCCGAACCCAAAAATACGGCAACCTGAGACCATGCTACGATTTGCCCATCCCGAATGGCTCTGGCTCCTCGCACTGATCCCGGTTCTTGCGTGGCTGGGGGGACGTGTGTCCCGGTCCGGGGCGCTCTTGTTTCCCTCCACCCACCTGATCGCTGCGCTTGGGAAAAGACCGCGTCGGACCGCTCTCGGATTCAATCCCCGCCTGAGGCACCTCACCCTCACGATTCTCATACTGGCGCTTGCACGGCCACAGACTGGTCATCAGTTCTCCGAAATCCAGGCAAGCGGGATCGACATCGTGCTGGTTATCGACGTGTCCACCTCGATGAATGCCATGGACTTCCAGGTCGACAACAAGCGAGTCCGGCGTATCGACGCAGTCAAACTGGTGGTCGACCAATTCATCGATGATCGTCCAAATGACCGCCTGGCATTGCTGATGTTCGCCTCGAAGCCTTACATGATGAGCCCGCTGACTCTGGATCACATGTTCCTCACTGAACGGCTCAGCCGCATCGAAACCGGGGTAATTGAGGATGGCACAGCCATCGGCACCGCACTCGCCAGTGCGGTGAGGCGACTCCATGACCAGCCCTCCAAGAGCCGGATCGTCATCCTGTTGACGGACGGTGAAAACAACGCCGGAAAGATAAATCCGATGCAGGCAGCCGAAGTCGCTGCAACCCTGAAAATCAAGGTTTACACCATCGGTGCCGGATCGCGGGGACAAGCCCCGGTGCAAGTCACTGATGACGCTGGCCGCACCCGCACCCTGATGATGAACGTGGACATCGACGAGGATGGATTGACCCGCATCGCCAACCTCACAGGCGGGCGCTACTTCCGCGCCACCGACACACAAGGTCTCAAAGATATTTACGCAGAAATCGATCGTCTGGAAACCACGACCCGCAAAGTTCAGGGCTTCACACTGTCGAGAGAATACTTTCCCTATCTTCTGGGATTGGCCTTACTGCTGCTGGTGGGCGAGGTGGCAGCATCCCAAACCCGTTGGTTGAAACTGCCATGAACGAATCCAAACTCATCTGGCATTCCCCGCTGGCGCTCTGGCTGATTCCCTTATCAGCCGCCGCGATCGTTTTCTTCTACATGATCGGAAACAGAAAACGTTCCCAAATCCTTGGAAACCTGCTTCATCCGAACCTGATTCCACTCTTCACCGCACAGGTCAGCCCGCTCCTCCGCGCCCTCAAGGGTGGCCTTATCGTCCTTTCAGCCTTGTTCATTGTGCTATCTCTTGCCCGCCCACAATGGGGCTATTTTTGGGAAGAACGACCGCAGAAAAGCGTGGATGTTCTCTTCGCCATCGACACCTCAAAAAGCATGCTGACTCCGGATATCAGCCCAAACCGTCTGGTGAGGGCAAAACTGGCAATCGAGGAGCTGGTCAATAATCTGGACGGGGTGAGAGTTGGGCTTGTTCCTTTTGCAGGAGACGCACTTTTGTGGTGCCCTTTGACCTATGACCGGGAAGCATTCCTCAGTACCCTGAACGGACTTGACACCTCAATCATTCCGGTGCCTGGCACCAATATCGCCTCCGCACTCGACACATCCAGAAAGGCATTTGCCGGTGAGAAGGAATCGAGCCGCATCCTGGTTATCATCTCAGATGGAGAGGACCTTGAAGGACAGACCCCCTACATTCTACCTTCGATCATCAAGTCCGGATGGACGGTTCACACAGTCGGAATCGGCACTGCACAAGGTGAGTTGATTCCGGTGGAACGAGCGGATGGATCATCGTTCTTTGTGACCGATCCCTCCGGAAATGTTGTTAAGTCCAGACTGGACGAAGCGAGTCTGAGGGACATCGCGGTCAAAACCGGAGGAGCCTACTATCCGCTTGGCACGCTTGGGGAGGGCTTGCGGGCACTGTTCGATAATCATATCATCGATCAGGTAAAGGCCCGCGACGAGTCGAGGCTGATGAAGATACACATCGACCGTTACTACTGGTTCGCGTGCATTGCCTGCCTTCTGATGATTGCGGAAATCTTCCTCACCGACAGGCGCCGTAGCTCTTCGCAAGGCAAAGAAGCCCGCGGACCATTCAAACCGGTATTACGGAACATGGGAACCATTCTCCTCCCCTTGGTCATCATTGGCGGAGCTTCCGATCTGGAAGCGTCTGTTCCGCGACAAGCGCAATCCGCTTTTGAAGACAAAGACTACGAGTCCGCTGCACTCTTGTATCGGGAGGCGGCAAAGGCACATCCGGAGCGCGCAGACCATACCTACAATGGCGGAGTGGCGAGCCTGATGAACAATGACATTGAACCGGCTCTCGAATCATTCAGAAAGGCGATCGACTCAGGAGACGTCGAAGTCCAGCGCTCCGCATACTATAATCTCGGAAATACATTGGTTCACAAGGGGTTCGCAATGCTGGATGAGAATCCGAAGGAAGCTCTTGCAGCCTGGGAAGAAGCCGCATCTCAATTTGAAAGCGCACTATCCCTGGACCCGGCCAATGAACCCGCTGCACACAATCTCGAACTGATCCGTAGACTGATCGATAGACTGCGCGAGATCCTCAAGCAGCAGGAGCAACAGCAACAACAACAGAACCAAGGCGGAGAAAACCAGGAGGATCAGCAGCAGGATGGAGAAGATGGCTCCGAAGGACAGTCTGGTAATGACCAACAGCCTCAAGACCAGGAATCCGATTCGCCCGAGTCGAGCGAAAACGAAGACCAACAAAAGGATCAGAAACAGGAGTCCGGAGAAGATCAGCAGGAGAAGGACTCACAGCAGGAGCAAGAGCAAAATCCCGGACAACAGCAGGAGCAAAAACCGGAACAAGAGGAAAAGCCGTCTCAACCTGAATCCAGGCAGGATCCAAAGCAAACTGGGGATCCTGATCAGAAACAGCCCGCGCCTGAGCAAAAACCAGTCGAGCCCGTTCCCGACGCCACAGATGAAGAAAGCATGCAGGAAGCACTTTTGTTGCTTGAATCCCTGAAAGGCGAAGATGGAGATTTCGCCGACTACCATTTCCGGACCATCCCTCCTCAGGAAAACACAGGTGATCAACGCGACTGGTAGTTGCCTTTCCCGAAAAACCCTTCTTTCAATAGACTCACATGATGTTTCCCTTTCGATACCTTCTATGCTGGATCAGCCTGATGGCCTTTGGATCCCTTGCCCATGCACAGGATGTTGTCGTCGAGGCCTTCCTTGATTCGACCGAAATCAGTCTGGGAGAGTCCACCCGGATCAGCATCCGTATCAGTAGTTCAACCGAGGCCGACATCTCGATCCCTCACATCCCAGACGTCACCGTTCGCCATGCGGGGGTGAGCAGAAGTACGAGCATCATCAACGGATCGGTTTCCACTCGAAACACACACTCTTACCTGCTGACTCCGGAAAAACCGGGTACCCACACCATTCCGCCCTTCACGGTGTCGATCAAACGCAAGGAGTATACGACACAGGCTTTGACGCTCAATGTATTGCCTTCTTCGCAGAGAAAAGATCCCGAATTGGAAGGGATCGCGTTCATCCAGGTGGGGATGGAGAAGAACACGCTTTACGTGGGAGAAAAGAGCCGCGTCCGCATCAAACTTTTCACGCTCATGACCGCCCGCATTGAGCAGATCCGGTCCATTCCGGAGATTGCGAATGATGCCGTGATGCTCAATCCTCTTGGAAACTCACCCCAACAGTCGACAGCTGAGATCGGAGGCAAACGCTATCAGGTTTTCTCATGGGAGACCACATTGACCGCACTCAAGAGAGGTCCGACCAATCTGGAAGCCATCGCTGAGATTGATGTGCTCACACCCACTCAACGCCGCACCCAGGGTTTTCCTCAGAGTTTATTTGACGACGACTTCTTTGGAGCCAGCTACACGAGGACACCGCTTCGCGTTTTTTCCAACACCATCGAGCTGGACATCCGCCCCATCCCACCGGCACCCGAGGGAAAAAGCTTTTCCGGAGCAATCGGAAAGTTCGGCTTCGAAGTGGATGCCAGTCCGACAGAACTGACTGCCGGGGATCCGATTACACTTACACTCAAGGTGACCGGAACGGGAAATTTCGACCGGGTATTCCACGATGGTATGAAAGCGTCAGACGGATGGAAAATCTACGCACCCCAGAGTTCCTACACTCCCTCCGAAAGGATGCCCTTATCCGGCGAGAAAGTCTTTCGACAAGCCATCATTCCCACCGATCCAAGGATTTCCACTATTCCTAGCCTGTCGTTCACATATTTTGATCCCGATAAACAGGACTTCGTCACCATCGATAACAAACCCGTCTCCATTGTGGTAAAGGCAGCGCCGGGACAGGCCTCGGCAGATAGCACGGCCACTTCCGATACTGAAACAGAGGACGCAGCCACCGGACTCGATCCCTCGACCAGATTGGTTGATCTTGCGGTTGCACTGGACCGCGCCCACTCCTCCTTCAAACCCGTAGCCTATTCGGTCTGGTTCTGGCTGCTCATGCTGGTACCGGTTGTCGTCATCCCGGTGGCCACCTATGTACCACCCGCGATCATTGAGCGGATACGAAGACCCGACAACCGCCAGAAAAAGACGCTTCTGCACCTCGAGAAGGAGATGGATAAGGCGCTTCAGGCCAAAAATAAGACCGCTTACCTGGAGGCTGCATCGGCATACAGTTGCCAGATCCTGGCTGAGAAATGGAAGGTGTCTCCGCTTTCCATCACCACAGCCGATATCAAGTTCAGGTGCGGAACCCGTTACCCTGGCATTCTTACCCTTTTTACCAACCGCGAGGTCCTTCACTACGCGGGCATGCCCGATCGGGACCTCGACATGAACGCACTGCATCAGGGACTTCAGTCCGAATGGCAATCACTCCAATCCAACTGACGCCATGTTCCGTTCCTTTATCATCCTTCTCTCCCTTCTGGGTGTTCTCAGTTCCGCACCGGCGCTCAATGCATCCGCGAGGACAGATGAGCTGAAAAACTCCCTCGAAACGGCAAACCGCTTTTACTCCGAAAACCAGTATGACAGGGCGCTGGCTATCTACAACCGCATCATCAATGACCGGGGCCCCTCACCTGATCTCCTCAAAAATATCGGCAATACTTACTTCCGGATGGGTGACTACGCCAGGGCACTCCTTCATTACGAACGCGCACTCCTGCTGAGACCGAACCACCCGGATATCATCAACAACATCCGCGTAACACGTGAAATGCTCGGATTGGAGGCTCCGGCCACTCCACCGACCAAAGTATTCACCAGCTTTCTCAACGCCAGCGAATGGGCATGGTTAACCTGGTTTTGTTTCACCATCGCTTCTCTGATCTGGTTTCCGGTGAGGGTATATGGACGAACCCGCCCTGCTCTCTCCAACCTGCTCAGAACCCCCGCGATGCGAGCCATCCCGGTCCTGTGTCTGATTCTCGGAACCGCTGCGATTGGAGCATCCTATATGGAAACACTCAGCCTGCGGCATGCAATCGTCATTCGCAAAGACGCCAGCGTGAAAGTCTCTCCCTTTCCAAACGCTCAGGATCGTGCTCAGATCCGGGCCGGGGAACGTATCCTCATGGGTAATGCTCACGGCAGCTATCACTCCATCCGGCTTTCAGACGGAACCACAGGCTGGATCGCCACCTCGGACTTCGAGCCGATCATGCCATCCTCCTGAATTCGGCCAACACGGCCGTTTTCGGATATCAAGTCGGCTATTGGCCTCCGACTGCGATCTCTTCATCGGAAGATCCATCCAATATCGAATCTTGACGTACCCGCGTCGGACGCTCAATCTTCGGATCATGTCCACCCGCTATAGGCATTCGATCGCATCTCTTATGCTCCCTCTGTGAGGGAGACATAAACGGACTCACCACAGACTGCGCGATCCTATGCCAGAGTATCGAGGGAACAATGTTCCCGTGCTTCAACACAGTCTGCGATTCATAGAAGCTCACTGGCGATATATCCGTAATTCCATTTAGGAAAAACTCTCATGTTTCCATTCAACATCGAAAAAAAATACCGCCCCTATCCGCGGATCAATTTGCCGGACCGGAGGTGGCCGAACCATACAATCAGTGCACCTCCGATCTGGTGCAGTGTCGATCTGCGCGACGGCAATCAGGCACTGGCCAACCCCATGACCATCGACCAGAAACTCGAAATGTTTGATCTTCTGGTCGGCATCGGTTTCAAGGAAATTGAAGTCGGATTCCCGTCATCTTCTGACACCGAATTTGCATTCACCCGGATGCTCATCGAAGAAAAACGCATACCCGACGACGTGGCCATTCAGGTTTTGTGCCAATCGCGCGAGCACCTGATCAAGCGCAACTTCGAAAGCCTGCGCGGGGCCGGAAAAGTTATTTTTCACCTCTACAATTCCACATCGCCACTTCAGCGCCGGGTTACATTCGGCATGAACAAGGATCAGATCAAACAAATCGCGATCGAAGGGACCCGCATGATCAAAGCGCTGCGCCCGACGCTTCCCGATAGTGAGTTTGTTCTGCAATACTCTCCTGAAAGCTTTTCCGACACCGAGGTCGAGTATGCACTTGAGGTATGCGAAGCCGTTATGGAAGAATGGGAACCAAGTTCAAATGAAAAGATCATTTTGAATCTCCCGGCTACTGTGGAGGTCTCCACCCCCAATGTTTACGCAGACCAGATCGAGTGGTTCTGCCGGCACCTCAAGCACCGCGAGCACGCACTCATCAGCCTGCACACCCACAACGACCGCGGGACAGGAGTCGCTGCCACCGAACTCGGGCTCCTGGCTGGAGCTGACCGAGTCGAAGGCACCCTCTTTGGAAACGGCGAGCGTACAGGAAACCTCGATATCGTCACCGTCGCACTCAACATGATGGCGCACGGGATCGACCCTCAACTCGATCTGCACGATATCCCCCGTCTCCGCGAGATCTGCGAGCGCAATACGGAAATGCCGGTCCCCCCCCGGCATCCCTATGCAGGAGATCTGGTGTTTACCTCGTTCTCCGGATCACATCAGGATGCCATCAAGAAAGGCATGGATTTGCGCAAGGGACAGGCGGATCCTGACACCCATTGGGCGGTTCCCTACCTCATGATCGATCCCAACGACATCGGGCGAACCTATAAGGCTATCATCCGGATCAACAGTCAGAGCGGAAAAGGCGGCGTCGCATACATCCTGCAGCACGATCACGGTTTTGATTTGCCCAAACCCATGCATCCGGAGGTCGGCAAGCACGTAAACGATGAGGCCGACAAACGGCAACGGGAACTCACCTCCGACGAAATCCTCGAGGCATTCAATGCCGCATTCGTGGATATATCTTCCCCTCTGGAACTCCTTGAATATGACGTTCACCGTGTCTCAGCCCAGCCTGCGCTTTTTCGTGTGACCGGTTCGCTGCGTTTCAACGGAAATGAGAGTTTGTTCTCGGGTGAAGGAAACGGCCCAATCAATGGATTCGTGAACGCGCTTGAACGCCTCGGATACAAAACGTTCAACCTGACAGACTACCGTCAACACGCTATCGGGGGCGGTTCCGCAACACGCTCCGCTGCCTACATCCAGATCCAGGACAAGTATGGGCGGCGCTTCTACGGATGCGGAATTGACACCAACATCGAGCTCGCAAGCCTCAAAGCACTTGTTTCCGCTTACAATCGATCGGTAAACGCACCTGCGCCCGATGGCAAATAAGCAGAAAAGTAGAATTGACATCTCTGGTGCTGCAGAATCATTCGGACATAATCCCTTTGATTCTGTTCCCCTGTCCTGCCTACCCGCAACGGTTTCTGAGTCTGCTTCCGGTGTTCGATCGTGCCCCGATCCATCCGGACAACCGGATTTCAAAGGACTGCTGTTGCGGGTCCGACGGGAGAAAAAAGGACGAGCTGGAAAGACAGTGACAGTTGTTTACGGAGCGGATGCACTTCCACACTATCTTGCCCGGGAAGTTCTTGAAAAGCTCAAGAAGACACTTGCATGCGGAGGTTCCATTGAAAACGAATCGCTCATTTTGCAGGGAGATCATCCGGACCGGGTCTGCTCCATCCTCACTGAACAAGGATTCCGACCGGTCCGCTGCGGAGGTTAATCTGCGCCCTCCAACAACTTCTTCTATTCCAACTCCGCGGGCATACCCATATGAAGTGCCATTTCAGATACCGGTCAAATCGGCATGAGAAGAACTGGTCTCGGGATCGACTGCCACGTGCACTCTGGAGAATCCTATTTCCTTTGCAAGGCTCACAAGCTCAGTCTGCAGTTGAAGCGAAAGGTTGCCCTTCATTTTGAGCAGGAGAACGGCGCCTTCGTCGAGACCATCCCGCTTCTGGGACGCCACAAAAACCTTCAGGCTTTCATAGTCGTAGATCCCGCCCCGAAAGAAAAACATCTGATTTCCCCCGCGTTCAGATACGGTCAGAACTTCAGCGACAGGTATGGAAGACAACACGCGTTCATCTGCCGACGGAAGATCAACGATGATGCCCGGGGTAAAGATGACCTTGGAGCCGAGAATGAGAATCAACAACCCGATAAACAATAGATCGAGAAATGGCAGAAGATCCATCCCTGCTCCCGGGGTTCGATACCGTATCCTCAGGTTCAAAGGACTGGACAAAGGACTTTCGAGCGCCAACTGCTCCGCCTGATCCAACTCGCGGTCAGGGTTGTCCCGCCTTCTCCTGTCAGCCTTGATAGGATCCGTCTTCATGACTCGGGATTGACCTGGGATGAAACAGGTGCCTCAAGGTTGGATGGTCCGGTGTTGCGATCCAGAGGACTTGGATCCTTGTCAAGCCGGGATAGCATCTGGATCATGTCGTGACCAACCCATTCAATGTCGTGAACAAGCGCCCTGAAGCGCCCATGGAGAAAATGGTGCCCCAGCTGCCCCATGATCGCGATCGCGATCCCGAATATCGAGGTGATCAACGCTTGACCCAGAAACCCGGCGTAATCCGCGCTGTTGGCATAGGGTCCATCAACGTTGAGCTTCAAGAAGGTGTTCATGATGGCCAGGAGCGTCCCCAGTAAGCCGATCAACGGCGCGACTCTGGCGATCACAGCAAGTGTTCCGATGCGCCGTTGAAGGTAAGGAATCTCAACCATGGCGGCTGTCTGAACCGCATCGACGAGTCGATCCCTTGATTGATCATGACTCAACAGTGCCGCCTTTATCACATTGGGGATCGGCCCGGGGCTTTCCTCACAAACCGTAAGCGCTTCAACCAACCTCCTCTTACGGATAAGATTGGTGATCCCATCTACAAACGAACTGGAACTGATGTGCCCCTTGTGGAGGTAAAACAAACGTTCTGTGAAGAGCACGAAACCTACTATGCTCAGACCGAGAAGCAGCCACATCATGGGGCCTCCCTGTTCAATGACGGTCAAATCGATTTTCATGTGCCGGAAGGAGAATAGATCAAATCTTTACCTGGAAGCTCCATTGCTTCCATTATTTCAAAAAGGGTTCTCACCTGAGACTCATCGCCCTGAGATCTTAAATTATCCGCGAGGGTGAGTATCGCCCGGGCAAGCCAATAGCGCCCGGTGGGTCCGATTGCATCCGGATCGGATTCTGCCAAACGAATGGATTCATGAATCACTCTCCAGAGAATATCCTGAGCTCTTGCATTGCGACCGGCTCGCTTCAGCGCACTGGCAGCCTTGGTTCCCGCTTCTGTGCGCACGTCAAGGCTGAGGCTACTCAAGTCCAGCAACCGCTCAAAAACCCTTACCGCCTCGTCAGTGTAGTTATCGCGGCTGGTTCCCAGCGCAAAATACGCTTCGCCCAAGGCCATTTCGACCATCGGCAAACGGGGATCCTGCGCCCATTCCTGGATCATGGTTTCATACAGATAAACAGCGGAGGCAAACTCATTGACCTTACGCAACAGGTCGCCTTGTCGAAGCTTGGAAATAAAACACAGCGGATGATCCGGGAAATCCCGGACGATTCTTTCGAGCAAGCGCACTGCCTCACGGTCTCCGGTCTCGGATCCTCTGGACTCCTCGTGAAGTGCGGCTTCATACAACGCCACTGGCGCATAATTGCTCGACGGATAGCGGTCAGCCAGTTCCACGAGTGCCCTTTGCGCCTCAAAAATACGTCCGGTGGATCGGAAGTTGCGAGCTTCCATGAGGTAGGTGGAAGCCGCAATCTCAGGAGACAGTCCTTTCATGGCCCTGACCATCTCGAATACCTGCTGCCCTTCCTGATGCTGCCCGAGTCCAAAACGCGCTCTGGCCTCAAGCACACGTAACTCCGCAAGCATAGGAGCATGCCTTGCTTCCATCTCGGGATCTTCCGACACAGGGAGACGACCAAGAACACTCTCAACATATTGCAGAACACGCTCATTGTCTCCTTTCTGAAGATTCAGAAACGCCAAAATCCATCCCGAACGCAGTAGTCCAACCATCTTCCAATCTTCCACACCCCCGGAACCAAGCGCGTTCTCAAATGTCTTGTAGACTCCCTCCATTCGGTTCAGGGCATCAATCGAAGCACGATTTCGAACCCAAAACATGGACAGATTCCATTCCGCCCGCCAGATTGGGTCCGACAAGGGCCGGGCCTCCGATCGCACTTGATCCAGCAACTCCACAGCCGCACTGGCAGCCCCCATCTGCAAGTGGCATTCAACTGCCCTTCCGAAAAGGTAGTCCCGGGCATCCGGATTACGTTCTGACTCAAGAAGCTGAAGGAAACGTGGCAATGCGTTGCCATAGTCCTGATTGGCGAGATAGCAATCCCCTACCATTCGGCTGATTCTGGCTTTCTCCTGATCATCCACAAGCTCGTCCATCAATCGGATCAGCCGCTCTGCAGCGAGTCGGTATTGGGGCGGATTGCGCTTGAGAGATACCGAAGATAGTATCCGCCATGCGCTTTCCCGGATCACGCGATCACTTTGGTTTTCGAGCATGCGGTTGGCGATGTCCCTTGCTTCGTTCAGTCGACCGGTCCGGATCGCGTGGGAGGCAAATACATAAAGAATTGCATCCTTGACCGGATCCTCTGTTCGAGCGGATTGAAGGTTGCGCAAGAAAGCGATGGCCCGCTCCTCATTCTCGGATGACCAAAGCGTCATCCAATGGCCAAAGGCCATCATCCTCATGCGCTCATTACGCCCGTTCATCAACAAATCCTCCAGGGCCAATGCCGTTTTTCCCGACTGGGGACCAGCGATCAGGGCCAGCATCATGAGAAGCCGGTCCCGCTGTTCCCTGAAATCGATTCCAATCACAGAAAGGTGCCGCTCAATGGAATCAATCGCCTCCTGGCTTCTCCCAAGCGCCACCAAAGCAACAGCATGCTGTTGGACCAACTGCGAGGCAACGATCGGGTTCAATGCGGAAGAAATCTGCCCCCTTAGATTCAGAACGAGGGATTCACTGGCCTCCCCGTTGAGAATTTCCTGCCTCCAGACCATCACCTGCATCTGGCTTTCGTGCAGCTCATTCACAGCAGAACCAATTGCTTCATCAAATATCAGCCGGGACTCAGCCACCCGGCCTTCCCGAAGGGCCATTGCGCCTCGTACATAGTGGAGCCAGCTCCGGTCATACTGACTCAGAAGCGATCCATCCAAAAGGGCAAGGCGCTCCATTACCGCATCCCGATCGCCTCTCACATAGTCGAGCATAACCTTGCGCAATTGGCACTCGGGGAGCCCGGGGTTGGACAAGGATTCATAGACCTGATCCGCCTTCTCGAGAAATCCTCTTTGCAACAACACCGTGAGGAGCTGTAACCGGACTTTGTCCTTCCACTCCGGGGCAACCGGTAAGCCATCCGACTCCTGAAGAAGGTTTTCCAGTGTGATCTGGGCCACACCACCCAGTCCCATTTCAATTGCGGTTACGGCTCTGGTCAGGGTCATATCCCGGAAATACTGATCCATGGATGCGTCATCCGCATCCACAAGAATGCCGGGCACAGTAGGCAGATTACTGTTCAGGGGATGATCCGCGGCATCACTTCCTTGGAGAATGGATACAAATCCCCACAACATAACCGCCGCCCGGATACAGCAAGGACCGAGCCCCCATCCGGGCAGCTTCCCAAAACAACGCCTATTATCAGATTTGATCATTGATCGATGCCGTTTTCCCCTAAAGAGCATGTCCTGTGCAAGAAAAAGATTCGACTATCTGCCTCAACCTTCCCTAATAATGAACCCACACTTCTGTATTCACCGCTTCTCATGGATTTATGGCCCGAAGTTATCCTGTCGGATAATTGACCATAATCCGGAAAGAAGCGCAACCTTCCTGATCTATTCAATCCATGACAACACCCACCCTTGATGTAGCGGACTGGCAATTGTTTGTATACGTGGTTCTCGGACTGTTTTTTCTGTTCGCCGGATGGCAAGGATGGCAGAACGGATTCAACCGCAATGCCTTGATGCTTGTTGGAATCGGTGTGGGAATCGTCGCCGCGCAGCGTTTCGGACACATCGTTTACAGCATCTACGACACGATGGTGCCGTATCCACTTCCGATCAAGACTCTCCTGATGGACATAGCTTTCGGGATCATGGTCTATCTCGTATTCGTGGCCGGTTCAGTTTTTGTGTTCAAAAGCACCCGAAAACTCAAGACTCCAAGAGAACGTTTCAGCCAGGGAGTCGGGGGAGTCTTCCTCGGAATCATCCACGGGCTCGTGTATTTGGCGATCGGGGTATTCGCGTTGCGGGTTTATGCCATTCGCTCTGTCGAAATACCTCCCGCTCCAGGATCCGAAGAGTACAAGGTTGCACAGGAGGTTCAGCTCCCGAGTCACCGCAAGAGCTCTTCAAATATGTCGGTCAACATGGTCAGAGCCATGCTTGAGGATCCGCTCAAACCCTTGGTCGACATGCTGCTTCCGATCGACGAAAAATACTTTGAGATGATGACTGGTCTCAAGATTCTGTCAGCAAGACCCGATGTCCGCTCCAGTTTTCTACAAAGTGAAGGAGTTGGAGCGATCCTCTCGAAGCCGACTATCGCCGAAGCGTTTTCGAAGACTCCTGAACTTAGCCAGTTGATGTCCGAAGCCAAATTCCACGCACTCATCAAGCATCCTGCAGTGATTGAGTTGATGGATGACGAAGAAACTGTCGAATTCCTCAAGGGCGTCGATTGGCCCGCACTGGTGACCGATGTCATCAAGGAAACCGACCTTGCCGCCTATCCACACTTGTGAGTATCAAGCCCATTGATCTGCGGGATATCCTCGACTATGTGCCCCGGTTCCGTAATCACATCTTTGTGATTGGAATCGATGGGAGCGTGGTCGTTGATACCAATTTCCAGAGTGTTCTGGTGGACATTGCCGTCTTGAGCAGCCTGAACATCAAGATCGTGATTGTCTTCGGCATCGGGCAACAGATGCACGACCTCGCGGATGCCAGAGGTTTTGTCCCGACCAACAATCGGGGTGAAGGCCCAACGGACGGGCCCACTTTGGCACTCGCACTGGAATGTGCTGCCCTCACCGCCAATCAGGTCATGCAGGGATTATCCCAGCAGCAACTGCCATACGCCATCACCAACACAGTCGAATCGCGTCCGGTGGGAATCGTCAAAGGGGTTGACTATTTACACACTGGAATCTGCGAAAAAGTAGATCTCCCGAGGATTCACAAGCTCTTGGATGACGGGGTGATCCCGGTGTTTCCGCCGATTGCCTATACCCAGCATGGCGAGGCGTTGCGACTCAATTCCGATCAGCTCGCAGCCTCACTCTCGGCTGAGCTTCAAGCATCCAAACTCATCTACCTGACCACTCGTCCGGGGTTGTCCATCGACGGCGAGCCGGTTCTTAACCTTTCCGCCGAAGAGCTTGACCGCCAGATCGATTCCGCCCCTGAGCACATCGACCCCTTGCAGTTGAGCAAAGCCAAACAGGCGGTCAGAGTCCTCTCCGGCACGACTCAGCGTG
>Ga0209510_1002899_pt1 | contig 16850 bp, 9 predicted proteins | sample BiotimSIPDNA_FD_185749 | JGI IMG/M metagenome (GOLD analysis project Ga0209510, IMG submission 185749) | Anaerobic biogas reactor microbial communites from Washington, USA - Biogas_R1 time_0 SIP DNA (SPAdes) (version 2) | ecosystem: Engineered > Bioreactor > Anaerobic > Unclassified | place... | reverse complement strand
ACTTGTTGAACTGAGTGGATTTATACGGCATCTCACCGCTGTTCCGACACTGTTCACAATACTCCACCCAGAGCAAACTAAGCGTAACTCCGCTCTTTTGCATCTCGCGATGAACATGCTCGTAATCTGGCATCCGATATGGCGAAGGACCTGAAAGATCGGGGAATAGGATCTCCGTCACCTCTTTGCCGCTCAATAATTCTGTCTGTTCCCACCGCAGCTTCTGTTGTGCGGCTCGTTGTAGAACCCGAGTGACGGTATTCCTGGAGCATTTACATGCAACAGAAATGTCCTTGTTGCTGATTCCGAGGCTATTAAGCCGAAGAATCTCCTTGTGATTGGTCATGTTTCTAGACCTCCAAAATGAATGATTTACTCCATCGAAATGGAGCATTCACTCATTATAGAAGTCTCAAAATATGCATGCACCATCCGAGCGGCGACGATGCACCTTTTACTCCGGTCACCATGCACCATTCGTGCGGTCAGCGTGCCCAATTCGCGGCGGCATATTCATTATCCTTTTACGCTGCCGCGCCTCTGCAAAATATATGCACAGTTTGTGCGGCCTAATTATGTGTGTTATCTTCATCAGCGCATTCAAAATCAAGAAGCGCTCCGTCAACTGTAGAGCAACTTACCAGTGCAGTCTCCTTTGAAACATACACGCCATCTGGCTGAATATGGCCTGATTCTTCCATTTTATATAATATGCTTGCTATTTTCTCAACTCGCACCGAAACATCATCATTAGCATATGCTTCCGATTGTCTATATTGATTAACATAAAAAGTTATAGTATCGATATGGAAAAACGTGTCATTATGACTGTCGCCGATGATCACATATCGTTCTGTTTCTTCTGACGAAGTGTCGCTGGCTTCCGGAGTGTCTTTAAACAAGATACTCGTTAATCTACCGTTCTTCTGGCCAATCCACAGAAAAAGAATGAGCAGCAGAATAAGTAGAACCACTAAGATGATTGCTATCTTTTTTTTCATATTGTCCTCCATCAGCGACAAAAGCGAACATTATCAATCATTACTGCTGTATTGTCATATTCCGTGAAACATCAAGCGCAAAATAAAAGTCATAATAATGCTCTGTTGTCGGAACATCATAATCGATCGGTCCAACGCTATTCCAAATTTCTATATCAACTAATACATATGTAATAAAATGTGATAGTCGAGCTCTGCTCATAGACAACAGATAACGGAGCGCAGTCGTATTCTCCATTAGTATTGGCGTCCGCTCTAAGCTCATTTATAGGCAGAACACTCAAAAATAGTGTTATACCCAATTAGCTTACAATCCATTAGAATACATGTCGACTTCCTCCTGATCTTATTTGTCCAGGATTTTGTCTGCCCCCCACAAGGACACATTACGTCGGCACAAGCAATCAACTAATAAAATCAATTTCAGGATATAATTCATTTAGTTGGGCAAGCAATTCGTCACTAATCTCTCCGACATCATATAGTATTCTAACACTCTCGATACTTTCCATTGTTCCAAATACACTTAAATCATCAAGAATAGTATGTTGAAGAGTTAAATTCTTGATTTCTGGAAATAGTCCGGCATAGCGGCTTAACTTCATTTCTTCTTGATCCATAAAATATCCGATGACGTTAAGATAACACAGATTATCTTCGACTGATACGGTACGATCAAAATACTCTTCGCCTTCCTCATCACCTATTCTGTATACCTCCAAGCTGTTTCTGCACATAAAATTTTGAGTGTGACTTCTCGTGGAATAATCCATGTTTACCTCTATATAATAATCATCATTAAGAAAGTAATCTGGATGATCGGCAAGATATTGATTAATCAATCGAACGATTTCATCCGCTTCTATTACTGTGTCTACATTTACGAATAAGATCTCCACGCTTTTTTGTTCGTAATCATCATAAAGATTTTCAACTTGGACCTTCTCGTTACCTTTCTTATTACTATCGATATACGATATCAAATCCCGTACTTTATAGTTGTCTCCAACAAACATACACGACGTTGACAAGCATAAGGATACTAACTCAATAATCAATATCAAAATGATTTTTGTAAATTTCCTCATGTTCTACTCACCTCTATATAGCCACTTAACCTTCTTGCATCAATTGCATTTATTACCGCGTTCTTGGGAACATATCGACACACCTACTCAGTCCTTCAAGCAACCGATCGGAATGACAACGACTCCGTCCTCTCTGCGATATCCATACTGTGTTCCTGTAATAATTAACTTTACATCCGGCATCCTGATCGGCACTTGTTTCTGGTTTCTATTATGCTCTGCAACCAGTCTCTCAATCTCGCAAAGATGTCTTGCCCCGTCATCAATTTCAGATTGTCCCAATTTAAACTCAATCAATGCATATCTGCCGTCTTCCAGATGAAGGACGGCATCCGCTTCCAGTCCCAGGCGATCATGATAATATGAAACACTTCCTCCGGCGGAAGCAGAATATATCTTAAGATCTCGAATACAAAGACTTTCAAACAAGAATCCCAATGTTTTATAATCGCTCGAAAAATATTCGGGAGAAATCCCAAGCGCTGCTGCTGCAATAGATGGGTCAACAACATTTCTTTTCTTTGATGACCGGATGGATGTCTTGGATCGAATCGCCGGACACCATGCCTCAATGTCATCAATAATCAGCAGCTTTTCAAATCCATTGATATAGTCATAATATGTTTGTTTTGACATATCACACGTTGCCGTAACATCTGCCAGAATTGTCTTCGCTTCTGCAAGCGTACACAAGTTTCTGGCATAGGAGTTCAAAATCGTTCTTGCCCAAGTTGCATTTCTTTTCACATTATCAATTTTCGATATATCCACCGCACACGTCTGACTAAACAAGTCTTTTGCGATCGCTAATTGGGCTTTATCCGTTTTTCCTCTAAGACTAGCCGGCCAGCCACCCCGACATATTGCAAACTTTATATCATCAATAGACATATTCGATTTGCATGTTTCAAAAGAATCCGGGTGTTCGAACAATTCCAGAAGCGATACTTCCCCATTAGACTCATTGCTCTCATATAGACTCATCGGATACATTTTCATTCGGGATATTCTTAGTGTTCCGGTATGAGGGGTATCCACTGCCGCAGAACTGGAGCCGGTTAGTATGTACTGACCCACTTCACCGGAATCATCCACAGCCTTTCTGACTGCTCCCCATATTTTAGGAGCATCCTGCCATTCGTCAAACAGGCGCGGCTTCACACCTTTTAACAAATCGGATGGATGTGTGTTTGCAATAAGCAGATAGTTTTCCCGTTCGTCTTCATTTTGAAACTCAATATAGCTTTTTGCTTGCTGCTTAGCCGTCGTTGTCTTACCGCAACCTTTAGGACCAATAATCAAAGCAGCACCAAACGCTTCCATTTTCAGGCGTAATTGTTCATCAGCTATTCTTTTCAAATAGTCCATATTGTATTCCCCGCAAATATCTGTTTCTGATATTATAGCGCTCGGTTGACAGATATGCAATATTTTGCTTGACACATTTGGTTTATTTTGTTTGACTGTTTTGCAATATTGCTTTCTTCGTATACTTATTATTAATACCTTTTCTTCTTAACATCAAGACTACCTCCGTAATAAATTTACTCACTGATGTGTTTGGCAAGATATATTTCCCCCAGTTCGGAAGTTAAGAATTCCCCCACCCCGAAGGCCAATAACTACTGCATCTTAGAGTGCTGCAAACGGTAACTCTGACCTTTGACGTGCTATAGATAAATTGTAACACCTTCATATAGTCAGTCTAAAAGTATTATTTGCACTTGCGTGCATATTGATACTTTATAGGAATTCTTTCGCCTTGGCTCTCGTTACCGGAAGGGTGGCTCTGTTGCTCCGGACAAGTGGCTCTCGCTCACCGGAACGATGGCTCAATTTGGCACGGATGACTCAACTAACATTGCTCGTGGACGAATTTTGGGGGCAGGTCAGATGTTGGAATGTAAGAATGGAAAGCGCCATTTCGAATCATTTTTTTGGGAGTCGTTGATGTATTATTAACGTTTGCATTAGTATTAATAGCAAATATTTATTTTAACAAATCCAAGTAGGCCTTGCCTATATTATTGAACTCTACACCCGTTAACGTCTCTTTTTCATCGAGTAAAATGCTTAAGTTCTCATTTACACTGACTTTTTTTGAGCTTGCATGGTCTGCCCTAGCAACGCTAAGAGACAATTCTCTTAGCGTAATAATCATTTCACAAAACACATCGTAATAGGATTCATTTTCTTCCACAAATTCGGTATTAAAACACGGATATCCAATTACATTTTGATGCTCAACATTTCCTGTTATACTGTCGTGTTTCAAAATCGACTTTTTAACGAATAATGTGATCTCTTTTAATAAACCAGTTTCTGAATCAAAAGAGATATCAAGTGGCGGGAAATCCCCGAAGTAATATAAACAGTGTAATGGTCTGGTTTTGAACTTGTCGAACTTATAAGAATCTAACGTTAACTCCAGATTAACTAAAACTAGGTCTTCAGCAACACTTTCAACATTAATGTTTGAAAATGATTGTATGTCATATAATTTATTAACTACCAGTTCCATTTCGCCCTCCTACCGCATCAATGCGTGATATACATGACCTGTCGTTCCATTAATACCAATATCCCATCCTACTACGAATAGTCGGTTGTCACCCGCCATTAAATTTTGCTGCATAGCCAACTTTATACCCTGGTGTTACAATTTTAATTAGGCACGACACTCTGGATATACTATGGACAATCCTATCGGCTGATGAAGGACATTTTCTGTCGGCTATTGTAGGACAAAATCCGTCGGCACAAGCATCTGGAAAGAATACCACATCCGGAATGCATAATTAATGAAAAAGCTTGTGTATATTCGCCACAAGCTTTTTCCAAAGTAATCATTTAATCAATGAGTAAATTTTTGAGATAACAATAGTTTACGGTTTTTGTGGCAATTCTCCGTTCATAGAGAACTTCCATTTTGATTATTCACTTTCAAGCTATTGATCAGCTCAAGTGCCAGCGGAATAACTAACAAAGGCAGTGCCAGAAAACCAATAACTGCAGTCGGCAAGAAAACGAGTGGTCCCTTCAAAATAGGAAAAACCATGCTCAGAACAATTACGAGCGTTCCCAAAAAGGAAAGCGTGAAGGAAAGGACAAACATAATCTTTGAAGATTTTTTGCATCCTCGAAACAACATAGAAGCATCCTCCCATATATTTTCTCTATAGCTTGGTGCAATACGACCTTATAGTAACATATAAATCTTTAACATCTTCATATTTGTCGAAAGCAAGAATGGTCGCATTTACTGAAGTTGTTAAAAAATCTATCGACTTGATTACGCCAGCTCCTCCCGCAGCAGCAACGATTGCTGTAACAATAGCCGCAGGCGGAAAAGCTACACAGACTGCAACTACAGCTAATATTATTTCCATTGTTACGCCTGCAAGCAAGGCATTGGCTTTAGCTGTTGTTAGCGATGAATTTATTTTTTTAATGCTATTGGTGTATGCGTTGCAGTTGTCCTTTTTTGTTTGTGCTAAATTATCAGTTCTGATTTGATACGTGGCGTTGCAGCTAATCTTCAAGTATGTTTTCGTTCCTTCGCTCCCATTTGCATAAGAATATTTAAACCATAACTTTTCTTTAGTTTTCGAATTATATTTTATTGCCTGCAATGTTAATGAATCTATTGATTGACTATCAAAGGTATCCAAATCTATGACTTGACGGGATTCACTATATCGTGGCGTGCCTAAGAAGTTTTTTCCTTTGTAGTCATAGGTAGTAGATACAACGGTACCATTATTCTTGCTAATGCTAATTTCGGTATAATCCTTGTCTTGAGCAGTTGAAATAGAGACCTTTGTTCTATTCTTTGAATACGAACCTTGAATAAAGTATGTAATGCCATTTTCAGTAACGACAAGCTTACGCCCTAGCGTTTCATAGTCAGCAAGAGCCGCACCCATGCTACTAAAGAGCATGACAAATATTATTAGAAGCGGCAGAATTTTCCTTTTGAATTGGTACAACATTATCTTTCCTCCTTGTATAATCGTTCTTCTCTCTTTTTCATTTATCGCTTGCTAAGCATTGATATAAGCTTGCTATTCCTCCTTTTCCGTTTTCAGTGTCCGACTTATCCTCCTCCTTCTTAGATGATTCGATTAAAATGTGTTTTATTTCGCCGGGACTTAATTCTTTACTCCAGCCACTTCTGACGAGTGCACATATCCCTGAGACTATGCTTGTTGAAATGGAAGTTCCACTCGTAAACTCGTATCCTTCCGAGCCAGAAATGCATATAATATCTGTTCCTGGTGCCCATATATGAACATATTGATTGCTGAAATTTGAAGTTTTGCTGATTTTTCCATCACACCGTACATCTGCAACGGTTATGATGTTATCTAGTTGATACATTGCTGGATACACCGAGACGTCATTTCCTAATTCAACACCGTCATTTCCGGCAGCAACGACAAATAACATATTCGAATTATTAATCAAATCATATAATTCCGGACTTTTTGAATATGTACTCAACGCAAGACAGCAAATATCTGCACCGTTTTGTTCTGCATATTGAATTGCTTCAAGCAATAGCTGTATGCTTCCCTCTTCAAATTCACTGACAGCCTTTATCGCCATGACTTGGTTTTTTGTGCCTTCAAACATGTTGACATATTCCGGAAAGAGAGCGCAACCGATCAAAATTCCAACGAGGTTATTTCCGTGTGTCGTAGTTGCATCATCAGCATAAAGAATGCCGCTTTGCGAACAGAAATCCCACCCAAAATAGTCATCAGTATATCCATTGCTATCATTGTCAAGTCCATCCTCTGGTATTTCCGACTCATTCTTCCATAAATTATCTGTCTCAGAGAACAGGTCTGTATCAATGTCAGTATCAATTACAGCTACTATAGTTGTTCGCTTTTCGGTGTGCAATTCCATTCCTTCAAAATAATCTATATCTATATCGTTCCGAACAATTCTTTTATCACTTTCCCAGCTATTATTAGAAAGAAACTCCGAAAAGCTTCCGTCGTTGTTCAAATACCATTGCTGTATGCTCCCAAGACACAAAATTTTCGAATTATCAATCGGCGAAGGAACTGTAGCAGAAATCTCATCTTCCTTGTGACACGATGTCAGAAAGCTGCAGATAATTATTAGAGTAGTCATTTGTATCAGTTTTTTTATTCGGTTTTGTTTTACTGATAATGACATTCATCCCCCTCACAATATCTTTTGATATTTATTCACAGAATAGCATTTTCCCTGGGGGGGGGGTCAAGATGCTTTTATGTTTTTATCAGATAATTAGATATTTGATTCTAGGCGAACGAAAAGACACCGGCTAAATGTTCCCCAAAACCGGTGATCTTTCTTAAAATAATAATTTATCTCGACATATGAAGCTCAGCAAAAATAACTATACCGAAAGCGTTTTCTGACCTTCACATCCAACCCGCTCTCTCGACCCTCAATTTTTCAAAAAACATCTAATCTGCTCTGTCGCGAACGCAAGTTATCTATCCTGCTCTGTCATGAACAGATGTTATCCAATCCGACCACTCAACTATCATTTTTCATCGTTTTCGATATGTTTCCGTGGACGGATTTTTTCGATGTTTTCAGCCAATGCCCAAAATCGCCGAAAATCCACGATGCCTTTATATCAGGGCTTTTCAGGCTTTGTTCGCTTCTTCACGTGACATCAATACCACCGTCTCAACATGGCCGGAGTTAGACCATCTGATGTCACCGGTTTCGAACGTAAGCGGAAACATATCCACCGTTTTTTAGCATTTTCGAGGTATGGGGAAACATATCAATAGGGTTGTACGTTTGAGGGAATATATCAATAACGTTGAATTCGCGAGATAAGGTTAATTATCATACGAAGAAACTCAAAGAAATATGCTATGCATCGATTCTGTATTATCCTTTTACGCTGCCGCTCCTCTGCAAAATATATGCACAGTTTGCTGCGGCCTAATTATGTGTGTTATCTCGATCTGCGCATTCAAATTGAAGAGGCAATCCGTCAATCGTGTAACAACACACCAATGCGGCCTCTTCTGAAAACCACACGCCATCTGGCTGAACATGGCCTGATTCTTCCATTTCATATAATATGCTTGCTATTTTCTCAACTCGTACAGAAACATCATCATTAGCATATGCTTCCGATTGTCTATATTGATTAACATAAAAAGTTATAGTATCGATATGGAAAAACGGGTCATTATGACTGTCGCCGATGATCACATATCGTTCTGTTTCTTCTGACGAAGTGTCGCTGGCTTCCGGAGTGTCTTTAAACAAGATACTCGTTAATCTACCGTTCTTCTGGCCAATCCACAAAAAAAGAACGAGCAGCAGAATAAGTAGAACCACTAAGATGATTGCTATCTTTTTTTTCATATTGTCCTCCATCAGCGACAAAAGCGAACATTATCAATCATTACTGCTGTATTGTCATATTCCGTGAAACATCAAGCGCAAAATAAAAGTCATAATAATGCTCTGTTGTCGGAACATCATAATCGATCGGTCCAACGCTATTCCAAATTTCTATATCAACTAATACATATGTAATAAAATGTGATAGTCGAGCTCTGCTCATAGACAACAGATAACGGAGCGCAGTCGTATTCTCCATTAGTATTGGCGTCCGCTCTAAGCTCATTTATAGGCAGAACACTCAAAAATAGTGTTATACCCAATTAGCTTACAATCCATTAGAATACATGTCGACTTCCTCCTGATCTTATTTGTCCAGGATTTTGTCTGCCCCCCACAAGGACACATTACGTCGGCACAAGCAATCAACTAATAAAATCAATTTCAGGATATAATTCATTTAGTTGGGCAAGCAATTCGTCACTAATCTCTCCGACATCATATAGTATTCTAACACTCTCGATACTTTCCATTGTTCCAAATACACTTAAATCATCAAGAATAGTATGTTGAAGAGTTAAATTCTTGATTTCTGGAAATAGTCCGGCATAGCGGCTTAACTTCATTTCTTCTTGATCCATAAAATATCCGATGACGTTAAGATAACACAGATTATCTTCGACTGATACGGTACGATCAAAATACTCTTCGCCTTCCTCATCACCTATTCTGTATACCTCCAAGCTGTTTCTGCACATAAAATTTTGAGTGTGACTTCTCGTGGAATAATCCATGTTTACCTCTATATAATAATCATCATTAAGAAAGTAATCTGGATGATCGGCAAGATATTGATTAATCAATCGAACGATTTCATCCGCTTCTATTACTGTGTCTACATTTACGAATAAGATCTCCACGCTTTTTTGTTCGTAATCATCATAAAGATTTTCAACTTGGACCTTCTCGTTACCTTTCTTATTACTATCGATATACGATATCAAATCCCGTACTTTATAGTTGTCTCCAACAAACATACACGACGTTGACAAGCATAAGGATACTAACTCAATAATCAATATCAAAATGATTTTTGTAAATTTCCTCATGTTCTACTCACCTCTATATAGCCACTTAACCTTCTTGCATCAATTGCATTTATTACCGCGTTCTTGGGAACATATCGACACACCTACTCAGTCCTTCAAGCAACCGATCGGAATGACAACGACTCCGTCCTCTCTGCGATATCCATACTGTGTTCCTGTAATAATTAACTTTACATCCGGCATCCTGATCGGCACTTGTTTCTGGTTTCTATTATGCTCTGCAACCAGTCTCTCAATCTCGCAAAGATGTCTTGCCCCGTCATCAATTTCAGATTGTCCCAATTTAAACTCAATCAATGCATATCTGCCGTCTTCCAGATGAAGGACGGCATCCGCTTCCAGTCCCAGGCGATCATGATAATATGAAACACTTCCTCCGGCGGAAGCAGAATATATCTTAAGATCTCGAATACAAAGACTTTCAAACAAGAATCCCAATGTTTTATAATCGCTCGAAAAATATTCGGGAGAAATCCCAAGCGCTGCTGCTGCAATAGATGGGTCAACAACATTTCTTTTCTTTGATGACCGGATGGATGTCTTGGATCGAATCGCCGGACACCATGCCTCAATGTCATCAATAATCAGCAGCTTTTCAAATCCATTGATATAGTCATAATATGTTTGTTTTGACATATCACACGTTGCCGTAACATCTGCCAGAATTGTCTTCGCTTCTGCAAGCGTACACAAGTTTCTGGCATAGGAGTTCAAAATCGTTCTTGCCCAAGTTGCATTTCTTTTCACATTATCAATTTTCGATATATCCACCGCACACGTCTGACTAAACAAGTCTTTTGCGATCGCTAATTGGGCTTTATCCGTTTTTCCTCTAAGACTAGCCGGCCAGCCACCCCGACATATTGCAAACTTTATATCATCAATAGACATATTCGATTTGCATGTTTCAAAAGAATCCGGGTGTTCGAACAATTCCAGAAGCGATACTTCCCCATTAGACTCATTGCTCTCATATAGACTCATCGGATACATTTTCATTCGGGATATTCTTAGTGTTCCGGTATGAGGGGTATCCACTGCCGCAGAACTGGAGCCGGTTAGTATGTACTGACCCACTTCACCGGAATCATCCACAGCCTTTCTGACTGCTCCCCATATTTTAGGAGCATCCTGCCATTCGTCAAACAGGCGCGGCTTCACACCTTTTAACAAATCGGATGGATGTGTGTTTGCAATAAGCAGATAGTTTTCCCGTTCGTCTTCATTTTGAAACTCAATATAGCTTTTTGCTTGCTGCTTAGCCGTCGTTGTCTTACCGCAACCTTTAGGACCAATAATCAAAGCAGCACCAAACGCTTCCATTTTCAGGCGTAATTGTTCATCAGCTATTCTTTTCAAATAGTCCATATTGTATTCCCCGCAAATATCTGTTTCTGATATTATAGCGCTCGGTTGACAGATATGCAATATTTTGCTTGACACATTTGGTTTATTTTGTTTGACTGTTTTGCAATATTGCTTTCTTCGTATACTTATTATTAATACCTTTTCTTCTTAACATCAAGACTACCTCCGTAATAAATTTACTCACTGATGTGTTTGGCAAGATATATTTCCCCCAGTTCGGAAGTTAAGAATTCCCCCACCCCGAAGGCCAATAACTACTGCATCTTAGAGTGCTGCAAACGGTAACTCTGACCTTTGACGTGCTATAGATAAATTGTAACACCTTCATATAGTCAGTCTAAAAGTATTATTTGCACTTGCGTGCATATTGATACTTTATAGGAATTCTTTCGCCTTGGCTCTCGTTACCGGAAGGGTGGCTCTGTTGCTCCGGACAAGTGGCTCTCGCTCACCGGAACGATGGCTCAATTTGGCACGGATGACTCAACTAACATTGCTCGTGGACGAATTTTGGGGGCAGGTCAGATGTTGGAATGTAAGAATGGAAAGCGCCATTTCGAATCATTTTTTTGGGAGTCGTTGATGTATTATTAACGTTTGCATTAGTATTAATAGCAAATATTTATTTTAACAAATCCAAGTAGGCCTTGCCTATATTATTGAACTCTACACCCGTTAACGTCTCTTTTTCATCGAGTAAAATGCTTAAGTTCTCATTTACACTGACTTTTTTTGAGCTTGCATGGTCTGCCCTAGCAACGCTAAGAGACAATTCTCTTAGCGTAATAATCATTTCACAAAACACATCGTAATAGGATTCATTTTCTTCCACAAATTCGGTATTAAAACACGGATATCCAATTACATTTTGATGCTCAACATTTCCTGTTATACTGTCGTGTTTCAAAATCGACTTTTTAACGAATAATGTGATCTCTTTTAATAAACCAGTTTCTGAATCAAAAGAGATATCAAGTGGCGGGAAATCCCCGAAGTAATATAAACAGTGTAATGGTCTGGTTTTGAACTTGTCGAACTTATAAGAATCTAACGTTAACTCCAGATTAACTAAAACTAGGTCTTCAGCAACACTTTCAACATTAATGTTTGAAAATGATTGTATGTCATATAATTTATTAACTACCAGTTCCATTTCGCCCTCCTACCGCATCAATGCGTGATATACATGACCTGTCGTTCCATTAATACCAATATCCCATCCTACTACGAATAGTCGGTTGTCACCCGCCATTAAATTTTGCTGCATAGCCAACTTTATACCCTGGTGTTACAATTTTAATTAGGCACGACACTCTGGATATACTATGGACAATCCTATCGGCTGATGAAGGACATTTTCTGTCGGCTATTGTAGGACAAAATCCGTCGGCACAAGCATCTGGAAAGAATACCACATCCGGAATGCATAATTAATGAAAAAGCTTGTGTATATTCGCCACAAGCTTTTTCCAAAGTAATCATTTAATCAATGAGTAAATTTTTGAGATAACAATAGTTTACGGTTTTTGTGGCAATTCTCCGTTCATAGAGAACTTCCATTTTGATTATTCACTTTCAAGCTATTGATCAGCTCAAGTGCCAGCGGAATAACTAACAAAGGCAGTGCCAGAAAACCAATAACTGCAGTCGGCAAGAAAACGAGTGGTCCCTTCAAAATAGGAAAAACCATGCTCAGAACAATTACGAGCGTTCCCAAAAAGGAAAGCGTGAAGGAAAGGACAAACATAATCTTTGAAGATTTTTTGCATCCTCGAAACAACATAGAAGCATCCTCCCATATATTTTCTCTATAGCTTGGTGCAATACGACCTTATAGTAACATATAAATCTTTAACATCTTCATATTTGTCGAAAGCAAGAATGGTCGCATTTACTGAAGTTGTTAAAAAATCTATCGACTTGATTACGCCAGCTCCTCCCGCAGCAGCAACGATTGCTGTAACAATAGCCGCAGGCGGAAAAGCTACACAGACTGCAACTACAGCTAATATTATTTCCATTGTTACGCCTGCAAGCAAGGCATTGGCTTTAGCTGTTGTTAGCGATGAATTTATTTTTTTAATGCTATTGGTGTATGCGTTGCAGTTGTCCTTTTTTGTTTGTGCTAAATTATCAGTTCTGATTTGATACGTGGCGTTGCAGCTAATCTTCAAGTATGTTTTCGTTCCTTCGCTCCCATTTGCATAAGAATATTTAAACCATAACTTTTCTTTAGTTTTCGAATTATATTTTATTGCCTGCAATGTTAATGAATCTATTGATTGACTATCAAAGGTATCCAAATCTATGACTTGACGGGATTCACTATATCGTGGCGTGCCTAAGAAGTTTTTTCCTTTGTAGTCATAGGTAGTAGATACAACGGTACCATTATTCTTGCTAATGCTAATTTCGGTATAATCCTTGTCTTGAGCAGTTGAAATAGAGACCTTTGTTCTATTCTTTGAATACGAACCTTGAATAAAGTATGTAATGCCATTTTCAGTAACGACAAGCTTACGCCCTAGCGTTTCATAGTCAGCAAGAGCCGCACCCATGCTACTAAAGAGCATGACAAATATTATTAGAAGCGGCAGAATTTTCCTTTTGAATTGGTACAACATTATCTTTCCTCCTTGTATAATCGTTCTTCTCTCTTTTTCATTTATCGCTTGCTAAGCATTGATATAAGCTTGCTATTCCTCCTTTTCCGTTTTCAGTGTCCGACTTATCCTCCTCCTTCTTAGATGATTCGATTAAAATGTGTTTTATTTCGCCGGGACTTAATTCTTTACTCCAGCCACTTCTGACGAGTGCACATATCCCTGAGACTATGCTTGTTGAAATGGAAGTTCCACTCGTAAACTCGTATCCTTCCGAGCCAGAAATGCATATAATATCTGTTCCTGGTGCCCATATATGAACATATTGATTGCTGAAATTTGAAGTTTTGCTGATTTTTCCATCACACCGTACATCTGCAACGGTTATGATGTTATCTAGTTGATACATTGCTGGATACACCGAGACGTCATTTCCTAATTCAACACCGTCATTTCCGGCAGCAACGACAAATAACATATTCGAATTATTAATCAAATCATATAATTCCGGACTTTTTGAATATGTACTCAACGCAAGACAGCAAATATCTGCACCGTTTTGTTCTGCATATTGAATTGCTTCAAGCAATAGCTGTATGCTTCCCTCTTCAAATTCACTGACAGCCTTTATCGCCATGACTTGGTTTTTTGTGCCTTCAAACATGTTGACATATTCCGGAAAGAGAGCGCAACCGATCAAAATTCCAACGAGGTTATTTCCGTGTGTCGTAGTTGCATCATCAGCATAAAGAATGCCGCTTTGCGAACAGAAATCCCACCCAAAATAGTCATCAGTATATCCATTGCTATCATTGTCAAGTCCATCCTCTGGTATTTCCGACTCATTCTTCCATAAATTATCTGTCTCAGAGAACAGGTCTGTATCAATGTCAGTATCAATTACAGCTACTATAGTTGTTCGCTTTTCGGTGTGCAATTCCATTCCTTCAAAATAATCTATATCTATATCGTTCCGAACAATTCTTTTATCACTTTCCCAGCTATTATTAGAAAGAAACTCCGAAAAGCTTCCGTCGTTGTTCAAATACCATTGCTGTATGCTCCCAAGACACAAAATTTTCGAATTATCAATCGGCGAAGGAACTGTAGCAGAAATCTCATCTTCCTTGTGACACGATGTCAGAAAGCTGCAGATAATTATTAGAGTAGTCATTTGTATCAGTTTTTTTATTCGGTTTTGTTTTACTGATAATGACATTCATCCCCCTCACAATATCTTTTGATATTTATTCACAGAATAGCATTTTCCCTGGGGGGGGGGTCAAGATGCTTTTATGTTTTTATCAGATAATTAGATATTTGATTCTAGGCGAACGAAAAGACACCGGCTAAATGTTCCCCAAAACCGGTGATCTTTCTTAAAATAATAATTTATCTCGACATATGAAGCTCAGCAAAAATAACTATACCGAAAGCGTTTTCTGACCTTCACATCCAACCCGCTCTCTCGACCCTCAATTTTTCAAAAAACATCTAATCTGCTCTGTCGCGAACGCAAGTTATCTATCCTGCTCTGTCATGAACAGATGTTATCCAATCCGACCACTCAACTATCATTTTTCATCGTTTTCGATATGTTTCCGTGGACGGATTTTTTCGATGTTTTCAGCCAATGCCCAAAATCGCCGAAAATCCACGATGCCTTTATATCAGGGCTTTTCAGGCTTTGTTCGCTTCTTCACGTGACATCAATACCACCGTCTCAACATGGCCGGAGTTAGACCATCTGATGTCACCGGTTTCGAACGTAAGCGGAAACATATCCACCGTTTTTTAGCATTTTCGAGGTATGGGGAAACATATCAATAGGGTTGTACGTTTGAGGGAATATATCAATAACGTTGAATTCGCGAGATAAGGTTAATTATCATACGAAGAAACTCAAAGAAATATGCTATGCATCGATTCTGTATTATCCTTTTACGCTGCCGCTCCTCTGCAAAATATATGCACAGTTTGCTGCGGCCTAATTATGTGTGTTATCTCGATCTGCGCATTCAAATTGAAGAGGCAATCCGTCAATCGTGTAACAACACACCAATGCGGCCTCTTCTGAAAACCACACGCCATCTGGCTGAACATGGCCTGATTCTTCCATTTCATATAATATGCTTGCTATTTTCTCAACTCGTACAGAAACATCATCATTAGCATATGCTTCCGATTGTCTATATTGATTAACATAAAAAGTTATAGTATCGATATGGAAAAACGGGTCATTATGACTGTCGCCGATGATCACATATCGTTCTGTTTCTTCTGACGAAGTGTCGCTGGCTTCCGGAGTGTCTTTAAACAAGATACTCGTTAATCTACCGTTCTTCTGGCCAATCCACAAAAAAAGAACGAGCAGCAGAATAAGTAGAACCACTAAGATAATTACTATCTTTTTTTTCATGTTGGTCTCTTTCGTCAACTAAGTCGAATATTATCAATCATTACTGCTGTATCGAATAGTGAGTCGCCTTTATCATAAACGATAAATACTAATTCGACTTCTTTTCCCTTAAACCCGCTAATGTCATAATCCCATGTTAACCATCCCGTTTGATATGCTGTATCATCTCCACCATCGAAATTAATAACTGAAATCGGATTCCAAGTCGCTGTATTAATTGATGTCTTTAAAATAGTATGTGTCTCTCCAGTATCTTTATCAACGAGTCTAACTTCAAAACAGTCATCGTATTTGCTACCAACAAACTCCATCGGTTCCTCCGAGACGAGATTATAGTCAAATCTTAACACACTCACATCAGAGGGCACACTGAAACCTTGGGACAGAGAACTTCCCTCTTTAGAAGCAAAATAACTACTTTCAGAAGATCCTATGCCAGTAGACAACATTGCCATAGCGTTTCCATTAGTAGGCATAATCTCTGAAGATAATGAATTAGTACAGCCGCTATATAGTAGATTATGAGCTCTCTAGCAGCCTGGACAAGTCATTTGTCATGGCCTGCATGAAAAGAGCATTAAGCAAGCATAAACCAGAAATTGTAAACAGCGATCAAGACTGACTATATGAAGTCAAGTGGTAAATGAGAAAAAAGTAGCGTAGACGCTAGGGACATTGAACCTTGAAAATAATGCATGCTGAAAAGGCCTGAGCCATCTGGCGCAAGCCTGAGCGACGAAGGTGAACTCAGTTACGTCTGAGGGATAAAGACCTCGTTAGCGGATAGGATGCGGAATATGACGCGTATGAGTTTTTTAGCTGTATGTCCAAGGGCGACGAAGTAATGTTTGCCTTGAGCCTGCTTGGCTGCCAGGTATCGACCGAAAGTCTCA
>Ga0209510_1002898_pt1 | contig 16850 bp, 14 predicted proteins | sample BiotimSIPDNA_FD_185749 | JGI IMG/M metagenome (GOLD analysis project Ga0209510, IMG submission 185749) | Anaerobic biogas reactor microbial communites from Washington, USA - Biogas_R1 time_0 SIP DNA (SPAdes) (version 2) | ecosystem: Engineered > Bioreactor > Anaerobic > Unclassified | place... | reverse complement strand
CATCTTTGAGCGTTTCTACCGCACGGACAAAAGCCGCTCCCAGGCCACCGGCAGCACCGGACTGGGGCTTTCCATCGTAAAACACGCGGCGGAATATCACCATGCCGCCATCTCCCTGGACAGCACCCCGGGGGAGGGCACCACCATCAGCGTGGTCTTCCCCAGGTATGAGGACAAAACGTAATAAGGGCTGAAAAATGTACCGGGGCTGCCGAAACCAGACGGCAGCCCCTTTTTTATGCCGGCGATGCCGCCGTCACGGCGGGCATCTTTTTGCCTTCCTTTGTTTCAGCCCCTGATCGGCTCAAAGACCACCTCAGCCTCTTCAAGCGTCACCTTGATCACCAGGCCGTGGCCCAGCTCCGCCCGGGGCCAGGGCAGACGCCAGCTGGCGTCCCCCTCCCCGGTGGTGCGCAGGGTGACGGGCAGCTCCTGGCCGTCTTTGAGCACCGTGGCCCTGACGGGCTTGTTTTTGATGCCCAAGAGGTAGATGTCCTCCCGCTTTTCAAACAGGTGGAGGTAGAGGGTATGGGGCTTTGCGGTGAACAGGCACCAGTCCCCCACGTCATAGGGATAGGCGGGAAGGGGGTCGGCGCCATAGAGGGCCTCCCCGTTCTCCTGCATAAAGGCGCCGATCTCCTGAAGCCTTAAAAGGCTTTCCCCAGGCACCAGGCCCCTTTTGTCCGGCCCCACGTTCAAAAGGTAGTTGCCGCCACGGCTTATGGTTTTGACCAGGCTTTTGATCAGATACCCCGGGCTTTTCCAGCCGGTGTCAAAGCGGCTGTAGCCCCAGGTGTGGTTGATGGTGGCCGGCACCTCAAAGGGCCTGGGATAGGGCAGCAGGGGCAGAAAGTTGTCCCCCGTGGTCATATAATCCCCCAGGCCGTGGCCGATGCGCCCGCTGATGAGGCATTCCGGCTGCAGGGAGCGCACCAGCGCCGCCAGCTCCTCTGATTCCGCCCGGCTCATCTGCATGGGGGTGTCAAACCAGATCAGGCCGATATCCCCGTAGTTGGTCAGCAGCTCCTTGATTTGGGGGATGCATTTTCCATCCAGGTATTCCCGGAAGCGGGGGTTGGGGTCCCGGAAGCCTTCTTCGATGCCGCCGGGGTGATGCCAGTCCTGGGCCTGGGAGTAATAAAAGCACAGCTTAAGCCCGTATTTGTCACAGGCCAGGCGCAGATCCCTTGCCACGTCCCGCTTATAGGGCGTGGCTGACACGATGTTGTAGGGGTCCGCCTTGGAATCAAACATGGCAAAGCCGTCATGGTGCTTGGCCGTGAACACCAGATAGCGCATCCCCGCCTCCCTGGCGCTTTTGGCCAGGGCGAAGGCGTCAAAATCCACCGGGTCAAACTGCCCGGCCAGCTTCTCATACTCCCCCCGGGGGATCTGAAGGTCATGCATGATCCATTCCGCGATGTTGCGGGTGCGCTGCCCCCGGTATTCCCCGGCCAGGAGGGCATACAAGCCCCAGTGCACAAACAGCCCAAACTTGCCCTCCTGCCACCAGGAGGCTTTTCTGGCGATTGACATACTCCCGTCCTCTTCTTCTTTTTATCCTTTGACCGCCCCCGCGGTCAGGCCCTCCACCACAAAGCGCTGCATCACCGCGAACATGACGGCGGTGGGCAAAAGGGCCAGGACACCCCCTGCCATCAGCACGCCCCACTTCACGTCATACTTGCCGATGAGGGATTTCAGCCCCACCGGCACCGTCCACATATCCGAGGTGCTGATGAAAATGGTCCCCGCGATCAGCTCGTTCCAGGAGCCGATGAAGGCAAACACAAACACCGCCACTATCCCAGGGAACATGATGGGCAGGATGATCCTAAACAGCCCCTGCCAGCGGGTGCAGCCGTCCACAAAGGCGGCTTCCTCAAGGGTGTAGGGGATGCGTTCAAAAAAGCTGCGCATGGTGATCACACAGAAGGGCAGGTTCACCACCAGATAGTAGACAAACAGGCTGAAACGGGTGTTGATCAGCCCCGCGTTTGCAAAAATCACATACAGGGGGATGATCACCAGAATCCCCGGAATCATCTGGGTTAAAAGGAAGAACAGCAGCATGCTGCCCTTTCCCCTGAATTCATAGCGGGCAAAGGCGTAGCCCCCCAGGATGGACAGCAGGGTGATCACAATGGCGGTGCTGCTGGAGATAATCACGGAGTTTTTAAGCATGGAACCATAGTTGTACATGGAAAACAGCTGGTCGTAGTTCTCGCCTGTCACCTCCTGGGGGAAGTAGGTGAGGTTCTGGGCGTCGATGATCTCGGTGTGGGTCTTAAAGGAAGTGGCCATCATCCAGTAGATGGGCAGCACCACCAACAGCAAATACACCGCCAAAAGCAGCACGCGCCCTGTGGTGGACAGGCCTCTTTTCGTTCTGTCCGTCATCAGAAATCACCTGCCTTGTTATATCTTGTCACCTTCAGGAAGAACACCGCATAAATCCCCAAGGCCAGCATCAGAATCACCCCAAGGGCGGAGGCCAGGCCAAAATCATAGCCGGAGAAGGCCCGGGTGTACATGTAGGAGGGCAGGGTCTGGGAGTGGTTGGCCGGGCCGCCCCCCGTGATCACCACAATCAGGTCAAAGGAGTTAAAGACCCAGATGGTGCGAAGCAGCAGCGTCATAATCACCGTGGGCTTGATATAGGGCAGGGTGATGGCAAAATAGCGCCGGATCGCGCCGCAGCCGTCGATATCCGCCGCCTCATACACATCCTCCGGGATGGACTGGAGCGCCGCCAAATACATGATGGCAAAAAACGGCACGCCCATCCAGACCATGGCCAGAATCACCACCAGAAGGGAAAGCCCCGGCGTGCCCAGCCAGGCGATTTTCTCGCTGATCAGGCCCAGCTTCATCAGCAGGTCGTTCACCACGCCGTATTCCCCGTTAAAGGACCAGCGGAACATCAGCCCCACCACAAAGGCGGAGAAGGCCCAGGGCAAAAACACGATGGCCTGATACAGGCCCCTGCCCCTGAACTTCCGCCGGAGGGCCAGGGCCAGGGTCATCCCCAAAAGGAATTGCAGCCCCACGCTTGCCACCACATAAATCAGGGAGTTGCGGATGATCAGTCCGATGTCCCGGTCCGCAAACAGGGTTTTGAAGTTGCCAAAATCGTTAAAGTAGATGTTGCCCGGCTGGATCAGCTTGTAGTTTTGAAGGGACATCAGCACCGAGTTGATCAGCGGATAGCCAAAGGCCAAAAGCAAAAGCACAAACACCGGCATCACAAACAGATAGGGCTCCAGCTTCCGGCTGAACTGAATTTTCTGGGGATGCCTTTTCTCGTGACGGCGCAACAGCCTCAGGCCTACAATAAACAGGGCCACCACCAGGAGGATATACAGCGCGATTTGCCAGCCCACTTGCTCTTGGCCTCCCTTCCTAAAATCCGGTCTTTAACAAAACGGCTATTAAGACAGGCGGCGGCATGTCGCCGCCGCCTGCTTAAAGCGCTTAGTCGCTCAGGCTCTTGGGCTGCTCCACGGCGCTGCCCGGGTTGTCCGCCAGGAACTGCTTCATGCGGTTCTCCAGCTCCCCGGCCACATAGCCCAAGGCGGTCTGCGCGTCCTGCTGGCCTAAGAGGTACTTCTGCATTTCCTCATGCATCATCCCCTGGTGCATGTCGGTGTAGCTGAAGGGCCCAAAGGCGCAGGGCACCACCAGCCTGGGGTCGTTTAGCTGCTGCATGAAGGTGGCGTAATAGCCGTCCGGGCCATAGAAGGGGTCGTCCCCCACATCTTTTTTAATCGGGATAAGCCCGGTGAGCTTGCAGTATTCGATGTTGTTGTCCGGCCGGGTCAAAAACTGGATCAGCTCCCAGGCGGCGTCCGGGTTTTGGGAGTTGGCGGAGATGGAATAGGCATAGGGGGAGTTGATGGTGTTATAGATTTTGCCATCCACGTCGCTTGCGGGCATGGGCATCACCATCCACTGTTCGTCCTGCATGTTGGCAATGCAGGTGGCGGTCACCTCGGAGTCATTGATGAGGGTGCCGGTGAGCCCGCCGGTGAAGTTGTCCACCATCTCGATAAAGCCCCAGTTGATGGCGTCCTTGGGGGCGCTGCCGTCCAGGTACAGGCCGTTCCAGACCTCATAGGCTGCCACCGCCTCCGGGGAGTTGAACAGCGCTGAGCCGTCATCCGCATAGGCCCGGCCGCCGGTAAAGGTTTGCAGATAGACAAACAGGGGGTCAAAGGCGCCCCGGGCGCCCCTAAAGGAGGTGCCGTAGCGGTTCTTCTCCGGGTTGGTCAGCTTCCGGACGGTGTCAAAATACTCGCTGTAGGTCCAGCCCTTGGCCGGGTCCAGCGCAATCCCTTCCTCGGCCGCCCAGTCCTTGCGCACAAAGACGCCTTTTACCATCATGCCGTCAGGCACGGTGTAGGTGTCGCCATACAGCTCATTTTCACCCTTCCAGACCAGCTTGGTCACGGTGTCGGTGTATTCCGCCTCGGTGCCCGCGATATAGTCCTTCAGCGGAATCACCCAGCCGGCGGAGGTGAACTGCCCCAGCCAGCCGGCCCAGGTGGTGATCACGTCGGGCAGTTGGTTTGAGGTGCCCAGGATGGTGAGTTTGTTGGCCGCGTCATCCCAGGGCACGGACTCATACACCACCCGGATGCCGGTTTCCTCCTGGAACTTGGCGAAGGTCTTCTCGAAGTACTCCTGCCGGACCGGGCTTGGGGAGACGTCAATAAACCGCAGCGTCACCCCGGAAGCCCCTGCGCCCGCGAGAAGCATCGGCGCAAGCAGCGCCAGGCAGAGCATCAAAGCCATCAGTCTCTTCTTCATTCGTTTTCTACCTCCCTTATTTTCCGGCATGCCCCCATGCCGGTTATACCTTGTCCAGCGCCTGCCCCAGGTCCGCGATCAGGTTGTCCGCCCCTTCCAGGCCGCAGTGAATGCGGATCAAGCCCCGGGACACCCCCGTATCGCTCAGCTCCGCCTCCGGGGCCCCGTACAGAGGGCAGAGGGCCAGGCTTTCATAGCCGCCCCAGGAGCAGCCCTTGCCAAAGAGGGCCAGCCGGTTGATCATCTCCACCGCGGCCTCAGGCTCCTTATTCAGTTCAAAGCTCATCAGCCCCGTGTGCCCCCGCATTTGGCGGGCAATCAGCTCCGCCTGGGGGTGGGAGGCAAGCCCGGTATAGTGCACCCGTTTCACCTTGGGATGGCGTTCCAGATACTCCGCCACCTGAAGGGCGGTGTGCTGGTGGGCCTTAAGCCGGGCTGCCAAAGACCGAAGCCCCCGGATGGCCAGCCAGGCCTCCATGGGCCCCAAGATGCCGCCCAGCCACTCCCGGATGCCGTGGCGCATTTCTTTTATCCATTCCCCGTCCCGGGCGATGAGGGCGCCGCCGATTAAATCGCTGTGGCCGCCGATGTATTTGGACAGGGTGTGCATCACGATGTCGATGCCAAACGCCAGGGGGTTTTGATGAAGCGGCGTGGCATAGGTGTTGTCCATATAGGTGATGATGCCCCTCTCCCGGCAAAGCGCCGCGATGGCCGCCAGATCCACCACGGAAAACACAAAGGTGGCCGGGCTTTCCAGGATAAAAAGCCGGGTGTTGGGGCGGATGGCGTTTTTGATCTCCTCCAGGTCCTGGCCCTGGACGAAGCTGATGTCCATGTTCAGCCGGGGCCCTCCCACCTGGGCCATGAAGCGGTGCACCGGGCGGTAGGAATCCCGCATGCACAGGATGTGGTCCCCCGCCTGGCAGATGCCAAGGATGGCGCTGGTGGCCGCCGCCATGCCGGAGGAAAACACCAGGGCATCCGCCCCGCCCTCCAGGGCCGCCAGCTTCCGCTCCAAAAGCCGCACCGTGGGGTTGGACACCCGGCCGTAAACAAAGGCCTCCTCATCCTCCCCAGCGCCTGCCTTCAGGTATTCCTCAAAGGTGGGAAACACGTGCAGGGAACTGAAATACACCGGCGGGGAAATGGCGCCCAGCTGGCCTGCGTAATCCTCAAATCCGTGGGTGAGGGTGAATAGCTGATCCATGTCCTGACTCATTATATCCAACATCCTTTAATCACTCTGTCCAAATTCTGTTGGGCTTATCCTAAGGGAAGCGGGTTTGGCCTGTCAAGTGGGAAGCTGCACTTCCCCGCGCTCCCTTTCATAATCCTCATACAGGGTGCCGGAGAGAGTCACCCGGGCCCGTTCCTCCCTTGAGCAGCGCAGGGAAAAGGCGTTTTCATCAATCATGAAGCGCAGCGCCACCTCTTCCCCCGGCAGCATTTCCTGGTGGAAGGTCACCTGCAGGCTGCGGATGGGCCTTTTGCTTAAGTCCACGCACTCGCTTAAAAAACACAGGGCCCAGTCCGCCGCCCGGGAGTTGTTCACATGGCCGTTGCGGTCAATATCGGTGTAGAGCGGCTGCCAGTTGTGGCGGATTTCCCGCCCCTGGCTTAGCTCCTTAGCGCCCGTGGGGTAGGGCAGGGGCTTTTCCAGATCCTCGTTCTCCGGCATCAGGGAGGAAACCTCCGGCACCTGGGTCATGGTGCGGCTTTGGATATCCGCCAGAGTCCAGAAGCTGCTGCCCCGCACCAATGCCTGGCCCGCCTCGTCCTCCACCAGATAAAAGCGGGGGTAAATGCCCCGGCGCGCCTTGGTGGGAAAGGACTTGCCCACCAGATTATCCGCAACGGCCGGGTAGCGGTCGATCACCATCTCATGCCGGGTGACCACCCAGACCGCCTGATGATCCGCCACCAGGGCCTCCCGGCCCATCCCCAGGCGGATGGCGTGAAGCCCCGCCAGCTCCTGCATAAAAGACATGATGGCGTTGGGCTTCCAGAAGCCATAGCGATCGCACTCGCCGGATTCCAGGAGCCGTTCAATGCGCTGCACCTTCATTATTTTCTCTCCTTTTCTTCTTAAGGCCGTTTGGCTAAAACTTCAGCAAAATACCCACTGCCGCCGAGAGGGCGATATACAGAACGGGGCTTTTTTTGAACTTGCGGATGGCCGCCAGCGCCAGCGCGAAAAACAGCAGGTATTTCAAGCTGATCAAGTCCGTCAGACGCCCGGTCACATGGTAAAGGTCAAAATCCAGCACCACCGTTTGAAAGACGCTGACCACCGCCGCCGCGATCAGCCCCGTGACGGCGGGCCTCAGGCCATAGAAAGCATCACGCACATAGGGGCTTGAGCTGAAGCGCGCCAGGGACTTTGACACCAGCACCACAATAATCATAGAGGGGATGATCTCAGCCAGCGTGGCCACGATGCCCCCTAAAACGCCTGCTGTGTTGTAGCCCACAAAGGTGGCCATGTTGATGCCAATAGGCCCCGGGGTGGATTCGGAGATGGCGATCATGTCCGTGATCAGCTGCTGGTCAAACCAGCCGGTGCGCTCCCCCAGCCGCTGCAAAAAAGGCAGGGTGGCCATGCCGCCCCCCACCGCGAACAGGCCGATCTGCATGAATTCCCAGGCCAAACGCAGATAAATCATCCCTTGCCCTCCCGCAGCTTGCGCACCGAGATGCCCGCCAGCGCCGCCGCGATCACCAGCCACACGGGGGATAATTGGGTGAATACCGCCAGGGCGAACACCGCCACGCAGATGACGACCCCCACCCAGTCCTTCACGCCCCGCTTCCACATGCTGATCACCGCGTCTAAAATCAGGGCGCAGACGCAGATAGAAATGGCTTTAAAGGCGTGGCGCACCAGGGGATTGTTTTGAAAATCCTGCATGAGGGCCGCGATTAAGGTGATGATGATGATGCTGGGCGTCACCACGCCAAGAGCCGCGGCGATGGCGCCGGGCGTTTTGCGGCGCTGATAGCCGATAAACACGGACACGTTGGAGGCGATGATGCCCGGCAGCGTCTGGCCGACCGCGAAAAAGTCGATCACCTGCTCCTCAGTCAGCCAGGCGCGCCGCGCCACAATCTCCCGCCTTAAAATCGGCAGCATGGAATAGCCGCCCCCAAAGGTTACTGCCCCCATTTTAAAAAACAGCAGAAAAATTTCTAAAAGTTCTTTCACAGCGCCCTGCCTTTCTGATGCATGATGCCCCCATTATAGCCCCAATGGCAGGGGATTTGCTAATTTCCACGGCAAAATCTGTGACCAACCCTGACACCTTAATTAAAAAGCGGGGAATCTGCTGAAAGATTCCCCGCCCGGTCCTGTGGTTTAGGGTTATTTGGCCAGTTCCACGCTCCGGGTTTCCCGGATGACGTTCACCCGGATCTGCCCGGGGAACTCCATCTCGTCCTCGATTTGCTTGGCGATCTGCTTGGCCATCACGCGGATGCCCTCGTCGTTGACATCATCCGGTTTTACCATGATGCGCAGCTCGCGCCCGGACTGGATGGCAAAGCTCTTGTCGACGCCGCTAAAGCTGTTGGCGATCTCCTCCAGCTTGGCCAGGCGCTTGATGTAGTTCTCCAGCATCTCCCGGCGGGCGCCGGGGCGCGCGGCGGAAATGGCGTCCGCGGCCTGCACCAGCACCGCTTCCACGGTCTGGGGCTCCTCATCGTTGTGGTGGGCTAAAATGCAGTGGATCACCTCCGGGTGCTCCCGGTATTTGCGGGCGATTTCCCCGCCCAGGGCGGTGTGGGTGCCCTCCTGCTCCCGGTCGACGGCCTTGCCCAGGTCATGGAGCAGCCCTGCGCGCTTGGCCAGCTGCACGTCCGCCCCCAGCTCGGCCGCCATCAGGCCCGCCAGGTGGGAGACCTCAATGGAGTGCTTCAGCACGTTTTGCCCATAGCTGGTGCGATAGCGCATGCGGCCTAAGAGTTTAACAATCTCCGGATGCAGCCCGTGCTGCCCGGTCTCAAACACCGCCTGATCCCCCGCTTCCTTGATCTGCTCGTCAATTTCCTTCTTGGCCTTCTCCACCATCTCCTCGATGCGGGCCGGGTGGATGCGCCCGTCTGAAAGCAGGCGCTCAATGGCGATGCGGGCAGTCTCCCGGCGGATGGGGTCAAAGGCGGAGATGATCACAGCCTCCGGCGTGTCGTCAATGATCAGGTCAACTCCGGTGGCCGCCTCCAGGGCGCGGATATTGCGGCCCTCGCGGCCGATGATGCGCCCCTTCATGTCGTCGTTGGGCAGGGGGATAACGGATACCGTGGTCTCGGACACATGGTCGGAGGCGCATTTCTGAATCGCCAGGGCGATGATGTTGCGGGCCTTCTTGTTGCCCTCCTCCTTGGCGTTTTGCTCAATTTCCCGCACAGCGGCGGCGGCGTCGTGGTAGGCTTCTTTTTCTACCCGGGCGATGATGGCCTGGGTGGCCTCATCCGCGGTGAGGCCCGCGATGCGCTCCAGCTCCGTTCCCTGCTGGTCGCGCAGCTTCTCCGCCTCCGTCAGGCGGCGGTCGATCTCCTCCGACTTTTGGTTCATGCGCTCCTCGCGCTTTTCCAGGTTGTCCAGCTTTTTGTCCAAGGTTTCCTCCCGCTGGGCCACGCGGCGCTCCGTGCGCTGCTGCTCGGCCCGGCGGCTGGTGATCTCCCGGTCCAACTCGGTCTTCAGGCGCAAAACCTCTTCCTTGGCTTCCAGGACGGCGCTTTTTTTGTTCTCTTCGGCCTTCTTGGCCGCGTCATCAATCAGTTCTTTGGCGTATACCTCGGCACGGCCGATTTTCTTTTCGCTGACAGTCTTGTGATAGGTAAATCCCGCGGCTGTGCCCAGGGCAGCAGCTGCAAGCGCGATTAAAACCCAAACAATGGGTGACATGCTCTCCTCCTTCTTCATCACTTCTGATGCATTTCAATATCAATGTTGTCCGTGCACACACAAAAAGCCGTCGGCCTAAGAGGCCTGGCGGCATTCAGAATGGGTTCATGAAAAGCAAGAAGCAACTATATCTTAAGCAGTCTGCTTACGCGTCCTGAGTAGAAAAGGCGATGCACATGTGCTTCACCGGTAGAGCCCCTGTTGTATCAAAACAGCCATTCCGTCTTACATTGGCGGGAATGCCGGACAAGCGTATTGTAGCAAAGCACATCCCCCCATGTCAACACATTGCAAAACTTCGAAGCTCCAGGCTATTCGAAGTTGTACCCCGTCACCACCGGCGGGCGGTTTAAGGCCCTGTCCTGGTAATATTCATGCCAGCTAAGCGCCAGAAAGGAGCCGGCGATGTTCACGGCCTCAATGCCTTCCTGCATCATGGCGCGCACCGCGTTATAGCTGCGGGCGCCGCTGCGGCAATAGGCATAAACCGGCCTGTCCCGGGGAATCTCCGCCAGGCGCTCTCGCAGCTGGCTTAAGGGGATGCTAACCGCACCCCTGATGTGGGCGTGGCCATGCTCCTCCTTTTCCCGGACGTCAAGCAGATAGGCCCCCTCTTCCACAAGCCCCCGCACCTGGCTGAACAGCACCTGGCGCAGCTTGCCTTCCAGGAGGTTGGTAGCCTGCAGCGCCGCCTGGTTCACCGGGTCCCGGGCGGTGGAATAAAGGGGGCTGTAGCAGAGATCCAGGTCCTTTAGGTCTTGCACCCTGGCGCCAAAGCGGATGGCGGTGGCGATCACATCCACCCGTTTCTCCGCGGCGCCCCGGCCAATGGCCTGGGCTCCCAGCACCCGGCCCGTGCCCCTTTCAAACAGCAGCTTTAAAAAGATGGGCGTGCTGCCCGGCATGATGCCCACGATGTCATTGGCAATCACAAAGGCCGCCTGATAGTCCGTCCCCGCTTCTTTCAGCGCCTTTTCGTTAAGCCCTGTGGCGGCGGCGGTCAGGCCAAAGACCCGGATGACGCTGGAGCCCAGCACACCGGGAATCTCCCTCGCTTCCTCCGTCTGCGCCGTGGCAGCCTGGCGGGCCTGGCGAAGGGCCGGGCCTGCCAGGGGCAGGCGGCAGGGCTTGCCGGTTTGGAAATGAATCAGCTCCGCCGCGTCCCCCACCGCATAAATGCCGGGGTCCGACGTGCGCATGGCGCCATCCACCCGGATGCCGCCGGTGGCGCCAATCTCAAGGCCGCAGCTCTGGGCCAGCCCGGTCTCCGGCCTGACCCCGATGGCCATGATCACCGCCTGGGCGGGAATCTCCCGGCCGGAGGCCAGGGTGACATGCCCCGGATGGATTTCGCCCAAGCCGTCCCCAAGGGCCAGCCGGACGCCCTGGTCCACGATCTCCTTGTGCAAAAACTGGGCCATGTCCCCGTCAAAGGGCAGCATCACCTGGGGCGCCATGTCCACCACGGTGACCTGAAGGCCCCGCTTGTGCAGGCTTTCCGCCATCTCAAGGCCGATAAAACCCCCGCCGATCACCGCCACCTCTTTTACAGGCTGCTCTTTAAGGCGGGCGTCTATCCGCTCCACATCCACCACGTTTCGCACGCTGAACACATGGGGCAAGCGGATGCCGGGCAAGCTTTGGGGCATGATGGGGCTGGCCCCGGGGGAGAGAAAGAGCACGTCATAGGGCAGGGTTTCAAGGGCCCCGCTGCTTAAGTCTTTCACCAACACGGTCTTCTGCTCCCGGTCAATGGACAGGGCCTCCGTCAGCGTCCGGGCGCGGATGCGGTAGTTCTGCCAGAATTCTTCCGGGGTGACCAGCTTAAGGTCCGAACTCCTTGCGATGTCCCCGCCGATAAAGTAGGGCAGCGCGCAGTTGGAAAAGGACACATCCCGCCCCCGCTCAAGCATGGTGATCTCCGCCTCCTCATCCAGACGCCTGAGGCGCGCGGCCACAGAGGCGCCGCCGGCAACACCCCCGATGACCAGGTATTTCTTTGCCATGGCTCTTCCTTTCGCTTTAAGCCCCTTGCTTTTGCGCGCTGATTTCAAGGCGCAGTTCCTTATGGTCTTTCAGCGCCTCCAGCATCTGGGGGCTGAGCTTGGCGGTGGCCATCTCCCCCGGGGTCATGATGCGCCGGCGCTGGCTTAGCAGCACCTGCTCCCCCGCCCGCAGGGTTAAAAAGCAGTTGTTATACACCCGGTCCGGCCGGAACATCAAATCCAGCCCCTCCGTCTGCTCCCCCTTGGGGATCATCAGGCGCTGGGGCACGGTGCCCCTCACCCCCGGGCCGTCCACCACCGCCACCTCAGAGGCATCCTTGTCATCATCGCCTTTGAGATAGCGGGCGGCGGCCTGCCCCGCCAGGGCGCTTTCCTGGCTTACAAAGTCCACCAGGTCATGCACATGCAGCACATTGCCGCAGGCAAAAATCCCCGGCACATTGGTTTCAAAGCGGTTGTCCACCACGGGGCCCTGGGTGGTATCCGACAGCTTCACCCCGGCGCCCAGGGACAGCTCGTTCTCCGGAATCAGCCCCACGGAGAGCAGCAGCGTGTCACAGGGGATGTCCTGCTCTGTGCCCGGGATGGGCAGGCGGTCCTCTCCCACCTGAGCGATGGTGACGCCCTTCACCCGGTCTTTGCCCTGCACGTCTATCACGGTGTGGGAGAGCATCAGGGGAATGCCATAGTCATCCAGGCACTGGACGATGTTGCGGTTAAGCCCGCTGGAATAAGGCATCAGCTCCACACAGGCCTTCACCTTGGCGCCCTGAAGGGTCATGCGCCGGGCCATGATCAGGCCGATGTCCCCGCTGCCCAAGATCACCACCTCATTGCCCGGCATATAGCCCATCATGTTCACAATTTTCTGGGCGGTGCCGGCGCTGAACACGCCGGCCGGCCGGGTGCCGGGGATGGCCAGCGCCCCCCGGGGCCGCTCCCGGCAGCCCATGGCCAGGATCACCGCTCGGGCCTTAAAGGTCTCCAGCCCCTTTTCCCGGCTGACCACGCTGACCACCTTGTCCGCCGTCACCTCAAGCACCATGGCGCCGCAGCGCACATCAATCCCTAAATCCCTGGCCTCCTGAATATCCCGATGGGCGTATTCGGGGCCGGTCAGTTCCTCCCGGAAGCGATGCAGGCCAAAGCCGTTGTGGATGCACTGGTTGAGGATGCCGCCCGGCTCCTCCTCCCGCTCCAGCACCAGAAGGTCCATCACGCCCGCCCGCTTGGCCGCAATGGCAGCCGCCAGGCCCGCCGGGCCCGCGCCCACGATCAAGAGATCAATGGTTTTCATTTGTTCACTCATCTTCCGCCTCCCCAATGGGTCCGGTCAGCACCGCGCTGCCCGGGCCTTTTTTACTGGCCTCCTCAAAGGGGATGCCCGTTTCCTCGCTGATGATCTCCATTACCCGCGTCATGCAAAAGCCGCCCTGGCAGCGCCCCATGCCCGCGCGCACCCGGCGCTTGACGCCGTCAATGTCCCGTGCGCCCACCGGCCGCCGGATGGCCCGGCGCACCTCCGCCTCCGTCACCGTCTCGCAGCGGCAGATCACCTTGCCGTAATCCGGGTCCGTCTGGCAGGCGACGCGGCGCTCCTGCTCTGACATGGTGGAGAAGGCCTTGGGCAGCGGCGTGGGCGGGATATAGCGGGGGTTGGGTTTAAGCTTCAGGTAATAGGCCACCCAGTCCCCCATCTCCTCCCCGATGGCGGGGGCCGCGGTCAGGCCCGGGCTTTCGATGCCGATGGCCTCAAAGGCGCCCTCCGGGGCCCCTTCCACCGCGCCGATGATAAAGTCCCCCCCTTTTTCGTGGGCACGGATGCCGGAAAAGGTGGTGATCACCGTGCGGGTGCTGGCCTTAGGATAGCTTAAGCGCACCTTGCTTAACACCTCCTGAAGCCCTTTATGGGTGGTGGCGGTGTCCTGCCCGTCCGGGATGTCCTCCGCTGTGGGCCCAAAGAGCAGGTTGCCATGGGTGGTGGGGCTGATCAGCACCCCCTTGCCCATCACGGTGGGCAATTGAAACAGCGTCATCTGAAAGGCCAGGGGCTGGGTGTGATCCAAAAGGTAGTATTGCCCCCGCCGGGGGATGATCTCCACCTGGCGGCTGGATATCTGGTTGTGCAGCTCCCCCGCGCCCACGCCCGCGCAGTTCACCACCGCGCGGCAGGCGTAATCCCCCTGGTCGGTTTCCACCACCCAGGCCTTCCCCTCATGGCGCAGGGCCTTCACCCTTGTGTTCATCTGGAAGCGCACGCCGTTTTCAGCCGCCGCGTCCGCCAGGGCGCAGGTAAGCTCATAAGGCCCCACCAGGCCCGATTCCGGGACGTGCAGCGCGTAGTGCACCTGGGGGTTAACCAGGGGCTCCATGGCCAGAATTTCCCTGCGGCCAATGATCCGGCAGCCGGGCACGCCGTTCTCCTCCGCCTTGGCTAAAAGCGCCTCCAGGGCGGGCTTATCCCCCTGGTCAAAGGCCAGCACCAAAGCGCCGGGCTTGCCGTAGGGCACTCCCAGGGCGCTGCAAAGCTCCTGCATCATCCGGGCGCCCTTGATGTTCAGCCGGGCTTTGTCCGTGCCCGGCTGGGCGTCATAGCCCGCGTGGACGATGCCGCTGTTGGCCTTGCTGGCGCCGCAGCTGACGTCATTGGCCGCCTCCAGCACCATCACTTTCCCAGCATAGTTTCCCAGGCGCTGGGCCACCGCGCATCCCACAACACCAGCGCCAATGATAATCACATCTTGCATGTTTCTATCCTCCATGATATCGCAAGCATGATTATAGCATGCAAGCGCACATTAGCCAAACCCCTTTTAATTCAGACACCGCCTGCTGTTTTAAAGACCGCCCGCTTATGCAAAGCCGCATATAATGAAGTGACACCCCCTCTGTATCCCCCCGCATGGGCCTTATTTCAAAACAACCTTCCAATCATCTCCTGAAATGATATATTGAAACTCCGTCAGTTCCTCCTCAAGCATCACCTGAATCAGCTGATCAAAGTCGTTCACCAGATTTATTTTCCCCAGGTCTTCCTTCCGGATCCAGGCCATGCGCCCTTCGGAGGAGGAGCACAGTTCCCCCTGGAAGCGATCCGCGCGAAACAAGAGGACCAGATATCTGCCCCCCTGGATGGGAAATTGCTTCAGGCCGCACAGCCTTGGGTTCAGGACGGTTAATCCGGTTTCCTCCCGCATCTCCCGGATGACGGCGTCCACGACGGATTCCCCCGCCTCCACATGTCCGCCAGGCAGCGCATAGCCCTTCCAGTTCTCCTTTGTCCTGTCCTGGAGCAAATATTCATCTTCCCGGTGGATTAAGCACAGCACCGTCAGCTCTACCCGCTCTGTTTGCGCCACTTTTCTCTCCCTCTTTTATCCCATAACAAGCGTTTTGTGTCCAAAAACCAAATCCGTCTTTGGACACAAAACGCAAAGTCCTGTTTTTCCAGTTGTTTACCGTTTGCCCCCGGGCCACGGAGGGAGTCTAAGGGTTTTTATACCAATTCCCGCATGTACTTGTCCAAAAGCGCCCGGTCATTCCGGCGGCCGGCCAGCACCTGCCCTGCTTTTAAGGAGCTGTTCTTGTCGTGGAAGGTGGGCCGGGGCTTTTCATACAGCACGCCGATGGGAATCCGCTCCCCAAACTCCTGGGCGCGCTGCATGGCGGCGGCCCAGTCCCCGCTGTCGTGGCCTTCATCCAGCTCATACACCCGGCTGTTGTACCAGGTGAAGGTGTTCAGCTTGTTAAAGCTGACGCAGGGCTGAAAGATGTCCACCAGGGCGTAGCCCTTATAGGTAATCGCCCGCTCCATCAGGCCCTTTAGGTGCTCCGGCCTGCCGCTGAACCCCCGGGCCACAAAGCCCGCCCCTGCCGCCAGGGCCAGCAAAACGGGATTTAAGGGCGTGTTCTGGCTGCCGTCCGTCTGGGCCCCGGTCACCATGCCCTCCAGGGTGGTGGGGGAGGACTGGCCTTTGGTCAGCCCATAGACCTGGTTGTCATGCACAAAATGGGCCACATCCACATTCCGGCGGATGTTATGGAGGAAGTGGTTGCCCCCTTCCCCATAGGAGTCCCCGTCCCCGGTGTTGATGATGACCGTCAGGTTGGGATTGGCCATCTTCATGGCCACAGCGGGCGGCAGCGCCCTGCCGTGCAGGCCGCAGAAGCTGTTGGCGCTTAGGTACTGGGGGGTTTTGGCCGCCTGGCCGATGCCGCCCACAATCACCACCTCATGGGGGTCCTTGCCCAGCGCTTCCAGCGCCATCTTCAGAGAATCCAGAATGCCAAAGTTGCCGCAGCCCGGGCACCAGGCTGTTTCCATCTTTATAAAATCAGGGGCGCTCATCAGAATCCCTCCTTCTTCACGCGCTGCGCGATCTCTTCCCCGGACATCTGTCTGCCGTCAAACCTCAGGATGCTGGCATCCATCTCAAGGCCCGTCTCCTCCCGGATGAGGCCCGCCAGCTGGCCGGTGTAGTTCTGCTCCACATTAAGGACAGCCTTTGCCCCCGATGCCGCCTCCAAAAGACGCGCCTTGGGCAAGGGCCACACATCTCCAAACACCAGGGCGCCATAGCGCTTCTCCCCTGAGCCGTTCAGCAGCGCCACCGCCTCCTGAAGCGGGCCGTGCATTGAGCCCCAGCCCAGTAAAAGCACCTGGGGCTTTTCCTCTCCCAGCGTTTCCGGCTCCTGCAGGTCCGCTTCCAAAAGCTTTATCTTCCCCATGCGCTTGTCCATCATCCGCACGCGGGTTTCGCTGTCCTCAATGATATGGCCGTATTCATTGTGCTCGTCTGAATCGATGTTCACCAGCGCTTCCTTGTCCCCTGGGAAGCGGCGGGGCGAAATGCCGCTTTTGGTGTAGCGATAGCGGGCGTATTCCCCTTGGATGGGGACTTTGGGCTCCTCATAGCGGGGGATCAGGCCCGGGTCAGGCAGCGGGATGCTGGCCGTCGCGTCCGCCAGGTACTGATCGGTGAGCAACAGGACGGGAATCTGATACTTCTCCGCCAGGTTCATCGCGCGCATGGTCTGGTAAAAGGCGTCCTCATGGTTGCGCACCGCGATCACCATGCGGGGGAACTCCCCCTGGGCGGCTGAGATCACGAACTTCAGGTCGCTCTGCTCCG
>Ga0209510_1002894_pt1 | contig 16867 bp, 15 predicted proteins | sample BiotimSIPDNA_FD_185749 | JGI IMG/M metagenome (GOLD analysis project Ga0209510, IMG submission 185749) | Anaerobic biogas reactor microbial communites from Washington, USA - Biogas_R1 time_0 SIP DNA (SPAdes) (version 2) | ecosystem: Engineered > Bioreactor > Anaerobic > Unclassified | place... | reverse complement strand
GCGAGGACCTGCAACAAGCCATCGAAGAAGCGTTGAAGACGGCCCCATAGCGCGGTCTTCGCGAGGGTCGTCGGTCCGCCGGCGGTGTTCAGACGCCGAAGATCAGGTCGAGCTGGCCGTGTTCGGGTGTTGGCAGGGCGGCTCGGCAATGGACGCAATCGGTCCGGCTCAGGCTGCGGCGCTTGCCGCAGGCCGGACATGCCGTCGTCGGGGTGTGGTTCAGCGCCCAGTAGACCAGAAAGCCCGCTACGTTCAGCAGCGCCACGAAGACCAGCCAGAACACGAGCCGGCCCCACGAAGTCCGCCGGGGACGCCCATGCCGGAACGTCAGCGCCAGTATCGCCGCCGTGACCAGCAAGCTCCAGACGCTGTAGTGCGGCCGCATCTCCTCGACTACCTGGATCAATTCGCGCACGAAGTCGTACTGCGCCAGGTTCTGCCAGAAGGTTCTGGGGAAGGGCAGTTGAACAAAGTCGCAAAGAAGCGGTGAGAATGCGCTCACGAACCGTTTCACACTGGACCGAAGCTCCACGTATCGGATGGCGCCCGGATCGCCGGGCAACGTCCAGCTATAGCGATTGACCAGATTGAGACCGCCTGTCTCGTCAACGCGATACAATTCGACCGACCCCGTCTTGGGTGTCCGGCGAAATCCGGTCCACCAGTCTGGATTCCCACGTGCCGCCGGCGCCGGATACTCCAGCCACGTCCGTCGCAGGAAGAGCGCCTCCTTTGTCGCGGCGAATTCACAGTGGTTGCCGTACCATTGCTGCCATTCCTGCGGCGTGGCGACCGTGATGGTCTGGTCGGGGTCCTTCAAAATCACATGATGCACTTCGTCGCTCGTCCGGCAGTGCAGCAAGGGGCGAGTTCGTGCCATCGTTTCGCTGCTTGCGAGCCAGAAACGATAGCCCGGGTTCATGGCCACGTACTCGATTCTGCTCCGGGGGCTTTCGACGAGCATCTCGATCTGTCGCGATGCGAAGCGGATCTCGTAGATGCATTGCCCGGTCTGCCACAGGAGCGTCGGACTGTGGGAATCCGGCGGCCACCAGGCCTGGAAGCTCTGGAAGGGGCCGAAGGGCCGGACATCCGCCTTGGAGTCGGTCCACCCGGCGGCGCTCAGATAGCCCGCGCGGCCGCCTTCCAGGCTGTAGCCGACGAAACAATCGTCCCACGGAAGATACCGCCATTCTTCCCGAAGCTGTTCCTGAGTCGCGACGGGTATCTCGAGAATCCGTGGCTCCACGAGCTGCTGGAGATTCCTCATGCGTTGGTATGTGAGACTATCGCGTCGGGTATCCTGGGCCCAGGAAAGGTAGTCATAGGGTCGTTCTTTGGGCGGGCCATCCCAGAGCAGCCGGTCGTTCACGTCGTAGACCTGTTCCTGGCCCATTGGCGTATCCAACGGATTCGATGCGCGTAGCAGTTGCCATCGATCCCTGCCGCTCTCGGTGACCAAGTGCAGCGTGCCGTCAAGAAGGAACTCCTTCCTCGCAAGTGTGATCCTCTGCGTTCTGGCCTGCTCGAGAGTCAATTCCTGCTTCGGCTCCGTGGATGACGCCGGGGTCGCCGTCCAGAAAACGGACGCCACTTCGAACGTGATGGCCTGCACGGCGACGACGAGCAGCAGGACCAGCAGTGTCGCCATGAAGACTCCGGCCGCTCGTGCGATATAGTGGATAGGATTCTTTGCGTTCATAAGCCCGACTTCCTCCCTTCTAAAACTCCCGGCTTAGAAAGGCCGCCACGGTCTGCACGAACAGAATTGCGATTGCGAACACCATCAGTGCGATGATCCAGACCGGATGCCACTGCAAAAGGATGACAAAGGCCGCCAATACAGCGAAGGCCAGACCGAAGATGCGAGTGGTGTACCAGCGGGCGGTGCTCAGAGCCGACAGCGCTGTTCCCAGATAGACCACCAGCCCCACCGCGATATAGATCCAGCCGACGACCAGTATCTGGATGGGTTCCGGGATCGGAAGAAGGCCCGGCCGGCAGGCGTACCAGTACAATCCCGTCCAGACCAGGCCCAGCGAGATGAGAAGGCCGAGGATCGCCGCGGCCAGCTTGGCGCCGAGAATGCTCATTCGCGACGTCGAGCGGTGCAGCAGAAACGACCAGGTCCGTGCGAACAGGGGCACCCAGAAGTGGCACACGCCCAGGACCAGACCCAGACCCGGTGCGATGAACGCCAGCCACATGGCTACCCACGCAAGGTGCGGTGAACGCACCAGATCGTAGACGTTTACGATTTCGCCGGGTCCCAGACCCGAATGGCTCGACCAGTGTTGATGTCTCATATGAGCGAAGCGCGCTTCGGAGTGCACCGCCAGCAGCCCGACGCCCAGCAGGAGCAGTCCCGCCAGCAGCAGCCAGGGCAATGACTCGCGCAGCTCTTTTCGTAACAACGCCAGGAATCTCATCTTACGCTTTCTCCCACTGGAACAGCCGCCGGCGATGGGGCGATGCGGTGAACTCGATGAACTGATCCTCCAGGTTCATCTCGACGAAATCAAAACGTTCGGCGCCGGCCCTTGCGGCCCAGTCGGCGACCTCCGCATCGCCGACGCCCACCAGCGTCAGTTCGAGCTGCCGCTCGCTGCGACGGAAGTGGAGCAGGCCGGCAAGCTCTATGTCGGCCGGCGCCGAGTTCTCGAAATGCACTACGACCTTGCGAACCGAGGCCCGGAATTGTTCGAGCGGGCAGTCGGCCCGCAGCACGCCCTTGTCGATCACGACGATGCGATCGGCGACGCGTTCGACGTCCGCGAGGATGTGGCTGGAGAACAGCACCGTCCGCCCCTGGCGCATGATCAGCTCGATCATCCCTTCAAGGAACTGCCGCCGAATGGCCGCGTCCAGGCCAAGTGTCGGATCGTCCATCACCAGCAGCTCCGGATTCGGCGCCAGCGCCAACGCCAGCGAGACCTGGGCCCGCTGGCCGTTGGAGAGGTGCTTGATCTTCTGTCGCTTGGAAAGCTCGAAGTACTCGATCATCTCGGCGAAGAGCCGGCTGTCCCACTGCTTGGGGAAGAAGGCCCTCTGGAACTCCTCCAGCCGTCCGATGGTCATCCAGCGGAAGAGCCGATGACCTTCGGTGACATAGCCGATGCGCTGGCGGATCGCGGGCGTCAGCGCGGTCGAATCGCAGCCCAGCAGGCTGGCCGATCCGGCGGTCGGCGTAAGCAATCCGAGCATCAGCTTGATCGCGGTGGTCTTGCCGGCGCCGTTGCGGCCGAGAAAGCCGCAGATGCAACCGCGCGGGACCCGCAAGTCCAGATGGTCCAGCGCGGGCTTGGCCCCGTAATACTTCGTCAGCCCCTTCGTCTCCAGTACGATCTCAGCCATTCTCCGCCTCGCCCTTATCCAGTGTGCTCGCAAATTTCTCCAGACGCTTCTCGAAGAGCGCCATCAGTGCGTTGCGATCGAGACCGAGATTGACCGCACGGCCGATGAGCGTGTCCATCCGCTCGGTGAGGACGTTGATCTGGGCGGCGTCCGCATGACGCAACGCCGGATCGCTGACGAACGTGCCCGAGCCGGTCTTCGTTGTGACCAGACCGGACTGCTCCAGCAGCGTATAGGCCCGCGCCACGGTATTGGGGTTGATTACCAGTTCGGCTGCCAGGGCCCGCACCGCCGGAAGCTTGTCGCCCGTTCGCAGCTCGCCTCTGGCGATTGCCCCGCTGATCTGCTCGACCAGTTGCTGGTAGATGGGCGACTCAGAACCCGACGATATCTGCATCCAAAGTGCCATGGCGACCGTTCTCAACTTATCCGCACGACAAATGTACTAATATCATTAGTACATTGTGTATTATCTGTTCGCGCAGTTCAAGCTCTTTTTTGCAGAAGAAGTGATTTTTCTTTGCGGACGACCCCTCCCGGTTTAGCCGGGAGGGGCGCAAGGTGTTTGCAGAGAAGATGTTAAGAGTTGTAGTCAGTCTTGCGGCCGGGGGTCCGAGACGCGGCCGAAAAAGAGGATGCTGCCGGAGGCGTTGTCGCGAATCATGAAGAGGAACGGGTGATCGGCCTGGAAAACGGGCGTCCGATCCGGCATGGCCGAGGTCAGTTTCATCACCACACCCGTCGCGGCGGCGGCCTCGGTGCCTTCCTCATTGACGTCCACATAGGCTTGGTGGATCACCGCCGAGATGAACAGGTCGCGACGGCCCGTCATGCCCGAAAAATCGGCGGCGCCCGTGAACGCCTGTCCCATGCCCATCGAGCGCAACACGCTCTCCAGACTGAACTTACTGGTCGTCTTGAACTTGGGGATCGAAACGAACACCTCGCGCTCGCGGAGGTCGTCCAACCATCTCGCGAGGTTCCCGGCGGTCAGTTGCTGTTCGAGCTGTCCGATCCCATCGGTTGCCCTCGGCAGCAGGATGACCATCGACAGCTCATCACCGACGTAGGGCAATTGCAGCACCTGCAGACCGTCTGCTTCGGCATAGCCGAACCGGGCCTTCTGGTTCATCATGGGGACCTGGACCTTGCTCGCGTCAAGCAGGGTAAAGGGGGCGTCCTGCGTCCGGTCCTCGTCGAACTGGCGGGCCCAGTTGCCCTTGAAGTAGATCGCGTTGGTGAGCACCAGCCGGGTCATCGGCCCGATGGCGCCCTGGCTGATGAGGTCCTTGATCTTGCCGTTGGTCTGCTCTTCGACCCATGTGTTGATCGTCCCGCGGGCCTTCTCGGCAGCGGCGACGAAATCCACGTTGCGGATGCGCCCGCCGTACTCGGTCTCAACGAGCCTGGCGAACGCGTCGAGGAAGGCGAAGTCCTGCTGGCCCCACAGCGCGTTGGCGACCCGCAACTCGTAGGCGTCCGTGCCGCCCCGCGCGTTGAGATCGCGGATGATCCGCCCGAACGCGCCGGCGAACTCCTCAGCCGTCATCGGCTTGCCCGCTACGCCGAGCTTCTCCAGGACCTCCGTCGAGGTCGGGTACCACATCGCCTCGGCCATCTGCCGCTCGGTCTCGCCTCGCGCCCCGGCGTAGGTCATCGCCAACGCCGTCGAGACGCTGTAGGGCGAGAAGAACAGGTTGCCGTCGCCGCCCCGCAGCTTCTGGTAGAGGGCGAGAGCGAACTGATTGTTCCCGTTGACCACTACCTGATGGGCAGCCGCCGCGATTTCGGTCTTCTCGTTGGCGGAGCCGTGCGCGGCGCAGCCGAGAACCATCATTCCTATGACTACCGTGCTGAGCGTCTTCATCGGTCTATCCTTCCAAGAAAGAACTCTTTCCACTCGCTATGACGATCATTCTACCGTTCCGGTTGACAGGCGTCTGCGGTGAATCGCGCGAATCCCTTGAGCGACGCCGAAAACGCCGCTAAGATGCCGGTCCTGGCACAGGCAGAAAGGACCGATGTGATTCGCACCACCCATCTTGAGATCACCGGCAAGGACCAGTGGGTCCGCAGGGGCCGCTCGCTCGCCGGCTTCGAGGTCCGCGAGTGCGTGGTCAAACAGCCGCGCTTCAATCGGTTCCTCTACGAATACGTCGGCCGCGACTGGAAGTGGATCGCCCGCCTCGCCTGGTCGGACCAGCGCTGGCATGAATACGCCGCAGCCGACAACCTGCGAACGTTCGTCGCGTACCAGCAGGGTTCGCTCGTCGGTTATTACGAGTTGCAGCAGCAGGGCGAGAACGTCGAGATCCGCATCTTCGGGCTGACCCCGGAATTCATCGGCCACGGCCACGGCGGCCCATTGCTCGACCATGCCGTCGAGAGCGCCTTCGCCTGGGGCGCCCGCCGCGTCTGGGTCCACACCTGCACCGACGACCACCCCCGCGCCCTCGACAACTACCTCAAGAGCGGCTTCACAGTCTTCAAGGTCGAAGAGAAGTAGCCCCGCCCCCGCGTCGCCAAGCAGGAGAGAACTGTTCTTGAATGTGCCGGTTTCAGCGGCTATAAGGTGGCGTTCCCGTGTCCGGCCGGTGCCGGGCGGTATGCAGGTGGTTTGTCGGTGTTCTGAGGTGGTTCCCTTGGCGCAGCGCAGCACAAACGCGGATCTGATTGTAACGGATCTTGGCGGAACGATGGTCCGGACGGACGACGCGATCCTCGCGGCGGTCCGGCGGTCCGCGATCGAACTTGGCATTCCCGACGGACATCCCGATCCGGTCTACGGTGTCTTCGGAACGAGCATCTGGCAATACATTCACGCATGGTTGCCCGACGGGCACAAGGACCGCACCGACACCTGTCACGAGCGGTTCTGGGAGCTGTTTCCCCACGCGGTGCTCGACCAGATCGCTGCGTTCGACGGGGTCGAGGAGGCCCTCGTCGAGCTGAAGCGGCGGGGCGTTCGAATCGCGGTGCTCAGCGGCCTGAAGATCGAGTCGATCGAGCGGATTGTTGCGACATTTCGATTTCAGGACTGGGACGCCGTGCGTTCGTCGATGCCGCTCAAGACCGCCGCCGACTCGCGCGCCGAGGGGATCAAACGCCTGGTCGAGGATTTCGGCGTCGCGCCGCAACGTACGATCTATATCGGCGACACCGACCACGACGTGCGACAGGCCCGCAAGGCTGGCGTGCGTGCCGCCGTCGTCAAAACCGGCGGCCAGGCCCGCAAGCATCTGCACAAGATCGAGGCCGAACAACCCGACCATCTCCTTGCCTCCTGGCCCGACCTCCTGAATGTCGTTGCCGCCTGCGTTGTCATGGTCGGGTGCCTTATGGGTCTGGCTGGATGCGCTTCGTCGGCGGGCCGCCCGGCACGGGAGTATCTTGTGGCTCCGACCGTTCTGCCGGGCGTCGAGGCGCAGATGCAGGCGCCCGGATTCTGGATCGGCCGGCTGTCTGAGCCGGACCGCGTCATTCTCTCTGAGGAGGAGATACGCGAATTGAACGACGACATCCGGGCCCGCCTGCGACTGACCAAAGACATCGCGGATTTCCCACAGGAATTCGACGGGCCGGAGTTGCGTGCGATCCTGCAGTGCGAATTGGACAGCTTTCGGGGCAGGACCTTGTACGGCGCCGACGGCCGCCAAGCTGACACGTCCTTCTATGCATCCATAGAAGACAACATGAGCCTGGAATCCATCGGCCCCGGCGTGAAAATCAGGTTTGGATTCGTGGTCTGCGATGCCGATCAGAGGTTGCTGCCGACCATCGACGGTTTGTACGCCGAGGCAGGGGACATCGACTTCGACCAGGTGCAGAACAACGCACTCGATATCGGCACGCCCGTGGCGATTCTGCACACGAGCGCCGATGGCCGCTGGCGCTACGTGATGGGACCTTCCAGCGACGGATGGGTTGAAGCTGAGAAGCTGGCGTTGTGCTCGCAGGAGCGGTTGCGGGACATGATGGGCCGGCCGTTCGTGACGGTCGTTCGGGCCAAGGGCGATGTCTATCTGGATGCGAAGCTGACCCAGCATTATGGCTTTGTCCGTATGGGAGCGAAGCTCCCTCTGGCGGAGGATTCTGATGGCGACGTTGTGGCTGTGCTATTGCCCACGCGGCGGCGGGATGGGACCGTGCAAGTGCGGATGGGTTATCTCAAGCGCCCCGAGACGGTTGCGGGGAATCTCTCGTACACACCCCGTCACATCATCGAGCAGGCGTTCGAGATGCTCGACGCGCCGTATGGCTGGGGCGGGGCCAACGGGCAGCAGGATTGCTCGCAGTTCGTACAGGAAGTGTTCGCCACGATGGGTGTCTATCTGCCGCGGGACTCCTCCGACCAGGCCCGGGTGGGCCGGCTGCTTGGGAGCTTTGAGCCGGACGACTCCGACGAGGACAAGCTGGAGGCGGTGCTGACGCAGGCGATCCCCGGCGTGACTCTTCTCCACACGAAAGGCCACGTCATGCTGTACATCGGCCACGTGGCGGGCCGGCCTTACGCCATCCACTGTGTTTGGGCCTATCGCGAGCCCGGCGGCGACGCCGACGTCATCCGCGTGATCAACCGCGTCGCCGTTACCGACCTGCACCTGGGCGAAGGCTCCGGCGTCGGATCGCTGTTGCACAGACTCGAATCCGTCCGTGCGATTGCGCCTGCTCCGCAGCATTAGACCCGTCCGAGTGCATGTGGACCTTTGTGATCTGACCTGTCATCGGTTCACAGCCTCTTCTTCTCGAACCAGACGAAGAGGGCCAGGCAGAGGGCCCAAAACAGGGCGATGACGAGCCATGGGTTCAGGCCGAGTGTCTCGGGCAGGGCGATGGGGCCGAAGTTCTTCCAGGCCAGGACGGTCCGCTTGAAGAAGGGGTACAGTTCCGCATAGACGGCCGCGCCGACGAGCATGCCCACGATGGCGAAGACCGCGTGCCAGCGGCCCTCGCCCAGCGCGCCGACGGAGGTGCCGGGACAGAAGCCCATGACCGCCCAGCCGGCGCCGAACAGGAGACCGCCGAGTCCCACCGCGCCGAGGTTCATCGGCTTGTGCTTGAACGCCAGGACGTCGAAGTGGGCCAGCAGGTGCAGACCGACCATGCCGACGAGGATTGCGGTTAACATGAACTTCAGGATCGTCATGTCCTTCAATCGCATCGCGGCCACCTGCTTGTCGAAACGCAGCACGCGACCCTTCTGGAGCAGGAACCCGAACGCGACGCCCGTGACCAATCCGAGGATCTGTTCATTCATGGTTCCGCCCTCCGTAGACAAGCCGGGCCACGACGATGCCCGTGCCGAAGAAGAAGGCCAGCGCCACGAATCCGCTGACGGAGAGCTGCATCATGCCGCTGAGCCCGTGTCCGCTCGGACAGCCGTCGGCCATGCGTGCGCCGACCATGGCGACGATGCCGCCGAGGATCGCGCCGACCGCACGCTTGCCCACGCCTGGTCCAAACCTCTGCGACCATGTCGGCGGCACCGCCTCGGCACGCAAGCTCCCGTCCGTCAGCGACGAGAGCAGCGCGCCGAGGAAGATGCCTACCACGACCATGAACTGCCAGTCCACCTTAATCTTCGTCTCGGTGTAATACTCACCGGCGGCCACGTGTTCTCGCGCCACCGGCCTCTGGAGCAGGGCGGCGGCGCGGACGAACGTCGTCGACGCGCCGAGGTAACTGGTCTTGCCGAGTATCCTCGTTGTCGCCACGACCGAGGCGATTGCCAGGACGCCGGTCAGCGCGCCGGCCAGATAGGGGTTCCATCCCCGGTCGTCCGTTCTCCACTTCATGTCGCTGGCCTCCTTTTGCCGATTTACGCCGGGATACTGCGTGGTCAATCATCTGCCTTGCGCTCGCCCAGCGCCCGGTCGAGCATGAACAAGCTGCCCTTGTGGTCGCCGATCATCTTGATCCTCTGGACGATCTCGTCCGCGGAGGCCTCCTCTTCCACCTGCTCTGTGACGAACCATTGGAGAAAGATGGTGGTCGCGTAGTCCTTCTCCGATTGCGCCAGGGCCATGTGCTCGTCGAACTCACGGGACACCTTGCACTCATGCTCGTACGCGGCCTCGAAAGCGGCCAACGGACTGGCCCATTTCGTGGGCGGAGCGTCGATGGCCGTCAGGAGGATGCGGGCGCCGCGTTCGCGCAGATGAGCGTACAGGCGCATCGCGTGCCCTGTTTCCTCTTGCGCCTGCGCCATCATCCATCCAGCGGCGCCGGGCATATTGATCGATTCAAAATAGGCGGCCATCGACAGGTAGAGCCTGGCGTTGAAAAACTCGCGATTCATCTGGAGGTTCAGGGCGTTCGTCATCTTCTTGCTGATCATTGTTTCTTCTCCTTTTGTGGTTTTGCGACGGTCCGCTGCGCGGCATTCCACGCGGTCATACCGCCGATGAGGCTGAAAACGTGTTCGTACCCCTGTGCTTTGAGGAAGCTGCCGGCGATGTTCGAGCGGTAGCCCGATCCGCACACCGTCGTGATGTGACGATCTGTGGGGAGGTCGACCCCGTCCTGGATCAGATCGGAGATCGGCTTGTGCACAGCGCCGTCGATGTGTCCTGCCTGCCACTCCGCATCCGTCCGGACATCCAGCACGACGTGGTCGCGGTACTTGTCCATCACGTGCATCAGGCTGGCGGCCGTCAGTTGGGGCAGATGGTCGAGGGCCTTGCCCTGCATGGCCCAGCCGGAGACGCCGTCGGACAGATATCCGACCAGGCGGTCGTAGCCTGCCCGGCGGAAACGGCGGGCCGATTCGCGGGCGTCGGCCTCGCTGTCGGCGACGATGACGATCTCACAGGCCGCGTCCACCACCATGCCCAGCCAGTTAACCGAGTTCGGCGTCGATCCGATGTTGATCGCGCCGGGCAGAAACGCCGCGCCGAACGCGGCCTGGTTGCGGATGTCCACCAGCTTGGCGCGCTGGCGCACCGCGCGCTCCACCTGGGGCACAGCCAGCCTGATGAACGGCATTGCGTCGCGCAGCAGCTTCGGACCCTGGCGGTTCGTGTCGACCATCGCGGCGAAGTTGGACGGCCGGATCTGGAACCCCTCGGTCATGATGCGACGAAATTCTTCGAACGGCATGTCATGGAGCAGGGGGTTGTTGCGACGTTCAAACCCGAGGGTCGTCATCGGCTTGGCGCTCATCCCACGTCCGCAAAGCGAACCCTCGCCGTGGGCGGGATAGACCTCGGTCCAGTCCGGGAACCGAGCCAGCTTCGTGTAGAGGCTGTCGTACAGATTGCGCACCTGCTGTTCGAGCAGGTCGGCGCCCGCCAAATCGGGCCGCCCGATGTCGCCGACGAACAGCAGATCGCCGGTGAGTAGCGCCATGACGTCGTCCGACCGCCCATGGTCGGTGACCGCCAGCGAGACGGAATTCGGCGTATGACCGGGCGTCTCGATCACCTCCAGCTCCGCGGCCCCGAAGTGGAACCGCTGCCCTTCATGCAGGGGCTCGTGCGGATAGTCTGCCTCGACCGCGGGATGAACGTGCACCGTCGCGCCCGTTTGTGCCGCCAACTCCTGACTGCCGGTGATGTGGTCGGCGTGCAAGTGCGTGTCAAACACGTCCGTGATTTGCAGTCCGTTCTCCTGGGCCGCGTCCAGGTACTGTGCGACGTGTCGTTCGGGATCGACCACGCAGGCCGTTCCCGCTCTGGGGCAGCCGATCAGATACGAATAGCAGCCCAGACCTTCCACCTTGAATTGTCGGAAGAACACTGAATCTCTCCTTGTTGAATCGGCAATGCGAGTCAAGCGGGCGGGGCGATGCCGGTCGCCCGCTCGACCGATTGCGTGTCACTCATTGCCAATCGTGTTACTTGCCGCCATGTGGGCATTTCTTGAGGGCTATGAACCAGTCCAGGACCTTCGTATCGGAGGCCGGTTTCTCGACCCGTTCCTTGGCGCTGCCGCATGAGCCGGGCGGCGGCACGATCACGTCGTCGCCGATCTGCCAGTTGGCCGGCGTGGCGATGCCGTGCTCGTCGCTGTGCTGCATGGCGATCAGCAGCCGCTTGACCTCGTCCATGTTCCGTCCGTTGCTCAGCGGGTAGTACAGGATCGCTCGCACGATGGCCTTGGGGTCCATGATGAACACCGCGCGTACCGCCTGCGTGCTACTGGCGGCCGGCTGGAGCATGCCGAAGGCCTTCGAGACCTCCATCGTCAGGTCGCTGATGACCGGGAAGTTCACCTCGATGCCCTTCATCCCCTTGTACTGGATCTTCTCCTTGATCGTCCGCAGCCAGGCGATGTGGCTGTATGTGCTGTCGATCGACAGGCCCAGCAGCTTGCAGTTGAGCTTGTCGAACTCGTCTGCCATGCTCGCGAAGGTCATGAACTCGGTCGTGCAGACCGGCGTGAAGTCGGCCGGGTGAGAGAAGAAGATCACCCACTTGCCCTTAAAGTCCTGTGGGAAATGAACCGTTCCCTGCGTCGTCTCCGCCACAAACTCCGGGGCCTTCTCTCCGATCAACGGCATTCGACTCTCGTTACACATTCCGGGTGCTCCTTTCATTGAATCTGGTTATTGGATTCTGCGTGTTTTCCATTGGTTGACCGGCCTTTCAGGCGGCCGTGGCCTTGATGCGCTCTTCCTGGCTCATGGCGGCGAGTTTCTTCACTTCGCTGACGTTCAGGCCCAGACCCTTGGCGACCTGCGTGCCGTAGTCGGCGTCGGCCTTGTAGAAGATGGCGCACTGCCGCAACTGGATGCGCTTCTGCGCGCCGCCCAGATGGGCGACGATGTTGCCGACGAGGTGTTTGCGGTCGGTGTCGGTCATCACGCGTCGGTACAGCTCGCCCGCCTGGAAGAAGTCGTCGTCGGTCAACTCCTGAGGATGCCGGGCGGCGACGCCCTCCAACGCGATCGGCGGCTCGGCTACGCTCGGATCGGGAGCCGGTCCGCCCATGGAGTTGGGCCAGTAGTTCGGCCCGCCTTTGCCGTTGTCATCGCAGCGCATGTAGCCGTCACGCTGGTAGTTGTGGGTGGAACTCGCCTTCGGCGCGTTGACCGACAGCAGTTGATAGTTGGCGCCCAGGCGGTACAGGTGAGCGTCGTGATAGGAAACCAATCGCGCCTGCAACATCTTGTCCGCAGAGGCCGCAATGCCCGGCACGAAGTTGCCCGGACTGAACGCCGCCTGCTCGACCTCGGCGAAGTAGTTGTCGGGGTTGCGATTGAGCGTCATTCGTCCGATCTCCACCAGCGGATAGTCCGCGTGCGGCCAGACCTTTGTGATGTCGTTGATGTTCCAGCGATACGTCTCGGCGTCCTTGGCCGGCATGATCTGCACGCACACCTTCCACGAGGGATACTTGCCCTTGGCGATGGTTTCGCGCAGGTCGCGCGTCGCGTAATCCGGGTCGTCCCCCGCCAGTTTGCCCGCTTCCTGCCGCGTCAGGTTGCGGATGCCCTGCTCGGTCTTGAAGTGGTACTGAATCCAGTAGACGTCGCCCTTGGTGTTATACCACTTGAACGTGTGGCTGCTGTAGCCGTTCATGTGGCGAAAGCCGTCGGGTGTCCCCCGGTCGCTGAACAGGACCGTCACCTGATGGATCGACTCGGGCGTCAGCGAAAGGAAGTCCCAGAACATATCGGGGTTCGGCATGTTGGTGGCCGGGTCGCGCTTCTGTGTGTGGATGAAGTCGGGGAACTTCGACGGGTCGCGGATGAAGAACACCGGCGTATTGTTGCCCGTCATGTCGTAGTTGCCCTCCTCCGTGTAGAACTTGACCGCGAAACCGCGCGGGTCGCGGGCGGTGTCCGCCGAGCCCTTCTCGCCGCCGACCGTGCTGAACCGTGCGAACACATCGGTTTTCTTGCCCGCCTTCGAGAGGAACTTGGCGCGGGTGTACTTGCTCATATCGGCGGTGCACTCGAACACGCCGTAGGCGCCGGCGCCCTTGGCGTGGACCACGCGCTCGGGGATGCGCTCGCGGTTGAAGTGCGCCAGCTTCTCCATCACGTGTACATCCTGCATCAGGGCCGGTCCCTTCGGTCCGGCGGTCATGGTGTTTTGATCGTCATCCACGGGCATGCCCGACGCCGTCGTCAATTTCTTCTTGTCCTTCGCCATCGCATGTCTCCTGTTCCAAAGAGTTTCTGACTCGCACCTGTTCCTACGTCATGTCCACACGCCACATTCCGCTTCTGCTCGTGGCGTCGTCTATTCCTTGGTCTTCGCGCAGCTCGTGCAGATCCCTCGCAACTGCACCTGGGCCGATTCGACGCGGCCGAACGACGCCACCGATCGCGGGATCGGAAGATCGTCGAGCGTCCGGCTGTAGAAATCGTGGACCCGCCCACACGCGGTGCAGATGAAGTGGTGGTGGTGGTCCATATTGGCGTCGTAACGGCCCCGGCTGGAGAGAATCTCCGCTTTGTGGATCAGGCCCTGTTCCTCCAGGGTCGCCAGCGTGCGGTAGACGGTGTCCCGTGAGATCGCGGGCACCCGCCGCCGGACGTGTTGATAGATCGTCTCGGCGTCCGGGTGGTCCTCGGCGCCCGCCAGCTCGCGGAAGACCTCCATCCGCTGGTGGGTGAGCTTGAGCCCACCGTCCCGACATGTCCGGGCCATTCTCTCCATCCGTCGCTCGATCTCTGCCTTTGATAGCGCCATGTCCATTGATCTCTAAACAAGAATAATTCCGATTCAGGAACAGTACGCATGTACGTCCATTCCAACAATAAGGAATTTCCCTGCGACCGAAGGGGTTTTCCCCGATGGGCATGCCTCCGCGAGGATGTTTCAGGAGGCCGAGGCGATCGATTCGAGGTGCTCCCAGCGCTCGAAGGCCTGGGCGTGTTGCGTCTCAAGGTCGGCGAGGCGTTTCTTGGCGGCGACGACGCTGTCCGGATTGCGGTAGAACGCCGGGTCGGCCAGTTGGCCGTGCAATGCGTCCAGTTTGCCTTCCAGCGACTCGATCAGCGTCGGCAGCGACTCCAATTCCTTGGATTCCTTGAATGAGAGCCTTCGCGGCTGGCCGGCCTTGCGGGCCTCCTTGTAGAGCTTCTTCTTATCGACCTTGGGCGTCGTGACTTCGGGCGGCTCCTGGCTCTGATGCCGCCGCCAGTCGTTGTAGCCGCCGACGTACTCGGCGATGGTTCCATCGCCCGTAAAAACCAGCGTGCTGGTGACGACGTTGTCGAGAAACGCCCGGTCATGACAGATCAGCAGCACCGTCCCCTGGAAATTGACCAGCAGCTCTTCGAGCAGTTCGAGCGTTTCGCTGTCCAGGTCGTTCGTCGGTTCGTCGAGGACCAGCAGATTGGCGGGCTTGGTGAAGAGTCGGGCCAGCAGCAGCCGGTTGCGTTCGCCGCCGGAGAGGAAGCGGACGCGCGTCTTGGCCCGCTCCGGCGTAAACAGAAAGTCCTGGAGATAGCCGATGATGTGCTTGCTCTTGCCGTCGATGGTCACCGTGCTCCCGTTGGGCAGCACGTTCTCCCAAACCGTCTTGTCCTCGTCGAGCTGCTGCCGCAGTTGATCGAAATACGTGACCGCCAGTTGCGTTCCCTGCCGGACCGCGCCCGTTTGCGGCGTCAGTTCGCCCAACAACAGCCGAACCAGCGTGGTCTTGCCGCACCCGTTGGGACCGATGATGCCGACCTTGTCGCCCCGCGCGATCAGAACGTCGAAAGCCTTGATCAGCGGCTTGTCGTCGTAGCCGTAGCCGACGCCGCTGGCCTCCAGCACCATCGTGCCCGAGCCCTGGGCCTCGGCCAGCGTGAGCGTGGCGGTGCCGAGCTTCTCACGCCGCGCCCGGCGCTCGGCCCGCATCGTCAGCAACACTCGAACCCGACCTTCGTTGCGCCGGCGTCGCGCCTTGATCCCCTGGCGAATCCAGACCTCCTCCTGCGCGAGCTTCTTGTCGAATCGCTCCCACTCCTTCTCCTGCGCCTCGAGCGCCGCCTGCTTGCGTTCGAGAAACGTGTCGTAGTCGCACGACCAGTCGAACACTTGGCCCCGGTCGATCTCGATGATCCGCGTGGCCAGCCGGCGCAGCAGCATCCGGTCGTGTGTGACGAACAGCAGCGTCTTGCCCATCCCGAGCAGATACGCCTCCAGCCAGGCGATCGAGTCAATATCCAGATGGTTCGTCGGCTCGTCCAGCAGCAGCAGGTCCGGCTCGCACACCAACGCCGCCGCCAGCAGCACGCGCCGCTTCTGTCCGCCCGAAAGGACGCTGTAATCCCAGTCAGGATCGAGCGACATGCGCGTCGTGATCGCCGCGATCTCTTCGAGCACCGACCACGCGCGGTGGGCGTCCAGTTGTTCGTGCAACTGGTGAAGCCGGCTGTGGTCGGGGTCGGGGTGTGCTGCCAGCCGCGATTCCTCGCGATGATAGCGTACCATCAGCTCGCCGCGTTGGCCCAGGCCCCGTGCGATGACCTCGAACACCGAGCCGGACAGGTCGCGCGGGATCGTCTGCGAGAAGTACGCGATTGTGAGTCCCGCTTCGGCCTGCACGACCCCCGCGTCCGGAACCACCTGCCCGGCGAGGATCTTCATCAGCGTCGATTTGCCCGTCCCGTTGCGGCCCAGCAGACCGATCCGCTGCTGCTTGTCGATTTGCAGACTGACCCCGTCCAGCAGCGGGGGCCCGCCAAAGGCAATACTGATCTCGTGCAGCGATACCAATGCCATCGGTGAGAACGATCCCGCATCACATCGATTCCAGGGTTCCATCAGCGACCCTACCCCCGCCATCCTACCATCGCCGCCCCCCAAACGCAATTCCGCCGTCGCTCAGCGCCACCACCGAGTCAAAGCCGTCTGACGGTGCAAAGTGAGCCTCCGCCCGCCAGTCATTGGGTCACCATCTCATTCCAGAGGGCCAGAGGCTCGTGGGCTCGTAGGCTCGTAGGGTGTGCACAGCACACCATCCCACTCGGTACCCTTGAAGAAATCCCGTAGGCTCGTAGGGTGTGCACAGCACACCATCCCACTCGGCCCGCCGATCATCTCATCGCCGTCGCCGCGTTCCGTTCGGCGGGGTCGGGGGCGGCTGTGAGTGGAATCGAATGGGGACGCGCTGCGGCGGGCTCGTACCGACCCTGGTGGGTGCTGTGGGCTGGGTTGTCGTTGGTGTCGTTCACATTCGCCCCGTCCGTGTAGTGGTTCCACTCGCTGGCAGTATACACGTCGTTCCGCCGGAGTCAACCACTCCCGCCGCTGGCGCGGGGCCCTTGTGCGTGCCGATGCCCAGACGGCCTCGCCGGAGCACCAAGAAAAGAACCCGCCCCGTTCCGCTCGGGAGGCGATCCCTCCACGGAACCTCACCGGGGCGGGCTTGTGAACCCTTCGTCCCCCCGCACCCAACACGCCCCATCACGAACTGCTACACATGTAAAATAGGGGTACGTCCCAATCCTGTTCGGCCCGGGATTTGCAGGGCGGGGGTGGTGAGTGGAATGGGATGGGCGGAGGTCCGCATCGGAGAGAGCCGGCGGCGGAGGGCGGTGCGTGGTGCGCGCAGCATCGAGCGGGACACC
>Ga0209510_1002881_pt1 | contig 16930 bp, 16 predicted proteins | sample BiotimSIPDNA_FD_185749 | JGI IMG/M metagenome (GOLD analysis project Ga0209510, IMG submission 185749) | Anaerobic biogas reactor microbial communites from Washington, USA - Biogas_R1 time_0 SIP DNA (SPAdes) (version 2) | ecosystem: Engineered > Bioreactor > Anaerobic > Unclassified | place... | reverse complement strand
AGGAGATCCGGCCGGTGATCCAGCGCTACTGCCCAAACCTCGAGGAGTGTTTTGATATCATCGAGGAGGAGCCGGTCGCGGCCGCCTCCCTCTCGCAGGTGCACCGCGCGGTGATGCGAGACGGCCGCATCATCGCCCTCAAGGTGCAGCGCCCGGGAATCGTCAACCTCATCGAGACCGACATCCTGATCCTGCAGTCGCTTGCAAGACGGGTCGGGTCGCTCTCCCCTGCCCTGCGGGTCTACAACCTGCGCGGCATGGTGGATGAGTTCTCTCTCCAGATCAGGCGCGAACTGGATTTCGCCCAGGACGGGATGAACGCGGACCGTCTCAGGAGGAACATGCGCGGGATTCCGGGCGTGAAGATCCCCCGGGTCCACTGGGGGATCTCCGGCCCCTGCCTGCTTGCCATGGACTACGTCGAGGGGGTGCGGATCGATGATGTGGCGGCCATCCGGGCGTTCGGCCTCTTTCCCGAGGATATTGCCAACCTCGGTTTTTCTGCCTACATCCAGCAGATCTTCGTGGACGGTCTCTTTCACGGGGACCCCCACCCTGGAAACCTCCTGGTTACCAGACGGGGAGAGGTCGTCTTCCTCGATTACGGCATCGTCGGGGTTCTCCGCCCGGAGAGACGGCGCGCTTTTGCCGACCTCCTCCTCGCCATGACCAGAACTGACGTTGCGGGCGTTATCGCGGCGCTCGAGAGGCTCGATGTGCATATCAGCCCGGCAGACCTCGACTCCGTGAAGGATGACCTCTACCTGGTCCTGCTGGATTACCGGGAGATGCGGCTTGAGCAGGTGAACTTTGCGATAGCGATCCGTGGCCTGACCGATATCCTCCGGCGGTACCACATCAGCGTCCCATCCAACCTGATGCTGATGATGAAGGTGGTCGTTATGGTTATCGATATCGGCATCAGGCTCGATCCCTCATTCAACTTCGACCAGAGGATCCGGCCGTACCTGGCCAGGATCATCGCGCAACAGCGATTCTCCCCTGATACAGTGGCTGATTCCGTGCGGTCGCTTGCGGGCGCGGCAGAGGGGCTGCTCGCCATCCCGGGGAACGTGAACGAGACCTTAAAGACCCTCTCAGAGGGAGCCGTCACGATCGAACTGGAGGATAGCGACCTTGCAAAGATCGTCGGCGTCATCGACCGGACGAGCGATAAGCTCATCGTCGGGCTGGTGGTCGCCGCGATCGTCGTGGGGTCGTCACTGGTGCTCCGGGTGGCCGATCTCCCGATTCCCCGCTACGTCACGACTCTTGCGGTCGTGGGTTATGTCTTTGCGGTGCTGGTCGGGTTTTATGCGGTCTATAATATCCTCAGGCACGGGAGGATCATACGGCGGTGAGGGGTGAGAGAACCCCCATACGCGCTAACGTTCGGTATGGAGATTCACGAGAATGACGCTCGATTCGGGATATGAGGGTCGGTTTTGGGTATTACTGGTTATTCTACGGTCAATAGCCCGCCTCCTCGGGAAACGGTCTTGATCCCGGTCAGGGAGCATACGATGAGAGCCCGATCGGTTCGCTCCGGGAGGTTATCAGGCCTCAGGCGGGGTTTCCCCGGGTATCGCCCCCTCCCCTGCCCCCACCCCCAGGGTGATTCCCACCACGGTCCACTGCCTGGGTGAGCCGGGGGATACCCCGCGTTCACCACCCACGCTGAGGTGGGTGGGAACGATCGCCAGAACTGACATGCGGGTTCAACAGAGTTTGAACCCCGCCGATAGCCAACCCGAGAACGCAAGTGCACCCATGGTTGGGTTCGCGCCAATGGGAGGAGCCTCTCTCCCGGGCCCGCCCCAAAGCGCTTCCCACCACGATCCACTCACTGCCTGGGGCGAGCCCGGGAAATATCTGTGTTCAGTCCATCCCTGCACCCCACCTGCTCCAACATATGGGTTTTCACGCATGCAGCCTGCTGCATCGTGTCACTTTATTTTGAAGATTCCAATGCGTGAAATGCAACGTCGATGACCACGCGTGAAGATGAGGATTTGACCTCACGCGAAGCCGCGAAGGTCGCGAAGGTGACGTTGGATTTGTGGGTTTTGGACGACAAAGAGCATTAAGGCGCGGCCTCATGAGCGTTTTGGGGACCTCTCACACAATAACCGGCCCACCGGCATGCCCCTTCCCCGGGCCGGAGGATGGGCACAAAAAATATTATTCAGATTTCTTCTTGAAGAACAGCCTGCAGTGGCACATGCCCTGCTCCTCGATCTCTTTCTCGTGGTAGATGCAGGGGCAGATGATGATCTTGTCCTTTTCAGGATCCCCGCTCCGGAGCCTGCAGGGGCAGTATGCCGCCCCAAACCGCTCTTCGTTCCGGGCAAGCCCGCGGAGGACGGCCGAGAGTTGTTTCTCGTCGACGTTCAGCACAAAGCCCTTCTCCTTCGCGTACTGCTTTGCCCTGGTACGCGCTTCTTCAATCCCTTCTTCAGTCATAACAAAACTCCTATCGTGTGGGTCTCCGGCGCCCGTGCTCTTCGATATGGGTTATCATCGAGTTAAAGATTTTGACACCGTCCTCTGATCCGAGTACGCGCTCACTTGCCCGCTCCGGATGCGGCATCATCGCGAGCACGTTTCCTGCTTCCGAGAGGACGCCGGTGATGTTCTCTGCCGACCCGTTCGGGTTGCTCTCCGGTGTTGTGTTGCCGTGCTCATCACAGAACCGGAATGCGACCTGCCCGTCCCGGTTCAGCCGCGCGACCACATCCTCAGGGGCAACGTACCGCCCCTCCTTATGAGCGATCGGGACCCTGATCACCTCGCCCTCCCGGTAGAGCGTGGTGAACGGGGACGTGGTGTTCTCGACGCGGAGGTATACATGCTGTGAGATGAACTTCGGGTAGGCGTTCAGCGTGAAGGTGCCCGGCACCAGTCCTGCCTCTGAAGCGATCTGCGCGCCGTTGCAGATCCCAAGGACCAGCCCCCCGCTCTTCGCGTGCCTGACGATGTCATCCATGACTGCAGTCCGGGCGGCGATGGCCCCTGCGCGGAGGTAGTCCCCGTACGAGAACCCACCCGGGAGCACCACGGCGTCGTAAGGGCGGGAAAGCCCCTCCTTATACCAGACAAGGTCGGTATCGACCCCGCAGACGTCCGCGAGGACGTGGTAGGTGTCCTGGTCGCAGTTGCTGCCGCCGAACTGTACCACAGCGAATCTCATGCCTTACTCGACCTCAATGGTGTAGCGGTGGATGACCGGGTTTGCAAGGAGCCGTTCGCAGATCGCCCGGGCCTCTTCCCGTGCCGCTGCCGCATCTTCTGCGTCGATACTGATCCGGAAGAGGCGCGCCGTGCTCAGGTCCCCGGTCGCAAACCCAAGGTTCGCAAGGGCGTGCCTGATGGCACGCGCTTCAGGGTCCAGCATCCCCTCTTTGAGGGCGATGGTGATGGTTACGTCAAACTTCATGCAGACCCCCTTTGAGGCGGCGAGAGTATCCGTTTCGCGACGCCGGCGTAGGTCTCCATGACGTCTCCCTTGTTGAAGCGGTAGACGTCCTTATCAAGAGACGCCCCGGTCTCCTTGTCCCAGAGCCGCATCGAGTCCATACTGATCTCGTCGCCGACGACGATCTCCCCATCATGGTGGCCGAACTCGAGTTTGAAGTCGACCAGGGTGATGCCGCGCTGGTCAAGATACTCAGAGAGCACCTCGTTTACCGCGAGCGCCATGGCCTTGATCTGGTCGAGTTCCTCGGGCGTGGCAAGCCCCAGGGCGTAGATCAGGTCATCGTTCAGCATCGGGTCATGGTGGGCGTCGCTCTTGTAATCGATGACGATCACTGGCGGATCGAGCGGTTCACCTTCGCGGAACGGGTAGCGGCGCACGATTGACCCGGCCGCGACGTTTCTCACGATCACCTCGAGGGGGAACATCTCAAGTCTCCGCACCGCAATCGTGGCGGGCTCAAGACTTGCGAGGTAGTGAGTCCCGATCCCGTGCTCCTCCAGGTACCCAAAGAGGAAGGAGGAGACCTCTGCGTTATATCTTCCCTTGCCGCTCAGGGTGTCTTTCTTCTCACCGTCAAAGGCCGTGATGTCGTCCCGGAACTTCACGATATACACTTCCGGGTCATCAGTGCGATAGACGGATTTAGCCTTCCCTGTGTAGAGGAGGTCAACCTGTTTCATGGCGAAATCTCCTGGTAGATGTTGATCGGGATTTATGATGAGGTTATGCACCCTCATCCCGGTTCGGCCTTGCGAATCCTCTCCGCAAGCTGTCTGATCAGGGGTTCGAGGAGGGGAGAGTACCAGCCTTTCTCGATGTACTGCGGGTAGATGCAGAGCCGCTCCCGGAGCTCGGCGTCGCCGGCCACTCTCTTTAGTTCCTCGATCTCCGGCCAGGGGCGCTCAGGGTTGACGTAGTCGATGGTGAGCGGGGAGACCCCGCCGAGGTCGTCCACGCCGCACCCGATCAGGTGAGAGGCATCAGCGAGGTTCGGCGGTATCTGCACCGCCACGTCGGAAGGGAGGATCTCCCGGGCGAGGGCTATCGTCGCACAGAGTTCGCTTGTTTCGGGAGTCGGTGTGCCTTCCATCGGGGTCCCGGGCTTCGGGCGGAAGTTTTGCACGATGACCTCCTGGATATGACCAAATCGTCGGTGGAGGTCCCTGATGACCTGGAAAGACTCTTCCCTGTCCTCCATCGTCTCACCGATCCCGACCAGGATCCCGGTCGTGAACGGTATCGAGAGTTTGCCTGCGTTCTCGATCATCTCGATCCTGACGCCGGGGTCTTTTCCCGGAGAATCACGGTGCGCGACAACCTCCGCGGTCGTCTCGAGCATCAGCCCCATGCTCGCGTTCACGAGTCGGAGCCGGTCGAGTTCCTGGTAGGAGAGGATGCCGGCGTTGGTGTGCGGCAGGAGCCCAAGCCGTAGAGCCGCAAGAGAGAGGTCGTAGACGTAGTCGAGGATATCGGTGTAGCCTATCCGCTCGAGCATGGCGGTAAACCCGGGAACCGCACCAGGGCGCTCCCCGAAGGTGAAGAGCGCCTCGGTGCAGCCAAGTTCCGCGCTCACCTCCATGGTGCGGAGCACCTCGCCGGGGGGCATGATGCACCCCTCCCGCACCGGGGTCCGGAAGCAGCAGTAACCGCAACGGTTTGCGCAGACTGTTGTTAGGGGGAGGAATGCGTTCCTTGAGTAGGTAATCACGCGCCGGTGCATGGATAGTATGTCGACACTTCCGCACTTGAAGGTAGGGATGGTGATGCGGTCTCTCGTGAACATCCGCGCGTAGCATAATAATAAAGCGGACAGAAATGCTTTTCAGTAACCTAAATCCAGTTATTATCACCGGAGAGATGGCCAATATGCCCGGAGAAAATTTGTCTTTTGATGAACTACGCAACGAGGTGGCGAAATACCTGAAGACAGCCCTGAACGTTGAAGAATTCAGGATTACTTTAGCCGTTTTAGAAGGCGACGTCTGGAGACTGAATGTTTCCTGGAGTGAAAAAATTGGAGACATTGAATGGCCAAAATGGGCGGGAATGAAAGTTGATGCGAATACTGGCGCTCTATTAGAGTTCCGGGATTCTTACAGTTACTCACATTAAAAATGGGTTTCGTAGAAGACGAAATTGAGCTAATTGGCCATATAAAGAGTAAAAAGCTGCTTGCTCTTTTCGATACAGGAGCAGATGCGAACTATATCCGGAAAAGGTTTCTTGATGGAGATTCCATCGAAAATATCGGATATATCGCAATAAGGACAGATTATGCGGTAGAGCATAGTAACGGTGAGATCGATAATGCCGAAGCTGTAGCTTTCATACGGATGAACTACAGAGTAATTAAGGCAAAAAAACCCGTTTTCATAATTAATCCCGCAATGGGGCATGATGTCATATTGGGTGCGGATTTCATGCAGACCCATGGTATAATTCTTGATCCCAAATGCGAAAAAGCCTATTTTGGCTGATAGTTCCCTATTTTAAGCGAAAGGGAGCGCGCAGCTCACTGAAGGGTCACAGTCTCTTTGAGACCGGGCTGCGGGAGTGGGCCCGCATCAGGATGTGCAGGAGCAGGTGCGACATCTGATTCGTCGACCGCACCGACACATGGTGGGCATGAACAGAGCAAGTTGGAGGGGGGTTCCCTGGCACGCATCCAGCGATGCCTTTTTGATGCTGCCCCGACAACCGTTTCACAATGTATTTTCACGCGCTTATTCCCTTTAAGCCCGTAAACCCCAAGACGCGTCTCTCCTGCATCCTCAGCCAGGAGGAGCGGGAGGCGTTTGCACGGACGATGCTCGAAGACGTGATCGCCTCTGTGCTGAAGTCGGGGTGCAGCGCCACCCTGCTCTGCACCCACCCCTTCAAACACGAGGACACGCTCATCGCCGTCAGGAAAGAGCCCCTGAACGAAGCGATCAACTGGGCGCTCAGGCAGTTCCACTGTCCTGCGCTCATCATCATGGCCGACCTCCCCCTGGTGACTGCCGGGGATATCCAGCGGCTGATCCGCACTGAGAAGGACATGGCTATCGTGCCGGGCCGGGGCGGCGGGACGAACGTAATTTTCCTGAAGAAACCGCAATGCTTCCACGCCGACTTCTACGGCGCAAGTTTCATCGACCACATGGCGGTTGCAGAAGAGTGCGGCTTCTCAGTCGAGGTGATCGACTCGTTCCGGATGTCGACCGACATCGATGAGAAGGAAGACCTCGTTGAGATCCTGATCCATGGAAAAGGGAGAAAGAGCAAGGAGTTCCTGGAGAATTCAGGGTTTACCCTTGCCATCGACGAGAAGGGACGGGTCGGCGTGCAGCGCGACGCCCATAAAGAGACACTCTGAAGCATCGATGGTGGCGACCCCTGCGTAGTCGCCGACGGGAAGCCCGGTCCCCCGCACGACGACCGCGGGGACGCACTCGTTTGCTTCCCCCATCACCAGTTCGGCAGCTGACGCGATGCAGTCAGCCACCGCCCGCTTGGTGACCTCGAGTTCACGGCCGAAGAGGTCCTGCTTCCCGCGCTCGTCAAGGACCGAGGGGATGCCCGAACACCCGATAGCGACCCCGCAGCACCCAAGGCGCATCGCGTGTGTCCTTGAATCGGCGATGATGACACCGACGTCTGCCCCGGTTCGCTCTGCGATCCCGGCGCGTATCCGCGCAGCGGTCGCATCCGGGTCGGTCGGCAGCAGGACAACGGAGCCGGACGGGGCGTTGGAGGCGTCGATTCCAGCGTTTGGGAGGAGCGTCCCGCCCTTCATGCAGAGCAGGAACCCCGGGATGCCCCCGACGACCCGGTCGCTCTCCCTGAGCACCACCTCTACCAGGCGGGGGTCCATCTGGTAGTCCCCGGCAAGCCGGAGCGCTTCGGGCGAGGGTTCGATATCGTCCAGTCTCGCGACCCGCCCCTCGGCGGTGGCCACGGCCGATTCCGCGACGACCACGATATCCCCTGTCTGCACCCCTCCGCACTCCGAACGTTCGGCGGCCGCGAGGATATGCGCCGCCATATCGTCCCCGGCCCGGACCAGGGGGGTCGCAAGACCGTACACAGAGTATGATAGCCCCGTCATGTCTGTCTCATCTTCTCATACACCCTGAGCAGGTCGGCAGTCTCGGCGACGTCGTGGCTCCTGACCGCGGCCGCTCCCTGCCTGACCAGGTCCATGGTGAGCGCGAGGGTTCCCGCGAGCCGCTCTTCGGGTTCTTTTCCGATCAGGTCTCCGATGAAGGTTTTTCGGGAGATCGCGGCGAGCACCGGGCGGCCGAAGGTTAAGAACGCCTCAAAGTTCCGGCAGAGTTCCCAGTCGTCCTCGTTTGTCCGTTTTGGGATCCATCTCCCGACGGCAGGGTCAAGGACGTATTCGTCGATCTCAAGGCGCGCGCACCGCGTCACGACCGCCTCGAGTGCAGCGAGTGTTTCGGCAAGCCCGGCGGCATCGCCCGGTTCCCTGAAACTCGCCATCACAAACACAGGCAGCCCGGAGTCTGCGACCGCCCGCGCGTAGCGCTCGTCGGCGAGCCCGGAGATGTCGTTCACCGCGTGGACGTCGTGGCGGAGGCAGACCTCAAGCACCTCGGGGTAGCGGGTATCCACTGAGAGGGTGATCCCGGTCCCGTCAAGCTCTGAGAGCGCTGCATCCACCCGTTCCGCCTCTTCGGCGACGGTGATGGGGGCTGAACCCGGGGCCGTGCTCCGTGCCCCGAGGTCGATCATGTCGGCCCCCGCTTCCTGCATGGCAAGGGCGCGGTCGTATATCCTCCCGGTCGGGGTATAGGAGCCCCGGTAGAACGACTCGGGGCTGCAGTTGATGATGCCCATCAGGCGAACCGGTGCGCCGCCGCCGATCCTGAGGCGGTCTACAGTACAGTGTTGTTGCAGCATGCCGAAAGCCTGGCCGCCTTGAATGTGTTCTCCATCAGCGTCGCGATCGTCATGGGGCCGACGCCGCCGGGGACCGGGGTTATCGCTCCCGCGCGCTCGCGCACCGCCTCAAAGTCGACGTCGCCGCAGAGTTTTCCCTGCTCGTCGTAGTTGATCCCGACATCGATGACGGTCGCTCCTTCCTTCACCATCTCCGGTCTGACAAACTTCAATCTCCCGACCGCGCTGACGAGGATATCGGCGCCTCTCATCTCATCTTCGATCTTCTTCGTCTTCGAGTGGCAGATGGTGACGGTCGCATCGGCGTTGAGGAGCAGTGCGGCCATGGGCCTGCCCACATCGATGCTCCGGCCGACGACGACTGCCCGCTGCCCGCGGATTGGGATCCTGTACTCCTCGAGGATCGTCATGATCCCCTGCGGCGTGCAGGGGGCAAAGACCGGGTCCCCGGCAAGGAGCCTCCCGAGGTTATAGGGGTGGAACCCGTCCACGTCCTTTCCGGGCGCGACCGCATTGATGACGCGGGTGGTGTCCACCTGCGATGGCAGCGGGAGCTGGACCAGGATGCCGTTGATATCAGGGTCGTTGTTGAGGCGCGTTACCGCCTCAAGCACCCGTTCCGTGGAGGCGTCCTCCGGGAGTTCGATGCCGATGGACCCGATTCCGACACGCTCGCACGTCCGGTGCTTCATGCGGACGTAGAGTTTTGATGCCGGGTCTTCGCCCACGATGACCGTCGCAAGGCGCGGGTAGAGCCCGGACTCCTCTATCTTCTCCTTGAGGAGTTCAAGCCTCTTCTCCGAGACTGCTTTACCGTCGAGTATCATGCTACTTCAGGGTAGAGGGGGTACTTGCTCGCGAGAGCAATAACCTCTTCTCTCACTTCGGTGATCGCCTTCTTTGAGGTCTTGTCTCTCGCGACATCCTTTACAACCCGGGCGATCCAGTGACCGATCTGTTTCATCTCTTCCTCTTTCATGCCGCGGGAGGTGACTGCAGGAGTGCCGATGCGAAGCCCGCTCGTCACGAAGGGGCTGAGCTGTTCGCGGGGGATGGTATTCTTGTTCACGGTGATACCTGCCTCGCCGAGTGCGGTCTCGGCCGCAAGCCCGGTGAGGTGCTGGCCGTCCGTGGAGACCCCGGTCAGGTCGAGCAGGATGAGGTGGTTGTCGGTGCCGCCGGCGACGAGGTCGAGCCCCTCCTCTGCGAGGACTTCTGCCATGGTGCGCGCGTTTTTGACGACCTGTCCGCAGTAATCTTTGTATGCAGGGGTCAGCGCTTCCTTGAAGCAGACCGCCTTTGCGGCAATGGTGTGCATCAGCGGGCCGCCCTGCATGCCCGGGAAGATGGACTTGTCGATGGCCGGGGCGTCCTCCTTGCTGCACATGATGGCGCCGCCGCGAGGGCCGCGAAGGGTCTTGTGGGTCGTCGTCGTCACGATATCGACGACACCGACCGGGCTGTTATGGTATCCGGTCGCGCAGAGTCCGGCGATATGGGCGATGTCGGCCATGCACCGCGCGCCGACGGTCTCGGCGATCTCCTGGAACGCCTTAAAGTCGATCTCGCGCGGGTAGGCGCTTGCACCGCAGACGATGATCTGGGGTTTTGCGATCCGGGCTATATCCTCGATAGCCGCGTAGTCGAGTGTCTCTGTCTCGGAATCGACGCCGTAGTGGAAGATAGAATACCAGCGCCCGGTGATGTTGACCGGCGAGCCGTGAGAGAGGTGGCCTCCCTGTGTGAGGCTCTGGCTCATGATCCTGTCCTTGTAGTTGAGATACGCAAAATATACCGCCTGGTTTGCCTGGCTTCCCGAGTGCGGCTGGACATTTGCGTGTTCCGCTCCAAAGAGTTTGCATAACCGGTCGCGTGCCAGGTTCTCCACGACATCGTGGAACTCGCAACCCCCGTAGTAACGCTTGCCGGGATACCCCTCGGCATACTTATTGGTCATTATAGAACCCATCGCCTCGAGAACAGCCTTGCTGACGACGTTCTCGGAGGCAATCAATTCTAATCCATTGACCTGACGCAGGCGCTCTTCCTCGATGAGGCCTGCGATTTCAGGATCGAAGTTTGCCAGACTAGACATGCAGGAAAAGGTTGCTCCGGTGAGGTAATATTCTTTCTTTTGCAGGATTTGTGGTAGTGCATCGAGTCACCGTATTCTGGATGGCTCTGGCATGAGGCGGACCGCCGGTCGCGTGTGGGGAGATGGGGGTATGGCCTCAGTACTTCGCTAAAACGGTTGAGGTAATCTCCAAGAGGTTAAACCATCGACCTCCCTTCGCGTTGTTCGCGGCTTCGCGTGAGTTAATGGCCGAAGATAGCAATATGGCCTCTCGCGCTCTCACGCGTTGCCCGCGAAGTCCGGTGCCCTGGTGCTGCCAATCCCGTTTTAGGTCGCTATGCGAGGCTGCATTGGTCGATTTCAGATGCCGAAATGAGCGAAGTACTGGGCTTCACGTGAGATTCTGCCGCCGTCTTCACATCTGCGATGAGGTCGCTTGCGAAGAGAACAGCGGGAAACAGAAATACTTCGCGAAGTCCGTGCGGTTGTTGGCGATCCACGTCACGCACCAGAGCAGGCTATACCCTTCAGATGAGGGTGGCTTCGAAGCGCTGGCTGCCTGTCCCTGGACCTGATGCCGGATAAAATGTAATAATTCTTCATTCGGTGAATCTATAGTAATATTATTACGTAATTATATCAAGGATTTATTTGAGGGAGATTATGGCGAAGAAGGATGCGAGGATACGATTTCTCGAGCGAGAACTCGCGGAGCGCGAGAAGGAGATGGAGACCATGATTGAAACTGAGCGGCCGATGGAATCGGAGGCGGAGGATGAGCGCGTGCGCGATCTGGAGCGGAAGGTGCGGGAACTTGAGGCTCTGGTGAAAGGCCTGACTGCAGAGGTTCTGGATCTCAAATCGGTGACCATGAATCTCTGTCGGGACGTTGAGGAGCGAAAGAAAAAGCCGGTGGCGACTGAAGAGAGGACGGCGGGGGCCACAGTCAGGGCTGAACCCCGGATCGGCTCCGAACCGCGCGCGCGTGTTGAGCCCCGGACCTCCACGCGTCCGGTGGAGAAGCGGCCTGCCGAGCCCGCTGTCGAAGAAGGGGAGCTGGACCTCATCATGCAGAACGACGGGACGCTGAAGCCGGAGCCGAGAAGATCCTCGGAGTATATTGTTGCCAGCACCAAATTTGGGAACGCACCGGTGAAGGGCAAGGGCAGGGGCGGCAGGTCGTCTGAACGGACCCTGTTCGTGGAGCAGAAGAAACGTAAGGTCAGCGATGTCATCCAGGCTGAAGAGGGTGACACGCTCGACCTTGACCGGTAGCCGGGGGAGCCTGATCCTTGTATATCACGCACCTTGAGATCGACAACTTCAAGTCGTTCGCCAGAAAGACGAAAATTCCTTTTTTTGAAGGATTTACTGTCATCTCAGGCCCGAATGGTTCAGGGAAGAGCAACATCATCGATAGTATCCTCTTCGTTCTGGCCCTCTCGGGTGCGCGGGGGTTGCGGGCCGAGAAGCTGACCGACCTGATCAACGTCAACACCGGGAAGAACACCGCCGAGGTGGGGGTTACGTTCTCGGACGGCACGACGATCCGCCGCCGGATAAAGCGGACGCCGGCCGGGTACTACAGCTACAACTACCTAAACGGCCGCCTTTGCAAACAGGGCGACGTCATCGAGTTCCTTGCGAAGTTAGGGGTCAAGCCTGAGGGTTACAACGTCGTGATGCAGGGTGATATCACCCGGATCATGGAGATGAGCGACGGCGAGCGGCGCAAGATCATCGATGAGATTGCGGGTGTCGCCGAGTTTGACAGTAAGCGTGAACAGGCTCTCTCGGAACTTGAGGTGGTGCGGGAGCGGATCGAGCGTGAGGAGATCCTCCTTGGTGAGCTCGCCGCGCGGCTGGATGCGCTCCAGCATGAGCGGGAGCAGGCGATTGAGTACCGGCGGTGGCAGGAGCAGCTGGAGCACTTCGGGCGGTGCCGGGGGGCGGCGCTTGTCAGGCAGAAAGAGCGGGAGATCGGCACACTGCACGACTTGATGCGTGATCAGCAGGCTGAGGTCGTGCGCATCACCGGCGAGGTAGAGACCACCAGGGCGAGCCTTGAAGAGGCGCGCGAGCGTCAGCGCGCGGTCGATGATGAGATCAGTCGGAAGAGCGGCCCCGAATACCTTGACCTCGTAGGAAGGCTTGAGGAGGCGCGGGGCGGGATCAAGCTCGCCGAGAAGACCATCGAACGCCTGAAGACCAGTCGGGATGAGAATCTGGAAGCGGCCCAGCGGGTCTATATGGACAGCAGGCGCGCTGAGGCAAAGGTCGAGGAGTGTGCCGGGCAGATCCGCAACCTCTCGATCGACCGCGCGAACCTGGCGATGGAACTCTCAGGCCAGCGCGAGCAGATGAAGGCGGTCGAGGAGCGTATAGCAGGCGAGAGCAAGGAGGTCGAGGGGTTAAAGGACCAGCTCTTCGCGCGGCTGCAGGACCTTGAGAGCAGGAAGGAGCTCCGGGCGAAGATCCTCCGCGAGCAGGACATCTTCATCGAGAAGAGCCGCATGCGGACATCGGAGCGCGAACGCCTGGAGGTGCGCATCCGCCAGATCAATGAGGAACTGGCGAACAAGCAGGAACAGGTCACCGAGTACTCTTCCTGCATGGCCGACTGCGAGGCGCAGAAGCGCGAGATCGAGCGCGAACTCTCTGATGCCGAGAGCACGCTCTTTGCGCGGCGGTCGACCCTTGACCGGCTGCAGAAGGAGATCCGGGAGAACGAGCAGGAACTGATGCGCTTTGAGGCGCAGCAGCAGGCGCAGGGCGATGCCGGCGGGAGGGCGATGGAGTTTGTCCTCGGCATGGATGGCGCGCACGGCACCGTCGCACAGCTCGGGCGGGCGCCGCCTGAGTATGCGACCGCGCTCGACATCGCGGCCATGGGCCGGCTCCGCTGGGTGATCGTCGATAACGACGGGGTTGCATCCGATGCGATCCGCTACCTGAGGGAGAACCGTCTCGGCCGGGTCACGTTCCTGCCGCTCAACAAACTCCGTGCCCCGATCCTCTCGCCGCTGGAGGCGGATCCGGGCATCATCGGTTACGCGGTCGACCTCCTGGAGTTCGACCCGGCGTTCGAGCGTGCTTTCCGGGTCGTCTTCGGCGCGACGGTGGTGGTGGATACCCTCGAGCGGGCGCGGCGGCTGATGGGCAGGTACAGGATGGTCACCCTGGGCGGGGACTTCGTCGAGAAGAGCGGCGCCATGACCGGCGGTGTGCAGAAGAAGAAGGTCCGCGGATTCGGGGTGGCTGTCGATGACGAGATCACGCGGGTCCGCGCAACGCTTGCCGGTCTTGAGGCTGAGGCGGCGGAGATCGGTGCGTCCATCGGTCGTCTTGCTGAGGTCTCGGAGGCAAAGCGGGCGGAGCGGAGTGCGGTCGATGAGCAGGTTGCGCGCTACCGGATGCTCACTGAAGAGTTTTCAAAGCGCATCGAGGTGCTCACCGGGGAGAAGCAGACCCTGGAAGTGACCCTGCGGGAGATGCTTCTTGACGCGAAGACCGGGGGGGAGGAGCTTGCGCGGCTTGAGGCGGATCTCGAGCGGACCGCGGGCGAGATCGCGCGGCTCTCCGGGGAGGTTGATGATCTCAAGAAGAAGCTTGACGATACCGAGATCCCGGCTCTCACCGGGCAGTATGAGGATCTCCGGCGATCTGTCGAGGATATCGAGCGCCGGCTCCGGAACAAGGATGCGGATATCACCGATGCCAAACGCGAGCGGCAGCACTTCGCTAACCGTGTAGAGGAACTCACTGCGGAGCGGGACCGCCTGGCAGCGAAGAACCAGGAGATCGATGATGAGATCGCGGCGGCTGGGGAGGAGATCGAGGGGCTGCGTCGCCTGATCGTCCAGTTTGAGGCGCGCCAGAAGGAGTTCTCCGATGAACTTGCCGGGCTGCACGAGAAACGCGACCGCGTGCTTGGTGAGATCCGGTCGCTGGATCGGGAGGTCCTCGAACTCGGGGGTGCGATGGAGCGTGTCCGGATGCAGATCGATGCGCTCGAAGAACGGGAGCGCTCGCTGCTTGCGGAGGTTGCGGCGCTCCGGGAGCAGGCCGGTGATGTGGAGACCGATCTTGATCTTGCGACCATCGATGCCGGGATTGCAGAAGCTGAGCGGGCACTCAAGAAGATCGGTGCTGTGAATATGCTCGCGATCGAGGAGTGCGATCGTGTTAGTGCGCGCGTCGAGGAACGGACCGCGAAGAAGGAGGTGCTCTCGCGGGAGCGGACGATGCTTCTTGAGCGGATCGAGAAGTATGAGAAGATGAAGTATGACGCTTTCATGACCGCGTACAGGGCGATCGATGCGAATTTCCAGAAGATCTTCGCGCGGCTGACTGAGGGGAGCGGCAGGCTGGTTCTCGATAATGAGGAGGACCCGTTCTCCGGTGGCATGACGTTTGCGGTGCAGCCGCGGGACAAGAAGGTTCATCTCCTCTCCGCGCTCTCCGGCGGCGAGAAGTCGCTGACCACGCTTGCGTTCATCTTCTCGATCCAGCAGTACATGCCCGCGCCGTTCTATGCGCTGGATGAGGTGGATATGTTCCTCGATGGGAGCAATGTCGGCCGGATCGCCGCCATGATCAGCGAACTATCGGGGAACGCGCAGTCGATCATCGTCTCGCTCAGAAAGCCGATGATCGAGCGCGCTGACCGGATTGTGGGTGTGACGATCCGCCCTGACAAGAGCACCTACGTGACCGGTGTGCAGAACAATGGATGAAGAGCCTGTCGAGATCCTGGTCGGGATGGCCGAGCGGGGCGAGGTCGATCCCTGGAACATCGATATCGTTGATGTGACGGACCGGTTCCTGGCCGAACTCGACCGCCGGAAGGAACTGGACCTGCGGGTCTCGGGGAGGACGCTCTTCTATGCTGCATGCCTGTTGCGCCTGAAGTCGGAGTATCTTGAGGGGTGGGACGACGATGAAGACGAAGATTCGTCCCTGGGCGACGAGGAAGACCTCTTTACCGGTTTTGAGTTTGACTTCGAGTCGGGCGGGGAGGGCGAACCGATAGAACGCCTGGAGCGGGAGATCCAGCGCCGTCTCAGGCGGAAGAACCTGCGGAAGCGCCCCCCGGTCACGCTCTATGAACTTATCAAGCAGCTGAAGACGGCGGAGAAGGAACAGCGCCGGAAGCAGCGGAGGCGGAAGCCCGCGCCCCCTGAACCGGATCTCGATCTGGATGCCGGGGACGTGGTGGCGGTGGCGCACGACGAGGGGTATCAGATGGCGGTCGCGGGCGTGATGGAGGGGTACCGGCGTTCCGCGCGGGCGGGTGACGGTGTCCTGACGCTCGACGAACTCTCGGGGTCGATGGACCGGGAGCGGCATGAGGTCTATATCCCGCTCCTTTTCCTGATGCTTGAGGGGAAACTCGCTCTCTGGCAGGACGAGTTCTTCGGTGAGGTGTATGTCGGCGAGCATATCCCGGAGCGTGATACGGATGATGAATAGCTGCCACGGTCCGGCATACCCGCGCCTCCTCCTGTAGCCGGCGCATCGGTGTCCTGGTATCGCCCGGGGTTTGGGCGATTAACGATTCTGGAGCGTAGTGGAGCATTTCACCTTTATTTTCGGGTTTGAGCGCGGATGGTCGGCCGCACGCGAAGAGCGCGATGAGTTCCGGTTGGGAGGGACTACACGGACTTCGCGAACTTCCGTGCGAGAGACTGTAGCACCTTTCTATACCGAAACCTCACGCGAAGCCGCGAAGGGCGCGAAGGGTGGAGTTACACAGACTACGCGCGAGAGCGCGAGAGGTAACAACCGCATGGACAAGAGTAGATGAAATGCTCCAGTAGACTCCCTGCAAAAACAGTGTAATCATATCCTCCTCCAGGCACCGGGAGGCTCCCGGGTCAGGTTGTCGCTGATGGGGAGGCCCCCTCTCCCAGGTACCCCCGGCGCAATTGGCCACCATGGTCCACTGCATGGGGTTGTTTTTATCCATGCGTGGGGCGTTTTCCGGGTATCCGGGAGGCCCCTGCCCGGGACTGGCTCGCGCGCGGAGGGGTGTGCCATGCACCTCGTTTATATACTCTGGTGCTCCTGGAGCTTGCTCCTGGCCGATCCACGACCGGATGCCGGATTTTTGTGTAGGGTGAGGGTAAATCTATAAATACTCTAGGGGTCTACATGTTATAGTCAAGTCAGAGGCGAATCTCGCGCCTGATTCTGCATTCAGTGGCAGGATGCGCGAGGCTTCTGGCAAATATGGGGGTCCAAGCCGGATGCTTGGATCCGACAGAGCAGGGAAATGTTTATATAGCATTGGCGACAACATAGTAAGGCTGTGTTGTCAGGGCATCAGATCGTGCAGCCCGGTTCGGGTGGTCTGGTCGGTGTCCCCTCAACTGCTGTGAGGGTCCGAGAATTGTCTCGGGCCTGATACGGGTTGACAATGTTTATATGTCTGGATTCCCAACATGTATTCTCACAAGATGTGTCGGCATTCGCCTAAA
>Ga0209510_1002880_pt1 | contig 16939 bp, 12 predicted proteins | sample BiotimSIPDNA_FD_185749 | JGI IMG/M metagenome (GOLD analysis project Ga0209510, IMG submission 185749) | Anaerobic biogas reactor microbial communites from Washington, USA - Biogas_R1 time_0 SIP DNA (SPAdes) (version 2) | ecosystem: Engineered > Bioreactor > Anaerobic > Unclassified | place... | reverse complement strand
AGGGGAATTTCATCCGTTATCCTCCTGTTTACGGCGCCTGATCAACTTCCAGAGTTCCGATAAATTCAAAATGGTTTGTTTTATTAATTGTCGGGTTTATGGATTCGTCGATGGTGTAGGCAAGATAAATAACTGCGAATATTAAAAGCATCGCCCCCAGAATTCTCTTAAGCACTTTGAGTATCTTTTTTGCCCGCTCCCAAAGACGAAACCACTTGGACTTAGGCTTTCTGATCTCTTCCTCGGGAATGAGTTCTACCTCTCGGCACATCTGGGCATACTGCTTGTAAAGATCAATAATGTCGAAGTACTGCTCCTTTTTAAGCCCGGAATAAAATTGATTGATGGGAGGGGCCGATTTCTTTTCCAATTCATCGGCAAAAAGCATATTAATGATCGCGCCGAACCTTTCCAGAACTGCCTTATCATCTGCCGCAGCATAGTCACGGATATCTTCTGGTACATAATTAAATGATACGTCGAAACCGGGTTTTACTATGATGCGTTTCCCCGTCAGACAGTTTTTTAGAAAGTATAAGGGCATATCAAGAAGCACGATTCCATCAAGTATTTTTTTGCCTATCATCATCCGCTCACGGAGTAAGCAGTATTCGTTATTCAGTTTTTCCTCCAGTGATACACCTCGGTAATACTTCAAAACGATATATAAATCGCTTTCAAAGACAAAGTGTTCAAGGTAATCAACAAAAGTTTCTCTATTTATGCTCGTGTTCATATAAACCATCAGCTCAGGTATAATGGCTTTATCCTTTATTCGCAGAATAGTACATTCTTGACCTGCGGAAATATCCCGGCCAATATATATTTCACCCAGATCGTTGGTCAGGATATGGCTGATGACTTTGTATCCATGTTCATATGTTTGAATTAGCAATTATTTCACCACCATTGGAGTCACTCCCAGGACTAGTCCCTTACAACTATAATGATGGACGCCTTGATCTCCGGGTATGCCGCACTTTGTGCAACGACCTCGTATACGCCGGGTACGTTGGGAGCAACATATAAACCATTTTTATCTATCATGCCGCCGTTATCTGCCACAGACCAATGAATGGTCTTATCCTGCATATTGCTGCAAACTGCTTCCAAATAATAGCTCTCACGCGTTTTGAGAGCCAATGTATTGGGCTTGATAAATACCTTCATCTTAGTCTTCTCTTCTATGATTTCCTCCACATCACGGATAGCTGTCCACTTTACGTCAATGGCATCTATGGTGGTGTTGGCAATCAGCCTCGCACCAATAACAAATGTGCCCTTTGCCGGGTTCAGCTTGGCTGCCAACTCCGCAGCAGGGTCTTCTTTTTCAAATACTCCCATAGAGCCGAATGTCATGCTGTTGGCCTGTGAGACACCGAGAATTAAGGTGACACTGCCCAGGCCCAATCCATGGACGATTTCGTCCGAGAAAAAACGTTCGCCCTTCCTTCCTCCCGCATTGAAATGTATCCTGCAAGTGCCACTTGCAATCTCCCGGGAAGTCTTTTCCGCCCTGGTTGCCGCAGCTTCAATAGACCCATCACTAACGGCTGCCATAGAGCCATGATTTTTGGCCAGAAGCTGCTGTGTGGCTGCAGACAAAGGATTGTTCATCACAAACTGACCGAAAGGAACATTTTCAATGTTTTCTATCAGGTAGGTATCACCCGCCTTAACCAGATAGATCTTGGCAAGATAAAGATTTTCCACATTGATCATAGTAGAAATTTCATCCATAGCTGACTTGTAGTAGCTGGCAATGAGCTGCTGACGAGTATCTTTCTCGGTTATGTGAGTGACCGATTTTCCCTGTCCTTCTAACGGTTGGGGCACCTTTCCCAGAGACAGTTGGAAGCTTTTTAAGTCTACTTCTGCAATTCCCTCTACATCCATACACTGCAAGGCCTCAAGCTGATATACTTGGGTGTAATTCCCTGTCTTTTCATAAAGGATTTCATCGAAGGAAACCTTAACTACAGATTGGTTATCACTGGCCAGACAAGTCAAAGCAAGATCATAGGAAAAAGCAACATACTGCTTATCCAGATTTTCAATCTCGATTCGAAGCTCAAACTGCTGCCCGGCACGGACATAACGGGGCATTATCTGATTGATACGAACTTTGCCGTCCCAGTAAATAGTTGTCTTCTGCTCATACAGATCAGAGGGAGCCATAATATCATTTTCAGGTTCGTCATTAGTAAGATACAAACGATAGCTTTCCTGAATTTTATTAAAGCTTTCCCCCGATGCATTTGTGCCCGCAACACTATGTACGGGACTCTTTTCCACTTCGTTATATTCAACACATAAATACACGTAGCTGTCATTTCCTCTGCGTACACAAAAATCAAATCCGTCAATGAGAGACAGTTTTTTTATCTCAGGTGCATCAATAACGATTTCTCTACCCAGGGAATCTAGGGCAAATCCTCTTTCAACTGATATGGTGCGTTCATCAATTTGTACTGCATACATACCTGCAACCACACCTGTACCCAAAACAAAACGGTTGATCATTCTGCGCTTGTCATTTATGTATTTCTGTTCGAGATTGAAATCCTCAACCGAAAGGAGCTTGCCGAAATAGTATTTATTGCGCTCAAATGGGAAGATTTTCGAGTTCTTCATTAATTGCCTCCCCTTCTTAATTATTAATGACTGCCAATGTAAGCAGAGAGCCATCAAGACTCGTATCTCTGTATTGACCAAGTACGCTGTTTATGCCCAAAAAAGAATATTGGTTCAGAAAGATATACGATTTGAGGACCACCAGCTTAAGTTCCATCTGAACAGGCTTCATTTCCTCAATTATCTTTAGCAGTATGTCAAAATCTTGTGCCGTCTTGACGCACTCCTCCCTCACCAATACTGTGAAACCCAGGGGACTATCACCGTACATGGGCAACAAAGTTGTTTCATATACCTCCGATTCTTTGAATTTTTCCAATTGAAAAGATTCCACGATATAGGGCTCCAGCCCGGTATAAAGCTGAACTATATCCTCAATGCTCTTCTTCGTTCCCCGTTCGAGGTACAGTTCTACTGACCGGGAAAGAAGACTCCTTAATTGATTCTCTGGCCAGATATAACTGTCGCTAATATCAAGCCAGCCAGCAAGCCACTGCAGGAACTCGCTGTCACTGCTATCCGCATCAAAAAATTCAGCGACACTTCGGATCTTGAAGTTTAAGTCCTCATGCAGAGTTTGAAAAATGCCAAGATACCGGTCTAAAAAGCCCTTTTCCAGATCCGCTCTTTGATATATGGATGGCAGGTATTCAAGCCACGAGCGGTTGGGCAAATAAATCGTTACATTGGAAACAGACATTTCCTCGTGTGAATACATTTCGAGAACTATCCACAGGTAACGTCCGACTACCTCGTGAAGGAGAATATCCCGCAGGCCTACCGTCTGTTTTTGAATGTACGGCTCCAAAAGGTCCATCTTTTTATCGAAGGAGAGTTCAGGGGAACGAACCAGTTCCTCAATCTGATAAAGCTCACCATCCAGTTCGAACTTTAGCGTGTTACCGGCATATACTGTCAATTTATATGTACCGGCTGTATCTCCATTTACATCAAAAGACAGCCGGTGCCAATTCATGTCGGTTTGATAGCTGTCAAGTACTCTGGACAAAAAACGGCTTCTTCCGTTTTTGTCAGCTTTATCTACAGCTATTCCGCCTTCATTGTATTTCATGTTTTCTAAATAACCCCGTTCAAAGTCGGAACGCTTATTAAATATGAAATAGCTTAGTTTGCTTTTCATCATTCCACCTCACTCAATGCTCCACACTAAACATAAACTGAGTGTCACTGAGCAAAACAACTCCGTTGGCCGGCAACACAATGTTTCCTTCCTTAGTGCGTGATATACCGTTACCCTTAGCCTCCATGGAAAGGTCAGCCACATAGGAAACACAATCCAATCGATCGATTATGCCATAGAGTTCACTATAAATAACTTCTGCTCCAAACTGATCCTTATAGCCAAAGAAAAAGTACTTTACCGCCTCCTCTATCAAAGTCTGAGCATTTTGATAGTGAGGCTTCACTGTTATATCAGCATAAACCGTAACACCAACGTATTCTGGGGCGATAAGTTCAATGCTGGTACCAAGAAGCCTGAAATTATCCAGATAGCTTTTGATATTGCGAACATAAGCATCGCTTATAGTCTCGGCCCGTTCCGGGTAAAAGGGTTTGACGACAATACTTATTTTCATATCCGCGGCCACATGTCCCTGTTTTCGGATAAGATTCGCGGGGATAACCTTACAACTCTCAATCATCAGCCCTGGCGTTTGAAGAACATAATTCTCGTAATCAGCATAGGTCACTGCTGACCTGGGTTTTTTCAGCATTCTCCTGGCTCTTTTAAAGCAATCATCCAGGGTTTCTTCATCCTCGCCTCCGACGGCATTAGCTTTGTTAATCACCTTTATTTCAGGAATATCCTCTTGGCCAATACGGTTTATGGTGTTTTGCTTTACATTCCCACCAATACCCAAAGTGCGCACATAGCCAATTATTAAGATGGTGCCCTCGGGAGCCATTCCTTTTTTACAGTCACCAAATTTCAATATTCCCGCCGCCGAGTCAAAAACGTAATGTCTGTCCTCAGGAGTAGAAGTAGAAAAATCGCTGACCTTGACCCATGAAAGATAGCAATCAGCAACTTCTGTATCCTCAGTCATTATTTCAAAAGACTCATATTCTATATTTTTATTGTGGATATCAATCTCTTGCAGGGGCAGTCCTGTACCGTAACCGGCAACACTGCTGTTGGCAAAGGAGCTGGTGGAGTTAACCAAACGGACACCTTCAGCCTCATCGTAAAAAAGATTTACATCAATCTCAAAAACAGCGCAGTTGTTTTCATAATCGATATTTTTAATAACCTTGGGAACCAGATGATAACCTGAGGAAGCCTTGAGATAGATCTGACTCATGCCGCTTATTGACAATTCTGTCGCGGCACGGTATTTTCCATCACCAGCCAACGGCAAGTCCATAACTTCTGACTGAGTGTCTCTCTGGCGGACGGCAATCGAATTGAAACTGATACTCTGTATTACCGGAGGGACGTCATAGTCGTTTCTGGTTAAGCGCAGACGAAGATAATAGGCCTCAAGCTCCTCGATCATGGAGGGCTCCATGTCAAGGTCTATGAAAATGTTGATGCTTCCCGAGCACAAAAATCCATTGCTTTCGTCAGATATAAGTGTTACTGGCTGCCATCCCTTTTTGGTGTTAACTTCCACAACCATCTTTGCAAGAGGATAGAAGGCTTGAAAGTCAACAATGGGGGTTCGCTTAACCTTATAATCGTCAAAAACGTCAACCTGGGCGCGGAGGGCAATGTTTTTGGGCAAAGCCTCGTCAAAACCCAGGTAAAAGCAGTTGTTTACTTGGGGCTCTCTGCCAAATGGCAGAATTTTCAGTTTGCCGCCCAGATTCAGCTGCCAACGATTGACAATGCGGGCCTCTTCCTCCTCGAAGCTAACGCACCTGGAAATGTCGTTTTTCAGTATGTATATGCGTTCATCTGCTTCGAAGCAGGTTTCACCCGCATAGAATTTCGTTCCTTTGAGCACATCAAAATCATCCCCAGCGATAAGCTGCACCTCTGCTCGTGCGGGAACCTTCGCACGAGGCTGAACTCCTAAGAGCTTTAAAAATTTTTTACGATTCTCTTCACCAATCTGATCAATGTAGTACTGCTGGCTCTCTTTTATCCATGAAAACATCTCCAGCATGGTGATACCTGGATCATGATAATTAAAGTCCGTCCACTCAGGGTATTGACTAACAATCATATTTCGTGCGCCATCTAATATTTCCTTATATCTATCGGTATCTAGTGAAATGTTTGGTAACATCAAACACCCTCCAGTCACTGGGACTTATAGTCTATATATTTATAATTGTTTTTGAAATAATTCGCGACTATTTACCATCTTCCTTCTTATTTTTACATTTTTTCAGGTCAAAAGACCCATTATATTAAAATATTTTTTAAATTAAAGCCAGGTTAGTCGCCAATACTGCAGAAGCGCTTGCAGTGATCGATTTCCAATAGGACCATAGGGTCACTTATAACATGATAATTCTTCTCTTGAATTCTGCTTAGGTATGCAATTCTCAGCCTACAGAAATTAGTATCTCATGCTCACCGCTAAGGGGCAGAACGTACCGGTTGGATTTGATAATTTCCATGTCCGTCTCTTTCCAGCCTGTTGCATCACTGGTAAAAGCGGTAATAAAAATGTTTTTTACATACTCGATACCATTGATGTCTATGATGGCATTGCGAATCTGTATTTTGTTAGGCAGCCGCCCGATTTTCCACCCGCTTCCATCAAAATTACCGTTCACTACATTCATGAACTGATCAAGACGTTCCTGCACGCTCTTTTTTACCGAAAAGACCTGGTTCATATCCCTGACTCTAATTTCTGCGCGAACCCGCATCTCTACAAATTTTGGTTCAATGACAGACAACTTCTTCAGAGCGATAAGGTTCCCACTAATCTTGTCTTCAAGATATCTGTATATCTCGTCTCTTACCGGAGCAAACTGGGTTCTGCTGATCTGGTAATCACTTCTTAGCACAACGAGGGTCACAGCACCTGACTTTTTATTGCCACTTGCGTCATAGCCGGCAAAGCATTTGACCATTTGAACATTACGGGTGGCATATTTAACCAGCTCTTCGAAATCCCGAGCGGTGACTGCTTTGCCTTGAGTGCGGAGCATGGAGGAATTGCGCTCGATGGCCTCAGTCAGAGATTCCACATCATAGCCACCTGACAGCTTGGCGGGATTTGATACATGGTTTATAAAGCCGATAGAGCGGTCCATTTTTTGAACTGCTTCTGCGGGAAGGTTGGTACGCCGGCCACCTCCGGTTTTATATTCTACGATAATGTTAGGCTCTTGGCTGGCAGATGGTATTCTTCCATATTTACCGTTGCCGAACAGGATATAACCCTCGGTTCGGTTGCTGACATAATGACGGTCCATAGGTAAGGAATTCAGAAAATCATCTGCCCGCTCCCATCTGACCCAAGCCTCCTGAAGAAGACCGGCTTCATTATAAACACAGCGAACAGCCCGGTCAGCCTTTAGCTGCCGCAGCTGTTCTTCACTCAAATCGTCAGACTCATTAATATAGACAGATATTTCGGTAATATGGTTGTAAAGGAGTTTAAAATTCATGTTCTCCTGATAAATCTCCATGGTGAAGCTCTCGGTAGCTCTTTGGTCCACATTGACAATTCCGGTTGCATTCATATGAAGACTCTGAATAGACGGAAATGCAATATTTTCACCAGAATAAAAGTTGTTTTCGTCCACAATTCTTATCCAGTACTTCTCCTCACCAAACTGCCTGCTTTTTGCAAAAGCTCGGTTATCCATTAAGATAATAAGTCCCGAGTGCAAGAAACCTTCAGTTTCATCGACCATGTTGAGAAATCCCCATTTGCTGCCATCATAGTATTCCCAAGTGAGAGTGGAGCTCTCACGCTCTGTACTGTCGCGCATTGTTACCAGGAGCTTGATAGGGGCACCTTGGGGAGCGACATCGAAACCCAGATAAACGGCCGCTTTATTAAGCCCCGTTGAGGCGAAAGGCTTGAAACCGCCAAGATTAAGCATATCTTGAGAAGTCATATCAACTGTCTCCAGGTTATTTGAAGAAGTAATATGCTCCGGCAAAAGCCAGGTGTCGCCATAATCATAGCTTAAGCCCGTGTTAGTCAGTACGGGGGATATGTAGTTGCCCATTATTTTATAGAGATTGTTTATTTTCAGTACCCGGGCCCTGATATAATAAGACTCGGCGGCATTAATTAGTATGGGAGAAATATCCTCGGGGCAAATGAAGCTGATGGTCTTGTACTGACCGATAGCACCGTTTTCGGTACTAAAAAGATCAGCAAAGCTGCTGTCGTTAAAGAGGCGAGCCCACCCGCTGCCATTGAAATACTCCCAGATGACCTCCTCAATGGTCAAATCGTATTCACGATTTGGTCTGAAGCTGGAGCGGTCCGTGATCCATTTCCATTCCATCGGATCATCAGCCGCATTATATTCAAGGGGAATGCTGACGTAATTCAGATTAAAGGAGATGGTGATCATGGCACTCTTTTTACATAAAACCTCTTCCGAACCAAAATACACTTCATTATATAGATTAAATCTCTCGCCAAATGGAAAAAACTGAGCCTGATTGCACTCCACACCGTTACTGGTGATAGTGTCGCAGGATATGCCCATGCCTTTGGCCCTCATCAGGAAACGCTCTACCTCCATATCCTTGAACATACTAATGTTATGAACAGTGCATTTTATAACATAGCTCTCCCGGCCCCCGATTTCCATGGGCGCAAATGAAGGCTGTTTTTCGTTTTTATAGAGGAGGATATTTCCGTCACGGACAGACTTATCCGCAAAAGCTGCATAACCCTGCTCTGAATAATATTCAATCCTGGCATTATCGTCCAGGACAAGCTGCCTCAAAATCTCCTCGGGTACCAACCGAGTTTCCCGGTAATAAAAGCACAACTCAATCCATGCGCTTTTTTTGAGGTTCAGCAATTGATCGTGGGAAAAAATAAGAGTGTGTTCCTGCAGATTCGTGCCTGAAAAATTAAAGAATTCCATTTCCCTGTCTCTTTCCGGTAAGCCCTCATCGGTTTCCGAGATGGAATAGATCTTTTCAATGAAATCAATGTTGTCGTCAGATTGAAATATAACATCCACTTGAGCAGGCGTCACATACAAGTCATCGGTAGTCTCAAATTCCACAACCCCAATTTCATCATCGGTATCTGCAGATACGATAGTTCCCAGAGGGACTTCAATCCCTGGCACTTCGTCGTTAACCAGAGAAAACGCAACATATCCTGTAGACGGAATGGTAGGAAGCAGCTCTGCGCCAAGGTGATTAAAAAACGCAATCTTGTTTTTTAAGGGGGCCTTGTTGAAACTTTTCACCGTTTTGGCAAACATATTGGCATACACAAGCGCCAAGGCCGTACCAATATCGGGATTCTCCTCATCCATCCTCCACTCAGGCGTGTAACCAGCTGCCTTTTCTTTTATTTCATCAATGATGTCTCTCTGTGTTCTGCTATCAAGCTCCAGCTGCTTCACGATGGCACCCCCAATACTTTTTGAATGCGATTGACTACCCTAGATGTTTTCTCCAAAGCCTTCGTTAATATAGTAAGGAAAAACCAGATTAAATGGGTTATTCGTAGACCTTACTACATAAGAGATATTAATGATTATCCGTCCGGCCTCAGACTGACTATCATCTATGTGTACCTCAATCTCCTCGATTCTCGGTTCCCACATGACAAGTGCATCTATTATCTCCTTGCGCATAAGGCTTAGGGTGGTAAAATCCGCCGTGCCAAAAGCATATTCATGTATTCCGCAACCAAAATCCGGGTTCATGACGCGTTCACCCTTGCGGGTGTTTAAGATAATGCCAATAGCTTCCCTGATGTCCTCCTCGTGGGAGGAGGTTCTCATCCGTCCCGTGCTGGGATCGACCTGGATGGGAAACTTAAAGCCGGTACCCAAAAAACCCTTACTAATATCCCGTTCCTTCATAATAACCTCCGTTTCCCTGCCATGATCCTAGTACTCTTTAACACCTAATTCCTTACATTATCGCCGGTTAAATTTCCTTCTGACTGCGTTGTCGTCATTCGTAATACAACCAGTATCACTTAATCATCCGCCTGGTCATACGCGGATTTTCCTCGCCGCGTAATGTAAGTTTTACATAGCACTAGTTTATTTTGACCATGGATCCTTTGACCTGCGTCATTCCGCTGGCTGAGAGTTCCATGCTGCCTTGTGCCTTAACCTGTATCATTGAGCCTTCGGCCTTGGTGCTCTGACCCTTGAATTCAAGATTTTGCGCTGCCTCCAGCTTGATGTTGTTTGTCTTAATGGTCGCCGATTTCCCACTCCCATCAAGAATAACCACATCACTTCCCCCAACTGAGAGCGCAATTTTTTTATCTGCTTTAATGTTAACAATGCCATCTTTTTCATTGATGGTTATCCCGTTTTTGCCTGCAGAATCGTGGAGAGTTATGGACTGTGCCTCATCTTCAATGGTTAGTCCAAGACCGGCAGGGGTTTTTATTTCGATTGTCTGCTTTTTCTCCTCGTCATTGAAGACCACCTCACAACCGCCTTTGGTCTTAAATCGCTTGATCAGATTCTTCTCGGTTGCGGTCTCAGGAGGAAGGGTATTATTATTATTCCAAAGAGTCCCTATGATGATGGGGCAATTTCTATCCCCCATGTTAAAGGCCACCACCACTTCTGATCCAACCTCGGGAAGGGAGTAATATCCATAGTTCTTCCCCCCGTACATGCTCATGACCGGAACCCAGCCCGTGACGTTTTTACCTGTTTCCCCCAGGAACATCTCTACTTTGACCATGCCGGGATAATCCTTGTTCCAGTTTTCCTTCACCAAGGCAGTGGTAACACTGTAGATTCTATCGTCACTTGCTGTATTCATGGTGAATAATTCTTCAAATACCCCCATTAAGTCCATCCTCCTATTTCAAAGGAGGTCGTAAAGGACTCGGTATCAATGGTATGAACAACCTCCGATATATAGTATTTTTTGTTAACCATGCTGTCTAAAGACTCTATCTCTAAGAACCTGCCAGGTACTACCTCAGGAAGCCCGACTAATTTACCGGTACCTGTGATGGCCTTGTTAATCTCCCTTTCAGCAATAGCTGCTGCCCTCGTCTTTGCTTTTTCGGGAGTGTCAGCGTCGGGATCTATAAAGTAGATCTCGGGAATAGAGGAAATAACAGAAGACAAGCTGCTCTGGCTCTTGGCTGTCGCCGTTGCGTTCACAGCTTTTTGCTCTTTGGGATCGTATCCGCTTACTACCATCTTCATATCGAGATAGTCTGACATCATAGAAAAGGCCAGGAGCTCTCTCCCGTATTTTACCTTCATAACCGGAGAAGAAACTTTGGCAAACTCTCTGAAGTAGGCTTTGTCTCCCAATACCAAAAACTCTCGGGGAGCTTTGCCCTTTTCGATAAGCTCCCTGCTCACAAAGTTATAATCATTAGTTGTCTGAGCCAAGGGTTTTTCCAGGTTGTCGTTGGTGGGGTCGACAACAGGTGTGCAAAGCTTCGAATAGTTATTCATTACAGTTTTAAATGCATCCGAGTAGTTTTTTACCTCGTGCAGTAATTGTTTTTTCCCCGACGCCATCATTAGCCTCCGGGTATCCATCATCTGAATTGTCAGCAGAGGATACTCGTCGAATTCAACTCCTAAGCCCGCAACATAACCCTTGAATACCATAGTCGTTTCAGACAGGTACCCAATCTCTATTTCCACTACGGTACCCAGTTTGAATTTGTTTTTTACTGAGGATTGAAAAGAATTAGCTTCCTCATCGTAGAGATTAGCAAGCTTAATGACCACCGAACTGGCAGCATTAAGGGACAGAGTAATGACCATTTCTGCCACATCCAGCTTCATGGTTGTAACAACATCTGTGCCGTTCACCTTGATTTTATAGGTCGGCACCAGAAAGTTACCGTATTTGTTGGCCAGCAGCTTATGGGTATACGAGCCGGTCATTAAGTCACTCATTGCCAATTCTCCTTCTCAGGGCTTTCTAGATAGCAGGAACCTTCAAAAGCGTTCCCACCGGAATCTCAAGGGGATCCATAATTCCATTTGCTTTAGCTATGTGTCGCCATTTCCCTTCATCCCCATATTCCTTCCGGGCAATACTCCATAGGCTTTCATCTTCGGACAGGATGCGAATTTTTGTTCTATCGGGAGACTCGAAGGGACTACGTCTTGAACCATCTTCATTGGGTACACCTATAAAATTGACATCCATCTTGGCGCGAAGTGGCTTACCGTCTTTTGAAAACATTGTATATGTAGTGGTGACACTGTTAATAAAACCAATAAATTTAAGAGAACCCCATACAAATGCTACTACCGGCGGTCTGTGGGCGCTGCCGGCGATTTGCCGGAGCTTAGCCAGCTTCTCAACCTGCTCAGAAACATCCTTTTCTTCAGTGAGATCAAGGGCTGAGGTTTTAACGTGATATGTATCAAAATAAAGAGTCATTTTCAAGCGAGGCTGTTGACCACCTGCGAAGTTTAGAACTGGTGAATCACTATTCTGCCGCTTTACATGAGTATAATCAGCACCTTCAATAAGGCTGTATTCCGCAGGATTGAACTGCACTGGTATCTGCTCGTTTTTATCCAGATTAATAATAACTGCATCTTGCTTTACAAACATGCTGATTGCCTTTGATGCCAGCGACTGCAACATTTTCATAGTTGGTTTGACCTCCTTTCACTAACGAAAGTATGTTTACTCATTGTAATCCGTGGCGCATTTTCTCAAGCCTCATTTTGGATTGCAGCTCTTTCATCACCATCAGCTTGATTTTCTTTTCGCTTATCCTTGACGCAATATCCTCTTGGAGCTGGGTATGGGCGTGGTTCAGCTTATATATCACGTTTTCATGTTCTTTTATTTTCTGAGAAAGCTCTGTCACCTTGTGTTGTTCTTCCCTGATGATCTGTTCTCCCAGCATGATCTTTTTGATTAACTCAGGAATGCTTGTAGACTCAACCGGGGCAGCTTGCGTCAGGATATTGTCAGCCTGTCTGCCCGTCAACTCTGAAGGCGGAGAATTCGGGTTATAGATCAAATTACCAAACCGGTTAATAATCTCTTTTTGGGATTGCGCCAGCGAAGTATAATTTTGCGTTTCTTGACTTTGCACCTGAATTCTATTGATTAACTCTGGGATACCTGGAAGCTCGGCTGGGGCAGCTTGCGTCAGGATATTGTCGGCTTGTCTGACTGTCAACTCCGAAGGCGGAGAATTCGGGTTATAGATCAAATTACCAAACCGGTTAATAATCTCTCTTTGGGATTGCGCCGGCGAAACATAATTTTGCGGCTTTTCACTCTGTCCCTGGTCACGTTTACTAAATTCTATCCGGCTATTAACATCAACATTATTACTTTCAGGTTGTTCGCTCCGCAAAGTCCTCAATTTCGCTGAATTGTGGGTGGTTAGAAAACGATAGAGGTTTTGGGGCTCTGTTTTGATTATGAACCTGCGGTGCTTTTCCATGGTCAGAATCCTGATCTGAGCCCCTGCCATATTGGCAGCATTTCTCAATATGGCAAAACTTTTCTTCCCTGCCGTATAGACATTTGTCACATTATAAAATGTTTGATCTCTCACTTCAGATGCGTTAATTTCAGGTATTGGATCAACTTTATTGCTCTCATAAGAATCGCTCCGAAATAGGCTGATAAGATAACGGGAAAGGTTTTGAACTCCTGTTTTGCGCATGAATCTGGCTTGATTCCTGATTCCAACTGCCATATTGGCTGTATTCTTTATTAAGGATATATTGCTGTTGCCGTCCCCTGCGGCGTTGATATTTGTCGCGTTGTATGCTGTTTGATCTAACATTTCGGACAGGTTAAATTCAGTTTTTGGATGCAAATATTTCTCCGTCACTCCGTAGTACTTTGTTGTCATGCCTTGCTTAAATACCGGAGACGGGGTTTTCAGTAACTTATTCGCAATTTCTTCAGAAAGCCTGGTAAAAACAATTGTTTGGTCTTTATTGTTTTCTGCCCGAGTGGTTTCAAGCAATATGTTTTGGTCCCGATAGACATGACGATATTTCTCATTGAGGGAGGGGACTGACCTTTGTCTCTCAGGGCTTATGTAATTCCCCGGCCGCCGCATAAGATTCATTACAATGTCATTTTTCTGAGCTGCAGCCAAGCTATTACTGATACCATCCGGTATTTTAGTGATGCGGTATTGGAGCATTGGGCTAATAATCCGCTGGTACTCTGCGGACTGTAAAAAAAACGACCTCAGATTTAGACTAACATCACCCAGATTCTGAACAAATTCTTCCGGGGAGAAAACCCATCCCGCGCCACCGGCAGAGATGTGATTAATCGCCGTCCTTATGGTATTGAAAATGCTATCGTCTTTCGTATCGTTTAGAATGGACACGATTTCATTTTTCGTCATAGTGGGGCTTAATAAGCTCTCCAGAAGGTTATTATTATTGAGCTGCCGGGATACGGCACTCTTATACTGATTCACCTGTTTCTCAATCTCATTCCAAACTGAATGCTCCTGACGACTTATAAACTGATTTATGGTCAGTCCGGTTTCACCCAGATCATATTCCTGGCTGACATCAAAATTATTGTTTTCGGCCTTATGCAATAGATTGCTAAGAGTCGAGATAGTATTATTAACGCCAGTGACTATATGAATGTTTGCAGCATTTTCAGCAGCATAGTTTAGGGCATTGAAAACCAGAACTCTTTCATGGCTAGTCCCTTTTTCTATCATGCGGAGCAATTCACTTTTGGTAAAGCTCTTGTTTTCCAGAAATGATAACACTTCATCTGACAGCCGCCTGCGGCCGGTGATAAGCTGTGGAATCCCACCACCAGCCTCCTTAACGAACAACTGCTCAATCAAATGATTCAGGCTGCTGTATTCACGACTGTTTAACAGTTCCACGATTTGCCGGGATATGATCTCAAACTCTTTTTCCGAAACCTTTTGAAGATATTCCAACAATTGTCCCCGGTCTCCCAGGCGAAGAAAAGGTCTTGCTCCCACCAACAGACTGTTATAATTCCTGAATGTTTTATCATTTTTCGCATTTGAGAAGATAGAGGGAGTATGGGCTATATTGTAACTGTGATCCACAAGCAGATGATTATATACACTGTGCCGGTTTTGCATAAGGCTGCTGTCTGCGGAATACTGTATTACATCTTCAAAGACATTGATATCCTCTATCTTATTAAGGAAGTGATGAATCAACTGATTTCTTACTGAAGAATAAAAAAGTGCTCTGTTGTCTGGGATATAGCTGATATTCACAATGCTTTCCAGCATAGTGTGAAATGAGTATGACAGAGAGAAAGGTGTAATGATATCTTCGTTTACCACGGTATTTAGGATATGGTCAGTCTGATTCTTGCGAAGAATCGAGGCTGCCCCCACAGTAGTGGTGGCCCTGGATTTCAGTTCGGTAATAAGATTTTGGCATACGATAAGATTTTGCTCTGATGTTTCATTGGTATATAGCTGACGAAGCTGATTGTAATAAGATACATTTAGCTCCTTGACCTTTGCCAGATTAATGTCAATCTCATTTTTCAGAGTGGCCAGATACACGTTCTGATGGCAGGCTATCTGATTTTCAACCTGGTTTCGTTCATTCCACAAAATCAGAAGGCGCAGGGTTTCTTCTGCGCGGCTTCTGCATTCCTCATGTTTTTCTGCTTCTTCATACAAATTATATAAAAAGACAAGAACAGCTGGTTGAAAACCGTAATTGTCGACTAATTCATATTTTTTTATTATTTTTTCAGCAAAAAGTAAAAAAGAATAGCCAAGCCGGTGGTTGTTCGATAAACGGTCAAAACCGAAGGGGGATAAACCAGTAAGCCCGCTGCTTAGCAACCGCATCCGGCCGGTTAAACTTATCGTACCAATTTGCATAAATACAGTACTCCTTAATTCCCTAAAACGGAATTGCGACTTCAGTAAGACCAGTATGAGCGATTTGAAGCGCCTCTATAAAAACCTGATCACCCATTGCATCCAGAGAAGCAAACTCTCTTCTCACAATGACACCGCTGCTGATGGTGAAAATCCGTTTAATCCGTCCATCGAGTTTCACAAAGATCATAATGCCGCCAACCTTTTTGCCCTCAGTCAACATAGAGAACATCAGGTCGCCCAAATCGGCTTTCAGCCCTTTTTCAAAAATAATCGTATCCGGTGTTCGCTTGGGTTTAGGCAGAATAACCGGCTTGTCGTTGTGGCCGCCGTTAACAATGGTGTCATACTCTATGCTGGCCGAGATATTGTTGACCTTTGAAAAGCCGAAACTGATTCCGTCAATTCTAACCTCGAAGCTGTAATTTGGAAGATAACTGTTATGGGAAGCCATGGCCAATCCTCCCAGTATGTTGATTAAAACGCTTTTTAAAATACGCGCTAAATCTTGAACGCATTTTCCGGCTCTTGATTTAGCTTACTATTGATTTTGGAAATCTCCTTACACCACCTGAGACGATCCATGTGACTCAAGCTCATGATTTCATCGTGGCTCCAGTGCATGTAATAGGCAATGAAAGCAACCTCTTCATAAATCTTCTCCGCCGGATAGGTACTTATATTCCGGCTTCCAAAAAATTTATAGGGATATCCAACTCCTTTCCGCAGTGAGGGCAGGCACCCTTGTATGTGGGCATCTCAATGGTATTAATTCGCTGATACAGGTCCTGTAGATAGGCAATATCCATGGTATATAGTTTTTCCACCACATTGGTATCCACCGCGAGAAGTGACCCAAGCTTAATAATAACTCTGGCCAGCAGAATAATAGTAAGATAACCGGGGTTTTGCTGAACACGCGAATCTCTCAACGGCAGTATTTCGTCCCCTGCGTTGGCAAGACGCATTATGCCTTCTTTATGTACCTCCCCGTTCATATCGACAAAACCGCGGGGAAGCACAAATGGATATTCTGTTTGAAAAGACATAAAATTGCTCCTTTCCAAGACCTCGCTTAAATTGTTTGAAAAATTAGTATCATAGTCATATTTTATCACCTGCATCGACAACAAACAATCAGATTCGGTGATTTTTGTCAAATAAAAAAACTCCCCATTACCGTGTCTGCCGACGAGATAATTATACTGCTCCCAGGTAGTGAGACACTAGTCGGGAAAAAATAAGCTAAACTATTAGTATGGAAAAGAGAAATCGCTACACAGCCGAATTTAAAGCCAAAGTGGTCATGGAACTCTTGAAAGAAGAGG
>Ga0209510_1002875_pt1 | contig 16964 bp, 8 predicted proteins | sample BiotimSIPDNA_FD_185749 | JGI IMG/M metagenome (GOLD analysis project Ga0209510, IMG submission 185749) | Anaerobic biogas reactor microbial communites from Washington, USA - Biogas_R1 time_0 SIP DNA (SPAdes) (version 2) | ecosystem: Engineered > Bioreactor > Anaerobic > Unclassified | place... | reverse complement strand
AAAGAGAAAAAAGTTGCCTTGGTGGCCTGCATGCATAAGATCCTGACTATTCTCAATGCCATGCTCAAAAAAGGAGAGCTTTTCAACCCAGCCTACTCTTGACATTCAACATAGTTACTGCGAGACTCTTTGCCAGCAAACCAGGTTAAAGAAAAGTAGCTAATTTTGGCAAAGGGGCGTGGCAGTCTGCATTTAATCTTTTGTCCATTCAGGCATACTAATGACAGTACCAGATCGCAATGACGAGTTAATTGATCCCATTCGCTACGCTCTTGGTACAGGTGGCTGTGGATCTCACCCCCCTGCCCCCCTCTGAAGAGGGGGTAAGGGTTTTGTCATCCTGAGGAACGAAGGATCTTGACTTTCCAAGGACAAGATTCTTCACTCCGTTCAGAATGACAGATTAAAGGCAGATTGCTTCGCTTCGCTCGCAAGGACGAGCGACACAAGCGTCACTGCGAGACCCTTTGCCAGCGAACCAGGTCAAAGAAAAGCAGCTAATTTTGGCAAAGGGTCGTGGCAGTCTGCATTTAATCCTTTGTCCATTCAGGCATACTAATGACAGTTCCAGGTCGCAATAACAAGTTAGCTGATCCCATTCGCTACGCTCTTGGGACAGGTGGCTGCGCACCCCACCCCCCTACCCCCCTCCGAGGAGGGGGTAAGGTTTTTCCTGCTAAAATAGTTAAAACAACGAAAAAGGCGGGGTTTTATGGCTATTGAACTTCTGATTGCTCCGGCAGGGACCGGGAAGACGCAAGCTGTTATCCGACGGATCGGCGAGGCGAAAAAGGGCGACTTGTTTGCCCCGGTTTGGGTGATTGTGCCGAATCCCCAGGCGGCAGCGCAATTTAAAGCGCGCCTGGCGACAGCAGAAACATCCATTGGCGTGAGGGTTGGGCTTTTTGGACGCTTTTACCATGAACTGCTGGAAGAACGGGGCATTTTCACCCCGGTGATCTCGTCTGCGCTTGGCTACAGGCTGATCCAGGAGAGCGTGCGCGATGCGGTTAAAGCCGGAGAATTGGTGCATTATGCGGCAATCGAGGGCAAGCCCGGCTTCCTTTCCGTCTTGAAAGACGCCTTCGCCGAGCTGCGCAGTGCACTGGTAAGCCCAGATGACCTGACGGACCATGCCAGCGGCACAAGCGAGGCTCAGCGCGAACTGGCGATCCTTTATCAGCGGTTTTTGACACAACTTGACGATATCGGCTGGGTTGACAGCGAGGGGCAGGCGCAGTTGGCGATCGAAGCGCTGGAAAGCAGACCCCAACTTGCGGATCAGCCCAGGCTGGTGGTTGTGGACGGTTTTACCGCTTTCACGAAAGCACAAAGACGATTTTTGGCGCTGATGGGGCAGCAGGCGGACGAGGTGGTGATAACCCTTTCGGGCGTGGCTGGTTCTGAACGCATGGTGGACCGACGTTTGCAGAAGGTGATTGAGGCGCTGGAAAGCGATCTTGCGCTGGAGATCGTGGACGGGGATTCACTCACCCGACCTGCCCCATCCGGGGAGGCGATCGGGCACATGGAGCGCAACGTGCTCAACGTGGGCGAGGTGGAGAAGATGGAGACGGGCGAGCCGCTAATGATCGAGGCGCGCTCACAAGCTGAAGAGGCGCGGGAAGCGCTGCGCTGGCTTAAGCAACTGCACCTGCACGAGGGAATCCCATTAGCGGAGTGTGCGATCTATTGCGCCAGGCTTGAGGCTTATCGACCGCTTTTGAGGGCGGCGGCAGGCGAGTTTGGGATGGGAATCCATTTTTCGCAGCGCGACCGGCTCGCAGAATCGCCCGCGATTTTGGCGATGCTGAACCTTTTGGGTTTGGCGCTGGATGGATATCCGACCCGCAGCCTGTTGAACGCTTTTCATTCCCCTTATTTTGACTTTGGAATGGAGAGTGAAGACGCGGCAAATTTGGAAAAAACCGCGCTGGAGGCGGTGATCGTGAGCGGGCGCGAGCAGTGGGAAGCAGCCTGGACGATGTTGGAAAGAAAATCGCGGGGGCTTGAAGACCCTGATGAGGAGAGCAGGTCGAAGGTCCAGACGAAGGGGATCGACCTGGCAGCCCTACAAGCGCGGCTGGACGGGTTTTGGGAGTTGTTTGACGGGATCGATATCGACCGATCGCAAGCCGGATGGATCGAATGGCTGGAGGGGTTGTTGGGGCAGCTGGGGTTTTATGAAAACATCCAGAGCGAGCGTGACCGGGCGGCTTGTAAGGCGCTGGGCGAAGCGCTGAGGGCGCTGGTGGTCAGCGAGCAAGTGGTTGGCATCCGAAAGATTGACTATGCGCAATTTCTGGCAGACCTGGTGGGGGGGCTGAACGGAGTTGGGCTGGAAGAGGAGCGTGAAACGCGCAGCAACGCGGTTTTTGTCGGCAAGCTGGTGGAAGCGCGGGGGGCGCGATATCGGGCGGTGGTTTTGATGGGGCTTTCGGAGGGGCAATTCCCGGTTGTGGAGAACCCGGACCCGTTCCTGGATGAGCAGCTGAGGGCAGATTTGGGGCTGGAATCGCGTTTGCAGCGCGAACAGGCGAGTACGTTCTACCAGGCGTTTACACGGGCGGAAAAACACCTGCTTTTGACGCGTCCGTACCTTTCGAAAGACGGTGAGAAGTGGGAACCTTCGCCTTATTGGCGGGCGACGACCAGGCTGTTTTCTGAAATCTCTGTGAGTAAAATTCAAGAATCTGACCTTCGACCGCAGTCTGAGGCAGCATCAGGTCAGGAATTGTTGTTTTGGGGAGTGCAGAAAGGTCAGGTGGAAGCGGCTGATGATGAGGAGTTGAGCGGACGCTGGCAGAATTTGTGGAAAGCCGGCGGTGTTCTCGATGCGCGGCGGTCGAAAAGGGCACGGGGGATTTACGAGGGCGATCTTTCGCCCATCGCGGAGATATTGGGACAGGCGTATTCGGAAGAGCAGGTCTGGAGTGCATCGCGGCTGGAGACTTATAGCAGTTGCCCTTACCAGTTTTTTGCCAGCGCGGCGCTAAGGCTGGAAAAAACCGAGCTGCCGGAACCCGGTTTGGACGTTGCCCAGGTTGGCAGCCTTTACCACAGCATCCTCGAACTTGTGTATTCGCGGGCGGCAGAGCAAGGGGCAGACCCGCTGGAGATTCTTGATGAGACGGCGGAACGCGTGTTTGAAACCGCACCCAGAAGGCTGGGGTTCAGACCGACAGCTTTGTGGGAGGTGGAGAAAAGGCAGCATCTTGATATATTGCGCAAGAGCGTGGAGGCGATGGAGGCGGTGCGCGGGGAATGGAAACCGTTCGCATTCGAGAAAAAATTTGGTATTAGGGGCGCGCCCTGCCTGGAGCTGGAGATTGACAGCGAGACAATCCGCATCCGCGGGGTGATCGACCGGGTGGACAAGCTCCCAGGCGGTGAAATAAGGGTGATTGATTATAAGACCGCGAAGTCGGTGATAGTCGACAAAGAACTGGTTGAGGGCATGCGGTTGCAGCTGCCGCTCTATGCAAAAGCGGCGGAAGAGACGCTGAAACTTGGAAAAGTGGTGGATGGGTTCTATTGGTCCATCAAGGGTGCCAAGTGGAGCTCGCTAACATTGATGGATTTTAAGTCTGAACAGGGTTTTGGTATCGCTGGAGCATCGGAGATCGTTGAGAAGCATATCATCAACCATGTCAGAAATGTGAGGAAGGGCAGATTTTTGCCCGAAACTCCCATGGGCGGGTGCCCGGATTGGTGCCCTGCCAGTTTGTGGTGCTGGCGTTATCAAGCGAGGTATAAAAATGACTGATCAGCTGAGCAAAAAAGTGATTGAATCTTTTGGGTTAAATGAGCTGCAGGGAAAAGCTGCGAAAGAGCTGAACCGCGATGTGGTCGTTACCGCTGGCGCTGGCAGTGGTAAGACGCGGACGCTGGTGGCACGCTATACCGGGCTGTTGGCGGAGGGGGTGAAGCCCCGGCAGATTGCCGCGATCACCTTCACTGACAAGGCTGCGATGCAGATGCGCTCGAAAGTAAGGGAGAGCCTGGCTAAGCTGGAGCAGGAGGCAACAGACCCGCAGGAACGCAAGCACTGGAGTGACCTCTCGGCGCAGATTGACTCCGCGCGGATTGGCACGATCCACAGCCTGTGCGCTGAGATATTGCGCAGCCACCCGGCGGAGGCGGGACTGGACCCCCGTTTTGAAGTTTTGGATGAGGGGATGTCGCAGGTTTTGAGGAAACAGGCGGTGGTAGATACGCTCGACAAGCTGATTGAAGAAGAGCGTTTCATGCCGCTTTTGGAGAATTTCGAGGTGAGGGACCTGACGAAGCTGCTCAAAAGTCTGTTGGAAAAGCGCTATGACGCGCTGGAGATTTTTGAGATTTCGGTTGACAGTCGGGAACGAGTGGTTCACGAGCTACGAACACGGATAAGTTCTGGCTCTATTGGTGAAACTATTCGTGACTTGCGAGGATTGAGCTACCAGGAAATAGAAAAAGATTCAGGTACTATTTTTGCTGACATGGTTCAGGATTTATTAGACAACTGGACGATGGCAGAAACAGCCCTGGAGGACAACGAACCGATCAGGTGTGTGACCCATCTCAACAGCGCAGTATCATTAATAAACCTGAGGGCAGGGAAGAAAACGAGTGATTTAAAACCGATTGTCATGGAGTTTAGGAATAATTTCGACAGACACGTTGACATCCTGACACAACGAAAAGCATCTTCTCCCCCGTCGATAGAATCTGAGCAGTTGTTTGAAGAGCTATTGCCGCTCTTGCGCGAAGCGTTTAAACGCGTCCACAAGGCTTATGGTGAGCAGTTAGAGAAACGCCAGTCGCTGGATTTTGACGACCTGGAATATCAAGCCCAGCAGCTGCTGAAGCGCGGCGATATCCGCGCACACTGGCAGAAAGAGTTGGTCGCAGTGATGGTAGATGAATATCAGGATACCAACCAGCACCAGCGCGACATCGTTAACGACCTTGCAGGTGAACGCGGTTGTCTTTTCATCGTTGGCGATATGCGCCAGTCGATCTACCGCTTTCGCCGGGCAGATGTGACCGTTTTCCGTGAAGAGAAAGAGCGGATCGAACGCGCAAACGGTCTGGCGGTCGACCTGGACCTCACCTACCGCCAGCACGAACCGCTTTTGAACGCGATGGCAGACGTTCTGGCAAACGCCATCGGCATTGAAGAGGACCCTACCCGCAGCTATTATGTGCCATTTACCCCGATGGTGGCGAATTCATCAGAGCTTCCGGATGGAATCAAATCACCGCACATGGAATTTATTTTTGGTGCTGGTGAAGATACTGCTTCTGCCCGCCCGGTCGCAGCGCACGCCCTGGCAGCGCGCCTTCTGGAGCTGAAAACAGGCGGGCAAATCAAGCGCTGGGACGAAGTGGCGTTGCTTTTTCGGGCAGCGACCAGCTTCCCCTGGTATGAAGATGCCTTCGAAGCGGCTGGAATTCCCTTCGTTACGGTTGCCGGCAAAGGTTTTTATAACCGCCCTGAAATCCGCGACCTGGTCAACATCCTGCGTGCGCTGGCAAACCCGGCAGACGATCTCGCCTTTGCCGGGCTTTTGCGGTCGCCGGCATTTGGGCTGAGCGATGCTGCCCTTTACCTGCTGCGTTCAGAAAAACTGAGCTATTGGGAAAGGCTGCAGGGCGACCTTTCGGTGTTGTCTTCTGAAGATCAAACCCGCGCAGCGCGTTGTGTCCGCATCCTTGAAAGGCTTTTTAGGTTGGTTGACCGGGTGCCGGTGGCAGAGCTGTTAAAGCAGATTGTTGATGACCTGGATTACCGCGCCATCCTCGCCACGGCAGATGTCAGATCATCTGGAAAAACAGCCCAGGCTGCCGGAGGGCGGCTGTGGCGAAACGTGGACAAACTTCTGGAGGACACCCAAAGCAGCCAGCCTGCCACTGTGCGGGACTTTTTGGATATGCTCAGCACACTGGATGACGCTGGAGCGCGCGAGGGCGAAGCACCAGCCGAAGCCGACGGCTCGGTGCGGCTGATGACCATCCATAAAGCCAAGGGGCTTGAGTATCCTGTGGTTGTGCTGGCAGACGCTGGCAGGGGGACACGTGCAAACAGCGAATTGGTCTACCTGACGAAAGAACTGGGAGTCACTTTCAAGCTTGACCCGCCGCCAATACTTTATAACCTTGCCAAACAGCTCGAAAAGGACCAGGAAGAATGCGAAGAGCTGCGTGTGCTCTATGTAGCGCTCACCCGTGCTCAACACAAACTAATCATCAATAGCCATGCCACCATTAATAAAAAGGGTGAACTATTACTTTCCCGCTGGGCAAAAACGTTGAATGAAGCCGCAAACTACCCTGCTGAGAAGTGTTTGAATGACCCTGACCAAGCGATTGAGACCAGAACAGACCTTGAGCATCCACTGCTGGCGATGGTCGCGGTGAGCATGCCAACTTTCGAAGAAAAAACGTCAGAGGACCCGCAGAAAACCCCAGCTGCGATCAACCATGCGACCCCGCTCTACCTTCCGACCGCATGCTTTGGGCAGGTTGATGAGCAGGAAGAAGCAGACCGCTGGAGCGAAATGCAAACCTGGCGGGTGTTTGGGGTACATGAAACAGTTCACGGCATGCCTTTTGGTAAGCTGGTACACAAAGCTTTGCAGCGCTGGCTCTTCCCCGGCGACCCGGCGCTGACAGCCCTGCTCGAAAGCGAGTGTTACCGACAGGGGTTGGTGAGCGTGGCATTGCGACAGGCTGCAACCGACCAGGCGTGTAAACTGCTTGCGCGTCTCCGCCAGCACCCACTTTGTGAAGAGATCGACAATTCTCACGTGCGCTATACAGAACTGCCCTACTCAACGATGGTGAATGGCAAAACTATCAACCATATCGTCGACCTGCTTTACAGGACATCGGAAGGGTGGCACCTGATCGATTTCAAAACCGACGCGATCCATACGGCTGCCGAAAAAGAGTTTTTGACAAACGAAAACCATAAATACATCCGCCAGGTGCGCGGCTATCAGCGCTTTGCTCAGGCACAACTGCAAAAGCCGGTTAGAGCCAGCCTTTGTTTCCTGGATGACCAGGGAGAGTTGTCTTTGGTGAGAGTGTAAGGGGATGGGAACGTCATTGCGAGCATTTAACCACATGGTTGGATGGTATTGACCACGATGTAGGTCATCTGGTTCAGCTGCCAAGTCTGGTTTAAATGAGCGTTAGCGGAGGGAGCAAGCCCCCTCCGTACGAGTTGACCCACGCGCCAAACACAACCACCTAAACCTGCGACTACTGCAGAGGGTGGGGTGACGTCATCGCGAGCCACTTTTGCGAAGCGATCTATCTGGATGTTCCTCTAAGTCGTAGATCGGAATGAGAGCGCTTGTGCAATTTAGTATATCAAGAGCTTTGATGCGGTCTCACTACACGACTGCGCCGGTATTTCGTCCGACAATTGATAATCAAAAAGATAAACTGCAGATTGCCCTATCCGCTGCGCTTCTGGGGCAGGTCGCGGTCGCTGCGCTCCCTCGCAACGACGATTAAAGGATTTGTCATCCTGAGGAAGAGTTCCGTAGGGCTTGGGACCTGTGCCCGCGAAGCAGGGTATTGCCTCCAGCCGCTGAGTTATCTTGATAAAGCCTTGGCGGAAGGAGCAAGCCCCTTCCGTACGAGTTGACCTGCACAACGACGGTCAAAAGTTTTGTCATCCTGAGGGACGAAGGATCTTAACCTTCCAAAGACAAGATTCTTCACTCCGTTCAGAATGACAAGACGAAGAGATTGCCGCGCTTCGCTCGCAATAACGAGTTGATTGATGGCTGACGCACCCCACTCCCCTGCCTTTTAAATTGGTCCATTAATCAATTTAGTCCTATTTATTTTATTCAGAAGCAGGTGAAGTATTCATCGAGTTTTATAACGGGTTTCAATTTCTGAGAAAGTTTTAGGTCGAGTTTTTAATGTCGGTACCGTTTTCACAAATTCGAAACACAACCCCATATAATATATACCTACGCGCATATTCAGGCTGTTGTCAGAATTGTTGACAATTGTTCTCAGCGATTTTCACTATGACAATGCCGTCGTCACTCATGAGAATAATTATTAATTGGGCATGCAATTACTGCGCCATCGTAAAAAATCGACAGGGTTAGTTTGGAACGTGAGCATTGTGACATTGCCAGGATAAAAGTACGGGCGGGTTCAATACGTGAGCTTCGTAATTTCAACCTATCCGTCAAACCCGCCCATAGTCCTCGTCCCAAAATCCCAATCCGGGCAAGGCGATCATGTCGTACAAGGGAATGTGGTCATGATGCTGGGAGCGCACCGAGCAGTACTTGTCCCGTTCCTTACCCCGGTAGTTGGTGTGAATTTGCGATGTTATTATCGGGTGTTCGCAATAGGGACCCGTCCGTACGGTTGTGTTATAAGATGGGAATTATTTGTTTGGATAATTTTGGAAGTGGCGGGGTCAGGACGTAAGCGTTGTGAGCGAAGCGAAGCAATCCCAGCAATTAGAACATGACGCAATTCCCTGACAAGATCAACCATGGAGATCGCTTCGTAAAAGAGGCTCGCGATGACGGGTTCTCCAGCATCCCAATGACGAAATGCCAGTCTTATCACCATAAAGCATTCTTCCACAATTAATAAACAGTGGTATTAGTGGTAAAAACCCAAAATTACTACGGTCGTAGCGTCAACGTTGGGATGAACATCGGGGTATCGGTTTGAAGAGTTGGGGAATATGTCATTTTGAGACTATGAAGATTATCTCTGGTTGTTCTTCATAATCAGAAGGCGTTTAAATGAGAAATGAACAGCGATTTGATTAGGTTTTAGATTTTGCCAAATCGAATTCGTCTGTATGGATTGGGCTTGTGGATCGTGGGGGCGGGTTTGACGGATTGCGTGTTGGCAAAACATTCTCGTCCTGAACCCGCCCTTACTCTTTTCTTGGTAAATTCACATCAAAGACTAGGATACGGAACAGTACTTGCTCCCTCCGCTAACGATCTTTTTACTGCGATTGCCAAACCAACATAACAGACGGCGGAGTGAGGTGGTTCCAACCATCGCAGTACCCAGATCTCGCACCCACCTCATTACACTGCTGCGCCGGTACTACGTCCGCCCTACGTATCTGTCATCCTGAGCCTCTTTTGCGAAGGAGCTTGTTTTGCTCATCAAAAAGAATTCCGAATTCATCTGCCAGGTTATTTTAGTTGGGGTTCATTGTCGCAATAATTGCATGCCTGATTAACAAAAGTACGGGCGGGTCCCATTAACGAGCTTCAATATTCCCTGACTCAGCAAGACCCGCAGCGCAGGAACAACGGAAATGCCAGGAAACGGAATAAAGGCAGATCGCCGCGCTTCGCTCGCGATGACAGGGGTGAGGCGGATTGCTGCGCAATGACCACCCAAAGAGACGAGGGAGTGGCGGGTTTGACAGATTGGGAGAAGCAAAGCGCTCACGCATTGAACCCGCCCCTACCCAACATCTTTCAAACTAAAAGCACTCTCGTCCTGAACCCGCCCGTACCGATATTTTTCAATCGAAACAATTTCTATCATATATCAATACCGAGTAACGGAACGGGACGAGTACTTACCGCTGCGCTCCCAGCATCATGACCGCGTTCTCTGCGATACGATCGCTGTGTTGGGTTGGGGTTTTGGGACGAGGGTTATGGGGAGGGTTTGCTGATTAGGATTGTAGGCCGTGGGCGGGTTTGACGGAGTAGTTAAGATTACAAAGCCCCTGTACTGAACCCGCCCGTACATTCATCTTGTGCAATGGCAAAACGCTCTCATTCCGACCTGCGATCTGATAGCTAATAGCTTTAAGATTGCAATTCTGTTACCCGTCACTAGCATGATAAGCATCCAGGGAAATACAATAAAAGACACGGCCGATCGACCGTCATTACTGCGATCGAAGTGAAGCAATCTCGGTATACAGTACATGAGGAGATTGCCTGATAGCATCACATGAAGAGATCGCTTCGCAAAAGAGGCTCGCAATGACGAGCGACATAAGTGTCACTGCGAGCGAAGCGCGGCCAGCCCCAGAAGCGCAGCGAATGGGACAATCTGCTTTAAATCTGTCATTCTGAGCAAAGCGAAGAATCTTGTCTTAGGCAGGTTAAGATCCTTCGTTCCTCAGGATGACAAATGAAAGGTAATTTGAGAGTTCATCTTATCAATCGGAATAATTTTCATGTAATTTTAATTTCGTACGGGCGGGTCCCAATAATGAGCTCCAATATTCTCAAACACAGCCAGACCCAGCGCAGGAACTACGAATGCGCGCATGATTATCTACCATTTATCCATGATTAATTCGGGGCGGGTATTGCTGCTTGGGTTTTTAGGCCGTGGGCGGGTTTTGTGGAGTGGTTAAGATCGCGAAGCTCCTGTACTGAACCCGCCCCTACCCAACATCTTTCAAACTAAAAGCGCTCATGTTATGAACCCGCCCGTACCGATATTTTTCAATCGAAACAATTTCTATCATATATCAATACCGAGTAACGGAACGGGACAAGTACTGCTCGCTGCGCTCCCAGCATCATGACCGCGTTCCCTACGAGACCATCATCTTTTCGGAACGGGACAAGTACTGCTCGCTGCGCTCCCAGCATCATGACCACGTTCCCTACGATACGATCACCTTGCTCGGATTGGGATTGATCATCAAGGTAAATGGGACGATGTAATTAATCATACCCCCTGTGCCCGTGGGCACAGGGGGTATTTACGTACATGTTATTTGCGTATGTGATCAAAAATTGAAATATTAAAAGTGAAAAACCTGATCCTCAAGAGCCGGGCGTGGTACCCTGTAATATTGCCCAGCGTTTTATTTCAAAGCCTTCACGCGCGTTTGCACTGCCTGGGCGACGGCGGAGAGTCGGTCGGCAATTTGCTGGGCTTCTTTTTTATCGCTATCTCCAAGCAGGGCGTCAGCAAGTGAGCCGGGTTTATCTGCCTGCGTGAGCTCATCCATCCCCAAGAGCACCCTCTTCAAATTACGGGCAGATTTGGTGAGCGGGTCTGCCGGCAGGCGCGGCTGGCGTTGTTGCGTTTTGCCGGATTCGCGCTCAAGGAATGCCTCTACATCCAGATAGCTGCGGTTATCAAATTCGGCGAAATACTCAACCGCTGCAGGCCACAATTTGGCATCATAGCGCATAATCTCACGTAGTACACGTTCGGGCATTTCAGAGAGGTCCGCGAGCTCCAGCGAAGCTTCGGGCAATTCGAAAAATTTCATCAGCCGACCGAAATAGGTGCGTTCCATCTGCAAATTCTTTTGCAGCAGGTCTTTCATCTCATCGCTCAGGCGCACATCTGCAACCCGCCTAAAATATTGGTTTTCTTTCTCGCCGTCCTCCGGGGCAATCTGGCTGGCTTCCAATACCAGCCTGGCAGCAGCCCGAGCTTTTCCGACCGGGGTGAGGGCTTTGTAAGCCATGTTTTCAGCGATCTGTTTTTCGAGTGTGGGCTGGTTGTCGATCAGGGCGAGCACATAGGGCTCTTCTTCCGCCCCCTCCGTGAGCGCTTTGATGGCAGTTGCCCAAAAACGCCGTTCACCAGTGAGCATGTTGAAGATGTCGCGCCCGTCCCGGCTAACCACCTGACCGGTGATCGGTTTGATTTGCCCGGCATCGTGCAGCGAATCACCCAGAGTGAATAACTCCTCGAGGTCGCGGCGCACAAGCCGGTTGGTGGCAGCCATATCCAGCCAGAGCCTCGCAGTCTCGCGCCAGTTATTTTCTCCGGAATAAAATGGGTCGCGGAGGGCAAGCGGCAAGAGCAAGCGCGCCTGGAAGCGGTCTGGGCGGATCATGGACAAAGGCACACGGTAAACGCTTTGACGGTTGTTGACCATCTTGGGCAAAATCGCCTCAGGTTGCGGCTCAGCCTGTTGGCTTGATTCGAAGGCATCTGAAGTCATATCGATCAGATTGCCGAAACTTTTCTTTGGTTCTCTTGTCATTTTTTCTCCTTAAACCTGGTGTCGTTCAGCAAGAGCTGTGCCCATGGGCACACTATGCCGAACCCAGTTTGCCGAGGACAGCGTCGACCAGGTTTGACACACAGCGGTATGCCGGCGATCTTTCCGGACAATATGAAAACACATCATAGCCAGCAGTTGTGGAAGCGGAAATATCCGCCAGGTCTTTGATATAGGGCAATAACAGGTGACCGTAGATGCGTTCCATATCTTCGATCACATCCTGAGACTGACGGCGCACCATGCGAAATCGCGAGGGAATAATGCCCAAAACTTCGAGGTTGGGGTTGGTCGTTTTGCGGACGTTTTCGATCATGCGCAAAATGTCTGCCAAACCGATCAAGCTGAGCCCGTCTGGTTCGATCGGGATCAAAACATGCGTGCTGGCGACCAGCGAATTCATTGGCAGCATGCCGGCAGAGGGCGGGTTGTCGATGATAATATAAGAATATTCGTCTTGAATTGGCTCCAGAAAATAGGTCAGCTGGAAATCGGGATCTTCGCGCTGTTTCAGAGCAGACTCGAGCCCTTCCATGCGGGCTTTGTTGGTGCGAAAAAGTTTTACTTTTTGTTGACGTTTGCGCGGAACCAACGAATCGATAATCAGCGATTCGCTGGCGCTATAACCGTTTTCGAGCGCCTGGGGATAGTTATTATCGGCAGTGATAACGGGGACAAATTCCTGTGAGAAACCGCCTCCCATTGCCGTGATCGTGGCGGAAAGCTGGTCGTCCATATCAATCAACAAAACCGGTTTGCTGTCGGGTTTGCGAGATTCGTGAATTGAAAGCCCGGCTGCGAGGTTGATGCTGATTGTAGATTTGCCAACACCGCCTTTTCGATTGACCAGAGATATAATTGCCATATGCATCCTTTGATACTGATCGGTTTACTTTTATCTATTTTACTTTATATTATCATTATTTCAAGTCAGACTTTAATTGTAGCAGCTTTTTTCTTTTCAGTTTCGGCAACTTATCAATATATTTTAACTACTTGACTTAACTCCCCATATTTGCTATTCTGTTGGTATAAATTATGAGGTGGTGAGCTATGCCAGACAGTTTTGAATTGCTTCAATCCGGTTTTTTTGAAAACCCATTCTTGCGTTATGGAGACACGCGCTACTTTTATCCGGGGGTAAAGGAACAGCGCAAGGTATTGAGCGTTGCGAGTGACTTCATTTACGATAACAGCGACCCCTCCAAAAACCTGGGCGTCTTCGCCGGACCATCCGGCGGTGGCAAGAGTATGCTGGCGATGAAAATAGCACAGACCCAATATTCAGCCCCCGAGGTAGGCCAGATTTTTGGCATGTATATGAACACCAACACCCTAACCGAACCGCGCCACTTTTTGATGGCGCTGATCGAAACGCTTTCACTGCCCTCCTCGCGTTCCAACGCCAACCGTCTGGACAGCATCTTTGAACGCCTGCAGGATAGCAGAGACCAGCTCCTGGTCGTTCTTGATGGGCCTCCGGTGGACCAGGAATATCTCACCCAGCTGCTGGAGTGGTCAGTTGAAAACAATAAGAAAATCAAGACGATCATCTTTTTACAGGATATCAACAACGTGACCAGCAACATTGGCTCTCTCAGCCAGTTTCTGGGTCTTTATGTGCCCTTTCGCCAACCAACCCAGACAGAGCTGGCAGAGCTGCTTTATCACCGTATGCTCTCAGCCGGCAACCTGGACCCAAAATCAATCATCTCGGAGGAGGAGATGGAAAGTCTTGTAAGCAACCACGGATCGTCAATTTCGGAGAGTTTAAATGCGGCAAATAGTTTTATCTTTACATAGAAATTACCATTTTTCCACATTTTTGACCCCCGAATTTCGCCTTTTCCCCTCTTTTATTTTTTAAAGAACCTGCTATTCTTAGAAGGCAAAGATGGAAGAGCAAAACACCTGGCAAGAGATCACAAGCACACTCAATGCGTTGAACGACGAGACGCTTTCTGAACTGCTTGCATCAAGCCAACAGCTCTATGATGGCAACTATGTGATCGCCGCCGAGCCTGTGGTTTACTCCAGCCTTTGCCAATATTTCCCGCTGATCGAAACGGTCGTGCAAGACCATTCTGACCGGCATTTTCGCCTCAATCTTCAGCCAGGTGTGCCCATGGGCACAGATTTCGACACCCTCCAGGTTCAATTGGGGGCAGCCAATATCACCGACGCAATAATCAACCCCGAAAGGATCGTCGCTTTGCCTGCCTACCTTTTACGTTTTGTTCCCTTTGTCGGAGCCGCACCGGTTTTGATTGCGGCAGCCCTGCGCCAGGCATTTTATTTTGCATCCCGTGAAGACGGAGCCAGCCAGCTCTACCCAAAACCTGGCAGCGAGGTCACCATCGACGTTCATTCGATCCTGCGTTTGCTTGGCAAAGCCATCAGCCGAGCAAAGTTTTTCCGTATCTTTAAGAATGGGCAGATGGATTGGTTTGTCGAACGGGCTGACCCGGCTCACCAGTTTGTTGATGGTCAAATCCGCCGTCTGCCAAACACCTACCTTTACCGTGGGCAATATCTGACACCCGGGGACTCGGCAGACCTTGCGCGTTGGTTTAGGGTAAACGACATACAGAGTGACCCGATAGCTGTTCTGACTAAAGCCCTCAACACACCCCGGAACCAGATTTTGCAGTTCCCCTATCGTCTGCCAGACGAAAAGGTCCCGGCTGGTTCCAAAGAGGCTTTTAGCGTCAGACAGGTTGTAAGCCAGGTGCTGGGTTTGCCGCGCCTTGATGCGAACCTGAGCGCGTTGTGTGACCGCCTCTCCAGCCACCTGATCCGCCCCGAAAGTTTCCTGGCGGTGCCGTGGTATTGGTTCCAGAACGTTTTGCCCGAACTGGGAGACGACCTGGGGATGCTCTACCTGATGTCTAAAAATTGTTGTTATATCGATTGGGCACGCGGGCAGGACCGCGACCAGTTTTGGGTGGTTGGAGGGCTTGAAACCCTGAAGGGCTGGATCGGCTCGGAAACGCTGCCCAAGAGGATTCCCCATGCTTCTAAAAGCAAACGCGGTCGCCCTCGAACCAGCGTAATTCAGCCTGATTCGCAATATACCCGCGACTGGCGCCAGGCAAACCGCGAGCTCGCCAGCCAATATCTCTGCCGCACCGACACCCGTAAAAGCGAGCATGGCACCGACTGGCAGCTGCGGGTCTATGACACTCGCCTTACCGCTCGCGACGAAACCCTGCGCCATGCGCTGAGTGCCTTTTTGCATAACCCGCCCGAACCGCTTACCGGGCGGAGCTTGTCCGTTTTTGCCCAAAACAAAGACTTTCAGAAACTGTTTCTTGAACAATCCAGGCTTCATCCCGAACGATTATGTCATTTTGAGACTTTAGTAAATGAGGGTATTTGTCAGAATGAGACTTTAGATGAGGCTCTTATTTGTCATTTTGATACCCTCACAGACGGGTTAAATTGTTATTTTGAGACCCTTATCCAGGCAGGAATATGTCAGTTTGACACGGTAATTAATATACTTATTAAAATTCAAAATTCCTTACTGCTGTCTGAAAATAACCCACTACCAGATACCCTCACATCAACTGATCCTTCTCCGAGCGGAATAAAGGTGGAGGGACAGGGCAAAGATTTTGAAGTTGAGGTTGAAGACCAATGGGATTTTGGCGCGCTCTTACACGAAGTGAATCCGGCTCTCAAAGACAGGATTGTGAGCCAGGGTTTGGGGTTGGTGTATCTTGCGTGGTTGATCCAGGGCTGCCTTAGCCCGGGGGTGCACAGCCCCGTCAGCCTGGCAGTTAGCCGCTGCCTTGAGACCGCTCAGCCTGCGTCCACAGCCAGTGAGCGCCTGGCTAAACTGCCTGCCCGGGCTTTGAGCGACCTGATTTTGAAAGTATCAATGCGCCTGGAGAGCGGCCAGACCGGCGCATTTGCGTTTGTGGGGGAGGGCGGGCAGGACGTAGCCCAGCTGCTGCAGGGGGTGGATGACCTTGCGACGCAAAAACGCCTGGTAAGACGATTGGTCGACGCCCTTTCCTGATGGATGAGCCATTACCCCCTCCTCGGAGGGGGCTAGGGGGTGGGATACGCAGCCACCCCTTATCCGTCTTTGCGAGCGCAGCGAAGCAATCCGCCTTTGACCTGTCATTCTGAGCGCTGCGAAGAATCTTACCGTTGGTAGTCCAATATTAAGATCCTTCGTGCCTCAGGATGACAAAACCATCGACCGTCACTAGTATGATAAGCAACCAGGGATATACAATAAAAGACACGGCAGATCGACCGTCATTAGGGCATCAAGCCCGTCTCGCAGTGTAGATCGCCGTGTCCAGTGCACGTGGTACCCGAACAGTTGCCTGGGACAAAGAGCCCGTAAACACTAATGTGGGTCCACAGCATGATTATATACTTTGGGAGGCAGTGATGACAAATCCAGTTTTTGCAGGTATCGATGTTGGTAAAGACAAATTGTTTGTCAATATCTATTCAGACAATCAGGTAAGAGACTTTCCCAATACTCACTCTGGACTTGAGAGACTGTCCAGGTTTCTGAGTAAGCAAGCAGTCGCTCTGGTGGTGATGGAAGCCAGTGGAGGATATGAAAGACAGCCTGCCTCAGACCTGCGGGCGGCAGGTTTATCCGTGGCAGTGGTCAATCCGACCTATGTGCGCAGATTCGCCCAGGGAATGGGCACGCTGGCAAAAACAGACACAATTGACGCTCGTCTGATTGCCCATTTTGCCTTTGTCAAGCAACCTAAAGCGCAATTGGCAAAAACCGCAGAGGAAGAAGAGTTATCCGCTCTGGTTGAGAGACGAGAACAATTGGTCAGCCTGATGTCTGTGGAGAAAAATCGCCTTGGTAAAGCTTCAGACTACAGTAAAGGCTCGATCCAAACCAGTATTGATTTCCTGAAAGCACAGATCAGCCTGATCGAGATTGAAATCAAAGCTCTGGTAGCTAAATCTCCGGAAAGGTTGGCACGTATGC
>Ga0209510_1002874_pt1 | contig 16966 bp, 17 predicted proteins | sample BiotimSIPDNA_FD_185749 | JGI IMG/M metagenome (GOLD analysis project Ga0209510, IMG submission 185749) | Anaerobic biogas reactor microbial communites from Washington, USA - Biogas_R1 time_0 SIP DNA (SPAdes) (version 2) | ecosystem: Engineered > Bioreactor > Anaerobic > Unclassified | place... | reverse complement strand
CGATGCGGCTGTGGTTCTCAAAGACCGCCAGAACCTCGTCCCGGGTGGTCGCGGTCTTCAGGTCCGCCTGTATTGAGTGCATGTGCATGAATGTCGTCGGGACGATCATCGCGAGGGTGACGATGTTGATCTGCGGGAGGACGGTCTGGACGTCGGGGCCGTGGTGGCTCGGGATGGTGGCCGGGTTGAGGACGATAGCGTCGATAGGTCCACGCTTGATGTCGTCGGGGTCAGCTCCGCGCCTGACCATCACCGCCCTGACCCGCTCGACGCCGAAGGCCTGGTCCAGGGCATGGATGAGCCGGACGAGCCCGGTGGTGTTGCACGAGACGACCCGGGCAAACTGCTTTCCTGCAGCCTCTTTGTAGTTCGCGTGGGCGTTGAAGGAGAACCCGGCGACCTCGTGCTCCTCGCCGCCCTGGAAGATTGCCTTCTTGCCGAGGCGCTCATAGATTGGTCTGTTCTTCTCCCCGACGCCGCCGGGGGTGGCGTCCACGACGATGTCGGCAGCCTTCAGCATCGCATCCACGTCGCCTGCGACCTCGATGCCGGCCTTCTCGAACGCCGACTTCTTCGAGAGGTCGGCGATGTACAGGGGATACCCGCGCTCTTTTGCGATATACGCCTCAGAAGAGACGCTCGTCTTCGAGACCCCTATAACTTCCATATCTGGCTGTGCGGCGACCGCATCGGCGACCCGTTTGCCGATGGTGCCGTAGCCGTTGATTGCGACTTTGATCATGCATGATGGAATACAGAACAAAAATTAATAAAGGTTGCTGATTTGTAAATATGGCTGGTATTATGGGCGGTTATGGTAAACTGGTCTTTCTGGATTCCTGTAATCCCTGTTACGCCGCGAAATCCCGATGAACGTGACCTCAGGGTATATGAGGGGCTATCTCCGTGCAGGTTGTAGGGCGGGGTTCTCCCTGCCATCTTTCCCAGGGCGCCGGCAGGGCTTATATCCGGCCGGTGCTATGAACATACATACCCATGGAGAAGCAACCCATCCTCGTGACCGATCGCCTGCTCCTGCGATCATTTGACCTTGCGGACGCCCCGGAGGTGCAGCGGCTCGCCGGCGACTACGCCGTCGCCGCGACGACTCTCCTTCCCTACCCCTATCCGGCTGGGCTGGCCGGGATATGGATCGCTTCCCTCCGCGAGGGGATCGATCGCGGCGACGTCGCGGCGTTTGCCGTCACGCTCGCTCCGGCCGGCCGCCTGATCGGCGGCGTCCGCCTCCAGATCGACGGGGAGAACGCCCGCGGCGAGCTCGGGTTCTGGGTGGGGCGCCCCTTCTGGGGCCGGGGATACGCCACCGAGGCTGCCCGGGCGGTGATCGGGTATGGTTTCTCCGTCCTGAACCTGCACCGGATTTACGCCATGCACTTCTCGCGCAACCCGGCCTCAGGCAGGGTGATGGAGAAATGCGGGATGGTCCACGAAGGCCGCTTCCGCGAACATGTCAGGAAGTGGGGCGTCTTTGAGGACGTCGATCTCCGGGGGATCCTCCGGGAGTATACCACGGAGACACTACGAGTAACACCTCCATGACCGGACAACCCGTCCTTGCAACCGATCGCCTGCTCCTGCGGCCATTCGCCCTTGCGGATGCCCCTGAAGTACAGCGGCTCGCCGACTACGAGGTCGCGTCCTGCACGCTCGATATCCCCTACCCCTACCCCGACGGGGCGGCTGAGGCCTGGATTGCCACGCAGCAGACCGGGTTTGAGAAGGGCGCGCACGTCATCTACGCCGTCACCTGCCGCGGGGAACAGGACCTCGTAGGTGCGACGGGGCTCGTGGAGATCAACCGCCGTCATGGGCGGGCAGAGCTCGGTTACTGGGTGGGGCGGCCCTTCTGGGGCCGGGGATACGCCACCGAGGCTGCCCGGGCGGTGATCGAGTACGGGTTTTCCGTCCTGAACCTGCACCGGATCTATGCCATGCACTTCTCGCGCAACCCCGCCTCGGGCCGGGTGATGGAGAAATGCGGGATGGTCCATGAGGCGCACCTCCGGGAGCACGTCAGGAAGTGGGGCGTCTTTGAGGATGTTGATGTCTGGGGGGTTCTCCGCGACGAGTGGCGGCAACGGTGCACGGGGCCGGCGATCCGGGAGTGCCGCCTGGTGCCTTGAACCAGCCGGTTCAATGGTGTAACTCCTGCCGTACCGGGAATATATTACCCACCTGGTCGACGGATTAATGGGGGAATGTGGATGGGGTTCACCCACCACTCTGTTTGACCCCCGCCGGAGGCGTCCATCCGTGCCCTGTTTCTCCTCCACCGGACAGACAGCCGGATGGCTGTCTGCGGCGTGAAGATGCTCTATCTCCTGACGAACGCGGCGTAGCCCCGGTGCCCGCCCTCGCAGGCGGTCCCGAAGACGAGGACATCCTTTCCCTGGTACTGCAGCTGCCGGGCGTAGGTCTTCGCAGCCTGCTGGGTCTCGTAGAGCCGGTCGGCGTAGTACTCGGCCTCGTCGACGACCCGCCGCTGCCGTATCCTGATCCACTCTGTTTTCGGGCGTCGTTTCATACTCAATGGTTGCGGCAGCCGCGCTAAAAAGTGTTACCTCCCTCCGACACCGCCGCCGCCAAAACCGCCACCGCCGCCGAAGGAGCCGCCGCCACCAAACCCTCCTGAGCCGCCGCTTGAAGGCGGGGAGTAGAGGACGATTGGAGCAAAGATCACCGGCATATTCGAGTAGAGCGGCATCCCGACGTCCGGGAGGCTGACATTCAGGTTCTTCATCGCCGCTTCAACCCGATCGCCAAGGCCGAGTGCGGTCCCGTAGACCAGCCACTCCCCCCACATCGAGAGGTCGGCCGGGGAGTACTGCCGGATCAGGGCAAGGTCGGAGAGGAAGTAAGCAAACGCGTCCCACTCCAGTTTCTCCTTGTAGTGGTCGCCCTTCCAGACGCCGAAGAGCGTCGAGGGGAAGAGGGCCGCGATCCCGACCTGGACCGCGACGATGAAGGAGAGGATACCGGCCGGGACCAGGAGGTAGGCCGCGCCCGGCGCGAAGATGAGCGTCAGGATAGAGAGCCCGCAGGGGATAGCGCCGAGGAAGATGAGCGGGAGGACGATCTCCCGACCGTCCCTGACGTACTGCCGGGAGAGCGTGGTGTCCACATTCCGGGTCAGGGCTGTAAGCGACTGCTGGTACTGCAGGATCCGGTGCTGGTAGCCGGGGCTCCGCTGGGCGGTCTTGGCAAACGCCTCTAGGTCGGCGGTATCCACGACATGGTCGCCAGCGACATTGCCGAGGAAGTTGAGCACCCGCTGCTCATAGGGGTCCTGGGACTCTCCCGAGACGATCCTGACCGTGACACCGCCGTCCGGTTTCTCGGTCACCACGATCTTCCCCTGGCGGTGGAGGTCAAGCACCGTCGCATAAAACCCGTTGTCGTCGAACTCAAGCGCGTCGCCCTTGAAGAGGAGGTTCACCTGCCAGGGCTTGAGCGCGACATTCGGCGTGAAACTCAGGTACTCGGGCACCGTAAACTGCTTCTCCCTGCCGTAGCGGATGTAGATGCCGAGGAGGATGAACGGCATCGCGAGCACGAGGAGGATCGAGAGGCCGTAGAGAACCTCCGCCGCACCGTAGAGGACTTTTGGCCAGCGGTTGGCGTCGGCTGTCTTCTGCCGCACGTCAGGCACGTACTCAGGGAATCCGTTGACGTTCTCTGTGAACGCCGGGTCGAGGACCAGTTCAACGTTCAGTGCGTCGTCCTGGGAAGCGCTTCCGGTTATGACGACAGCCTCCGCCGTCCGCTCGACTTCAAGGGTCGGGGGATGGGTGTAGACCTCCTCGATATCCCCGGCGAACGGGAGGGTGATGCGCAGGTCCCGGTAGGGGATGTGCTCATCAACGAGTTTCAGGTTCAGGTGCGCCCACGCATCGTCATACTCGACCGGCGGCCTGACCTGGTAGCGGTACTCCACCGTGTAGGTTCCCGGGGCGAAGTAACCTGGGTTAAAGAGACCCACCTCGTTTGCGAACGCACGGTCCTGGATAACCGCAAGGTCTCCAGGACTCGCACTCCCGGCAGCCGTCCTGACTTCGCCATCCGAATCCTTAACGTAACCGACAGTCCCGGGCGGGGCGGTCATGCCCAGGAACTCGATATGCGGCCGGTCGACGGCATGAAAGGTGAGCGGCGCGTCCCAGTAACGGAAGAGCATCCGGTACTCCCCCGCCGCGTGGACATCGTAGGTGTACCGCTCGACCAGGGTTCCGTTCTCGAAGAAGACGGCGTCGTAGTGCTGGACGTCCAGGTCCCCACGAAGGAGACCAGGGAGTGCAGTCGCTCCGGCGACCGCCAGCACCCCGACGAACAGGGTGATGGCGACAAGGCTGATGATCTGCTGCCGTTCAGTCACGCGCATGGTTTATCAGAACGCTATCGTCGGAACCCGTTCGATCTCCTCACCAAACTCCAGGTACTGCAGTTTCGTAAATCCCATGGCGCCGGCGACCAGGTTCGAGGGGATCGTATCGGTCATGGTGTTGTACTGCTGGGCGATGTTATTGTAGGTGTAGCGCTGCCTGGCGATCTCGTCCTCGACCCCCTTGACCGCGCCCATCAGGTCCTGCACCGTCCGGGAGGTCTTAAGGTCGGGGTAGTTCTCGGCTACCGCGAGGAGGCGCCCGAGGACCGACCGGGATTCGCGTTCGAGGTCGTTTAAGTCACCCGGGCCGGCGCTGCCGATACGGGCCCGCATCGCGGTCACCCCGGTCAGGGTCTCCTTCTCGAAGGCCGCATAGCTCTTCACCGCGCCGAGGAGCTGCTCGATCATGTCCAGCCGCTTCTTCATCGCGACCTTCACCTGCCCAAGCGTCGCTTCGGCAGAGTTTTTGAGCGAGAAAAACCGGTTATAGATGCCGATGAACGCCGCCACGATGCCAATTGCGACCAGCACCACGACGACGATAAGGACAAGGGAGAGGATGTCCACCACAGGTTGTCACCATATAGTGTATGTGCCGTAGGCCGTATTTAAGTGATAACCTCTAAACCGCGCAACGGGGCAGGAAATACCGGATACCGGCACGTTCCTTCCTCCTCTTCCGCCCTCCCCTGATATCGCGGAGGGACTCTGGGGATACCCGGCAAACGGTCGGGTTCCTCGGGGTGCCGCACTACTGCTCCAGGGCACCTGGTACTCTACGCGCAACGTCGCTTCACGCGAAGCCGCGAAGATCGGGTGGTTACTCTCATCCTTTCGCGTCCTTCCGCATGCGACCGGCGGTCTGCCTCACGCACCAGGTCCCACAAATAAGATGAAACAATCCATTACTCCGTGACCTCCTCCCCGGAGCTCACCATCGCCACGACCTTCCCGTCCGTGTCGCGCAGGAGGGCATTGTGCCAGAGGATCTGCCGCTCCCGGCCGTCCCGGGTGACGACCGGCCCCTTCTCGTAGGGAGGCGGCTCGATCTCCCCGGCAACCAGGCGGGCGAAGTTCCGGGTGAGCCGGTCGCGGAGGCGCTCCGGGACGATCGTCGAGAACCAGTTTTTCCCGGTAAGGTCTTCCCCGGTATACCCCAGGATCTCATACCCTCTCTGGTTTACCAGGTTGATGGTGCCGTCCGCTTCGATCACCGCGATCATCACGCCGGCAGCGTTCAGGTAGCCCTGCGCCCGGTCACGCTCGGCAACCAGGCGGTCCTCGGCGGCGGCGCGGTTGGTGACGTCCTCGGCGATCCCGAGCATGTACTTCAGCATGCCCCGGGAGTTGAAGATCGGGATCTTCTTCATGGAGAGGATCCGCCCGTCCGGGAGGCGGACCTGCTCTTCCCGGACGGCTGACCGCTCCAGCACCTCCTGGTTTCCATCGGCGAAGAACGCCGCCATCTCGGGCGGGAAGAGGTCTTTGGCCTGCTTCCCGGCTATCTCCTCCTTTGTCATCCCAAGGAAGGTCTCGGCGGCCTGGTTTGAGAAGACAAACGTCTCCCCCTCAACCCCCCTGACGAAGACCATGCTCGGGATGTTGTTGACCACCGAGTAGAGGAACGATTTCCACTGGGCCAGCAGCTTCGTGGCACGCACCCGTTCGGTGATGTCACGGCAGACCACCCGGTAACCGGTGAAACTGCCGATCATGTCATAGATTGGCGTCCCGCTCACCTCGAGGGTGACGGAGCTACCGTCATGGTGGAGCATCGTCCACTCAAAGAGGATCCTGGGTTTTGGGTCGGCAAGGAGTGCGGCCAGTTGCGCCCTGACGCGTTCCGCCTTTCCGGGGGCCATGAAGTCGCAGGGGGTCTTCCCGAGCATCTCGCCGGGTGCGTAACCAAGGATCTCCCGGCTCTTCGGGCTCACGTAGGTGAACGCGCAGGTCTCGTCCACGTTCAGGATGAGGTCGTTGATGTTCTCGACAAGGCTCCGGAAGAGCGTCTCGCTCTCGCGCAGGGCTTCCTCCGCCCGTCGCCCCTCGGTGATATCCTCGAGAATGATGGTGACCCCCGGTGTCCCGTCGTTGAAGACGGTGGGGAGGAACTTGACCTTGAAGAAGAGTTCCTCAGCGTGCCGCAGGAACCGGAGCTCTTCCACGACCTCACTGCCGTTGAGCGCGTCGGTGATCCGGCCCTGTATCAACGGATGATCGAACGCGGCCAGCTGTGACTCCTCGACACTCTTCCCTATGATATTGTCTCGCTCTACTCCCGCAAACGCGCAGACCGCATCGTTTGCCTGGATGATCCGGCGGTCGCGGTCAAGCACCAGCACCAGGTCTGATGAGAAGTTGAGCATGGCTGAGATGGGAACCCTCTGCGAGAGGTAGAAGACCTTGGCCTTCCCGTAGGTCTCCATCTCCACCCGGCCTGATACGAGGAGGACGTCGAGGTACCGGGAGACGGTGTTCCGGTTCACTCCGACGGCGGCAGCAAGATCAGAGACCGACATGCCCCGTGGATGCTCTTTTAAGACTCGAAGCAGGGGAGAGAGTGCGTCGGTGTTGGGCTCCATGTGCAAATAGAGTTTCGCGCCCGGGGATATAGCATTTTGCAGGGGTGCGTGGCATTGATGTTCCGCGCAATGCCACACCACAATGCAAGGCAATAAGGAGAAAGTATATATGCTATATCGATCAACGCATGATCCCCAGAGTCAGTCAGAGAGCGGGGAATCTCTACTGCTATCCGGGCCATATAGGCACTATTGGTCCGGACCGGCATGAGATCGGCTGGGGCCGGTGAAACCTCAAATCACCACGCAAGAATTGCACCAACGTCAAGGTTGATGTTTGCGCCGGGGAACAGGCCCGGTGTGAACAAATCCAGGCACACCTCTCTAAATCCTCCATACCGGCACGGTGGGACGGGAAACCCGGGGGCGGAAGGCACAACCGCCCCGGGATACCGCGGCCACCTTGTGGTTATCACACACCCGACAATACACCTCACTTTTTTGCGATCCCGCGAGGATAGCCCTGGCTCCGGGAATCCGGCATCAAAAAGAGTCTGGTTGACGGCCGTCAGGCCAGCAGCGACCCGAGCGCCGCGGGGAGGTCCTCCTTCGCCGTGACCACCGCCGCAGACTCCTCGAGCATCAGGTTGACCCGCTCGTGGTGCCCGGCGATCCGGAAATCGGTCCTGAGCGCGACCACCTGTTTACCGAGAGCGTAGGCATACCCCATCTCCCAGGACGTCCCCGAATCGGCGTCCGCACCGTCGATGACCGCCACCACGATATCGGCATCCTGGAGCGCCCGGAGGTGCTGCGTGAATATGGTCGCATGCTCGTCCCGGGAGCGGGTGTGGCTCGTATCCCCCACGTCCTGGGGGAGGTAGACATCGAAGAGGTGCCGCTCGAGGAGGTCGTGGAGAGCGAGGTTGTAGGCCTGCTCCGCCTCGGAGAAGAGCGGGGCGGCAAGATAGATGCGGTACCGGGCGAAGTCCTTCACGTCGACCGCACGAATATCTGGGAACCGGGCAAGGAACGCTCCGCGCCCGGACCGTTTCTCTGACGAGTAGTAGGCGGTATTCACCCCGCAGGCGGGAGAAGAGTCCACCCCGATGATCGCAAGCGGCGGCTCCTGCCGTTCCCTGATCGTGGCGCGGACCTCCTCTTCGAGCCGGTCGAGGAGCGCCGCAAACCCGGGCGTCGCGAGCCGCTCGAGGAACGAGCCCGGCGGCCGGTCGGCCCCGAGATAGATCGTCTCCGGGCAGGGGAGCGGGACCATCTCGATGGAGAAGCGGCGGCAGCGCTCGACTGCCCGGTGAAAATGGCCGATATCCTCGTCAGTCGTTATCCCCCGGGCACGGTACGCGGGATTTTCGATGCAGGGAGCGACGAGCACGTACATTGATAGTACCTGGACGGCGTACCATAACAAGACAGATGATACCGCTCTACGCCTATCGGGACAACACCTGCGACCCCCGGAAGTGCACGGTGAAGAAACTGGCACAGCGCGGCCTTGCCACCATCGTCACCTCCATCGCAAGGATTCCTCGCTCGACCCTCCTCCTCGACCCGACCGCAGAGCAGGCGGTCTCCCCCGCCGACCGGCACCTCCCCTCGATAACGGCGCTCGATTGCTCCTGGGAGGTGCTCGACACCGGGGCCGTCTCCTCCTGGCGCAACCGCCGGGCGCTTCCATTCCTCGTGGCCGCAAACCCGGTGAACTTCGGCCGGCCGTTCCGGCTGACGTCGGTGGAGGCGATGGCCGCGACGCTCTACATCCTCGGGGAGAAGGAACAGGCCCGGACGATCCTTACCCCGTTTCGGTGGGGGCTTCGGTTCCTGGAGGTGAACGCCGAGCCCCTGGAAGACTACGCGCAGGCAAAGGACAGCAGCGAGGTCGTCGCTATCCAGGCGCTCTATATGTAGGGACCATTGCAGCCAACATTTCAGATGCACCGTCGCCTCACGCGGAAGTTCGCGAAGCCGCGAAGGCTATCGATTGCTACCCCTACCCCCTCGCTTCGCGTCCTCAAACGGACAAAATACACGAATAATCCACTACTGGACCATTTTATCTTATTGTGCGGGTTCTGGTGCGGATCACCGGCCTCTCGCGGAAAGCCGCGCGGGAGCGTTCATGGGGCAGAGCGAGAGGCTGCACGCGTGAACGCGACCTACTCCCCGGGCTCGTCCCGCACAAGCCGGACCCGGGGCACGATGGGACAGAGCGGGGGAGCCGCCCGGTCGCCAAACCGGGGCGGTCTTCGTGGAAAATTTAGGTGAAATGCTTCATTACGGGAATTCACTCCCCCGTCTCCCGGGGCACAGGGCGCTTGCAGAGACTCTCTTCTGTAAAAGCGGCGTCCTGAGAGACGTTCCGGCCGTTGACGGGCACCTGGTCGCTTAAAAGCCGGAGTACGATTGAGCTGCGGGCGATCGCTCGTGACCCGTGTATCCCGCTCCGGCTCGTGGATAACAAGGTCAGACGACGCCTGCCGGGGTGGAGAAGAGAGCGTGAGGGTCCCTTGGGGGTGCAGGGGGTGGATTCCCACCCGACCGCCCAAACGTGCTGAACGTCGCACGCGACGAGCGAGTCCGGGCACTTCCCGTGTGGAATGTGCCCCGCTCGCGTCTACAGTTCTCTCATGTCACCGGGGTAGTAGTTCCCCAAGTAATTAGATGATGCATACTGTATTTATACAATTCTATTTCGTATTGGTCATTGATCTTGATTTTCGGCGCATTTTGCCGGAAAAATAATTGAAGGGTCGGGCATTCCGGTGGACGTTGTTGCGCCACAACAGTGAACGGTGAAACAAACTTGAATTCAGCGGTATCGAGTGGTAACAGCCGTTTACGAGGAAATCGAGCAGAAGGTTCCCGCTTCAACGGGTGAGCGTTCACCGCACCGCGAGGCCGGGGCGGTCCCGCCCGAAGAGGCGCAGCATCATCCTGGCGTTATCGAGCATGGCATGGTTGTTGTTGAAGAAGATATACGCCCGCTCCGGGCCGATGGCGGCAATCTTATCCCTGACGCCCGCGAGTTCGGCGTCGGTGTAGTCGTGCCGGTACCAGTCCTCCCGCCCATGCATCCTGAGGTAGACGGCGTCGCCCAGGAAGACTCGTTCCCGGAAGTCCGGGGAATCGACCGAGACCAGGACGACTGCCTCCTGGAGCCTGCGGCACGCTTCATCGTCACCGAGCACGACGGGGTTGCGGATCTCCACCGTACACCGCTCTCCAAGCCCTGTTGCCCCTGCGAATGCGAGGATGCGGTCGACGTCCCCGAACGCAGGCGGGGCCTGGAAGAGGTAGAAATCAATGAGGTCGTCGAGAGGGAGAAACCTCTCGCGAAACCGCTCCCAGACGCCCACCGCCTTCTCGTTGAACCGGTGCCGGTGGGTGACCGACCGGTTCACCTTGACGCTCCACCGCAGCTCTGACCCCGCATCAACCCACGAACGGACGGTTCTCTCTGACGGGAACCCGTAAAAACTTGCGTTCAGTTCGATGGCGTCGAGACCGGAGTGTTCCGCGAACCACGCGAGGCTGCCTCCCCGGTTCCACGCATACGCCCAGCCGCTCGTGCCGACATGGACCTCCATGTGGGAGTCCCGGAGGGCGGGAGATATAAGGGTTCTTCCGGCCGGTCACCAGAACCCGGGCACCAGGACGTACATCGCCCAGTCCATGTAATCGCGGCCGTAGCCGAAGTACTCGTCCTGGAGGCGGTGGAGGTAGTCGATGATGAAGTCGCGGTCGGGGTGGCAGGGGTTATTGCCAAGCCAGGAGAGGAGAGCCTGCCAGATCCCGGACTCGTAGCGATCCCAGTCGTTCCCGTCCGACGGGATGACGGCGGCGACATCAAACCCGGCCTCCCGCACGGTGCTGAGGATCTCGTACCCGGTCAGGACGTCGGGCCATTCGCGGGCGAACTCGGGCGGGGTGCGGTCTGACCGCCAGCAGCGGTCGCCGATGATGATGGATCCCTCATCGGTGACGAGCCCCATCAGGGCGTCGAGCGTCGCCGCGAAACCACCCTGGATGTGGGACGCGCCGATCGAGGCAGCGCAGTCGAACGGCTCATCGGGGACGTACTCCCGGGCGTCCATGCACCGGACCGTGATCCGGTCGTCGAGCCCCGCCTCCCTGAACGTCTGCTCGGCCCGCCTGCAGGCATCCTCCCGGGCCTCGATGCCGACGCCGGATATCCTGTACTCGCGCCCCCAGAGCGCGAGGATCGTGCCGTTCCCGCACCCGGTCTCCACAACGCGGTTCCCCTCACGGAGTCCGGCCGCCCGGCCGGCGGCGATCACCTTCTCCGGCGTGGTCGGGTTCATGATCGCAAGTGTCCCCTGTGATATGCTGATGAGTTCGGCGATGTCCATAGATTGTGGTCTCCTCCGGCTGTACAGAGTGTATCTCTATCCATAAATCCGTGATACCCTGCCCGCACGAGTACCGCCCGGGGAGGGGCCGCTTTCATACGCGCAGCACGAGGCTATGCCTCACAGCCGCTTGATGGTACGCCCACCACCCCGGGGCGGCCTCCACGAAGATCGGGGGAGGGGCGCCGCGAGCCGGTCGGGGTGAGGATTCGGGGTAGATTCCTGTGCGGGTGGCCCGGCCCGGGACCGCCCTCACCCCCGCCGCCTCCGGAACTCCCTGAAGTCCTCAAGACTTTGCCGGCCTTCTGGGCTCTCCCTGAGGAACTCAAGGAAGAGCCCGAGGTGCTCCAGCGTCTCCGGACTCACGTGATGCTCAAACTGGCAGGCGTCGGCCTCGGCGGTCCCGGCATCGACGCCGAGGAGTCCGAGCAGGTCCGCAAACGTCCTGTGCCGCTGCCGGAGGTCTCTGGCCATCTCCAGGCCGGCCGGGGTCAGCGTCGCGCCCGCGTACGGCTCATAGATAATGAGCCCCTTCTCCTCCAGTTTCCTGAGCATCTCAGTGACCGAAGGCGGTTTTACGTCGATCGCCTCCGCAATCATACCGGTCTGGGCACGTCCCTGCTCCCTCTCAAGCAGGCATATGATCTCGATGTACTCTTCTTTTGTCTTCCTGCGCATCTCTCTTCTCTCCTAAAACCCGATCAGGACCACCCTGAGCGCACCCCCGACCAGGAGCGCCGTCGTCACCATGACGCCCGCGGCTGCGGTCATCCCCCGCACCCCGAGCTCCTTGAGGAGGACCACGAACGTCGCCACGCAGGGGAAGTAGACCGAGAGCATCGTCACCGCGATGACGAGCTGCTCCGGTGTCATCCCAAGCGGCACCAGCATCCCCACCGCCAGGTCTTTCCTGAGGAACCCGACCAGGAGGGCGGCGGTGGCCTCGGCCGGGAGCCCGAGCCAGACCTCCATCAGCGGAGCGAAGACAGCCGCCAGCCAGTCAAGGAACCCGACCGCGTAGAGCAGGTTCACGAGCAGGATACCGAGGAAGAGGTAGGGTATCGCCTCGCCGATGAACCCCCGCACCCGCATCCAGGTCTTTGTGGCGGTGGCCCGGAGGTCAGGCATCCGGTAAGGCGGGATCTCGAGGAATATCTCGGGGCACTCCCCGGGCACCACCCGGTTCAGGATCAGCCCCGCGGTGACATAGACGAGCGCGAGGGTTGCAAAGACCAGCGCAATGTAGCGCATCCCAAACGGCCCGAGCACCCCAAAGACCATCGCGATCTGGGCCATGCACGGGACCGCAAGCGACATGAGGGTGGCGGCGATGAACCGCTGCTTCTTCGTCTCGAGCACCCTGGTGGCAAGCGCCCCCGGCACGTTGCACCCAAACCCGAGGAAGACCGGGACGATCCCGTATCCGTGCATCCCGAGCCGGTGGAAGAAGGTGTCGGCCAGCGTCGCAAGCCTTGGGAGGTAGCCGGTATCCTCGAGGATCGAGAGGACGAGGTAGAAGGCCACGATGTAGGGGAGGATCATCGCAAACGGGACGAAGAGCCCTGTCGTGAGGAGGCCCATCGATTGGACGTAGTCGATCTCGCCGTCGAAGAGGTGCCCGATCAGGATCTCGTGCAGGATCCCCGGCCCAAGAAGATCGCTGATCCTCATGGCAACCGGGGTGTAGAGGTCGAAGAGCGGTTCAAAGATGAACGATATGAGCCCCTCCCCGATCACCCTGACCGCCATGAACGCGACGGCGATGACCGCAAAAGCAATGAATAGGCCGCTCACCGGCCTGATACTCGCCTCCGCGATCCGGTCGCGGAGGGTGTGGTGGCGGTGAGCGATCGTCTGCACCGCGCCCGTGATCCGGCCGACCGCCGCCCATCGTTCCTCCTCGCTCATGGGCCGGACCGTCGCCGAGGGGCGGGCTTCGCCGAGCCGGTCCACGAGTTCCCGTATCCCCTGCCCGGAGAGACCCACGGTCGGGACGACCGGCACGCCGAGGAGGCGCTCGAGGCTGGCGACGTCGATCGTGATTCCCTGGTGGCCTGCCTCGTCCCAGAGGTTGAGCGCGACGGCAGCCGGGATCCCGCGTTCCAGGATCTCGAGGGTCAGGTAAAGGTTCCTCTCAAGATTCGTCGCGTCGACGACGTTGATGACGACATCCGCCTGCGCGAGGATCCCGGCGGCGACCTCTTCTGCCGGGTTTGTGGGGGTGAGGGAGTAGGTGCCGGGTGCGTCGATCACCTCGGCCGGCGTATCCGGAAGGCGCATCGCCCCGCGGGAGACGTCGACGGTGGTCCCGGGGTAGTTTGAGGTGATGACCTGGGTGCCGGTCAGACGGGAGAAGATCCCGCTCTTTCCGACGTTCGGGTTGCCCATCAGGACGACGGTCTTCATGTGGCCACATCCACGATGACCCTTCGGGCCATCCCCCGACCGAGCGTCACTTCCCGGCCGTCGACCTCGACCACCACCGGGCCACCGAGGGGGTGCTTGGCGACGACGACAAGGGTCTTGCCCTCCCTGATACCAATGGTCCGAAGTTTCCGCACAAAGCCGGGGGTTCCGGCAAACCGGGCGACGGTCCCCCGTACGCCCGGTTCCAGGTCAAGCAGCGTCTCCTCCATGATTATCATTTTTAGGTATACCTAAATGTGAGTGCGGGAAGCGCATAAACCTTGCTCCGCTCCCAGAACCCTGCCGGAGGCGTAGGTTTATGCCGGTGGTCCGCGTAATTCGAGAAGAGATGACTGCCGCGATTGCCGTTGACCTCGGCGGGACCAACCTCCGCGCCGCCCTGGTCGATTCAGATGCAACCATCCTGGTCCATACCGCCACCAGAACCCCGACCACCGGGCCTTCCGGGCAGGTGATCACCGCCGCGATCATAGCAAGGATCGAGGCGCTCCTCGAGACCGCGGAGGGAAGAGAGGTCGCGGCCATCGGCGTCGCATCGGCAGGGCCGCTCGACCTCGGCCGTGGGTGGGTCACGAACTCCCCAAACATCGCGTTTCCGGTCGTGGAGATCACCGGCCCGCTCCGCGAGCGTTTCGGGCTCCCGGTCGCCCTGATCAACGACGCCCGGGCCGGCATCCTCGGCGAGTGCTGGGCTGGCGCTGCCCGCGGCTCAGAGGACGCGGTCTACGTCACCCTCTCCACCGGCATCGGCGGCGGTGTGGTGGCAAACGGCCACCTCCTGCTCGGGATGAGCGGGAACGCCGGCGAGATCGGGCATATCCTCGTCGATACCCGCTACAACCTCACCTGCGGGTGCGGCTACCGGGGCCATTGGGAAGGCTACGCCTCGGCAAAGTACGTCCCCCGGTTCTTTGCGGCGTGGCGGGAGGAGGTCGATGTCCGCAGGGTAGCCTTCGACGCAACCTCCACCCGCGCGATATTTGAGGCGGCCCGGGCCGGGGACCCGGTCGCCCTCGCGTTCATGGATGCGCTCGGGCAGGTGAACGCCCGCGGGATATCGACCATCATCGTCGCCTACAATCCAGAGGTGATCGTGCTCGACGGACCGCTCGCCCGCTACTACGGGGAGATCGTGATCGGGCACGCAGAGCCCTATATCGACCGCTTCCTCACCCTCCCCCGGATCGTCGTCTCAGACCTCGCAGGAAGGGCGCCGCTCCTGGGTGCGGCTGCCTACGCGCTGAAGAGGACAGGAGCAGGACCATGATCGAGATCTACCCGAACCTCTATATCGGAACACAGGAGGACTACGAACTCGCGGTAGAGGCCCACGAGACCTGGTGCGTGGTGCATGCCTGCCAGAGCCCCTACCACTGCCTGGCAGTCACCTACTCGCCCGTCGGCACGGTCCCGGAGGACCACCCGGAACGGTATGTCGCCCGGCGGGGGAACCGGCTGATGCTCAACCTGGTTGATTCACGAGACCCCGCTGACGTCCCGAAGGAGGCGATCGATGCGGCCCTGACGTTCATCCACCGGTGCCTCGGGAAGGGCAGGCCGGTGCTGGTCCACTGCGGTTTTGGCATCTCCCGGTCAGCCGCGATCGGGCTCCTCTACCTCGCGGCATACACCGACGCCCTGCCGCCCGGGAGCCTTGCCGGTGCCGAGGCGGCTTACCGCCGAATATACCCGCCCTACAGGCCCAGCCGGGGGATGCGGGGATTCCTGGAGGCTCACTGGGGCGAGTACGCGCGGAAGCGGGTGCCGGCATGACCGCCGAATCCCTCGGGGCCGCGAAACTCGAGGTCAGGCGGTCCCGGTTCTACGCGCACCTCTACCGGGTCGACGGGCCAGAAGACTTTGCGCAGGTCCTCGCCGGACACCGGAAGACCTACCGGAAGGCCGCCCACCACTGTGCCGCCCTCCGTTGCGGCTCAAATGAGGAGTTCCGGAACGACGGCGAGGTCGGCAGGCCGGGGAGGGTGCTCATCCAGGTACTCCGGAAGCACGGCCTCGATAGCCACATGCTCGTCGTCTCCCGGATCTTCGGCGGGATCCTCCTCGGCCCCGGGAACGTCGCCCGCGCGTTCCGTGACGCAGGCGAGGGCGCGGTCCGCGAAGCAGGGGCTACCCGGTGACGAGAACCTGCTGCCGGCCTCCGGGAAGAACCGCCGAGACCGGGGCGAAAGCGGAGACGCGGGCGAGGACCGCCCGGAGCGCCGCCGCCGGCACCGTGTACCGCTCTCCCGTGCCGAGCGTGATGATGAGGGCCGCTCCGGTGCGGGAGCGCTCCGCACGGCCGACGACGGCGCCGAGAGCCTGGCCCCAGTCCTGGCCGAGCAGCCTGACCCGGGCGGGGTACCGGCCGGCGAGAGTCAGTCTGAGCTCGTCAACCCTGACCCCGAACCGCCGGCCGTCGAGGCGGACCTCGACGATCCGGCAGGGTCTCCCGTCTTCGCCGACTGCGGCGCACCTGCAGCCCTGGATATAGCCGGCTCTTCGTAGCATACCCTGAACTTTTGCGTAACTCCTCTTGAATACGCGCCGTGCGCGGGGTGAAAGTGTAGAGGGGGCAGGGTCTTTCAGTACCCGGGCATCTCCCACGCCTGCCACTTTGTGCGGCCGCGGGAGAGGAGGAGTGCCGCCGGCAGGATGAGGAGAAGACTCCCGAACGCATACAGGGGATCGAGGATCGAGGCGAAGATGATCAGGAGGAGCGCCGGGCTCGTCGCGAGCACGTACCAGAGGAAGACCCCCGCGTGGTAGAGCATGACGTTCGGGTAGAGCCCGGTGAGGTAGACCGTCACCGCGAGGGTGTAGGCAGAGACCGAGAGGAACGCGGCGAGGGCCGGAAAGAATGTTCCCGCCCCGCCGGTGGTCGCCGCCGCGAACACGAGCACCGCGACAGGGAGGAGGGAGAGGAGGCTGTAGCCCTTCAGTTTGCCGTCGATCACCTCTGAGACCTCCACCGGCAGGAAGGTGTAGGAAGAGAAGGAATCAAACTCGGTCAGCCAGTTATAGATAGTCGCCGATATCACCCCGAGGAGGACCGCAAAGACCACCAGCGGGTCGATCCCCGGGATGAACCGGATCAGGATCCGGAGGCAGACCCAGATCAGCCCGACGGGGAGGAGGAACGAGAATACCACCTTCCCGGCGCCGCCTTCACTCCGGAGCAGGTCGAGGGCGTCCTTGGCGATGAAGTGCTCACTTCCGAACGGGTGGAG
>Ga0209510_1002869_pt1 | contig 16981 bp, 13 predicted proteins | sample BiotimSIPDNA_FD_185749 | JGI IMG/M metagenome (GOLD analysis project Ga0209510, IMG submission 185749) | Anaerobic biogas reactor microbial communites from Washington, USA - Biogas_R1 time_0 SIP DNA (SPAdes) (version 2) | ecosystem: Engineered > Bioreactor > Anaerobic > Unclassified | place... | reverse complement strand
CCATATTCAGCAAATGATTATAGTTCTGCAAAGGCGATTTATTATCCAGCAATGTTACTTGCGTTTACAGGAGTGGCTGGTATAGGTTATGGTCTTATAACTCCTCTTGGTGCAGTTTTTGGTAATTCATCTTCTCTTGAAGCTGGAAAGTATTTAGTGGTGGGTGGATTAATTATTGGAGGTATTGGACTTGTTCTTGGAAAAGTTTCAAACAATTATTTAGATTCCTCTATTGAACTCTATAATAAGAATGTCGGAAATGAATCGGCCTTTAAGGTGAAGCTCGTTCCGACAGAAAAAGGTGGGCTTGCTCTTGCATTTGCGTTCTAGTTTCCTTCAAATTAATAGGTAGTATTAAAGAATGTAAACTTTTATTTACACCGTTGCATTTTAGCCATGGTAAAAAATTCTATTTGAATAAGTATTGAATATTCAAAAAATCAGTTGGAAAGAATCGTATAAAAAACAATACTCTGGTATTCCTATCAATTATGTTTAATAATTGCTTTTATTATTTTTGATTAGAATCTTTTTTCTACATTATGCACGAAGATTTTTAAGGAATTTATTTATGAGTATCATTGATACACTATTACACAAAGCTTTTGGCTCCCCTCACGAACGTAAGGTGAAAAAATTACGCCCTATTATTGAAGAAATTCATAAAATTAGAAAAGAACTAGAATTATTGGATGATGCGGATTTAGCGGCAAAGACTAATTATTTCAAAGAATTATTAGCTAGTGGAAAATCTTTAGAAGATATTAAAGTAGAAGCTTTTGCTGTGTGTCAAGAAGCTTGTGACCGTCGTTTAGGTGTATTTAATATTTTAAATTCAGAGTACGATTTTGATTTTTCATTATTAGACAACGAATTACAAGCTGCTGTAAATCAAGCGAAAGAAGAGTTGGCTGCTGGTAAACCTGAATTTGAAGTCTATTTACCTGCTGCTTTGTATACAAAAATCAGAGAAATTATTCCTGATTCAGTAAAACCATTTAGAATGATGCCTTTTGATGTGCAGATGATTGGAGGATTAGTTCTTCATGAAGGTGCAATTGCAGAAATGGCTACTGGTGAAGGTAAAACTTTAGCGGCAGCATTACCAGTTTATTTAAATGGACTTTCTGGTAAAGGTGTTCACGTTGTTACAGTGAACGACTATTTGGCTGGTCGTGACGCCAAACAAATGGGTCGAGTTTATAACTTTTTAGGCTTAAAAGTTGGCTTAATAATCAATGGTCTTAATAGTGAGCAACGTCGTGAAAGCTATGGCGCCGATGTCACTTATGGCACTAATAATGAATTTGGCTTTGATTATCTACGTGATAATATGGCTGTAGATCCTAAGGACTTAGTTCAAAGAGAATTGAATTTCTGTATTGTTGATGAAGTGGACTCCATTCTTATTGATGAAGCTAGAACCCCTTTAATTATTAGCGGTCCTGCTGAAGATGCCACAGATAAATACACAAAAGCAAATGCGTTAGTTCAGAATTTGAGCCGAAACAAAGATTTTACAGTAGATGAAAAAAATAAGTCCATTCAAATTACAGAAAAGGGTGTAACTCATATTGAATCTCTCATGCAGATTACCAACCTCTATGGTGAACATGCTGAATGGGTTCATTTTATTAACCAAGCTTTGAGAGCCCATTATTTATTTGAAAAAGATGTTGATTATATCGTTAAAGATAATGAAATCATAATTGTTGATGAAAATACTGGTCGTTTAATGGAAGGTCGTCGCTATTCTGATGGTATGCATCAAGCGATTGAAGCGAAAGAAAAAGTGCAGATTCGACGTGAAAACCAAACGTTAGCGACTATTACATTCCAGAACTATTTCCGCATGTATACAAAGCTTTCTGGTATGACTGGTACTGCTGAAACGGAAGCCACTGAGTTTGTTAAGATTTATAATATGAATACTTGGGTTATTCCTACTCATAAACCATGTATTCGAGAAGACAAACAAGATGTTGTTTACAAGTCAGAAGATGTAAAGTGGACTGCGATCGTCAAAGAAATTAAACGCAGGCATGAAATTGGTCAGCCTCTTCTTGTTGGAACGGCATCTATTGAAAAATCTGAAAAACTTTCGTCTCTATTGAAAAAAGAAGGAATAGATCACGAAGTTTTAAATGCTAAAAATCATGGACGTGAAGCAGAAATTATTCAATTTGCTGGTCATTTAAATAAAGTCACTATTGCAACTAATATGGCTGGTCGTGGTACGGATATTGCTCTTGGTCCAGGAGTCGTTGAAGTTGGTGGTCTCCATGTTTTGGGTACAGAACGTCACGAATCAAGGCGTATCGATAACCAATTGCGTGGCCGTTCTGGTCGACAAGGTGATCCTGGTTCGAGCCAGTATTTCCTTTCATTAGATGATAATCTAATGCGTATTTTTGGTGGCGCTAATGTTAAGCAATTAATGAGCCGCTTTAATATTGATGAAGGCGAAGCGATTACTCATTCTTTAGTCACGAGAAGTATTCGTGGTGCTCAACGTCGCGTTGAAGGTCAAAGTTTTGATGCTCGTAAATATTTGCTTGATTACGATAACGTGATGAATGAACAACGTAAGGTCATTTATGGCTTACGTCGTCGTATCTTAAATGGTGATGATATTCGAAATGATATTATGAACCGTATTGAAGATGCGGTTGATATAAAAATATCAGATTATATTTTTGCTGATCGATATCCAGAAGAATGGAATCTAGATGGCTTACATACTGAATTAGAACGTAGTTTTAATTTGGATTATCGTTTATCTCATGAAGAAGCGATGAATATGAAGGCTGAAGATGTATTAGATCAAGTGATTGCAAAATGTCATCAGAAATACGATAAGTTAATGGAAATCATTCCAGCAGATGACTTTAAGCAACTTGAACGCCGTGTTTTATTATTGACAATTGATCAGCATTGGAAAGAACATTTATATGGAATGGATCAACTTAAAGAAGCTATTCGTTTTCAGGGTTATGCACAAAAAGATCCTTTGATGGTTTATAAATCAGAAGGGTTTAAGATGTTTGAATCCTGTCTTGAAAGCATTGCTACTATGACTGCGATTCGGATTTTGAATATTAGAATCCAGTTGCCAGATGGCTCTTCTGTTTCCCCTGAGTTAATAGTTCCAAAACCTCAGGCACCTCAACAGACGATTGAAAACAGCAATCAAATTAAAAATACTCAATCTCCGATTAGCCAATCAAAGTCGAGTTCAGCTATTCCAAGTTCTTCTTTACCTGGAACAAAGCCAGCTCCTAAAAAAGTACTTCCCATAAAAAATGAAGGGCCAAAATTAGGGCGTAATGATCTTTGCTGGTGTGGCTCAGGCTTGAAGTTCAAAAAATGTCATGGGAAAGATGCTGAATAAGACATTACAGACGAGAAAACATTTTTTCTCTTTAGAAGGCGTCGATGGATCTGGTAAAACCACGCAAATGGATTTACTACAAAAGGCCCTAGAGGAAAAAGGTTTTTCTTGTTTGCGTATTAGAGAGCCAGGTGGATCTGAAATATCTGAAAAAATAAGAAGTCTTTTGTTAGACCCCTGTTTTAAAGGATTAATGGCCGATAAAACAGAATTACTCCTTTACAATGCCGCTCGAGCTCAGATAATTGAAGAATGCATAAAGCCTGCACTTGATGCTCAAAAAATAGTTTTAGCAGATCGTTTTGCCTGGAGTACCTATGCATATCAAGGTTTCGGGAGAAATTTAGATCAGCAAATGGTATTTGATTTATCTGTGATTACTTGTGGAGAGTTTTTGCCAGAGTTAACCATTGTTTTAGATATTGATGTATCTAAAAGTCGAGAGAGAATGGTTAAAGAAGGAAAAGTTCCAGACCGATTAGAATCAGAAGCGGCTTCCTTTTTTGAACGGGTTCGTCAAGGCTATATAAGTGTTGTTGAAAATTTCCCTCAAAACGCTGTTCTTGTGAATGCTGATCAATCTGAAGAAACCATCCATAAACAAATATTAGAGCTTATTTTAAGCAGGATAGAATAGCATGCCTGTGATTGTAATTTTACTTGTCATATTAACTTTTGTTTATTGGTATTGGCATTTAAAGTTATTATTTAAGGGTAAACATAGTCGACTCTTTGCGCTTTTAATAATTGCTTTCTTTTTGGTAAGCTTAATCCCACGTGCTAATGTTTTATTTTTTTGGCTTTCTTCAATACAAATTATTTGGTTTACGCTCTATTTGCAGATCAGTCTTGTATCAGATGTAGGGCTTGCCGTTTATCTTCGAATAAAAAAAATAAAATTAACTGTTCCTAATAGTCGTCATTTTTATAGAGTCATCTTTTTATTATCATGTATGGTAACAGTTCTATTTTTTAGTTTAGGCGCGTGGAATAATTATTATTACCGCTTTCATACTGTAGAAATTCCTATAGCTGGTTTACATGAAAAAATTAGAGGCGTATATTTTTCTGACATTCATTTAGCCGCAGGTTTTCCAAAATCTAAAATGCAGCGTTTGGTCAGTGACATTGACTCTATTGCTCCAGATGTTGTGTTTTTTGGAGGGGATCTTGCTGATGCCTCGAATAGTTATTTAGACCAAAATGGTTTTGATGATTTATTTAGAAAAATAAAAGCACCTTTAGGATTTTATGGAGTTATTGGAAATCATGAAGGGTATCTTTTACGTTCAGGCTCCGATTTTGTAGCTTGGATGAACAAAAATGGCATGGTTACCCTTTTAGATTCGACCGTATGTAATCGGTTGTTTTGTGTAAGTGGTCGTTTAGATCATCAGTATGCTTCTCATTTGGATTTAGCTCGAAAACCTTTAGATTATTTATCGGTGGATGTTTTAAAGCAAAAAAGAAAGAAAATGCCTTGGATTGTTTTAGATCATCAACCAAAGGGTTTCGAAGGGGAAAAACCAAAGATAACGCCTGATTTAGTTATTTCTGGGCATACACATGCTGGTCAGTTTTTTCCAGGAAATATAATCATTGATTGGATTTGGGATTTAAGTGCTGGACTGGGGTATTTGGATGGGGCTCTTTGGTTTGTGTCTTCTGGAGTTCATTCTTGGGGACCTCCAGTTCGTATTTTAACAAATTCTGAGCTAGTGATATTCGATTTTGTTCCTAAAAAAGAATAAACTGCTCTTTTGAACACTATAATCAGTATCCAAGATTTAAAGTAATTACTATATTATAAAACATGTCTATATTTTTAGAATCTGATCAACTTGAAATCATCCAGAGAATCCTGAAAGTTCACTTTGAAGGTTTGCCTGTTTATGCCTATGGACCTCGAGTTTCAGGTGTTCAATTAACACCAGATGTAGAATTAAATATCACTGTTGTTTCTGACAAACCAATCTCTGTTGAAAAGATGATTGCTGTTGAAAAGGCTTTTTCTGAAAGAGGTCTCCCCTTTCAGGTGGATATCGTCGATTGGGCAAAATTGCCTGATAGTATGCAAAAAAAGATAAAAAAGGAGCATATCGTTATCCAGGATGGCGATACAGATTTATGAGATGCATTTCCCTTTGTCTATTAATCATTGCGCTAAGCAATAGTATTTCTTTTGCACAAGAATCTGCTTCTGTAGTAGATCAAGCAAAAAAATTAATTTCCGAAAAAAATTGTAATGATGCCGTTCCTCTCTTAAAAAACGTTTATAATAAGAAATTTCGTTTTTCTGAGGGGGAAAAAGCGTCTGTTTTACTAACAGAATGCTATTTAAGGCAGCAAAATCGAGCCGAGGCCGAAAAGGTAACTTCAAAATACCTTGAATATTACATAAAAACACCTTATCGCGAAAGAATGGAAGTTGCTTCGGCGATTCTTTTGATTGAAAAAGGATCTGTTTATGATGGAGTGGAAGGTTTACTACGTATTTTAGCTTATACTAAAAATCCAGCCGCTTATTCTCATGCTAAAGATATAGCTATTCATACTCTTGCTGCCTCTTTGCTTACATCAGATCAACTTTTTGCACTTGTAGAAAAGTATCCTGTAGATAAAGATATTTTAGGTTGGCTGTATCTTCAATTAGGTCGTGAAAGCCAAAATGAAAGAAGATATAAAGCAGCGCGTTACTGGTATAGAAAAGTACAGTCCGAAAAGGTCAGTGAGAAACTTATTGAAACTGCAGAACAAGGCTTAGAATCATTAGAAGATGTTGGCGCTGGTATTCCTACCATTTTAGTTTTAGCGCCTGTTTCTGGTGATTTTGCAGAATATGGAGTCGCCGCTATTCAGGGTGTTTTATTAGCATATGAAACAGCCAATTTAGCAGGTAAGGTTAATATTAGAATTGCAGACACGCGTGCTGATGCTGCGATTGCATTATGGCGTACACAACAAGCTGTCAATCAAGATAGTATTATTGCAATCATTGGTCCTATTATGAGCGCCCCTTCTGCAACAGTAGCTGCTTGGCTTGGGAGCAATTTTCAACATATCCCAATGCTTACACCCACAGCAACAGATGATGGTATTGCTCGCATGGGGCCAAATATTTTTCAGTTAAATATTACGATAGATCGTATGGCTGATGCAATAGCGGATTTCGCTATTCGTTGTTTAGACATTCGGGAATTTGCAATATTAAGCCCTATTGGGGATTATGGAAATGCAATGTCTAATAGTTTTACCCGAGCTGTGGAGCGCCGAGGTGCTGTTATTTTAGCTCAGCAGTATTACGAAGAAGGTCGCCCTGATTACAAAACAGAATTTGATTTATTAAGGAATCTCCGTTTTAAACAAGAAAACCGTCGTAGAAATATTGCTAAAGGGGTTAGTAATTTAGATGCTATTCCTACAAAAGAACGAAGGGCCTATTTACAGGATTCCGTTTTTCAGTTTCCTGGGATTTTTATTCCATCAACTAACCCAAGTGATGCTGGTCTAATGGCTGGCCAAGTTGCTTTTAATAAAATTAATGGTGTTCTTTTGGGAACTTCTGGTTGGTATGGCAGAGATTTATTAATTCAAGGAAAACGCCAAGTTGAAGGTGCTTACTTTACCGTTCCGTTTCTGGATTTAGAAAAAAGCGAAGCCTATAAGAAATTTGAAAATGATTTTTCAAAAAAATGGGGTGTCGAGCCAGGAAGAGATAAGGTGAGTGGTTTAAGCTATGATGCCATGAATATAATTATAGAGGGGCTTTCACAAAAACCCAATAATTTAGCCAATCAGATTAATTGGACTCAAAAATTCAATGGTATTTACGGCGAAATAAAGTTTAAGAATGGAGCAAATACAAACGCTCAAGTAGTAACAGTGAATAAAAGTCAATTTGTATCTCAAACACAATGTGTTGAAAATGCAAAATAAAAACTAGTCATCACAAGAACCACATAAACTGGCCATTACGTACGAAATAGATTCTCCCTGCCTATAGTAGGGAAATAAATTGTCGTCATCAGCATAGTCATCAAGATTAACGCCTTTACTTACAATTAATTCTTGAGCGAGCCTTTTTTTGAAAGCTTGAAAACCAGAATGAATGTGGTAAAAAGCGACTGAGGATGTTTTCTTAAAGGCTTTCATATCAACCTCCGATTCTATTGATATACTTAATAAAGAAACGGAAATCAACGATTGAAAGAATAATAACACAAGTAAAAATATATGTAAGTTAATTATTTTATATGTAATTAAAAAAGAGTGTTTTTGTATTTTATTTTAAATCAATCACTTAGCTCACCAGCCTAAAACAAAGATTAGATGATAGGTGGCTTTAATAGCTATTCTAAAGAAGAATAAAAAGTAATTAATATCACATAGATTTGACGAGCAGATAATACTATAACGTCTTGTGCTGGTTAGCTTTAATTAGTGCAGAAAGTCTATTTGTTTTTGTTGTTAGGAATATTAAATAAAGAGATCATAAGTATATTTTAATAGATGATTTTAAGACTAAAGATGCCTCTACTATTTTTATTGTTTTTCTTTCAGTTTCTTGAAGCTGGCTCTGATGATTCTCTTTTTGTTTTAGAAAAGAAGTATCAGGAGATCGCAGAGCAAGCGATTGAGAAAACAATGCTACAAGACTATAAATCTGCAATTCAATTAATAAAAAAAATAGAAGAAAAAAATGATGGAGTGGCCTGTATCCTAGAAAGCATTATTCTTATTAGTCGCTTTGATGATTTAGGAGATACATTAGATTTAATAAAAGCCTCAAAAAAGTTAGGTCTATGTAAAACAGAAGGTGCTTGGAATGCCGTTCGAAATTATGAATTAGGATTTGTTCAAAGTCAATTGGGACACTCTATTAAAGGGGCTATCACAACTCGAAATGCAGCAAATTATTTTAAGAAAAGTAAGGATATTAATGCAAAAGCATTTTTTTCGATATACGGCTATTATTTTGATAATAGTTTAAGTTTTTTACCTTTTGTATCAGATGAAAGAGATTATTATCTGAAGGTATTAAAAGAAGCGTCAATAAAATCATATTTATTTTGGCCTTTATTTTCTACCTCTTTAATTTGGATATACTACGATCGTGAAGAATTTAAAAAGGCATTAGAGATTACAGAGTCAGTATTAAAAAGGTATCCCAAAAATTCAGTTTTTCTACAGATCAAATCAGATATGCTATATAAATTAAAACGTTATGATGAAGCAATTGATATTTACTTAGCTAGTGCACAGGAGTATGAGAAAAAAACAGGGTACTCTATTCGTTATTGGTGTGCTGTAGCCAATCTGGTTAAGATTTATAGAGATCAAGGGAATCTAAATCAAAGTAATATATGGAAACAAAAACTTTCGAATGATTCGTTTGAAAGTATAAAAAAATGGATTGCTCCTTCTGTTTTAGAAGATTTATAAGTGCATCTTTATTAAGATTTTAAAAAATTAATGATTCTTATATCATTTATTCCGATGTAAAATAAGCATAAAGGGGCTTTTAAACTAATTAAGCAATTATACAGTATTTAATCAAAATTGGAAATCCAAAATAACTTGGATTTACCTGTTTGAGGTACTTAAAAAAGACTTTTTAAACACTCGAATGTAAAAAAAAAGTTTTCGTTGTTCTTTTTCATTTCCAATACGTTTTATAAGAAAACGTTATGGAGGAAAAATGAACGGATTAATTAAAATGAATGTGGGTCTATTTATTGATGGCTATACATTTAAGAAAGTAAATGAATATTATCGCTATCATCATTCAAGACAATCTTGCATTGATTTTAGGGGTTTTAAAAACTGGATTGCTCATATGATTAGGGAAAAGTTTAAAGTGGAAAATGATGTACGCCTTGAAGCCCATTATTATCACCCTTATCAAACCCCTGAAGAAAACAAACCCTGTGAACATATAGGTACTTATAGATTTGAAAATAAATTGAATGAGGCTGGTATTCAAATGCATTATAATAATATCCCATCAACTCAAAAGCCTAATTTAGATTTAATTGATGATGCGATCATGTTTTCAATTTATAAGAAAATAGATGTAGCTGTACTAGTAAGTACTCAAGGGCAGTTCTCAAAATTACCAACTCAGCTTCAACGCTTAGGGGTGCCATTGATTTTACTTGGATGGAATTTTGAGTACCCAGGAAATCAGTATGTGGTAAAATGGCATACAGATTATGCATTAAAAGAAAAATGCTTTCATTATATTCCAATGGAAAAAATAATGGATAAAAAAAATAGCACTGAGGATAGTGCTATTATAAGTCAGATTTTTCAACGAAATAAGCTGAATTTAAATTTTAAAGCTTTAACTTCAGTTCCTTCTGTTTTTTTGAAAGAAATGTCCATGTTATCCGAGCTCCAATAAACCAGGAATCTCCATTTACATCGGGTTCTCCTAGAATTAAAGTAACGTTGTCATCACTTTCATCCGTTTGTAATTCTAGAGTGCCATATCTCACATAGCGGTAGCCACCATATAAACCAACAGCAATAGGGTCGAAATCAAAACGTACCTCTAGTTCTGCATGGACGGCGCTTGTAAAATTACTGTAATAGCGGTCATCTACGGTGATCACATCTTCATTTTTTACTTCATAACCGCCAGAGGCACCTGGAGATACTGCTGCACCTTGTTTAATGTAAGCATACCTGCTTGAGAAGTGTATGTTAAGTAAACTCATACCTAAACCAACGGATGGTATAACATTGAAAAAACTATGTTCGTTAAAAAGTTTCCAGCCGAACATCCAATCTGCTCCGTAAGAGAACCAACGGGCATCACAGAGTTTATTCCCATAGTCACCAGTACTACTAGGCTTTTTGGAGACTTGGGTTGGTATAAACTGAATATTAAACCATGATAAAAATTTCTTATACTCAGCACCGATATTCAGATTTAAGCCAACGACACTCTGATTAAAATAACTGTAATTATCTAATTCAGAATCGTAAGCAATAGTGCTAATAGAATCGGTAACATCAACGACTACATTACCAGAGCCTTCAAAAAGGAGATGATTTACATAATCCATATGCGAAGAGCTCATGCTTCTATATTCTCCTCCAATGGAGATAAAGCCTCGAACGAGATTTTTGTCATAAAAACTTTCAGACGCAAATGAAATAGATGCGGTAATCGACAAAAAAAGAACGGCTGTCGATAAAAAAGAAGTTAATTTTGTCTTCATAATAAAATGAACTCCATTCGGGGAATTTTATCTTCTAAAATACATTATCTACGGAAATAATGAAGAGAAAAAAACATAAATGATTAAAAATCAATGCTTTATATGAATTTTACTAGACTAATTTTTTTGAAAACAAACATTTTTCAGTCAATTATTGTTGCCTTTTTACTTCTTTTGTGTGTTATAGGGTGTGAAAAAAACGAGAAAAGTAACTCGAAAGATCTAAAAATTGAGAAACAAGCGGTAGTTTTTGACTATGCACAAAATGTGAAAATGGATTCTTTTTCTGGTGGATGGTTGCTTGAAATCATGTCAAAAAAATGGATTTTGCTTGATAAAACGAAGCTTCCGCTTAATTTACCTAGAGAATGGGATTCTATTCCCGTGATTTCAGTTCCAGTAGAACGTCCTGTTATATTATCGACAAGCTATTTGGGGTACATGCGATATTTAGGCGTCGATACGACAATTGTTGGGATTGGTGAAAAGAAATATGTGGCTGATACGTCATTTTATGAGTTTATAAAAGCAAAAAACATCCCAAATCTTGGAAATGGAGCCCTTTTATCTTTAGAAAAGCTTTTTTCTCTTCAACCAGATTTGGTTTTAACTTTTTCTACTGGTGAAGCAAAGCATGATGATTTTTTAAGAATGAGAAGCTTAAATTTACCAGTGATTTTGATGGCGGAATGGAATGAAGTTTCCCCTCTCGCCAAGGCGGAATGGATAAAAGTCTTTGGGGCGCTTTTTAATCGTTTTGATCAGTCGGATAGACTATTTAAGAGTACTGTTGATGCCTATCAGAAAAAGGCTTCTTTAGTACAAAAAATGCCTGATTCTCTTAGGCCAACAGTCTTAATTGGTGGTCCTGTGGGAGGCATTTGGTATGCTCCTTCTCCTTTAAGTTATACAGCTGAACTAGTAAGAGATGCAGGAGGACATTATATTTGGGCAGATCAAAAAACAAATAAATGGTTTAACTTTTCTTTAGAAGAAGCGATTTTACAAGGTAAAAATGCTGATATATGGATTCATCCATCTAATTTTAAAACTCCTGATGAAGTCTTACAAAACGAACGACGTGTGGATTTAATAAAAGCATGGAAGGAAAAAAGAGTGTATCAGAATGATAAGCGCGTAGGACCAGTAGGTGGTAACGATTTTTATGAAGAAGCTGTGGTTCGACCTGATTTAGTGCTTGAAGATTTGATAAAAGTGTTTTATCCCAACTTTTTTGAAGACTATTCTATGAGATGGTATAGAAATATTTATATTTTCTAACATATGAAGGCAAACTCAGGTATTGGTGATTGGATTTCAGCTGCTTATGAGCAGGGAATCCCTTTTTTACAGCAAATTCCTCGTGAAGCTGCAGATTTTATTTTGTTAAACGCAAGTATACAAGAATACGATGCGGGTGATGTGATCATTACTGGTGGCGATTCGAATAATGAAAGTTTTTGCGTTTTACAAAGTGGCCGTGCTCAGATTTGTGGTCGTATTCTTCCTGATGGGCACTATAACGTTTTAGCATATTTGGAAACAGGTGCTTGTTTTGGTGAAATGTCTATTATTTGCAATGACACTACAAGCAATACGGTTATCGCTGCTGAAGATAACTGCACGGTTCTTCATTTGGCTAGAGATATTTTTGTTGATTTTCTAGAACGTAATCCAAGCATTATGGTTTATTTGTACAAAGTACTTGCTGATCGCTTACGTGCTAAAAATCAAGCCTTTGATGAATTTGAAAGTCTTGCACTTTTGGCTTCGGCAAAAGTTTTACCATTTATAGATTTTGCTCAGACTCTTGAAAAAAGCCGAGTCACTGGTACTGTGATGTTTGAGTGTAAGGGTGAATCTGGTTTTATTGCTTTTCAAGAAGGGCGTATATGCTGTGCTAAAAGCGGTAAGTTGACAGGGCCAGATGCTCTCGAAAAAATGTTGTCTTGGGGCGATTCCACGTTATTTAAGTTAGATACGCATTTAATGCCAGACATTGTGAATATTTGTCAGGCTTCAGATACGACTAGTCTAATATTGGATGCGCTTCGTAATATTGATGAAAAAGAAAGTAAAAAACAGTTGAATGAGGAATAAATGAATTACGCAGATGCAGGTGTATCTTTAGCGCGCGCTGATGAAGCGATGGTTGGTGTTAAAAAATCAGTCCGTTCTACCTTTAATGCAGGTGTGCTTGGAGATGTAGGTAATTTTGGTGGTCTATTTTCCTTAAATCACTTGAATTTAAAAGATCCAGTTTTAGTAAGTTCAGTAGATGGTGTTGGTACAAAATTAAAAGTGCATATTGAACTTGGGTCTCATGATTTACCTGGGCAAGATATTGTAAATCACTGCTGTGATGATATTCTCGTTCAAGGCGCTCGTCCTTTATTTTTCTTGGACTATGTCGCTACTGGTCGTTTAGAACCAGGAGTCATGGATAGTCTTGTCGCTGGCATGAGTAAAGCTTGTCGCGAAAATGATTGCGTCTTGATTGGTGGTGAAACAGCAGAAATGCCTGGTTTCTACGGTCCAGGAGATTATGATATCTCTGGAACTATTGTTGGTGTCGTAGAACGCGATCGTATTATTGATGGTAAAAATATTAAGCCAGGAACAGTCATTTTAGGTTTGCCTTCTACAGGTTTACATACCAATGGCTATTCGTTAGCGCGTAAGGCTCTTTTTGATGTGGCTGGCTATAAAATAGACTCGCATGTAGAAGGCATGGATAAAACAGTCGGAGAAGCCTTAGCTGTTCCTCATCGTAGCTATTATAAAAGTTTAATTGATCTTGCTACTAATCAAAAGCTACAAGGCTTAGTTCATATTACAGGATCTGGTTTTCAAGGAAATATTCCTCGCATTCTTCCTGACAACGTGGATGTTGTGATTGACAGAAAGGCCTGGGAAGTCCCTATGATCTTTAAGTTGATTCAAGAAGCGGGCTCTGTTGAAAAAGATGAAATGTATTCGACTTTCAATATGGGGCTAGGAATGCTTTTATTTGTGGATCCAGCCGACCGTTCATTTGTAGAAAATCATTTGAAAGAAAAGAACGAAGTCTTTTACCATGTAGGTGAAGTCGTCGCTGGTTCAAAGAAAGTTCAGTTTAAGGATTAACTTTTGCCTGGAGGGCTATTATGATTCAAAAAGGATTACGAATAATATCTTTGTGTTTTATTGGCGCAATGATCTCGTGTTCAAATTCGGTGGAACCAGATTCTGAAGATGATGATAAATCTTCTAGCAGTGTTGTTCGAAGTTCTTCTTCTGTTCGATCATCAAGTTCTACGAATTCTGAGCAATCCTCTTCTTCTATTTCAATTGCCATTGATTTAGGTTCAGTGACTGATTTAAAAGTTTCGAAAAGCATTTCGGATAATTGGCTCTTGACTTGGGTTTATACTCCTGGAACAGTTGAAGAAAAAGGGTTTCAAATCGATTTTTATAATGAAAAAGAAAATGAATGGCAGGCTTATGATACGGTGTCTGTAGGGAATTATCGTTACGTCTTTAATGACACGCTTTCTGGTACTTTCCGAGTCAGTGCTTTTAATGGACAAAGACGATCTACATTCAGTAATGAGGTTATTATTTATTATAAGACTGCAGCTGCTGATCCTACTGAAAAAGTGAATTTGGGGGCTGTGGCACAATTAAGTGTTTCAAAAAACACTTCGGATTTATGGCTTTTGAATTGGGTTTATACTCCTGGAACAGTTGAAGAAAAAGGGTTTCAAATCGATATTTATAATGATACGAAAAATGCTTGGGAACCATTTGATACAGTAGCCACTGGAACTTATCGCTATCTTTTTAATAAAGAAGTTCTAGGGGTTTATCGAGTCAGTGCTTTTAATGAACAAGGACAATCTACTTTTAGTAATGAAGTGATTATTTATAATAAAGCTTCTATCATTAATCCTACGGAAAAACTGGATTTGGGGTCTGTAGCTCAATTAACCGTTTCAAAAAATGCTTCGGATTTATCGCTCTTGACTTGGATTTATACTCCAGGTACAGATGTAGAAAAAGGTTTTCAGATAGATAAATATAATGAAAGTGCAAACGTATGGGAACGACATGATACAGTAGGCGTTGGTACTTATCGCTATGTATTTAATGACACCATTTCTGGTGCTTTCCGAGTCAGCGCTTATAATGAACAAAGACAATCTACTTTTAGTAATGAAGTTTCTATCACTAACAAAACTCCAATGATTGAAATAGATTTAGGTTCTGTGATGAATTTAAGCATGACTAAAAATAGTTCTGGTTCTTGGATTTTGACTTGGAAACATGTTCAAGGTACAGATGTAGAAAATGGCTTTGAAATAGATCTTTTTAATGACGCGACTAATACTTGGGAATCGTTTGATTCTGTAGGCGTAGGCACTTATCGTTATGTATTTGGCAGTAATACTCCTGGCGTTTATCGTGTGAGTGCTTTTAATGAAAAAGGGCGTTCTTCTTATAGTAATGAACTAGAAGTACAAAATGCTGTTACAGACCTCATCCATTTACAAAAGCCAACCAATTTGGTAGGCATACGTTTAGCTCCAAGTATATGGCAACTTTCTTGGAATTATACTGCGATAGTGGAGCGTCGTGAAAATGGATTTATCATTGAAAAGTATGATCCAACTCTTTTGAAATGGATTGTATGGGATACAGTGGATACAGATGTCAAAAGAATAGTTCTTGATTCTGTGGTAGGGGCTGTTGATTTAAGTTTGGGTTCTTATCGAGTGGCCGCTTTTGATTCTTTAGGGCGTTCAGATTATTCAAATGATATTCAAGTGAATATTCAAACAGAGTATTCTCCTGACATAATTTTTGTTCCACCTACGGATATGGTGCCAAATGCAAGTAATTCTGCGTATCTTGAATTATTAATTCCTACTAATCCAGTGAATAAAAGTGTGGAATTTTCTCCATATACGGCTAGCTTGTCTTATGAAGCTCTTTGGGTAATTGAAGACACAGAAGAATCGCCTGTTTCTTTCAGTTTTTCTAAAAATTCTGTAACACATAGCGTTGATCCTGCGACTAATGCTCTATGTGATTCTTATGCACGTATTCGTTTAGTATGGACTGATATAAATGGAGTTGTAGATTACTCCGAATGGTCAGTTCCAACGGGTTCTAAGCCAGGTACACGAGGGTCTGGGCTAATCGATCTTAAAGAATCTCCAAATTGCCCTGAATTGATAAAAGTAGGCCAATAAATTTTATAAACACCATCTATTAGATGGTGTTTTTTTATGAGAAAAACCAGGGTAGCAATTACTAGAGATTCTTTAACATTTAAGATGTAGCTTTCTAAGTACTTTTCCTAACAATTCATTTAATATGTCTTTCGCATCTGAACTGCCTAAGGATTTTTGAATGACAAGTGTTAAAGTAAAGAGAAATACTCCTACTATAATGCTATAAGAAATGAGAGCTAGAAGACTTGTATTTCGAATAAATTCATTAGAGAATGAGTCTAAGAAAAGAGCCACAACAATCATGAGTGCAAGAGAAACTACCGCGCGACCTATATTCGATAGAGCTTCTTTCATGCCGTTTGTTCCGTTATTTTTGGCCCACAAAATAATCATAGCAATCACTTGAGCGATAGCACCAGACGCTCCTACAATAGGAACGCTTTTAATTCCAAGTACAGGGCCCAAGAATAAATAAGCTGGGATGGTGAGGGCAAAAATGCCCGTGTTTAAGAGAGTGGGAGTCCACATTTTTTCGGCAGCGTAAAAACTTCTAACAAGAACGGCTTGCAAACAAAGGCCAAGGCTTACTGGTAAATACCAACGTAATATTTCAGAAATGGCTTCTGTTGTTTCTCTAGTAAAGGCTCCCCTTTCAAATAAAATTCTAACCGCTGGAAATGATAATGCCCAAACAGCAACAACAGCAGGGATTAATATGCAAAACATTCTTGAAATGCTTTTCCATATTTTTTGATTGAGTTCATCAATTTGTTTTTCTTTAACAAGTCGGGCCATGTCTGGGTAACTCGCGACACCAACAGAAAAACCAAAAACAGCCACAAGAGTGTACATGATGCGATAGGCATAATTAAGGCTAGAAATACCACTAGATCCAAAATGCCCTCCAAAGCTTCGAATCACAAACTCTAGAGCAAACATACTGCCTACACCAAGAGACATAGGGAGCATCATCTTTAGGTATCGGATAATATCAGGGTGTTTAGGATTAATGTAGAAGAAGTATTGGATTTTGCCTCGATAAGCCCCTAAGATTTGTAAAACAAAAAATCCAACAAAAGCACCTACAGGAACACCCCAAGCAAATCCTTCTAAACCAAAGTCTGAAAATAGAATGCCCCCAACAATAA
>Ga0209510_1002868_pt1 | contig 16981 bp, 15 predicted proteins | sample BiotimSIPDNA_FD_185749 | JGI IMG/M metagenome (GOLD analysis project Ga0209510, IMG submission 185749) | Anaerobic biogas reactor microbial communites from Washington, USA - Biogas_R1 time_0 SIP DNA (SPAdes) (version 2) | ecosystem: Engineered > Bioreactor > Anaerobic > Unclassified | place... | reverse complement strand
TAACGATCCCCAAATCCGTCCACCCCGAGCGCATTGCCGCCAATATGGACATATTTGATTTTGAACTTTCTGCCGAAGATATGGCCGCGATTGACGCGCTCAACGAGGATCGCCGCGTCGGACCGGACCCGGATCATTTTAATTTTTGAGATATAAATATAAAATGTCGTAGATTTTAAGAATGAATTTGGATGCAGTAGCTTGTTGTTCTGCGGTTGATGTCGAACAGTGCAAGCGGAAGCATTACATACAGCTAAGCGACCGGAGGTGACCTGGGCAGTGACAGACGCTGATGCAGCAGACAAGAGCCCTGCTTTAAAAGATAAAATCTGGCTTTCTTCACCGCATATGAGTGATGAGGGCTTTGAGATGCAATATGTGAGAGAGGCATTTGACACCAACTGGGTCGCGCCTCTCGGACCTAACGTTAACGCTTTCGAAAGGGAATTAGCTGATAAAGTAGGTGCAAAGCACGCTGCGGCCTTGAATACCGGCACCAGCGCCATTCATCTTGCACTTCGCGCCGCAAACGTGGGTGAAGGTGATATAGTTTTTTGTTCTTCGCTGACATTCTCTGCAACGGCAAACCCGATTATCTATCAGCATGCGATACCGGTTTTCATAGACAGCGATCTTCGCACTTGGAACATGGACCCTGATGCGCTTGCAAAAGCTTTCGAAAAATATGGAGACCGCGTCAAGGCGGTCATTGTAGTGCATTTATACGGTCTATCGGCAGATATGGATGCCATTTTATCCGTCTGCAAGCCTTACAATGTGACGATTATCGAAGATGCGGCTGAATCGCTGGGGGCAACATACAAAGGAAAGCACACCGGTACTTTCGGTCATTTTGGCATATTCAGTTTTAATGGCAACAAGATTATCACCACATCCGGTGGCGGTATGTTGGTTTCCGATGACGAAGAGATGATTGCCAAGGCTCGATTCTGGTCAACACAGAGCCGAGACAGCGCGAGACACTATCAGCACAGCGAGCTGGGATTCAACTATCGTATGAGTAACGTCGTCGCAGGTATCGGTAGAGGTCAGTTGAAGGTTATCGATCAGAGAGTTGCAAAAAAACATTATATTTATGAATACTATAAGCGTGAGTTGAGTTCACTTGCCGGAGTGGGATTTATGCCATTCAACGAATGGAACGAACCCAACTACTGGCTCAGCGTCATTACACTAAGCGGTAAAGTTCGACCGCTGGATATCATGAAGGCATTAGAAGACGATAACATTGAGTCGCGACCGGTATGGAAGCCGATGCATTTGCAACCGTTCTTTGCAGATTGCGATTATATCGGCGGAGATGTCAGCAAAATGCTTTTTGAGAATGGCGTATGCTTGCCGAGTGATACAAAGATGACAGAAGAAGATTTAGACAGAGTGTGTGCAGTAGTTAAATCACTTTGGGAGTAATGAGACGAGTAATCCATGAGAAAGCTGAACTTATTTATTAAAAGGCTCATAGACTTCTTTGGAAGTCTTTTGGGCGTTATTCTTATTTCTCCGATTCTTCTCATTATTGCGCTAATAATAAAAATTACTTCCAGAGGTCCGGTTTTTTTCAAACAAGAGCGGTTAGGAAAAGATGGGAAGACTTTTAATATTTTTAAGTTTAGAACGATGGTTGTGAATGCTGAGAAGATTGGTGATGGGTTATTCGTTAAAACAGAACAGGACAATCGAATCACTAAAATTGGAAAGTTACTTAGAGCAACGAGTTTAGATGAACTTCCTCAACTTTGGAATGTGATTGTTGGTGATATGAGTTTGGTAGGTCCAAGACCACCAGTACCACAACATCCACATAAGTATGAAGAATATACTGACATCCAAAGAAAAAGGTTTGAAATGAAACCTGGAATGACAGGTCTAACACAAGTAACAGTAAGAAATTCCGTACCCTGGGATGAGAGAATACCTGTCGATGTCGAGTATGTAGAAAAGTTCAATGTATGGCTAGACATAAAGATACTCTTTAAAACGATACAGAAGATATTTGTTAGAGAAAGTATTTATACGCATTCTGAGAAAAACGAATCAAAATCTACTTAAATGAATTGAGGTCGCAGTATGGAAATTAAGATAAGGAAGTTTCAAGAAGATGATATCCCATATAAGGTGAAGTGGATCAATGATGCTGAAAACAATCAATTCCTTCATTATGATTTACCGCTTCGAGAAGATAAGACTATTTTGTGGTTTAACTCAATTAAAGATAGAACTGACAGAGCTGATTTTACAATAACCTATAATGGAGAACCGGCAGGTCTTATAGGATTGCTAAGCATTGATAACAAAAATAGAAAAGCTGAATATTACATTACGCTTGGGGGAGCAGAGTTTAAAGGTAAAGGAATTGCTACAAGGGCATCAGATTTATTGATTAAGGAAAGTTATCATAACTATAATTTGAATAAAATCTATCTTTATACTGAGGTAGATAATCTTTCTGCACAAAAGCTATTTGAGAGAATCGGTTTCATTAAAGAAGGCTTAGTAAAAGAAGATTTGATTCAGAAAGGAAGAAAAGTAGACAGGTTTATATACGGTTTACTGGTTGAAGAATATCTCAGCAAGGGGAAATAAAACAATGTCAATAAATGTTGATGCTACTCCTATACAAAAACTGAATATGAGATTGAACGATAATGCCATATTCATAAAACGAGATGATCTTATTCCGTTTTCTTTTGGCGGTAATAAAGCGCGTAAAGCAAAGCTATTCTTTGAAGACTTAGAAAGCCAAAAAAGTGATTGTCTTGTTACGTATGGGAGTAGTAGTTCAAACCATTGTAGAATAGTTGCTAATCTTGCAGCGTCAAAAGGACTAAAATGTATCATTATTTCTCCGATTGAGACGAGCAAGACAACTTTTAACAGTCAGATGATGGAGCTCTTTGGTGCAGAGATTGTTGACTGTAAGGTATCTGAGGTCAAAGAAACAATAGAAAATATTCTTTATAGACTTACAGAGGAAGGCCATAAACCATATTTCATTCAAGGTGGTGGCCATGGAAATCTTGGAACACAGGCTTATATAGATGCGTACAAGGAAATAAGAAAGTATGAAATAGAAAATAATGTTTATTTTGACTATATATTTCACACATCAGGGACAGGAACCACACAAGCTGGACTTATATGTGGAAAGTTGATTAATAGAGATGAAAGACAAATTATAGGCATTAGTAACGCCAGAAAAAATCCGTATGGTGGACAAGTAGTTCTCGATAGTGTTAATTGCTATCTTGAACATATTGGAGAAGAGAGTGTAGACTCAGAAGCTATCGACTTCATTGATGATTATGTACTAGATGGGTACGGTGCTTACAACAATGAGGTATTAGAAGTAATCAGAGAAGTTTTAATTAAAGATGGCATTCCACTCGACACCACATATACAGGTAAAGGGTTCTGGGGAATGACAGAGTATATTAAAGAAAATCAAATTGCAGGAAAGAATATCTTGTTTATTCATACGGGCGGATTGCCACTGTTTTTTGATGATTTGGAGGTATTAGTGAATGACTGATCCATTGAATATATTGATATTAAGCTGTGGAACTAGAAATAAAATAGTTCAATATTTCAAGAAAGAATTGGGTGATAGAGGTCAGGTTATGGCTACAGATTGTAGTGAACTTGCACCTGCACTTTATGATGCTGATAAGTATTTCATTGTTCCACGCATGAATGATGAGGGTTATCTAGACGTCATATTGAATATTTGTAAAGAGAATAACATCAAGGGAGTATTATCACTCATTGATCCTGAACTGAGTTTATTAGCAAAAAACAAGGAGGCATTTCTTAAGATAGGAACAACTCCTATTATTTCTGGTTATGATTTGGTTGAGATGTGCTTCGACAAATATCATTTTTATGAATTCTTAATTGAAAACGGCTTTAAAACTATACGAAGTTATATAGATAAAGAGTTGTTTTATAAGGATGTTGATACTGGACTTATTGAATATCCTGTGTTTGTTAAGCCTGTAAGAGGAAGTGCAAGCATCAATATCAGTAAAGTCACAACCAAAGAAGAAATAGAACTACTTTTCAGCAGATATGACAATTTAATGATTCAAGAGTTCATGGATGGCATTGAATACGGAGCTGATACTTATATTGATATGATATCAAGTGAACCAGTGGCTATCTTTACAAAAGAGAAGATTAAGATGAGAGCTGGTGAAACGGATAAATCAGTATCAATTAGAGATGAAAAGTTATTTGACTTAATCATGAGGTTTGTAAAAGTAGCTGGATTTAATGGAATTATTGATATAGATATTTTTAAAGTGAATGGTGAATATTACATTTCTGAAGTTAATCCGCGGTTCGGTGGAGGGTATCCTCATGCATATGAGTGTGGAGTGAATATTCCAAGGATAATTATCAATAACCTTGAAGGTATAGAGAATCAAGATGTAATTGGGCAGTATGATGAAGATGTATATATGATGAAGTTTAACGAAGTAAAGATAATAAAAAAGTAGCGGGGGATCATACATGAAGAAAAAAATATGGATAATGAATCATTACGCTACAAATATGTATTTCAATGAAGGTGGGCGTCATTATTGGTTCGCAGAAAATCTTATCAAACAGGCTTACGAACCAACAATTTTTTGTGCATCGACGATTCACTCATCGGAAAAAGAAATTGAGATTCCCGACGGAGATTATTCTACGGATGTAGTGGATAATATTCCATTTGTATTCGTTAAAACGCCGAAGTATCAAGGTAATGGTCGCTCTCGGGTGATAAACATGCTTTCGTTCTATCGCAAGCTTTTCAAAGTCTCAAGACAATATGCTAAAGCAAATGGTAAGCCGGACGTCATTCTTGCGTCCAGTGTTCATCCATTGACGCTCGTAGCAGGAATCAAAATCGCGAAGAAATTCGGTGTGCGATGCATCTGCGAAGTGCGAGATTTGTGGCCGGAGAGTTTGGTTGCATATGGTTCCATAAAGCGAGGCAGTTTGTTGGCTAAATTATTGTACAAAGGGGAGAAGTGGATTTATAAAAAAGCAGATAGCATAATCATGACTTGGGAGGGTGGACGACAGTATATTGTTGATCAAGGTTGGGAAAAACACGTTGATTTAAACAAAGTAATCCATATAAGTAATGGCGTGTTAATTAATACATTCGACAAAAATTCAATAGAAAATGCGGTTGATGATTTTGACTTAGACGATAAAAAATACAAAAATTTAACATATGCCGGCTCTCTGAGGAAAGTCAATAATCTGGGACTTCTATTAGATGCAGCGAAAATTGTACAGGATAAAGATCAGACTGTTCGTTTTATTATTTTTGGGTCAGGAGATCAAAAAGATATTCTTGTTAATAGATGTTGTGATGAGAATATAAATAATGTCATTTTTAAAGGTCGAGTTGATAAAAAAATGATTCCTTCGATAATTAAAAAGTCCTATGCGAATATTTTACATAATTCAAGTACGTCCCTTGATAAGTATGGACAGAGTCAAAACAAATTTTTCGAATATCTAGCTGCCGGAAGGTGTATTATTCAAACGTATTCTACAGGATATAGCATCATTGATAAGTTTGATTGTGGAGTTAGTGCTGTCCAGCAGACTCCTGATGAAGTTGCGAATGTTATTCTAAAAATCTGTGAAAAAGACAACGAAGTTGAACGAATGGGAGATAACGCGAGAAAAGCTTCATACCATTATGATTTTATCGAATTGACTGAAAAACTGATTGGTGTGATCGAAAATACTTTTTGATGCATAAACAACTTTACTATTTGAAAGCAATAATTTACGGAGGTCAGATTAATGAATAGTATCAAGGAAAAACTGATGAACAAAACGGCAACTCTTGGCGTTGTGGGACTGGGCTATGTCGGCTTGCCTTTAGCCGTTGAAAAAGCCAAAGCCGGCTACAAGACCATCGGGTTTGATGTCCAGCAAAGCAAGGTTGACATGGTGAACAGCGGTAAGAATTATATCGGTGACGTGGTCAACGAAGACCTAGATGCCATCGTCAAATCCGGTCGGTTGTCCGCGACGACCGACTTTTCCATGGTGGCGTCTGCGGATTGCGTCTGTATATGCGTACCGACACCGCTGGATGCATATCAACAACCGGATATCAGTTATGTCCGCGCCTCGGCCGAGAGCATAGTACCTTATATGCACAAGGGCATGCTCATTGTTTTGGAGTCAACAACATACCCCGGTACCACACAAGAACTGTTGTTGCCTATTTTGCAGAAATCCGGACTCAAGTGTGGTGAAGACTTCTTTCTCGCATTTTCACCGGAGCGCGTTGATCCCGGCAACTTGATATATAAGACCAAGAATACACCCAAAGTGGTTGGCGGTATCACCGAGGCCTGTACGGAAATTGTAGCAATCATGTATGAAGCCATCTTAGAAGCGCCCATACATCGAGTCTCATCACCGGCTGTTGCCGAGATGGAGAAGATTCTTGAAAACACCTATCGCAATGTCAATATCGGATTAGTGAACGAACTGACGATGTTGTGCCATAAAATGGGCATCAATTTCTGGGAAGTTGTCGATGCGGCCAAGTCAAAGCCCTATGGCTTTCAGGCTTTTTATCCGGGCCCGGGATTGGGCGGTCATTGCATTCCTCTGGATCCTTATTACTTGTCTTGGAAGGCCAGAGAATATGGTTTCCACACTTCGATGATTGAGTCATCGATGATGGTCAACGATCGCATGCCGGAATATTGTGCTGAACGCGCGAGTAAAATTCTCAATCGAGACAAAAAGGCGATGAACGGCTCACGAATATTGATTCTAGGTGTGGCGTACAAGCAAGACATCGATGACTATCGGGAAAGTCCGGCGCTTCGCGTTATTGAGGCTTTGGAGCAACTTGGCGCTGACGTCATCTATTACGATCCTTTTGTATCGACGTATCATGAACATGGTGCTGCCAAACATTCTGAACCAGAATTGTCAGCGGAATTGATTAGTGGAGCGGATCTTGTGATTATCACCACAGCGCATACGACCGTCGATTACAAACTCGTCCAAGAATCTGCGCTCGCGATTTTTGACACGAAAAATGCGATGAAGCACATTGAAAATAGAGAGAATATTGAATTGCTTTAAGGGGGATAAAAAGTTGAGCCTTAAATTTGCGCTGATTGGTTGCGGAAGAATATCACCGAACCATGTCGCGGCTGCGATAGAAAATCATCTGGAGATAGTTGCATTGTGTGATATTGTACCGGAAGCGATGCAACAGACAATCAAGCAGTTTTCACTTTCTGCGGATACCCCATGTTATATCGAATATAAAAAAATGTTGGAAGAGCAACGGCCGGATTTGGTTGCGATATGTACGGAGAGTGGCAAACACGGTGCAATTGCATTGGATTGTCTGGATCGACACGTACACCTGATTATTGAAAAACCGATTGCATTGTCGTTGGAAGAAGCCGACCGGATTATTGAGAAAGCCAAGACACTACAGTTAACCGTGTGTGCTTGCCATCAGAATAGATTTAATAAATCGATTCTGAAAATACGAGAAGCACTCGAAAGGGGTCGATTTGGAAGACTTCTACACGGTACTGCGCATATCCGATGGAGTCGTGGACCCGATTATTATCAACAGGCACCTTGGCGAGGCACGTGGGATCAAGACGGTGGCGCGCTAATGAATCAGTGCATACACAATATCGATTTGCTCCGTTGGATGATGGGCGGTGACATTGTCGAGGTCATCGGCATGACAGATCGATTGACGCATGATTACATAGAGGCCGAAGATCTCGGTTTGGCGCTCATTCGGTTTTCAAATGGGAGCTACGGCGTGATTGAAGGAACCACCAACATCTATCCACAGAACCTAGAAGAGACCCTGTACATATTTGGAGAAAAGGGCACCATCAAGGCCGGTGGAAAATCAGTCAATCGGATTGAGGAATGGCGTTTTTCGGATTATTCGGACGAACCGGACCAGGTCAAGGCGGAGTTCTGTGAGAATCCTCCGAATGTGTATGGCTTTGGACATAAACCGCTCTATGCGGATGTCATTGACGCGATTTTAAATCATCGTAAACCGTATGTTACGGCTCAAGATGGTCGAAATGCATTAGAGTTGGTTCTTGCGATATATGAATCTGCTGCGACCGGTCGGAGCGTTAAACTTCCAATCCATAGCGCAGCGACAACGGACTACAAAGGACGGTTTGACACATGAGTTATTTTGTTCATGAGAGCAGTTACATTGATGAAAACGTTTCGATTGGTGACGGTACGAAGATTTGGCACTTTTGCCATGTGCAAACCGGTGCTCAAATCGGAGAACGATGTTCGCTCGGACAGAATGTGAATATTGCCAATCACGTGAAAATTGGTAACGGCGTTAAAATTCAGAATAATGTATCCGTCTACGAGGGCGTTGAAATCGAAGATGATGTCTTTTGTGGCCCGTCTATGGTATTTACCAACGACTTAACACCCAGAAGTAAATACCCAAAGGGTGCCTCGGCATACAAGAAGACACTGATTAAAACAGGAGCATCTATTGGTGCCAATGCCACGATTGTGTGTGGTACCACTGTTGGAGAGTGGGCGATGATTGCTGCAGGCGCTGTTGTGACGAAAAATGTCAAACCGCATGCTCTGATGGTGGGTATTCCGGCACTGCAAAAAGGCTGGGCATGTGAATGTGGCTCGACATTGGACCTAAGATTGGCGTGTCCTGCCTGCGGACGCAAATATGAGAAAAGCCATGATCAGATTACCGAGATAGATTGAGGGAGACACAATAATGGAATTTCGTGATTTAAAGGCACAATATCAGCGTTATAAAGCGGAAATTGATACGGCAGTCGCCCAGGTCATGGAAAATGGTGTTTTTATTGGTGGTCCGGAAGTCAAGCGACTGGAGCAACGGCTCGCCGAATATGTTGGTGTGCGTCATTGTGTCTCTTGCGCGAATGGTACCGAAGCGATGACGCTATTGATGATGGCATGGGATATCGGCCCCGGCGATGCGGTCTTTGTGCCGGACTTCACTTTCTTTTCAACCGGAGAGGTCGTCACATTTCGCGGGGCAACACCTATATTTGTCGATGTTGAGTGGGGAACATTCAACATGGATCCGAAGAAGCTCGAAAAGGCCCTTCAAAAGGTTCTTGATGAAGGAGCGCTCAAGCCCAAAGTCATTATCCCGGTCGACCTATTTGGCCTTCCGGCGAATTATCCGCTGATTTTAGAGATCGCCAGAAAATACAATCTAAGAGTCTTGGAGGATGCCGCGCAGGGCTTTGGAGGGCGTATCGATGGAAAGATGGCCGGATCTTTTGGCGATGCGGCCACGACGTCTTTTTTTCCGGCAAAACCGTTGGGCTGCTATGGAGATGGCGGTGCCATCTTCACCGACGATGACGCGTTAGCGGTGCTTATTCGTTCTTTGAAGGTCCACGGCAAGGGAGAAGATAAGTATGACAATGTACGTGTCGGCGTGAATTCCAGACTGGACGCGATTCAAGCAGCTATCCTGAACATCAAGCTGACCGCGTTTATCCATCACGAGCTCGAAGATGTCAACCGAATCGCTGAAAAGTACAATTATGCATTGTCGGATTTTGTCGAAACGCCGCAAATACCGGAAGGCTATATGTCCAGTTATGCGCAATACACGATAAAGTTCAAAAACAAGGTTGAACGAGACGCCGTGAAAAGCGATTTAGCGGCCGAGGGCATTCCGAGCATGATCTATTATGTGAAGCCGATGCATCGGCAAGGCGCATTTTGTGAAGGAAAGTATGATGATCAAGATTTCGAAGTGACAAATCATCTTTGTGATACGGTTTTATCTCTCCCGATGCATCCATATTTGGAAGAAGAAGATATAAATAACACCACAAATGTTCTCAAGAGTACATTAAAATCATTTAGAAAGCGTGGAGGAGAAAATATTGATGAGTAGAGAAATAACAGATATTATTTCGGTTTGTCACGTAACCAGTGTTCACCCCAGATACGATGTGCGAATCCTTCATAAAGAATGTGTCTCGTTGTCGGAATCTGGTTATGAAGTGACTCTACTTGTCAACGATGACTTAGACTCGGAGATATATAATGGAGTTAATGTGACTACTGTCGGGAGGATTACTAAAAATCGAGTAATGCGAATACTATTCGCAAAGAGAAAGTTTTTTCAAATAGCGAAGAGTGTTGATGCTATAATTTATCACTTTCATGATCCGGAGCTTTTGCCTCTTGGCATGAAGCTCAAGAAAAGTGGCAAAATTGTGATTTACGACTCTCACGAAGATGTGCCCAGACAGCTTCTTGCAAAAACATGGATTCCTAGATGGATGAGAAAGCCCATTTCATTTGTATATGAAAAATATGAGAATCGAATTGTGAGAAGTTTGGATGCGGTTGTCGTTCCGACTCCTCATATTCGGGATCGTTTTATTAATTACAATATAAACACGACCATCGTCGCTAATTATCCGTTGAAACAAGAATTTTCTGAAACACTTGTGCCAGTGGAAAAAAAAGAACAAGCATGCTATGTCGGTGGTATTACGCGTCAGCGGGGCATAATGCAAATTGCCGAGGCGACACATCGCGCAAATATGAAACTCGTTTTGTGCGGACGATTTGAGTCAGATATCCTCAAAGAAGAGTTGTTGAATCGATACTCACACATAGAATACCTTGGTATTGTTGATCGAAATGTTATTTCTGAGGTTATTCGATCTTCTATACTAGGATTTGTGACATTATTGTATACGCCCAATCATTATTATTCGTACCCTATAAAGATGTTCGAGTACATGGCTGGCGGTATTCCTGTGATTGCCTCGGATTTTCCATTATGGAAAACATTAGTCGAGGACAATCAATGTGGAATTTGTGTAAATCCGGAGAGAATTGAAGAGATAGTCAGTGCAATTGATTTTATTAGTGCGCATTCGGACAAAGCAAATCAAATGGGAGAACGAGGCCGCGAGAAGGTGCTCACGGAGTATAATTGGGATGCCGAGTCTCAAAAGTTGATTGATTTATATCAATTGCTGAAATCATCGAATTAATATGAGCTGTTTGGAGTATACGCCGTACTTTGGTTGTTAACAGAGGGTGTCCAACGGATATATTCCCTCTAAGAAAAAATCTTATTATATTATTTATTAGGAGATTGAATTGAGTACTTTAAAATGCACGAATTCAGAAACGCGACCTGTTGGAAAAATGTGGATACCTGTTTCTATTATTTGTTCGAGTATCCTTTTTCCGACGCTTCGGGTAGCAGGCTTTCCCGGATTTCGTTTGGAACAGATCATAGTAATACTTATGATTACCTTGCTTTTTTTGCGAAGTGCTCTCGGTAACAGAAATGCGACTGCTAACAGGAATTTTGTAGCCGCATATACCGGTTTTTCTATTTTCATAATATTATCAATTTCAGTAGGTTCATTTCTCGGTGTGAATGTAATTGCAAACGATTTTTTTGAATTATATAAAATATTCATTTATTTGGGCGCGTTTATCCTAACTTCTGATGCCGCAAGAACTGACGAAAAGCGATTGATCATTCTACGGTTTGTACATTTTTTTCTGTTGTTGTCTTGCTTAGTTGCATTTCAGCAGTATTTTAATCTTTTTGGATTGAACGAAAAATACGTACATATAATTGCACCGACGCAATACCGAACGCTGGTAAATAATTACGCAAATCCTCGAGTAGTAGGTATGACAAGTAATCCAAATGAATATGCGATTATGCCGGGAGTCGGAGCGCTGATTTCTTTATGCTTATATATTTTGACTAAACAAAAAAAATACATATTTTCAATAGGAATGTTTTTTTTCACGCTGCTTTTGACGATGTCTCGTACTGGTCTTGTTTTTATGATACTTGCAATTAGTGCCTTATCATTTTTTCGTTTTGTAGAGATTGGTCAAAAAAACAAGCGGGTAGATTTGTTGAAGTTCGTGATTATTTTGGTCTCCATCGTCCTTTTGGGAATTATGTTACTTAACTGGCTTCCGGATTCGTACACATGGAGGATTAAAGATGGACTCAATCTCACAGCAAATACTAGTTTTCAAGCGAGGATAAGGAATTGGCAAGAGCATATTGAGTATTATAAGAAAAGTCCAATTTTTGGTTTGGGACCTTCGAAGTCGGTCGCTTTTTCTCATTCTGCAGATAATGAGTGGCTATTGTTATTAAGACAGTATGGAATTGTAGGCGTGATATATTTCGTTTTCGTTTTTTCGGCGCCATTCATTCGTTCAAAACGGTCTGTCTATAAAAAGCTGTATTTTTCGTTAATCTTAGCAGCGGCAATTTACATGATTCCCGCAGGAATCTATCATTCTTTTCAATTGATGCCGCTATTTATGGTGCTGGCTGGATTAGTGCCGTTTAATAGCCAGAGTCAATTACAAGCCGAGAACTGCATTAATAGTGGAGGCTAATTGTATGAATATTATTTTTATCACTACGCTGTACCCAGCATTCCCTAACCAGTCAAGGATGGAAATGTCATATGCGGTTCACTATTTTGCACAAGAATATGCGAAACAACATGAAGTAACCGTGATTAGACTCTTTCCGAGTTATCCGTCTTTGTTCAATGCTTTTGGAAAGGCAAGACGTGCAAAGAAGATTCTTCAACATGAAGATAAGTTTGATATGGATGGTGTTAGCGTTTGCAGAATACCGATAAGAAAATATCCCAAAATAGACTATTTTCGACAAGATGTCATAGAGGTTTCGAAAAGAGCGATTAAGTGTCTTGGGCAAGATGCCGCTCCGGATCTCGTGATTTGCGACATTCTTAACCCTTCGATATATGTTGGTGAACGCATATCCAAGCATTTTAAGTCCAAATTGGTAGCAAGTTTACACAATTCTGATAAATTCTATCTTCAAAAAAATAAGAACCGATTGAAATTCATGGCGATTGAAGATCATATCGAGAATATTATTTTTAGGTCAACTGTTATTGAAACCGCTTTTATGAAAATGTACAAAGGCAAAAAGGACGCGACTGCATTTGCGACTGTGTTATTTGGAATCCAAGATGGCGATTTGCTGAGTGAACAAGAGTTTTTAACTAAGATTAATAAACCGATGAAGGAAATTGTGGTGGCTTGTAGTTTGATTGAGTTGAAGAAAGTGAACGTGCTGATTTCTGCTTTTTCCAGAATATCTTCAAATAGTGACTATATTTTAAGGGTAATCGGTGATGGGCCTGAAAAAATGAGACTTATGGAATTAGCTGTTTTGGCTGGATGCAAAGACCAAGTCATTTTCGAAGGGCAGAAGAGCAGAGAAGACGTTTTACGTTGTATGCAAAATGCCGATGTTTTTGCAATGGTTAGTTCTCCGGAGACATTTGGCTTGGTGTATGTTGAAGCAATGGCTAAGGGGTGTATAACGATTGGAAGTAGAGGTGAAGGCATAGACGGTGTCATTGTAGATGGTTTGAACGGGTATCTATGTTCGCCCGATTCAGTCGTTGAGCTAGAGCAAGTGTTAAAAAAGGCCTTGCAAATTGATATTCAGGAGAAAGAGGCTATTCTTTCTTGCGCGAGAATAACAGCGAGTGAAATGACATATAAGAAACTAGCAATTGAATTACTCAATAAAGTTGAGATACGAGGATAACCGCATGAAGAAAGTAGGCATTGTAACACTCAACGGTTACATAAATCACGGGAACAGGCTTCAGAACTACGCGCTGAAAACTGTAATGGAGTCATTAGATTTTGATGTATACACAATCCGGTTTGCGCGGCTTCAGAGACGGAAGAAATTCCGATTATTCTTAGCCAAGATTAAAATGTGGGTGATATCTCCGAGACGACAGTGGTTGGAAAGAAAACGTGTTAAGTTGTTCTATCGTTTTTCGGAACAGTTTTTAGCAGAGACAGATAAAGAATTTTTCCTAGATGATGACTTGTCAGCGCTCAATCGTCAGTTTGATTTTCTTGTTGTAGGTAGTGATCAAGTTTGGAATCCCAGTATGAATCTGAACTCGTCTGTCTTTTTTCTGACATTCGCAGATTCTCAGAAAAGAATCGCGTATGCCCCTAGTTTCGGCATTGGTGATTTGCCCAATGAAGTAAAGACAGCCTATAAGAAATGGATAAGTGAAATACCTTATGTTTCGACCAGAGAAAAAGAGGGAGCTTCTATCATTAGTGAACTCATGGGGAGAAATGTACCGGTCTTAGTTGATCCCACTATGCTTCTATCAAAGGAAGAGTGGGGGAAAATATCCATATTGCCGAAATACAAGCCCCAAGGGAAGTATATCGTAACATATTTCTTGGGTGATTTTGACGATGAAAATCGAACAAAAATTCTAAGATTGGCAGAAAAAAACAAATGTGAAATTGTACACTTAGGAAAACCGTGCATAAATGGCGCATATATTTCGGGGCCAAGTGAATTTATTAGTTACATTAAAGATTGTGAGTGTTGTATAACAGATTCATTTCATGGTACAGTTTTCTCGATTATATTTGAGAAGAATTTCTGGGTGTTTGAGAGACAAGGTTCTCAATCGATGTACTCGAGAATCGAAACGTTATTATCGAAGCTTAACCTTGAGGAAAGAAAAGCAACAACTCTAGATAATTTGGACTTATTGAATCATTTAGACTTTTCGTGTGTTCAGAAAGCGGTAATTCAGGAGCGAGAAATCGCCCTTAACTATCTGAAGGAAGCACTTCATGTCGAAGAATAGAGAGTAACAATGCGAGTAAACCAGAGAAAAGCAGGCGCCATATTAACATATGTCTCGATGGGGTTGGGGTATCTCATCTCAATGGCATATACCCCTTTGATGCTTAGGCTACTCGGGAAAAGTGAATACGGACTTTACAACTTAGTTGCTTCAATCGTAGCCTATCTTGGAATTTTGAACTTTGGATTTGGTAGCGCCTATATGCGCTATTATTCGAGATACAAGGTACAGGACGACCGTGACAAGATTGCTACTTTGAATGGTATGTTTCTAATCATTTTCTCGGTATTGGGTTTTGTCGCAGTGTTGGCTGGGTCCGTTCTGGCTTTCAATTCCGACATCATATTTGGATCTAAACTGACGGTTGATGAATTGGCGAAAGCAAAAATACTCATGTTTGTCTTGGTGGTTAACCTGGGGATATCTTTCCCGAATATCGTTTTCACATCGCATATTACGGCCAACGAGAAGTTCGTTTTTCAAAAAGTCGTTCAAATGATTAAGCTTATTATCAACCCTTTTGTTGTTATTCCGGTATTGATCATGGGTTACGGGTCGGTTGGCATGGTCGTCATCACGACGGGGTTAAATATCTTAATCGAGGCCGCAAAATTCACGTATTGTATCAAGAAATTGAAAATGACTTTCTGTTTTAGAAGCTTTGACAAAGTGTTGATGCGAGAAATGAGCGTATTCTCATCTTTCATTTTTTTAAACATGATCATTGATCAGATTAATTGGAATGTTGACAAGTATGTGCTTGGCAGGTTTCACGGTACGGAGACCGTTGCAGTGTATGGGGTGGCAGCACAATTAAATACGTACTATTTGTCGATTTCAACAGCGATATCCAGCGTGTTTATTCCGCAAGTCCACAAAATGGTTGTGGAGCGCAATGATAATAAGGAGTTAACGTCGCTTTTTACTCGAATCGGTAGACTACAATTTATGTTTTTATCGTTCATCTTCACGTTGCTGATATTTTTCGGTCGGCCATTCATTTCTCTTTGGGCGGGCAAGGACTATGTTGGTGCATTTCCTATAGCAATGTTGCTCATTATCCCTGTGACCATACCGCTGATTCAAAACATCGGAATTGAGATTCAAAGAGCAAAAAACATGCATCAGTTTCGATCGTGGGTCTATCTCTTTATTGCTCTCGGAAACTTGGCGTTGACTATTCCTCTTGCAAAGCGATATGGCGGTGTTGGAGCCGCTGTGGGCACAGCAGTGTCGCTCATCATCGGAAATGGAGTCTTGATGAACTGGTATAATCATGCCAAGGTCGGGCTAGACATGGCACATTTTTGGCGTCAAATTCTTCGATTTGCACCTGCTTTCATCATCCCGGTAATTATGGGTTTGGCATGTATGTCTTTCGATTTATACCAAATACGATATTTATTGCTATTTGGCGCCCTTTTTTCAATGGTGTTTAGTGGTTCAATGTGGGTATTTGGAATGAATCCATACGAGAAGGAACTGTTTATTCGGCCGGTACATAAAATCCTAGGATTAATTACTCTGAGGGGCAAGAAGAGATAGGTCCCAATACATGAGAAGAGGTGCGATATGATTGACCAATCATTCAACATTAATGAAAATTGCACAGGATGCTATGCATGCTATAGTGTATGTCCACAGAGCTGTATTAGCATGTTGGCAAATGAAGAGGGATTCATTTCTCCTAGTGTGAATAGTATAAAGTGTGTGCGCTGTGGGAAATGTATGAGCGTGTGTCCCATTCTTAATCCGGATGAAAGAGAGTTTGAACCTTCCGCAATAGCGTGTCAAAACAGAATTAATTCGTCTCGGATTAAGAGTTCCTCGGGAGGGGTTTTTGTTGCTCTTTCTGAAAGAATAATTGAACTGGAAGGCGTGGTTTATGGTGCAGCATTTAATAGTAACTTTGAAGTTGAGCACAAATCGGTTGATTCACACGAGAATATCCATATTTTACAAGGATCGAAATATGTCCAGAGCAAAATCGGAGATTCATTTATCCACGCAAAAGAGCAACTCTCGAGCGGAAAACATGTATTATTTTCTGGCACTCCTTGTCAAATTGCCGGATTAATGAAATACCTTGGGAAAAAATATGAGCGACTACTAACCATTGACATTGTCTGTCACGGCGTACCGTCCCCGGCTGTTTTCAAAAAATACATTGAAGCCCGTGAGCGCTTGGCGCGATCCCGTGTTACAGAGATTTCTTTTCGAGATAA
>Ga0209510_1002867_pt1 | contig 16984 bp, 6 predicted proteins | sample BiotimSIPDNA_FD_185749 | JGI IMG/M metagenome (GOLD analysis project Ga0209510, IMG submission 185749) | Anaerobic biogas reactor microbial communites from Washington, USA - Biogas_R1 time_0 SIP DNA (SPAdes) (version 2) | ecosystem: Engineered > Bioreactor > Anaerobic > Unclassified | place... | reverse complement strand
CGGGCGTCTCTCTGATCTCCAGCACTTCCACGGCCGGCAGGCCAACAGAGCGTTCATCGGGCGGCGTAACCACGCTGTGGTCGACAACGATGTTCACCGTAGCGTATTCGGCGACGAATTCCAAAATACGGTCAACGTGCTCGTACCTGAACTCGATCGAGACGTTTTCGGAAAGAGCCTGGTTCACCCTGCTGAGAGCATCATCGGCGTTATCCTCCACAGAATCCGCATGGACGTTGGGATTCGTGACGAATATCCCGAAGGGCTTCACCTCATAGACCAGTCCCAGGGGGTAGAGAAGATGCTCCAACGCTGCAGACAGGGGAACTCCCGTCAGCTTGATGCTTTCGACGAGACCATCCGTGACGTAGGCCGGAACGCATTTCGGATAACGCTCCCAGACCAGTGCTCGATAGTCCCACGCGCTCATGTCCGCCGCAGGAGGCACGGCGCGGCTATCGAGCACGATGCTGACGTCAATGTACTCCGAAATGAATGCGAGAATACGCGCGATGTATTCGCCTTCGAACTGGATGCTGACCGGGCCGCGCAGGGCTTTGGCTACACCGGCGTCTTGGGGCGGCTCGGCGTTTCGCTCCCATTTCCAGTGAACCAAGTCTTGGGACGACGACACCGTCTCAGTCGGCTCGGGAAGATCTTCAGACCCGGTGCGGCCGGCTTGGGCGGGCAGGGCCGCCGGGGGGAAAGGGCTGTGGACCGACTTGGACGCGTCGGACACGTCTGACGAGCCGGACGAGACGGACTGGCCAGAGATCTCAGACGAAGAGGATGTGCGGGCCTGGACAGGGAGTTGATGGTGGCCCTTGTAGAAAACGTAGCCGCCGATGCTCGACGCAGCGAGGCTTACAGCGACAACCACCCATCCAAATCCCGCCAATGAGGCCCCGATCCCCGTCTGGGCCGCGGTTGCACCGGAGAGCAGCCCGCCCTTCCCCAGCCACGCGGCCTTGCCAAAGGGAATGACCGCCAGCACGGCTTTCTGGAGTCCGGGACGGGGCTTCTCGTCGCCGAGGGCCTCTTCAATGGCGCAGGACACCTGCTCACGCAGCTTCTCGCGGCCGAGTTGGAGGCGCTTTTTCATGGCACTGTCGGAGATGTCGAGAAAGTGGGCCGCTTCCGCGACCGAATGCCCTCCGATGTAGAAGAGATACAGCGCTTCGCGATACTTTTCGGGCAAGGCGTCCAGGTTGCGGCGCACGAAAGCGTGCATCTCTTCACGTTGGGCGGACTCCGACGGCGTTGTGTCGGCCGGTGCTTCGACGGGGCCTTCTTTGAGGCCGGTGATGGCGTCTTTTTCGCGGGTGCGTTTGCGCAACCATTCGAGACACCGCGTGCGCGCGACCTGGCCCAGCCATGCGCCGAAGGCGTTCGGTTCGCGTATCGTGTTGAGGCGCAGGTAGCCGTGAATAAAGCTCTCCTGCACCAGATCTTCGCAGTCGGAAGGATTGTGGATATAGCTCGCGCACAATGCCCAGACTCTGCGCATGTAGCGCTCGACGATTTCCCCGAAACGGTCCTCGTCCCCCGCGAGGATCTTCCGGACCAGCTCGGCGTCGTTCATGACAGGCCTCCTTAGGTTTCTATCATACAGGATGCCGGAGACGCGCATTTGGTGAAACACGGGCGGGGAAGAGACTGAAGATGGGACAAGAGCACAAAGGCCGGGCGGACCCCAGGCGGCACAGGCGCAGCCGGAACAGGAATCAGAGAATCCACCCCCGGTTCGGCGTGCGCCGAACCACCCGCAGCGGCGGGGGACGTAAAACGCGGTGCGAATCGAAAACCCGGTGAAACACGGACACCAGGCTCGGCCCCCGGTGTGTGGGACCGGCGCCCTCGCCGGTCATCTTCCCCCTCAGACTCTACCGTCGCGGCGAAGGCACATGCTCCGTTGTCCCGGAGGTTTTCGAGGTACTACCGGTTGTCTATCTCGTGGAATTTGGCGATGCCTTCGAGGTTCAGGAGGTAGTCGCCGGATTCGATAGAAGAACCGCCGCAAAGAGCGGTGTACACGACGTGACCCTCAGGAGCCAGGCGGACCAGCGCGATTTCGCCGTCGGTTCGAGTCTCGGTATTGACTTTCGTGGTCACGCGGGTTGCCGACGTGTCCAACCGGTCGCGGACCAGGAGGATGTCGCGGCGGCCGTCGACGAATTCAATTTCAATGGCCGCGTGCGTGTCTCCGAGCGCCTGGCCGTCGGGCGTCTCCAGCATGTGCCGGCGGATGCCCGCGATGAACGGGTTGCCGTCATAGGGTTCCAGGACCCCCACGAACGTGGATTCCAGCGGGGGAGCATCCTGGGCATTCTGCTTCCTGACCAGGACGCGGGGAATCCAGAGTTCCTCGGTCGATTTGTAGCCGTTGGCGACCACCCAGCCTTCCGCGAGCCCGGCCGACGTCCCCTGCGTGAACCCGGTATACCGCAGGTGGATGTCGTGTTCGCCTTCGAGCAGATTGAGCCGGTCGTCAATGTCCCAGTCCGCGGACCAGCCGGGCGGAGCCGCTTCGTCCATCTGCACATTGCGCATCTGGGTGCCGTGGCCGTAGTCGTCCGCGGGTTTCAGGGTCAGTCCCGACAGCGCAACCCCGCCAAAGTGGCTGTGCATAAACATCGCGTGATCGTGGCCGCCCTTGACGTGGAAGACGTCGAGCACATAGCAATCTACCGGCGAGACGTCAACCATGACGGCTGTGCGCTCAAACCGTTCACCGCCAATCATGCCGGGGGCCGACATGCGCATGGCGTGAAACGCGGCGCCGTCCGCCCACAGAGTGGTGTCGCCCGCCTGGCCGAACACGGAGTTGGCGCCGTCGACCACTACGGTGTTGTGGGCGGCGCTCATGGTGTACCAGCGGGCGCGGGGCGATTCCCATCCGCCGAACTGGACCGGGGGATACCCGAACTCCGGAAGCAGGTCGAGTCCTTTTGCGAAAAGCCCCAGATTCATGCCGTCGGTGTGCCCGTGGCCGCCTCCCGAGTCGTAATCGAGCCAGAGCACGCGGCGGTGCTCGCCTTCCCCGGACCGCATCAGGGCAAGACGCCACTGTTCCAGGTTGACGCTTCCCAGGACGAGATCCGGGCCGTTCTCGCGTATCACGGCGTCGATGTCGCTCACCACGGGGCCGGGGTCGTCGATAAAGAAGTCGAAGGGGAGGCCGGCGAGGTCGTTGGCATTCTCACGGAAGGCAATCTGCGCATATACGGGGTCGCCGGTCTCCTTGTAGTACTGCCAGCAGAGCGTGAACATCGAAGGGGGAACGAGTGTCCAGCCCGAACCGCCCGAGCCGTTACCATAGCGTGTGAAATTCAGACCCACGTACCGGTCGACGGGGTGGCAGTACGCGCCCGTGTCTCCGCTCTGAGGGTAATAGCGTCCCAGGCACAGGGTGTCGGCGAAGAACCGGAAGGTCTTGCGGAGATTCGGATGACGTTCCAGCAGCGTGTGCAGAAAGGCCGGATCGGATTTCGAGAATTCGCCGATGAAACAGCCCAAAGCGGAAATGGTGAAACACGAATAACCCGCCAGGCCTTTTTCACCCGTCACGCCGTCGACCGCGGTGGCCTGCTGCAGCATGGGATCGACGATCTCCCAGAACGCCGGCTCGTGTTCGGGCATGCCAAGTACGGCGTGGGTGATGGCCAGGGCAATTTCAGTGCGGGGATAATTGGTCGTGATCTTCGAGCGGCTGGCGATGGCATCGCGCAGAATGCGCGTCTCGATGTTGCGCTGAATGTCGGCGAAACTGGCCTTCGGGTTCTCCAGCGTGTACTGCTCCGCCTTCTTTGAAAGAAAGGCCACCAGTTCGGGGTCGTCCTTGATGGCCTCGAAGATCATGTCGTAGGCCATGACGATCTCGCGCGTCTCTTCGCAGGCGTCGTGCCAGGTCGACACGTACCCGCGGTCGGCTTTCCGCTCATATACGAACCCCTGCTCGCCGAAATCAAAGGGGGGATAGAGATCCGCCACGCGGTCCATCAGGATGGCGGCCTTGCGGGCACATGTCGGGTCGCCGGTCATCAGGTGCGCGGCCGCCAGTGCGCGAATGCCCTCCACGACCCCCTGTTTCCACTGGCCATACACAAGATACGCGGCGATAAAGCGCCACCGCGTGTCGCCTTCGACGTAGCCCGTCCCGTCGTCCACCCCGAAAAGATGCAGCGGATCGTTCGCGTCAGGGTGCTCGGTGTTGAAAAGGAGCGAGCGGTCGGCCTTGGCGGGGTCAAACACGCCGTGCTCGTCGAGCCCCGAAACGTAGAAGGCCCCGAAGTCGTTCTTGGGAAAGAACTCACTGCAATGCGGACACTGTACTTTCCACGGATGCGCCAGGGCGGCCATCTTCCAGTTGTACATCGGCACGCTCGCCTTGCAGGCCGGACAGTGGCCGTTGGACCAGACCATCCAGGAGCGGGGGAGAGTCGCTCCGAACATCAGGCCCCACAATTTATCTTCCGGCATGGTCAGCCACGGTTGGGCGCTCGCGACAACGGTGTCGCGCGCGGCCCGTGCCCAGTCAAAACGTTCCGTGTTCCGGCGCACCGCCGCCACGATTTCAGGGCCGTAGAGGGTGCTTCTGGTCTTCTCAAGCTCCTGCCCGGGGGCAGCGCTGCTCACGAAGATTGCGCCCGCCAGTATCGCCGCCGCCGGAAAGAAATGCGCGCATCCAAGCATCGGGAGCCCCCCACTGGGTTAGGATCCATCTTCAACGAAGCAAGAGTATGGCGCCTGCAATCTCGTCATCATACCACAGGACCACCAGACGGATTGACGGCCCGGGGCGGCGCCGCAGGGCAATCGCACTAAAAACCAGATGGAAACCGTCAGTTCGCCGGAAGAACCACTGTTCTCTATTTGCCGCAAGTCAGCGGATTCGCCAGAAGAAAATGCAGAAGCCCGCAGGAAACAGCGTTTTCCAACGTCTTTCCTACGCAAGCAGGAATCCAGTAGCTTCTGGACCCCTGCTTGCGCAGGGGTGACGGAGGCAGGGGTCACACAGGAATCCTGCAGGCCTGTCGGCGCACGAGGAAACGGCATTTTTTAACGTCATCCTAACTGCGCAAGCACGAATCCAGTAGGCGTGCGCGTGGATGCCGCGTACGTTGTGGTGCAGCCGGACGGGATCTGGGCTCCTGCTTTCTCATGGAGGGGAGACGGAGGGCAGGGGTCACACAGGAATGCAGTAGGCCTGCGGGCGCACGAGGCAACGGCATTTTTTAACGTCTTTCCTGCGTAAGCAGGAATCCAGTAGGACTCTGGACCCCTGCTTTCGCAGGGGAGACGGGGGACGGGGGTCACAAACGACCCGTCTCACGAAGACCCTTTATGCGGGGCGCATTAAGTGCGATTGCCCTGACGCGCGGGGCCTGGCGGCGTCGGGTGCTGTTTTCCCGCAGCCAGCCGTTGCCCCACGCCGCGCCCGATGGTACCATCCGCGCCATGGAACAGCCGAGGCTCACGGTGTCGAAACGCCTGCGCGAACTGCTTTCGTACGCCAAGTTCGCGGGAACGGCGCCGCGCGTTTTGATTCTGCGCAGCGAGTACTGGATAGACGGGGCATGCGTACATGCCTGCCGGGATCTGGGCTGGGAGGTCAAGACCGTCCCGACGGTCCTGGAAGGAACGCTGCCCCGGGAGAGCGTGGCGCGGCTGCTCGAGACCCTTGCGGAATTCCGTCCCGATTTTGTCCTGACGGTGAATCTCAGCGGCATGGATGTTTCGGGACTGTTCGCCCGCTTCTTCGAGGACGTGCGGATACCGTATGTGACGTGGTTTGTCGATGACCCGCGCACGATCCTCATGGACCGCACCGATTTTGCGTCGCCGTACGCCGTGGCGCTGACGTGGGAAGGGGCGTATACGGCCAGTCTTGAGGCGGCCGGGTTTCCGGTGGTGGCGACCGTGCCGCTGGCGGCGGACCCGCACGTGTTCAATCGCGCCCCGGCGGACACCTGGGACTTCCCTCCGTCGTTCGTGGGGAATTCGATGGTGTCGTTTGCGCAACGCCAGTGGGAGCGCCTTCGGGCAATGCCGGACCTCGCGGCGGCCGTGAAACGGAGTTTCGACGAGGGGCGCGTGACCCGCGGGAATTTTGGCCGCGGACTGTGCGCGCTACTGGATGCAGCCTGCGTCAACACGCTGAGCGCGGAACAGCGCCGGCATGCGGAAATGACGTTTTTTGTGGAGGGCACCCGCCGTCTCCGGCATGCGCTGGCCTCGGCGACCGTACCCGAGGGTGCGGTGATGCGGGGCGACGACGACTGGCGCACCGCGTTCCCGTCGTCGGGCGGCGCCCTGCCGTATATGGAGGAACTTCCGGCGTTTTACGGCAGCTGCGAGGTCAATCTCAACTCGACAAGCATTCAAATGGCGACCACGGTGAACCAGCGGGTCTTTGATTGTCCCGCCGCGGGGGGCTTCCTGCTCACGGACAGCCAGCCGGCGCTCGACGAACTGTTTGACGTGGAAAGAGAGTGCGTTGTGTACCGGTCTCTGGATGAGTGCATGGAACTGTTGCGCTTTTTCCGGGCGCATCCGGCGGCGCGGCGCGAGATCGCCGTGCGCGCCCGCACCCGCGTGCTGGGCGAACACACCTACGCCCACCGCGTGCAGCATATTGCCGGGATGGTCAAGGAGCGCTTTGCCTGACCGCTTGGACGGAGGCGGGCGGAAGGCGTGAAAATTTCCTCACTGCAATGTTATAGTACCCCCATGAAGTTGATGCGGGAAGACAGAGACTGGTTGCGCCTGGCGCTGGTTCCGGGCGTAGGCACGGCGCATTTTATCCGTCTGCTGGCCCGGTTCCGCACGCCCAGCCACGTGTTCGAGGCTCCGCGGGGCATGGTCGCGGACCTGGTTGGGGCGAAGCTGGCGGACCGCATCCGCCAGTATGCGGACACGAACGAGGCCGCCGGCCAGGAAGCCGCCATGGAAGAATGGGGCGCCTCGCTGATCACGCTGGAGAACCCGCGGTATCCGTTGCGCCTCGCCGAGATTTACGATCCCCCGCTTCTGCTGTTTGTGCGCGGCAGTCTTCCGGCGGACCAGGAACCCTATGTAGCGCTGGTCGGCACGCGGCGCGCCTCACCGTACGGCATCCGCCTGGCGGACAGGCTGGCGCGCGAACTTGCCGCGCGAGGGATCACGGTGGTCAGCGGGATGGCGATGGGCATCGACGCGGCGGCGCACCGCGGAGCGCTGGAAGCAGGCGGCCGGACGGTCGCGGTGCTGGGATGCGGCGTGGATGTGGTGTATCCGCCGCAGAACGCCCAACTCATGGAAGACATCGCGGCGCGCGGGGCGGTCCTCTCCCAGTTTCCCATGGGGATGCAGCCCAGCAAGGGCCATTTTCCCTACCGGAACCGGATCATCAGCGGGATGAGCCTGGGCACGGTGGTGGTTGAAGCTCCGCTCACGAGCGGCGCGCTCATCACCGCCAGACAGGCCGCGGAACAGGGCCGGGAAGTCTTTGCGGTGCCGGGACAGGCGGGCACCCAGAATGCCGAGGGGCCGCATGCCCTGATCCGCGAAGGCGCGAAACTGGTCGAACGGGTCGAGGACATCCTGGTCGAACTGGAACTCCCGGCCGCGTGCCTGCGGGGCGCCCGTGCCGACGCAGGGGACATCCGGCCTCCGGAGGACGCCGCCGAACCGGTTTCCGCGCGCCGTCCTTCGCGACAACCGGCGCCGCCAAAGCCCGCACCGGCGCCTCAGCCTGCCGCGAGACGGGAACCCGCGTCTCCCCCCCCGAATGACCTGGAACGGGCTATCCTGGCGGCCTTGTCGCCCGACGGTTCGTATGTGGATGAGATCGCGACGTCGTGCCGGCTGAGCGTGTCCGAAGCGCTGAGTTCGCTGACCATGCTGGAGTTGAAGGGCCTGGTCCGCCAGTTCAGCGGCAAACGTTTTGCCCCCCGATGAGCGCGTGGATTCAGAGCGTTGCAGACCGGGTCCGGCGGGGCGAACCCCTTCCCCTCCCCCTGGCCGGGCTGTTGACTCTGGCGACCCCGGTGATGCGCCTGGGGATGCGGTTGCGCCTGCGCCAGCCGCGGGTGCGCGTGGAAGCCCGCGTCATCAGCATCGGCAACATCACGGCGGGCGGCACGGGCAAGACGCCGGCGGTGATCGAACGGGCGCGCCGGGAAACCCGCGACGGGCATCGTGTCGCGGTCCTCACCCGGGGGTATGGAGCGCAGACAGGCGGCGCCATGGCCGTCCATGCGGGCAAAGGCACCCCGGAACTGTGCGCGAGGCTGGGCGACGAACCGGCCCTGATCGCGACGAAGGCGCCCGAGGCCTTGATCGTGCGGTGCGCGGACCGCGTGGCGGGGGCCCGGAAGGCCATCGACGAGTATGACTGCGATACGCTGATCCTGGATGACGGGTACCAGTATGTGCGGCTTGAACGGGACGAGAACGTGCTTGTCATTGACGCGACCAACCCGTTCGGAAACGGCCGGCTGCTGCCCCGGGGCGTATTGCGCGAGCCGCTGTCCGCCATGGGACGCGCGACGCACATCCTCCTGACGCGCTGCGACCAGGCGGAGTCGCTGGAGCCGGTGTTGGAGGCGATTGACCGGTATTGCCCGGGCGTGCCGGTGCGGCGAACACGGCACGTGCCGTCCATGCTGTGGCGGGTGGCGAACGGCGAGCGCCTGCCTCTCTCGCGGCTCACGGAGGGGCGCATCTGCGCGGTGTGCGGGATTGGCAACCCGGACGCCTTTTTCGAGACCCTGGAGCGCCTGGGCGCGGAGTTGACAACGCGCATGGCATATCCCGATCACAGCCCGTTCCCCGTGGAAACCCTCCCGCGTGATATGCTCGTGGTGACCACCGAGAAGGACGCGATGCGCCTCGAAGAACCTGGAACGAACATTGCCGCCCTGGGCGTTGATCTGGAAGATATGGATGGGGCGCCGTGACGCTGAGGACGCCGTCGGGCGCGGCGCCCCGGTTGAGGTAGGGCGATAGCAGAATCGATGCGAACAAATCTACGATTTGCGTTGATTGTCGCGGCGTGCGCGGGGCTTGTCGCCGTGGTGTGGGTGCTGCTGCATGGCGGGGCGCCGTCGCCCGGCCGCGGCGATGAATCCGCTCCCGCGCCGGCGGCCTCCGGGGAGCACCGGCCGGGCCCGGCCGCGCCATCCCCCCGCACGCCCCGAACCGGCCGGCTCGACTCGGGCGCCATCGGCGGCCGTGTTGCCGTGACCGAGCCCTCGCCGGGCGGGGACGCGGTCTTCCGGGGGGCGATCGTGGGGCGCATCCGGGGATACGACGGCAAGCCCGCGGCTAATGCCACGGTGTCGCTCCTGCAAACCGCGGGCGAAGACCGTCTCATGCCCCCCGATACCCCGGCGAAGCGGGAAGCGCAGACCCGGGAAGACGGAGGTTTCGAGGTCTCGGGGCTGCCGATGGGGACTTATTCGGTGCTGGCGCGTTCCAACGGCTACGCCCAGTCTCAGACGGCGCTCTTGAGTTTTGAATACCCCATCGCGGATATGGACCTCAAACTGGCACTTTCGGGCCGTGTTACGGGGGTGGTACGCGATGCGGCCGGCCAGCCGGTCGAGGGCGCGGTGGTCTGGGCGCTGCAACCGGCGGGCCCGGGCCGGTATGGTTTCTCGCGAAGCTTTGCCCCGTCGGGCAGACCGGAATCGACGCTGCAACTGCTGCCGGGACCGGAGAAGACCGGCGCCGAAGGCGCGTTCCGTTTCACGGACCTGCCCGCGGCGCCTACGCATCTGCTGGCGATGCCTTCGGGCGCAGCGGCCGCGTTGAGCGGCCGTGTGCAGCCCACGTATGACGGCCTGGAGATGGTCGTCTCCCCCGGCGGCGTCATCAGCGGACGTGTGGTGCTGGGGGGCAGCGACGAGCCGGTTGCCGGGGTAACCGTCATCGCGAACGGGGCGATTGCGACGGAGCATGTGACGACGGTGACGTCCGAGGAGGGCCAATTTGAATTCGCGGCGCTCCGGCCCGCCGTCTACGAGCTGGCGGTGGTTGACGAGCGCTTCGCCCTCGCCCAGGGGACCATTCCGCAGGTGCAGGTCCGCGAGGGTGAGGAGAGCGACCCGGTAGTGGTGCGGGTGGTGCCCGCCGCGAGCGTCGCGGGCCGGGTGCTGGAACGGGACACGGACGCCCCTGTGGCAGGGGTGTACGTGGCGGCGCGAAGCGAAGGGCTCCGGACCACCATGCACGTCACGACGGGGGCCGACGGCGCGTACGCCATCCGGGGGATGGCACCCGGGAAACACCGGGTATTCGTGGCGGAACCCCGGCTGCGCCGCCAGCCTCCCACACGTGGGGCAGCCACCCAGGCATCGGTGGCCCTGCACGAGGGCCAGGCGCTGGAAGGACTCGATTTTCGCGTCGCGGCCGGGGGGACGATTCAGGGCAACGTGGTCGACGAGGCAGGAACCCCGGCGCCCTTTGCCGATGTTTCGATCAACAGCGCGGAAGGCGGCCGAATGCGGTCGGAAAAGGCCGATGCGCAGGGATTCTTCGCGATTTCGGACGTGACGCCGGGAACACGGCTGATGCTGCGGGCCCGGAGAATGCATCTGGTTTCGCCGAACGCGTATCCGGTCGACGTGCCCCTGGATGAATCGGCGGCCAGCGTGACCCTCGTGGTGTCGCCCGGAGCAAGCATTCAGGGGCAGGTGGTCCGTTCGTCGGGAGCACCGGTGGAAGGGGCGCCCGTGTACATCACCCCGCCCCGGTCCGCATACGTTCAAGTGGACCGCATGCAAGTGGCCGGCAGCAACGGCACGTTCGGGTGGGACGGTCTTCCCGGAGGAGAGTACCAGGTGGGGGTGGCGGCCAGAGACCGCGCAGACGGCGCGGAATCGCCCCGGGTCACGGTAACGCTGGCGCCGGGCGAACCGGGCGCCCCGGTAAGTCTGGTCTACGACGGCCCGATTGAATGGGAAAGCGCTCTGGAGACCGGCGAAACGGGGAATCTGTTCATTCGCGGCCGGGTGACCGACCCACAGGGCAATCCCATCGCCGGCGCGGACGTGCACGCGCGGTCCGGAACGGGGTTCGGGCACGCGGCCCAAACGCTCTATGACGGCAGCTTTGAGATTGCGGGGATTGCATCAGGGAACTACTCCGTGAGCGCGTTTCACCGGGATTACTCGCCCCCTGATACCCGGGAGGTCCGGGCCGGAGAGACCAACGTCGTGGTGGTGCTGCAACCGTCGGCGAAAGTGTCGGGACAGGTCATCGATGCCGCCACCGGGCAGCCGGTCCAGGAATTCGAGGTCGCGGAGGTGTCCGCGCGCCAACTGGAGCGCGAACAGCCGCTGGCCTACATGAATTGGGAGCCGTTCTTCGACCCGGACGGGCGGTTCAGCCTTGCCGTGGGCCTGGGCCGCGTCGAGCGCGTGCTGGTGGCGCGGGCGAAGGGGTACGCCCCGGAACAGCAGTCCATCGGCCAGGTGGCCTCGGGCCAGCACCTTGACAACCTGGTATTCCGCCTGCGCCCCGGAGCGGTGGTGGAAGGCACGGTGCGCGACGCGGCCGGCAACGCGGTCCCGGGCGCGGTTATTTTTCAAGGAACGGATGAGCGGCGGAGCGCGGCCCTGGCGCGCACGGACGCGAGCGGCGCCTTCCGCGCGGCCGGCCTCGAACCGGCCACCCTCGACCTGACGGCGTCGCACCCGTCGTACGCGCCCGTGACCCTGACGGTCTCCGCCCGCCTCGGGGCGGTAACGCGCGCCGATTTCGTGCTCGGGACCGGGGGGACCGTCGAAGGCTATGTCACGAAAGGCGGACAGCCCCTGGAAGGTCAGACCGTATCGTTGAACCTCGCGAACGCGCACCAGAACGCCGTGACCGACGCGACGGGCTACTATGCGTTCAAGCGGCTTCCCGAGGGCGAGGGCACGGTGACCGTGAACCTGCGGGGGGCGGCCAGCGGCGACCGCCGCCAGTACCTGAACTCGCAGCGCTCGGTGATCGTGGCCGACAACAGCGTCACGCGCGCCGATTTTGAGTTTTCCAGCCAGGACGCCTCTGTCGAAGGGGTGGTGACCGTGGAAGGCGTGCCGGCCTCGCAGGCGTATGTATCGCTGACCGTGGCCTCGAGCGGCGGCGAGCAGCGTACCGGAACCCGGATCGAGGCGAACGGTTTCTACCGGCTCGAAAACCTCTCCCCCGGTTCGGCGAGTCTCGACGTGTCGCTCCGTACCGGACGCGAGGGCCGTAACAAGACGCTCCACTTTGAGCTCCGCGCAGGACAGCGCTTGCGCCAGGACGTTGAATTCGGGCCCGCATCGTCCGTCACGGGGACGCTGGGCGGTGTCCGTAGCGGCGAACAGGCATACATCGCGGTGGTGCCGGGCGAGGTCCAGATGGAGAAGCCCACGCTCGAGGAGGTCCAGGCGCTCTCCAGCCTTTTGTCGGGCTATGCCGAAGTGTCTTCGGACGGCACGTTTGTGGTCGAGAATCTCGAGCCGGGCACCTACACGATCGTCGGCGTGGCCGTTGCGGGCGAACCGCAATCCGAACTTGAAGCCTTCGCCAACGCGCGGTACGCAACCCAGGTCATCCACGTGGAAGCAGGCCAGCCGCTCCACGTCAGCCTGAGCCTGTAAGGCGGCCCGGCAGGGCGGTGCAGAGGCGTCTGATGGGGCCGGGCGCTCGGGTTGGGCGCATCTGCGTTGATCGTGCCCCGCGGAAACCGTCATTTGTCAGGTGGCGGGAAGTGTTCCGGCCGGGGGGGCTTGTCATGAAACAGAACGTCCGCTTTGTCGTAACGATCATCCTGATGGTGGCGGCGGTGGCCGCGGTCTGGTGGCTGCTGTTCCGCCCGGAGAGCGAAACGCCCTCGGGACCGGAAACGGTGCGGGACGAGACGGTCCGGGAATCTCCGGAACTGCCACCGCCGGCGCCCTCCGCCGGGCCTGACGAGACGGCCCGCCGGCTGGACGCGGGGGCGGTGGGCGCCCGTGTCGCCGTGGACAGACCGGCGGCCACGCGCGGAGCCACGGGCGGCGGCTCGCTTTCGGGGCTGGTTCTGGATGAAGCCCTGGAACCGGCGCCGGGCGTGGAGGTCATCATCCAACGAACCGCCTCGGAGCAGAACACGCCGGTTTCGGACGCGCCCCGGACCGTGACCACGGGGCCGGACGGCACATTTGCCGCCGACGGGCTCCCGTTTGGCTCGTATAGCCTGCTCGCCACCCGCGGAGATTTGGGCGCGGCGTTCTATGCGCAAACCGGGCCTTTCCGGCCCGGGGTCAACGACCTGACGCTTCAACTCCGACCGGCGCACAGCCTTGCGGGCCGGGTGACGAACGCGCAGGGGGAATTCGTCGCCGGAGCGGAGGTTACTGTGCTGTGCCTTCCGCCCATGGGAATGATGCGCCAGCAGAGCGGCTTGCGAAATCCAGAGGAGATCGCGCAGGCCTTGCCTTTGGCGGCGCTGAGTGGGGACCAGGGCGGATTTGAATTCGAACGGGTGCCGGTGAACCAGGCCCTCGTGGCGGTGAAAGCCGAAGGCTACGCGTCGCACGTCACCGGTCTCCTCCAACTTCCCGCGGCCGGCGTCACGGTCACTCTGGATATGGGCGGCAGCGTGGCGGGGCGGGTTCTTCAAGACGATACCGGCGAGCCCCTGAGCGGTTTCGCGCTGCGGGTCAAGGGGGCGACGATGGTCGATGCGCTCGAGGCCACAACCAACGATTCGGGCGAGTATGTGTGTGCGGGCCTTCGCCCCGGGGAGTACGTAATCGAGCCGGCCGACGAGCTGTGGACGAATTCCGGGGAGAGGCCCCGCGTTAAGCTGGGCACGGAGGAGCAGAGGCAGGGCATCGAGCTTTGGGTAACGCAGGGCGGCATCATCCGCGGGCGCGTCTATCACGAAGAGACCGGCGCGGGCATCCCCGGCGCCGCGGTGATCCTCCGCCCGAACCTCATGGGTTGGGGCGCCTCCGTGGACACGGACACCAACGGCGCGTATGAACTGCGCGGAGTTCCTCCGGGAGAGCACTCGCTGGCGCTCCGGATCAAGGACCGATGCATCACCAATCCCTATATCGAGCAGGAGCAGGCGCTCATCAGCATGAAGGCCGGCGGGGTGCTCGAAGGGATCGACTTGCCGGTGTTCATGGGCACCACGATCTCCGGGCAGGTTCAGCATGCCGATGGAACGCCCGCCCCCAGTGCAACGGTGTGGGTTGTCCCGATCATCGGCTATAACCGCACACAGGTCATGGCGGACCAGGACGGCGCGTTTGCGGTGTCGGGCGTTGCGAATGGCGAGCAGTTCCGTCTGCAGGCATCCAAAGGCACGCAGGCCTCGGCCGCAACCGATACGTTGCAGGTCCCGGCAACCGGCGGCCTGGACGGCATTGTGCTGACCTTACAGGAAGGCGGCGTCATCGGGGGAACCGTGGTCACGCCCTCCGGCGCCCCCCTTGCCGGGATGGGGGTGCTGCTGGGACGAGAAGGATTCATGTCCTTTCAGCCCGGCTATACCCTCACAGACGAAGCGGGCCGGTTCCTTTCGGCCGGTTTGGCGCCAGGATTGTATACGCTGACCGCGATGACCCAGGGAGAACAGGGTGGTCCCGATTCCACCGCCAAAGTGGAATTGGCGGCGGGGCAGCGCGTGGACGGTGTGGTTCTGACCTGGAGCAAGAAACCTCCGGCGTCCGGTCCTGAAGGAAACCTGACCATTTCCGGCCAGGTGGTGGATGACGCGAACAAACCGTTGTCGGACGCAGTGGTGTATGCTCATCTGGACGGGGCGAACACGAACTACACCACGAAAAGCCTGTTGGACGGCGCGTTTTCGGTGAGCGGGCTGGCGCCGGGTTCGTACAAGCTGAGCGCGATATCGCGCGGGAATCGCACGTTACAGTCCGTGGACGCCCAGGCCGGCGCCTCGGGTCTGCGTCTCACGGTGTCCACCCAGGGCAAGGTGTCCGGCAACGTGGTGGATTCGGCCACGGGCAAGCCCGTGACGCGTTTCGGGGTCGCGTTCGTGGCGCCGGGCTACCTGAACGAGCCGTCGAAGCAATACGTGGCCTGGCAGCCGTGCACCAGCCCGGAGGGCGAGTTTACGGTGCCCATCCGCGAAGAGCGCCATCAACAGAGCGGAAATCTGGCGGTGGCGGTGCGCGCGGATGGGTACGCGCCGGTCGAACAGATGCTTGGCGCGCTGTCGCAGGGACAGAACGTCGAGGGGTTGTTGATCCGGATGAAACCCGGCGCACGCGTGGAGGGCACGGTGCGCTCCTCTTCGGGCCAGCTGATTGCCGGAGCGTCCATATACCTGGACCGGTACGACCAGCACCGGTCGCCCGAAACGCGCACGGACTCCGAGGGCCGGTTCACCCTGACCAACCTCCCGATGGCCAACATCAAACTCGTCGCGGCCCATCCCGCGTACAGCAGCGGCGAGGCGACCGTCACGCCGCGCGCGGGAACCACCTCGAGCGTCACGATAGAACTTCCCGCGGGCGGCTCCGTGGAAGGGATCGTCACCGCCGGCAAGCAGCCCAAGGCAGGGGTCGGGGTTCACTTGTACATGTTTGAGGGGGGCAACCAGCAGTTCAACACGGTCACCGATGCCGCCGGCCATTATGTGTTCACGAATGTCATGAACGGCCGCGGGCAGGTGGCCACCTGGGTGCAGTCCGGCAGCGGCAACTTGAGTCAAAGTCGACAGATCATTGTTGAAACCGGCCGCACCACGACGGCGAACTTCGAGCTTCCGGTGCAGACCGGTACGCTCGAAGGATTTGTGACCGTCGGCGGGCAGCCCGTGAGCAACGGGCAAGTCTCCGCGTACCTGCCCTCGGGGGAGGCCGGGACATCGAGCTACGCACAACTGGGCAGCGACGGTTCCTACCGTATCGAGAGCGTGCCGGTGGGCGAGGTGCGCGCCTCGGTGTATCTGCACGATTTCAGCGGAGCCGGAGGCCGTCAACAGGTGGAGACGGTTCAGATTGCCGCGGGCCGCGTGACCCGGCTGGACTTCAAGCTCCCCCTCCCCACGTTCGTGTCGGGGTTCCTGTCGGGCCTGAAGGAAGGCGAAGCCGGGTACATCGGGCTGTTGCCCGGAGAGGACACGATTGGGCCATTGACGAAGGAAAAAATCTCGGAATACCTCGGCATGCTCGCGGGCCGGGCCGAGATGAATCCCGACGGCACCTTCCGGATGGAGAATGTCGAACCGGGCACCTACACCGTCGTGGGCGTCGCCGCGGATCCGAACGCGTCCTCGCCCGAAGACGCGCTGATCAACGCCCGCATCGTCACCGACGTCATCGAGGTGCGCGAAGGCGAGGAAATCTCCGTCGAGCTTTCGATCCGGTGACGCAAGAGATCTCGCGCCGCCGGGCCTGGGATGAAGAGAGCGCGCCAGACGGGCGCCCAGAATTGCGGGGTTGCCGTCCACCCCCGGCCACGCGGACCCGCGTGGCCACCCCCGCCAGGGGACACGACCCGCACACGGATTCTGAATTTCGGTGGCGCTATTGTCTGCCGTCCCTACGGGACTCGTGGTTTCAGGGAAACGGGGGTTCCCACCACTGAAGTGGTGGGCTATTGTCTGCTGTCCCTACGGGACTCAGTTCTTCGTACACTGCGCTAATCCCGTTTTCTTTCGTCCCTGACGGGATCCGATGTGTGCGTGACATGTATTCGCGAGTTGCAGGCAGGGGCTGCGGAAAGGCCACGCGGGTCCGCCTTGTCCCACACCGGACAAGAACGGGGACATGTTCCAAGCGCCGTCCCCGGCGCGACAACGTGTCCCCGTTCGAACCGGGAAGAGATCGGCCACAGAGGGCTCCGAGATCGCAGAGGTTTAAGCCGAAGTTCCAGGGCAGGACGCACAGTAACGCCTTGTCTTGCAGCGTGATGGGCAGATTCAATTTGTGGCGTTACTGGGTACAGGCTTTTACGGCTTGATTTCGAGCAGTTCGAAGAGGTGTGTTTGGAACGGTGTCGCCTCGGT
>Ga0209510_1002856_pt1 | contig 17030 bp, 17 predicted proteins | sample BiotimSIPDNA_FD_185749 | JGI IMG/M metagenome (GOLD analysis project Ga0209510, IMG submission 185749) | Anaerobic biogas reactor microbial communites from Washington, USA - Biogas_R1 time_0 SIP DNA (SPAdes) (version 2) | ecosystem: Engineered > Bioreactor > Anaerobic > Unclassified | place... | reverse complement strand
CTTCTTAAACTGTGTAGTTTAATATTTAAGGGCTAATGTTAATTAAAATTTGATCAAGAACTATCCCCCAAAAGCGTGAATGAAGCCATTATCAAATCCAATTATCAATTATAGGAGTACAAAATTTACATCATCATGGGCCAAGAAAGTTAATAGACATTGATTATGATATATAATTTAGAGGGAGTGATACTATCATACTGGGAATCATCATAGAAATAACTCCACAATAACCCCAATTTTGACATAAACCTTCTTGATTTATTATTATTTTATAAAACTCACATTTTTAAATTAGGCTATCTGTTAAAGTATTCATCAAGCATTGGTTTGAGAGTATCATAGAATTTCATCATGGTTTTAAAGCCCCATTCTAAGTTTTCATCATCAATTTCGCCATTATCTCTTTTAATATAAATTTGAGTCCATTTGGAAAAGAAATGCTCGTCAAATACTATTTCAACATCTGGAAATTCGTCTTCAAATTCTTTTTTTCTGGATTTAAAATAATTTAAAAGATCTAAATTTTCAGCATATTCATTTTTCTCAAAATGTAATGCAACCAAAAACTCTTGTAAAGGTCTTCCCCTAAATAGCCATTCAAAATGTATGTTACCAATCCCTGTTGGTATTGGCAAATAATTGCTCTGACAATACCTTCTCCTTGTTATACCAGGTTTACTTTCATTTAATCTCCTTAACATTTGAGCCCAGAATTGATAAAATTCTTCTTGTAGTTTTGTTCTTTTTTTGGTTGTGATCTTTTTTTGTTCGGCTTGTATCATGAAGTCTTTTGCTTCAGGTAATGGGATTATAATCTCGGGTTTGACAGCTATTTTCCCTTCTACTTTATATGGCTCCATTTTAATGCATGTAATGTCTAAACCATTATCTCTTAACCATAAAACTGCAGCTAAGGTTTCTTCTCGGAAATCGTTAGCTACTAACATGATTCGAGGTTGATTATCAAAATCTGAGAAATCTTCGTTTTGGATAAATTGGTTTATGATTGATTCAGCTTCATCCTTCGATTTTCCTTGATATTCTGACATCATTTCCACAACTTGTTCTAAATTCAATGTTGAACAATAAGCAGCGTAGTGAATGGCTTGTAGATCTACAAATCTGTCAGCAATATCTCTTTTAAGTTCAATAACCACAATTTTGCCATTAATATCGGTTGCTAAAACATCTAATCTATTGTTTGTTTTATCAAACTTGTCATATTCTGTTGTAATAGTTAAAAGATCCTCTCCCAAAATCTGAGGATATTCTGCTACCCATTCTTCCATGTGAGTTCTTTCCCATATACCTAATTCAGAGAATTTTGATTCATCAATTATCTTCTCAACTTCATTATTTTCACCGATTAACAATATCAAAATTCATCCCCCTATAATTAATAGTTAAAATGTTCCTCGTATTAAATCCAAGCTATTTATTATTTCCATAGACGATTGGAGCTTTTCTGCTACTTCTTGGACATGTTTTACCTGCCAGAATGTAAGATCCCGTTTAAATCCTTCAGGTAGTCCTTCACATTCTTTCTCAATTTTCTTAAGCTGAGCCTCATCAGAAATGGCAATTACCTTCTGGACGGTTGGATTGCTTTTAGCTTTCTGTAAATTTAATAACAAACTATCAATTGAGCCTGATTTGTGAACCTCGAATACATATGTTACCATACCTAAATTCCCAATTCTAGTTCTCCATACAACATCAACACGAGCTCCATGAGCAACATTTACTTCAGTATCCGTTTCGAAGCCTAGCATCACCCCTATATTCTCGGTTAGATCTCGTATTTCATCATGATCAAAGATTGGCCCATTATATATGACTGTTGGTAATCCTTGACTCACTACAAACAAAAAGAAATCAACAAAAATTAGATCCATAGCGTAATCTGTACTGATTCCTGCGTTTTTCAATTCATTTAAGATTTCTAACATTAATTGGTTAAAAATAGCGTATTCATTAGCAGAAAGTCTGTATTTATCTGGATTCACATGTTCAATACCTAGGATCTTTAATGCATCTCTTGCTTTTCTATTCCAGATGCCGCATTCTTCGGGTTGGATATAAGTAAGCATTTCTGTAATAGATGCCGGCCCTAATCCATTTATTTTATTAAGAGCCCTGTAATATCGTTCTGAAGCAGGAATTGAAGTATCCAGTAATCTTTTAATCTCATATTTAATAGAGCCTAAACCATTTTCATTAATGATTTTCTGCACTAAATACTGTTTGTTTCCCCACATACGGCTAGCCCAAAGGTTGCTGATGATTTCCTCTAATTCAATTTCGGAAATATCTTCAATTTTATCAGGTAACTCTTCATGATAAAAGGAAACTCTTTGCTCACGATCTGACAAGTCATTAGAAAAACTATTACTTTTTAAATAAGAGTCAAACTTTTTAACATAATGACGCAAAGCATTAACCTGTTTAGGACTTAATTTCACCGTAAAAACCCTACTAAACCCAATAATTATTTAATTTCTTCTAAAACTTTATTAAATTCTAAATCGCTTAAAACAGGTTCTATTCCTTCAAGGGAAATATCTTCTTTTAAATTAACATATCGAATTCCACCAGATTGTTCAGTCCAATATGGCTTATTCAATTTATAAACTCTTAAAACCCATATAAATGCGGTTTTACCCTTAATATAATCCTTAACATGATCTCTAGTCCATATATAGTATTCATCTGAAGGAATTTTGGATAAAGGATTTTCAACAATCTTTTCTAGCTTCGCTAAGTACTTAATAATTACCTTACCATCTTTTTTTTCAGGAAAAGTATTTTTAGAAACGAATATATGGGCTGTGTCCTTAAAATTGTTGAGATAGTCTTTTTTCAAAGAATAGCTCACAGTAGGGTACAATAAAAATTCATTAATCCTTGTTTTATAGTTTCTAATTAGAATAGTCTGTAATCCATGCCCTAATGCTTCAATAGTAGCATTCCAATCTTTAACACATTTATTAGTTGATTTCATGATACCATCAACCTAAACGGCTCTTAATCATCTTGAATTCCTCACTATAGATGTATTTACCAGAAATTGAAACAAAACGTTTCGGTTTTACGGGCTGTTTAAATTTTTGAAAATTAACAAATTCAATTACAGTTAATTCTTGCCTTCCTTTACTATATTCTTTGAATTCATCTTCATTTACAATTAATTTATCCTTAAATTTATTCAAAATCTTACTAGGCGATAATTTAGCTATGAAATTTATTTCTGCCCAACCTGTGTATGCTTTTGCTCCACGAGATTCGTAAATTACAAATTTATCGCCTTTTGACACTTTACCTAAATATGATTTTGCTACAAAAACAGTTTTACCATCATTATATATCCTTTCGGCAAATTTTTTTGGAATTGGATGAGTAACTCCCCTAATTTTCATTTTTAGCCCCCTATTCTAAAACATCGATTTCTTCAATAAGCTTTATTTCTTTAGGAGTTAATTTATACAATTTATAGACTTTATCGTCTATTTGCCTATCTATGATAGTGATTTGTCTCTGTAATAATTCCTCATCTTGCGGTATTCTGGCGCTAGCTAATGCCTCATTGCGATTAACAATTTTTTTTACTAAATTTACAATCTCATCATGTAATTTAACATCATCAGAATTATTAAAATCAATCTTTCGGATTGGAAGTTGCTTAATATAAGTAGGTTTGATGTTGTAATCAATGAATTTGTTTGCAAAATAGAAATTCATTAGATTAGAATTAATTATTCCAAGTAAATACATCAATGAGTAATTATTTTCCTTATCAGTGATGTAAGAATAATTATTTAATGGATAGTAAGCACCTTCAGCATCCATTGCGGCAATTAATCTCCTTTGAAGACTTAGTTTCCTAATATATTGTATTACTATCTTTGGAACTTCTAATGGAGTTCTTCTAAAGCCTGCTAAGTCCTCACACCACCATAAATAATAATTCTTGAACGAAATATTGTATCGAACTAATTCTCCAGTTTTCAGGGCCTTCTTAGTGTGGTTAGGTGTTTCGTCACTAGAAATATATTTAGGATTATTTCCAGTCTTTATTCCGTAAATGACATTCGATAAATTACTTAATTCTTCTTTATCATCTTTAATTTTTAATAAAAGCTTTCTAACCTCTTTAGTTGCTCTTAGATTTATAACAAAATTTGGATCTTCTTTCCAGACATCTTGTCCAATTAAATCTTCGGAAAACACATCTTTGAAGTTTTTTTCAGACACTTTTATTGTTTTAGCTCGTTTGACTATGCATTTTGATTTTTTCTTTATATTCATTAAAGAAAATATTATTGGAACCATATCTGGAGCTTTATCAAAAATATATTTAGATAATTCACTTATTTCTAAAAAAGAAACATTATTTAAAAGAAATTCTTTAAGATTCTTAGAATTATTCAAATATAACCACATATTGGGGGTTATGTACCCTAAAATACCATTTTCGTTAAGTAAATCAACCGATTTTTCAATAAAGAACAGATGCGACTCTGGAGAGCCGGTTTTACTAAGATATTTATTTTGTAAATATTTTTTTTCAGAATCAGAAAAGTAGCTTCCCCAAGGGGGATTCCCGATTACCAGATCAAATTTATGATCAGACATTATTTCAGGAAAAGCCAAATGCCAATCAAATGGATTTATACGGCGAATTTCATCGCCAGAGATATCTAAATCTGGCATATCGCAGAAATCTGAGCCTATTAATGAGTTAAAACATTTAATATTGTTATCTAAATCAGGCAAGGCTCTCTCTTTGAATAATCTTTTCTGTTTTTCTAAAACGTCTTTATTTTCGCCTTCTAAAACCTTTAAGAGCAAACTTAACTTAGTAACTTCTACTGCCTGATGATCGATATCTACTCCAAAAATATTGTTTATTAAGATTCTTTTCTTTTCCTTAATTGTTAAACGCCATTCCCCTTCTTTATACTCGTATATTTCATTCTTAAGCCTATTTTTATCCTTAAGATTTATATAGTAATCTATATGCCAATTTAGAAGATAAGAAAAAGCTCCAAGTAAGAATGAACCCGAACCACATGAAGAATCCAAAACACGTAATTCTGAAACCTTTTGAGGAGTTTTATCTTTGCAAAGCTTACCTAGAGTATTTTTTATCATATAATCCACAATATATGGTGGCGTATAATATACTCCCCCAGCTCTCCTTACTTCAGGTTTTTCCTCTACTTTAGCCCGATTTGAAGGTGTTAATCTAATTACTTTTCCTAAAAATTGTTCATAAACATTTCCTAGTATCTCTGGGGGCAATACAGAAAATTCGTAAGGACTCTCAGGATAATATAGGTTTTTAATAATTTGTTTAAAAACACGATCTCTTATAATTAAGTTTGGAGTAAGAGTGTCAGGCCTTGTTATCCTGTCAGTCTCCTCAGAAAAATGGAATAATCCTGAATTATATTTTTCATCAGCTTCCTTCCATATATCACAAAGAGATTCGTATATGTCATTATTCCCAATTAATGACTTAAGTTGCCCGTACTTTTCTATTCCTCGGGCTTCACCCATCCGCATAAAAATTATTCTATCAATAATTTGCTGAACTGCAAAATTCAACTCATTAACTTCTAAAGAAGGATTTCTAATAGCGATTTCTTTCGCCAATAATTCTCTCCATTTTTCAATTTCTGATAGAAATTCATCATCAACTTCTGCTGTACCTCTCATATCTTCAAAAGATTCAGAAAAATTGAAAATAGATCCTTGCTTAACAGCATCCCTTGAAAATCTTTCATATATATAATCCCAATTTTCGACGTATTCTTCGAATGTTAAATATTTTATTCGCCCATCTCTTGCTCGATCTGTTCTTTTAGGCTTGGTAACTCCTTCATATACTACAAATTCTTCAAAATCAGTTAAAATTGACACTGGTAAGTTAGCACTCCAAGCATATCTACGGAGTTGATAGGCGGCTTCGGGATTAGATTCAAGATTAAGCGATGGTTTTTTTGCTTCAACAAAGAACATTCTCCGCCCATACAATGTAAAACAATAGTCTGGAGCTCTTCTACCACCTTCTACTTCGATAGAGTCTTCAAAAACTACGTCTCGGAGGTAGGGGGAGACTTCATTTTCATGATAAACATCCCAGCCTAACTCTTTAAAAAAAGGATTGATAAATGAATTCTTTATTTGTTCTTCATTATAATTTCTATATGCTGTTATATCACGCCCAAACTTTTCTACCAGATCTATTATCTTACCAGGAGCTTCTACCAAATATATCCCCTCATAAACATCACTTAAGAAAATTATAGTGATATATTAACTCTGTTGATATAATCAATCTTTCTGTTCCATATATCGTGAATTTACGAACTTTCCTTTTTTTCTAGAAATTCTGCCACGGCTTCTCTTATATAATGGCTGACTGGATTGCCCCCCTTCTTATCAGCATAGTCTTTTAAACGATTCAAGTCTTCTGCCTTCAACTTTATTGTTATCTGTTGCATCTTTGCCTTTTCCTTTGTCCTTGCCATTAACTCACCACATTAAGGCTTTAGATGTATATGTTTTTTACATTTAATACACACTAGACGAACTTAAATTATATAGTATAATTATAGTTTACATTGTATTTTACATTATTAAAATTTTTTACACATTAATTAAACTTCGCTATATGGAAATTTAACGAAGCTGATATAGGATAACATAAAGTTTTTTTCAATCTTTCAGGAAATTTGAGTTATTATAGAACTAAAAATCTGACTTCAAGACGATTATTGATATTAAAGAGAGAAATTTGAATAAAAACGTAATTATTGCTTGAATAGTTAATAGTTAAAATTAGCTATTTAATCCTAAAGAATTATAGTAATTATAGTAAAGGGGGCATAACAATTAGTGATTTAAAGGATATTGAAGAAGTTAAAATTGAATTAAATAAATATGTTGAAAAACCCCATATTGATGAAAATGATATCGGCCATCTAAGATATAAATTTTTTTTAAAAGGAAAAAATGCCATCGATGCTCTTGAAGATATGACTGCCGATGATTTTTTCTTTATACAAGCCCATATATCCCAATTAATATCAAAAATAGGCTATCCACGGTGCACATTTCTTTTAGGACTAGTAAATGAATTATATTCCCGAGGATGTTCATTACAAATAGAACATAATACACCGATTCATAAAGGTCTAATTTTATATATTGAAGGCGTATTGTACTACTATTTAAATGAAAAAGAATTTGCAGCAAGGTTTATAACATTATCACTTATTGATGATATTATTCATCATGATGCAGAGTGGGCTAGATCATCAGATGCATTCAGATTCATTGCTACTAATTTCTATGATGAAGTGGCTGCAGAACATATAATTTTATCTTTAGATAAACGAATTGAAAAATTAAAAAGAAAAGGACCAATATATTTCCCCGAAGAAGTTTTAAACTATGATGATCACATTGATGTCATCCCAGGCGATAGTAATAATCTATTTAAGATAAATAGAGCAATGTATGAAGTCCTTTATAAAAAGTTTAATGGATCTATCAGAAATAAAAATAATCATTTGAAGAAAACATCTTTAGAAGATCTCACTAATCACTTATTTTCAAGTGTTATAGGGCTACAATTAATATCTAAAGACTTGCTTACCGCAAGCTCCGAATTAGACGTGGTTTACAGAATAATTAAATATTTAAATCCTTTGTATGAAATGTTTGGGCATTATTTGATTATAGAATGTAAAAACATAAAAGGTAATGTTGATGTGAGAGTCATTCGTGATTTCGTCGGTAAACTTCAGTCTTTAAGCGTTACTGGAGGCATTATTGTTTCTAGAAATGGTATAACTAAAGCTAAAAATGAAGATAAACTTAATGCTGAGTTGGAAATATCAAAAGCTTATCATCGTCATGGAATCACAATAGTAGTTTTAGATAAAAATGATTTAAATTCAATACGTAAAGGAAAAAATCTAATATCAATTCTAACTAAAAACTATGAAAAAACTAGATTCGACATAAAATATAATTAATTTCTATTTAATAACATTCTGAACTTCCAACTATTATAAATCAAACAATTAATTAGAGTTTAAGAGATTATATGAAAAAAATTATATAGTTAGATTAATAAATCACTCATTGTCAAGATTATAAACTTTTTTTCCAGTTAGGAGGGCTCCAAATGGCACAAGTTTTAGGTAGTGATGAGGATTATACCAGTGGATGTTGGATACTCCTTATGGCCTTAAATCGTTTAGGAAAAATAGTGACCAAGACCAAATTACATAAATTAATTTTTTTAGTACATGAAGAGGCCCAAATTAAAGGGGGATATGAAGATTTTAGAAAACATTTTTACGGCCCCCACTCTTTTCATCTCACTGCTGATTCAGATTTATTAGCCCAAAAAAACATATTATACAAAGAAAGTGTTATAGGCTATACAGAACGAGAGTATAGCATCTATCACATTACTGAAAAAGGAAAACAGTTATTCGAAGAAAATTATTGTCCTAATTCTGATCCAGAAGTAATGAAAAGAGCTGAGAAAGTTCTCGATAAATATGGAGAATGTGGATATAAAGAACTTACTGAATTTGTTTATAAAAAGTACCTTCCCAAACCAGACGAATATGATGAACGGCGTGATAGAGTGTTAGATGATCTTAAAATAATTGAATCTCTATGGGAAGAGGAATATTCACCTGAATCGGTCGTTTATGTGAATTTGATGTCGGCAGTTGAATATATAAATCTAATTTTTTCGAAAATAAAGGATACGAGTTTAGATCCTGTAGTTCGGGGGGTTCTATTGGTTACATCAGAAGATCTTATTGAAACCATCTTTGAAATAAATGAAAAATATTTCGAAGGTCAAAATCCTGAAGAAAATTTGAAAATATTAGAAGATTTATTTGGTTTTATCTGCTACTATGCACAGAAAACCGATGTATTGCCAGATCTTGATAATTTTGATTTTTCAGAATTTCTAAGTGAGGAGGAGATTGAACGTTTACAACACACTCCGACAGAGGAACTACAGTTAAACTCTTAGAAACTTCTGCATGTATTGAATATGCTCTTAAAGCACAAATTAATCATGATGGTCGAGTAATTAACATAAAATCAGACCATCATAACTACATGGCTATTTTTGTAACAAAATGTGGGGAGAGATGGCATACTCAGACAATACTAAAAGAATCTAACCATGCAATTCAAAAAGCAGTGAATGAATTGGTTGATAAAAGATTAGGTAGACGAAAATCCACGGCTTTGTTGCGTAGAATAATTAGAATAGAGGCCAGTAGAAGATTGGTTGAGCTATTTAAAAGTTCTATTCCTCAAAATCCGGGAGAAGTTGATGTAAGACCCATCGTTAGTTTTTATGAATCCTTACGAGATTCGACAGAAGGAAGATTAGATGAATTACGTTTACGTAAGCATTCTGATAGCGTTTCACCAGAACCTAACGATCTTATTATTCTCGCTGAGTGTGTTGAATTAAATCATGCGCAAGATTTAAGCCTGGTTTCTGGGGATGGACACTTTGTATCATTTAAACAGGAGATATTTGATAAATTTGGTGTAGAAGTTTTAGATTTCTATGACATCAGAAAATTTGTGTAATTCCTGTGACTATTCATCTTTTTTATATTTGCCAGGAAAGAACTTCCATTACTTTATTTCTTTTAGCTTTTTTAGTCCTTCCAGTTCATGATCTGCAAGAGATTCTTTGGATTCATAAAATTTTATGACCCAATTTATGTCGTTTTTATGGAGTATTAAGAGTTCATGGCTTTTGTCCCTTATCATTACCATCATCTTCCTTACAAATTTCAAGGAACGTTCTGGATCCAATCCCTCATCTATATATTCTACCAGTACTTTTGAGAATTCTATTTCACTTGCCAGTCCCAATAAATAAACAAGGTACATTAAAGCCCTAAAATCCCTCTTTTCCTCAAGATTAGTGTTATGTTGTTCTATTAATACTTTTAATGGTGCTTCGACTATGGCTTCTCTAGATGCTCTGAAGACTTTATGGGACTCATTTTCCTTATTAAGAGTTTTTATCAAGGTTAAAGCTTTGTGATATCCATCATTGTCATTTTTTATGAATTTACTATGATAAGCCTGATAACAGAGTTTATCATATAATTCTTTTAACCTGTTCTCAGGGATCTCACCTAAAGCTCCCTTGTATTCTTTTTCAATTTTAGATAAGTTAACCACCATTTTTAGCCCCCTTATCTTTGGGTAGGTTGTCTAACATTTCTATATGATTTTTTAGGGTTTCAACCTCTTCACGTAGTTGATCTAATTCAACATCCCTTTTTATTTGATTGTAGATACTGCAAGAATAAGCCAATGCCTTAAACCAGGCTATTCTGACTTTTTCATTCTTAGCATCGGTGACCCTGCCCTTAAGGGCCTTATTATGAAGATAGAAAATCGCATCATTCAGCTTATGCAGGATTAGATCTCGGTCATCAAATAGAATAGCCACTTCTTTATTATGACATCCTTCTTTACTTCTTATCGACATATTATTCCTCCTATTTTCACGTTCTGATTGTTCTTTGACTTCAATAGAATGAGAAAACCAATAATGATCTCCTTATAAGATTAGGGGGTGGGGGGTCTGTTCTTCTTAATTTTTATGTAATGTTTAACCTCTTCATCATTCCATCCATTGTAATCTTTAAGAAATTGGAAATAATTGCCCTTCCTTTGGCAACCATAACACTGATAACCATTCTTATGGACTCTGAAAGACGGATTCCGGTCTTCATGTTCCGGGAATGGGCACCGGTACATGATATATTCCTTATCAGGGTAGATCCCTGCCGGGTCTCCCAGGAGGGCTTTGAAAAATTCTCTATGGTCCAACCTCGACCCCATATCAACTTTAACATGAGCTTTTGGGATGTATTTTCGTTTTAATAAATTTATCCTTCCATTATCGGTGAGTGTTTCATCTATTCCCTGGAGGTGGGTGTGAAAATTAGTTAGATGATCCGGGACCTGGAATGATTCAACCTGGGGATTCAGTGCTTTCTCCATGATTTCATCATAATTATCATCAACGGAAAAAGGAACCACACTTAACAAGCTGTATTGATGTTTACTATAGGGAACTCGGCTTAATCGGACCATAGCATCATGAACAACAGATAAATCGAGAGTTTTATACTTGTAAACCCTTTTAATCTGTTCTGCGAACCATGAAAGAGTCCGGTTAAGGTTGGTATAATTTGAAGGTTCGAAGAAGAGATAAGCATGACATCCTTTAGACCCACTGAAGAACAGGACCGGTGGTTGGCCAAAGCTTTCTTTAAATATTCGTGAAAAATGTTTAGCTTCATTAATAGCAGGTTCAGCAATTCGATCATTAATAATTAGATCTCTGAGTTGTTGCTGTAATTCTTGTTGTTTTTGTTTCTCATAAATCAGGCTTTGACTTCTTAGTCTTTGCAGCTGCTTCTTGAGTTCATGGGCCATGGGGTGGGTCACGTCAAAATCAAAGAAGGCCCTGTCAAATATCATGACTTCGGAGCATCTTCGTTTTAAATTACCCTTAATGCCATGATCATAAACACTAGCCAGACATGGGTAATTGCCATTGTTCCGATGGACATGTAGCCATAAATTTTTAGGTGTTTCAGTGGAAAACTGCACCCTGAACTTACGTTCTTTAGAGTTGAAGTCTGGTGGCCGTCTGAAGTGCCTATAAAAAAGTGATCCATAAAAGGAGTTGTAAAAGGGTATCAGGCCTTTCATCCCACTACTCCCTTTATAAGGTTCCAGTTAACTTGTATGCTCTCATTTTGTAGTTTTATTAACTTTTTCCAAAACAAGTGTTGGATTCGGATTTTTAGTTCACGTTCATCGTCATACCATCCTCGGCTAACGACTTTCCGGGAAAGAGTGCTAATACTTGCAGCTTTTCCCATGGTATTAAGTTCATATAGGATAGCAAAATCAATGTAAAGTAAAGCATACTTGTATTTGAATCTGGTTAGTAATTGTTCATCAGGATCTGCTTTATTTGGAGGGTACACCCGGTTAGTTATACTGAAGAAATATCCTTCCCTTAATAGTTGAACGTATGCTAGTTCTATCAGGTTGTTTGTCGGGTATTTCTCTGTGATTTCTTGGATTTGTTCGCCTATCCAGTAGGTGAGATTACCCTTGTAAATGCCCGGCATTTTGAATATCAGCTTTTTAGCTATCCCACATATGGTATGAGGGTCTTCGATTATTTTTTTTGTATCATTGTGGGCGGCCACGTTATCCGCCCCTTTCCTTCTCTTTTTCTAGAAGTCTTTGTTCCAGTATGGACTGGGCTTCTTCGTCTTGTCCTTGATATGCTGCTGCTGTGAGTTCTTCAATGGTCCATTTGTTTTTGTCTTCAGGTAGATCTTCTAGAGGTGTAAGAGGTGTAATGAAATTGGGTAGATTTTTTATTTTTTCAAGATAGAATTTTCTATAGCTCTCTGTTTGCATTACACCTCTTGCAGGTCTAGGGTTGGGTGAGAATCCGAGCCATACCCATGATTCATGACTACCTTTCTTGGACTTTATCCAATTATTTCGCTCATGTTTCTGCTTGATATTAATTGCTTGTCGCTCTTTGACTTGGAAAACTTCCTGAATCTTTTCTTCGTAATTACCAATAGATACCGTTGAATTCTCCCTGGAAGATGCGCCTTTATCGTGTAACCAACTTAATAGCTCCTTATCTTTATCAGTAGCCCCATTCCATTCTTCATCATAATCAATCCCTCCCATGATCTTATACTCCACAAACAGGTACAAATGTTCAAGGAACTCAAACAAATCAATAAATGCCCAGGACACATGTTGATCCGTAATCACTTCCACTCCATCCTGGAGAGCTTGGACATAGCTCATCTTCAATAATATATCTTGGATGGTGAAATCGTAAAGATCAACAAAATTTCGGACCTTCTTAGAATAGCTAAATCCTCGCTTCACTAAGATGTCAAAGACGTTTAAAAATTCAACTTTCCCATCTGTAGTTATTTTATACTCATCAGCAGGTTTTAATGACTTCATGAATTGGATGAAACTATTAACGGAATCATCACTACTATTAATCTCTAATACTCTGCTTTTATAGGCCTCTGTACGGTCAATCCCTGACATATTAACATATGGGACTATAAATCGTCTTAAATCACCATCTGTAGCAAAATCTTCTTCAAAATAGTGTGGCTGTGTGAAAATACAACAGCCCATGTATGGAGTATATTCTAATGCATTTTCATGGTTTATATCCACAGCTCGTTTAGTTATTTTGTTGTGAGGATACGGATCTAATGCTAATCTGAGGTACTTTCTGGATTCGGTGTAAAGGAGTTCATTAGAAGTTAGTAGTGTGCGGCCTTCATCGAATATTAGATAATCTCCATTAAAGTCGCCAGGGATGTTTTCATAAACTATTTCACCCTTCTTAGTATGCTTAATTGTTTTTCCTACAAGTCTTTCGGGATGAATGGATGTGGGTTCATCAACAAGTTTACCCATACTTTCCAAGATTTCTTTAATGACTCTTTTAAGCTCTTTTTTCCCTTTACCTGACTTTAATGGGATTAGTAAGTGTATTCGGCCATCAGTAACTACTTGATTAAGTTTCAGTTCTACATCCTTATTTTTAATGGATAATAACCCATACCAGACAGCTTTGAGAGGCAGTGTATATTCTTCCCCATGGAGCCTGGTTGCTTTTTTTAATTCTTCGAAGCCTTTTAAATGATTCGTCGGGTAGACAAGTTTGATGGATTTGTTCTCATCTTCCTCTTTTTTGGGGGTGGTGACTTCCTGGAGGGACGGAGTTATATCCGATAGATATTTATCCTTTAAAATCCTACCTTTACCTGTAGGGGCCTGGCCAAAATCCCCTTCTTTTTCTTTTATCTCCTCCAAGTCTAATCACCCCATACCAGAGTTATCTTCATCTAAGTGTACTCCTTCCAGGACCAGGTATTCCTTAATGGTTTCTAGTGGTATAGGTGGATCCAGATCATCTTTCCAGGAGTGGTATGCCTTTTTGAGCAAGTTATTAAGTTCTTCAGTCATCGTTTTGCTGCCTCCACTAATTTTTGGAATCGATTATTTTGCATTTTCGAGTTCTTTCTGGATAGCATTCTGGATAAATTCACTTACACTGTTTATTTCTCTGTTTTTAACTTTTTTATCGATTTTAATTAGGTCATTCACGTCTATCGTAATTGTTTTTGAGACCATCACGATTTCCACCTCCTCAACGTATTTACATAATTATTATAAGTCTGGACGTATCATAGAAATTATTGGTACTTATATGGAAATAAGAGGTTTAATATGTCCAATCCAAGATTTACAAAACAACAAAGGCAGGTAAAAGATTTAATCAAAAATAATAAGAAAATAACTTATGCAGAATTAAAAAAGAAATTTACTGGGGATATTCGAAGCCCTTTAGCATCTCTCCTTGATAAAGAGGAAATTAGAATTTCAGGATTTGAAAAGAAGGACAAGTTTAATGGGGATAATATCTACTTCGAAAATAGATTACCACATAAAACAATCCATGATGTTATCTTACTTTTCAAGCAGATTGAATCTAATAATCCTATAGACTACGAAAAGGCTTCAAAAGAATTAATAGAATTATTCCATGATAAACTTAAGGAGTACGAATCCCTAGAAGACGAAGCTATAGATTACTTAGTAGATAATGTAGTTAAACTGCCGTTAAAGGTTTTAATTGAGGAAATGGAACTTATTTCTAAAAAGTGGAAATTAAAAAGTAGTGGAGGATCTGTAGAACCTGTAATTAACGAAACAAGAAGGATCAGAGAGGAATACATACCAAACTATGATAATAGTCTTAATGAAGAATTAGGATATTTCTTCTATTCATATTGGCCAGCTCCTTTCTTTGCAGATAAGTCTATAATGGAGCCTTTACAACGTAACATTTATTCTTATCTGCAAGAAGAGGATCATAAACCATCAGAAGGCATATTTGTGGGCTGGGATGAAATATCTGAAAATGAAGAGGCACAAGTACTATTTTTAAAGCCTATTTATACAAATCCACTCCTAAATCATGACCCACTCAGTGGAGAATTGCCTCTTCATAGACTTAAACAGGATTATAACCCCCTTGTGGATTTAACAGGGGTAATGGATGCGGGATCTTATCTATCAAAATGTGGGTTAATGAAAATTAACCGAACATTTAACTATTGTTCAAATCTATTTTACAAACTCTTGTTCTACATAGAGAAAAAAAACGATAACATAATTAAAAACACACTGATAAACTGTTTGAGTGGTTCTACAAATAAAAAAGAAGAAATTGAACGTCTTATAATGTTTGACAAGTTAATTAAAAAAGTGGAATATGTACCTGAAGCTCCTAAAACTTCAGATTTGAAGGAATTGGATAACGCACTTAATGATGGATATAATGAAGAATATACTTACCATGACTCCATGGAGCTAATGGATCGAGATGTATTTGGGAGAAAAGTTCAAAAAACTTCTGATCCAGAAAAACTTGTTGAAATCCTTAAAAAAATCTTAAAAGACTGAAATAAAGGAAATAAACCTCCTAATTTTCCTCTAATTCTTTTTTTAATAACCCTTGGATCATTGCCTCCAATTTATCCATTTTCTCATCCATTCTTTTTTGTTCTTTTTCTTTCTTTCTTAACTCTTTGAGAAGCTGATCATATTCTTTAGTGGTTATCTCTTTAACTTCAACTTGTTCTATACTTAAATATGGAATAAGACGTGTGTATTCGTTTTTTAAAGCAGTTATATTGAGTTTAACATATCGATCAACTGTTTGATTGGCATTATGACCTAAAAGCCATTTTGTATACATTTCTGGAACCCTATTAGAATTCAATGTTGATGCAAAGAATTTACGCAACTTATGGGATGTGAAAAACCTGTTTTTTCCACTCCTCCCAAATTGGCAGGTGTCGTTTAGGTATACGAAATATTTCTGTGTGGACCATCTGCTTATCCGTGTGTTTCCGGACAGGAATAGTGGGTCTTCAATTTTTTTGATGGGTTTATTTTCAGCATTTCTTTGATCTAAGTAGTCCAATATGGCCAGGTTGGCTTCTGGTGTTGAGAAGGTAGTATATGGGTGGCCTGTTTTGCATCTGTGAATGTCCCATTTTAAAATTAAATTCCTATTTTCCCTTAATTTCTCAGTGATATATGGTATATCGAATTGTTCTTTCCCTACCAAGTGGATATAGTCTGATATAGCATTAAGGAAGTGGTGCCAGTTGAGATGTATCATCTCGGCTGATCCCATTCCTGAACTACCCATTAATAATATTATAGCCCGATATTTAATGTTAGAATGTTTTAAAGCTTTCTTTATCTGCTTCTTACCCACAATATCATCAGTAGTGATTCTTTGCTTTTGTTCCCGGTTTTTAATCCTTATTCGAGGAGTGTCTATTTCAAGTTCGTGATAAAACCCTTTAACAGTAGCCATGTCAGTTTTGATTGTGTTAAATGAGCTGCCCTTTTCTTGAAGATAGTTCTTATAGCTGACTAAATGTTTTGTTATTCTCCTTTCTTTTATCCAGGGGTTTTCTATTTGGTCTATTTTAGCTTCTTCTATTAGTTCCGTTGGTGTAAGGCCTATGAATTTGGAGTATTTAGTTAGTCGTATTAGATAGGTTCGCTTAGTTGATTCTCCTAAATCTCTGAGCATGAAAAAATCTTTTATACGTTTATCATCAGAGATATCCATATGATTATTTCCAATATTTTTGTCTTGGGTCATCACAATGATTTTGTTTGATATACTATTTATATCTAAAGCGGAGTTATTAATATGAAAATACTGGGAATATGTGGAAGCCCTAGAAAACAGGCTACGGAATATGTTTTGCAAAATGCTCTGTCCATGATGGAAGAAAAAGGGTTTGAAACGGAATTTTTCACGGTGCGAGGGAAAAATATTAGCC
>Ga0209510_1002849_pt1 | contig 17049 bp, 14 predicted proteins | sample BiotimSIPDNA_FD_185749 | JGI IMG/M metagenome (GOLD analysis project Ga0209510, IMG submission 185749) | Anaerobic biogas reactor microbial communites from Washington, USA - Biogas_R1 time_0 SIP DNA (SPAdes) (version 2) | ecosystem: Engineered > Bioreactor > Anaerobic > Unclassified | place... | reverse complement strand
CATACAACGCGAACAGGTCGCCCGTATTCAGATAACGGTCAATCATGCTTTCCTGCTCATCACCAAGAAGCAACAAGTCAAGAAACTGTTTCTTATCTTTTGTAATCAGTTTTATTACCATGATTCTTTTTCAAGTTTCTGAAGGAACGAGGCAATGCCCAGCGCGCATTCGGCCACCCTTTCGTAGTTGACTACTGACAGGTTGTCTTTCGGGGTGTGGGTGAGCTCCTGGGTCTCCATGTGCTCGATGAACCATTGTGAGCTGACGGCAATTGCAGGGCAGCCTTGTTGCAGGAACATGCTGTGGTCACCCTGATACCAGGGCAGCCCTTCCACCAGTGTGGGGTTTTCAGCAAACAGCTCATGCAGTGCAGCTTGCAATTCATCCGGCAGGTTGAACGGTGAGAAGCAGGACAACCCCTCTTTGTATCCGGCACCGTCGATGTTGATGTTCACCAAGATGTCGCTGAACCGACCCGCATTCTGTTCGATGTACTTCACCTGTCCGGGTGCACCGTAGTAATCCTCACCGTTGAGCACCACCAGTTCAATGGGGTAGGGGGTGACATCATTTTTCAACAACTCTGCCAGCAGCAACAGGATGGTGACACCCGTGGCATTGTCCATGGCACCCGTTGTGCCAATCTTGGTGTCGATGTGGGCTGTGACCACAATCCGTTCTTTGTCTACACTGCTGTTCCGCCCAACCACATTGAACGCAGTTTCGGGGATGCGTCTTGCCCTCGATACCAGTTCGACCGTTTTACCGGCACAGGCTAGCAGCTTCTCTCCTTCGGTGTCTTTCATGTAGACTGAAGGGATGTCGAAGTCGCCATCCTCAAACAGCGGGAAGGGATAGACTCCGCCGGCAGTGGCTGCATTGCGTTCGGTGGCACACACAAGCGCCTTGGGATTGCCCTTCTCCAGCAGGGCGATCAGCTGCTGATGCTCTTCGGGATTCCAGAACGGGAAGTTTTTTGGTGCGATTTGCTGGGCAGCAATAGTCCCATGGAGCAGCACAATCTTGTCCTCTATGTTTGCAGACTCCAGCTGCTCCGCACGGTCGATGGCGACCAGCTCCCCGCTTACCGAGCAGCCCAGGGAGTAGTGCGAAGAGAGCACCTCGAACGACTGATGCTCGCAGGTTAGTGATGCACCCTCGGTGTGCCAGTCGATTACCGAGAGTTCAGTGCTCTCTGTTTTCCATCCCAGTTCACGCAACACTTTCTCTGCGTAGGTGGTGGCGTTGCGGTTTTCCTTACTTCCAACGCGTCGTTCGCCGATATCTGTGCATAACAGCTGCAGATGTGAGGCTGCTTTTTCAGTGAATATTTTTTTCTCCATTTCAATTGTTTTTTTTCGCTGCAAAGGTAGTGCTTTGAGAGGAGTTGTGATTGTATAAATGGGACAAGCAAATTCAGTTGAAATAGTCAGAATGTGGAGCACATGCAGCCAGATATTCTCCAGGTGTGTAACCGGAATAGGTCTTAAACTCTTTGATCATGTGCGACTGGTCATAGTACCCACACTCATATGCGAGGGCAGCAAAAGAAATGTGTGGATTCTTTTCAAGCAGATGCAATGCACGCTGAAACCGGATTGTCCGGGAGAACTCTTTCGGATTGATCCCTGTATGTTCCGAGAATACTCTGCTCAGCTGTTTGGTACTCAGGCATGCCGCGTGAGCCAGTCTCGAGACATCGCTCTCACCCGATTCAATCAGTCGTATGGTGGTATTGATCCGCTTCAGGTTATGTGAAGCGAGGTGAGTGAGTCGCTTCATCAGGAATTGTTCGATGAACAGTATCGATAAATCTTCCTCCTCGGTACTGATCAATGCGTTTTCAAGTTGCAACAGTTGCTTGTCTTCCATCTCCTGGGCCGTCACGCGTAATCCGGTCACTTTGTGAAGTGGGAGAGAGAAAAATGCCCTTACCCCCGCCGGATGGAAGACCACCACAAGCATGTCAACTTGCCCGTTGTACTGTAAATCAGCAAATGTGCTTTCCTGCCCACTTAGAAAGGCACGCGGATGAAGCTTCATCTCATTCACCGACAACAGCCTGTTTCCCCGATGAAAAATCAGGCTCATCATACCTGTTGGCACAGTACGTGCCAGCGAAGCTGAATCACCCACTGTTTTCAAATGCCAGTAGTGCTTCACGTAAGGGCTCAGCATGGATGAGGGATAAATGATGGTAAAATCTTCCATGAAACGAAAATTTCGGCAAAATTACAAACTTGTAAGTTATGAAACTAGTAAAAAAGAGACATTCTTTTGCAGTTCGTTGATTCTCTGTGGTAAGTGTATCAATATCCAAGCATCACACCGAGATGATTGATGACACTCACTACGGGAAGGTGATGGCTAAGAATGGCATCTTCTCACCCACCATCATGCTCAACGGCCCCAAAAGATTACCGATATCTTTGAACCCGAGATTGAACGATTGGAGCTATTCTATGCGTTGTGGTAGCATCACTTCAGGTTTTTATTGACAGACAACGGTCTGCAGCACTTTGTATCAAAAAATACCCCTTTTTGGGGGTACTGTTCTATTTTTGTTTTCCCTATTTTTGTAACAGAATCAAAGGTTTTTCATAACGAACAGATGAAACATAAACGCTTCATTGCAATCCTGTTCATCCTTGCACAGATGGGCGTGTATGGTCAGGGAAACCCACGTGAAACGGTAACCGTAGGTGACGATATCTTTCTGCCCGTTTCACAGGATGAGTACCTCACCGCACTGATCAGCGCTGAAGCAAAAAAAGAGAAGGAACATCCTCAAACAGTGACGGTGGACGACAATCTGATAGAGATGGACCGTTTCCGGAAAGATGCATCTCAAAGTCCTGAAACGGAGCAGGTGGCCTCTGCTTACAAAAAAGAACTGGCAAGACTCTCACCCGCACAAAGAGGGTCACCCCGTTTGTACGAGCCACGGCACACCGTCGGTTTTTCACTCACCGACGACAGAATCTATGAGATGTACAATAATCAAAACCTGTGGAAACACATCATTGACGAGGTCCACTAGACTCTCTTTCCCTTATTGATAGGTCAGAATGAATTATTCCTTGAATAGGGGAAGCGATATAGCGATTACCTCAAGCGGTTTGGTTTTACCCTGAAAGAGATATCCGCTAAAGTCGGTTTCCTGAACAGGTTCAGTTATATTTGTAACTCATAATTGGTACTCCGCCCACCTTCGGCTTCTTTGCGTAATATTCCTTTGTTTATCAGGTCTTGAATATCACGTATTGCCGTATCCTGTGAGCATCTGGCTATCTTAGCCCACTTGGAGGAGGTGAGCTTACCTTCAAAGTCATCCAACAGCTTATTCAGCATCAAGCGCTGGCGGTCATTCAATGACATTTGGCTGTGCCGTTCCCAGAATTTTGCTTTAGCCAGAACAGATTCCAATATTACACGACTGTTGACAAGTGTATTTTCGAGACATCTCAAGAACCATTCCAACCATGCTGTAATATCCCCATCACCACGCTGTGTTTGTTCCAATAGATTGTAATATCGTTTGCGTTCCGTCAGTATCTGGTTCGACATGCTGTAAAAACGCTGTGGACTTCCATCGCTGCGGGCAAGTTGCATGTCCGTAATCGTACGGGCTATTCGTCCATTGCCATCATCAAAGGGATGGATGGTAACAAACCATAAGTGTGCTACAGCAGCTTTTAATACCGGATCTGTTTCAGATTCGTTGTTGAACCAATTCAGGAATCGTTTCATTTCAACCTCAAGAACATCAGCTTTGGGGGCTTCATAATGAACCCTCTCTTTCCCCATTGCGCCGGATACCACCTGCATATCCCCACTGCGATATTTGCCTGCTTCTATTTTGTACATACCGCTATATCCGGTAGGAAACAGTGCAGCGTGCCAGCCAAACACTCTTTCTGTTGTTAACGGCTTCATGTAATGCTGTGTGGCATCGAGCATCATCTCCACAACGCCATCGACATTACGGGGAATGTCAACCAGACCGGAAACTGCCAGTCCCAACCTTCTGGCAATGGATGAACGAACCTGGTCTTTATTCAAGACTTCACCCTCTATCTCATTTGATTTGAGTACATCCAACGTCAATGTGGAAAGCAAAGCTTCTTCCTGAAATTTGAAGCCCAAACTTTCCATCTGTCCCAACAACCGTCCTTGTAAGTGGCGCACATTGGCGAGCAACGGAAGCAGTGTGTCATTGTTCCATTTGAATGCAGTCCAGTTTTTGCGTTGATAGATATACATATTCTTTGCATATTATGCGACAAATATAACTCTTTTTCTTCGCATAATATATTTCCACATAATATTTGCAAATAATACCAATATAATCAAATATATTGTATTTTTGTAATGGTCATTAAGATAATGGTCGTTTAATTGTCTGGCTTGTGAAAAGAGTATGATTGTCATTAAAGCCAAAGCAAATGATAAAAAATATTTCATCATATGAAATTCTACAATAGAAAAAAAGAACAGGAAATACTGTTAAAGAACAAAATCCAGTCAGAGAAAAGTGCCTGTTTTACTGTAATGGTAGGGAGACGCCGTATTGGTAAAACATCCCTTCTTTTAGAATCGGTCAGGGGTCAAAAATATCTCTATTTATTTGTTGCCCGTAAAAATGAAAATTTATTATGCAGTCAATTCCAGAGTGATGCTGAAAAGATGTTGGGATTAAAAATATTTGGAACAATCACTCAATTCCGGGATCTTTTTGAGCAGCTGTTGATTTTTGCGACCCGGGAGCATTTCACATTAATTATTGACGAGTTTCAGGAATTTGAAAGTGTGAATCCTGCTATATTCAGCGATATACAAAATTTATGGGATCAATATAAAGACAAAGCCAGAATTAATTTCATTGCGTGCGGTTCTATCTATTCATTAATGATGAAGATATTTGAGAATCGAAAAGAACCACTTTTTGGACGACTATCATCTAAAATAATACTACAGCCTTTTGCAGTAAGTGTAACAAAAGATATACTCAGGGAGTATAATGCTAAATATAGCCCTGAAGATCTATTATGCTTGTACTTATTGACAGGAGGAGTGGCTAAATACATTGAATTATTGATGGATGCAGGTGCTGTGACACATAAGAAGATGCTTGATATGGTAACACGAGCCGATTCTCCCTTTATAGGAGAGGGAAAAGACTTGCTTATTTCTGAATTTGGTAAGGAGTACGGTACATATTTTTCAATACTTCAACTGATAGCATCAGGCAAAAACAGGCAAAGTGAGATTGATTCCATTATTGATAAAAATACCGGGGCTTATTTAGTCAATCTCGAAAAGGAGTACTCTCTTATTGTGAGAAATAAACCTATGTTTTCTAAACCTGGCAGTCGTAGAGCAAGATGGAGTCTGAATGACAACTATCTTCGTTTCTGGTTCCGCTTTATCTACCCAAACCAATCTTTAATTGAAATGGGCCGATTTGATTTGCTACGGGAGTACATCGACAAAAATTATGAGCAATACAGCGGCCTGATCCTTGAGAAATATTTCCGTGAGAAGATTTCTGAGAGTCTTCGAGTCACGGAAATCGGAAGTTATTGGGATAGTAAAGGTGAAAACGAAATCGATATAGTCGCCTTGAATGATCTGGATAAAACATCCATTATTGCAGAAGTAAAACGCAATGCGAAGAAGATCGATATGGTAAAATTGGAGACGAAGGTTAAGAGTATTCAGAAACATTTAGCAAAATACAAGACAGATATTATTGGTCTTTCAATGGATAATATGTAGAGTGGCTCAATGAACAGTACAGAATTACTTACCATACGTCTATACAACCAGTTGCTTTCAACGCATGAAATGAAAGCGCCGCATGAAATCGTTTCCAGGTGGAGGAGCTCCCTTCGACGAGTTTGTGGTGAGCTACAAGGATCGCTCCGAGATGATTGACGCCGAGCATTACAGTAAGGTGATGACCAAGAACGGCATCTTCTCACCCACCATCATGCTGAACGGCCGCATCATCGGATTCTGGAAGAAGAGCATGAAGAAAAACGTCCCACAGATCACGCTTACCTTCTTCGAGAAGATGCCCAAGAAGATCGTTGCGCTCTTCCGGCCGGAGATTGAGCGGCTGGAGAAGTTTTACACACAGTTTTGAGTGATTGGAAGTCGCTTATTTCGAGAGCAGTTTCGTGCTGGTGTTCCAGTTGCGAATGGTGAGCGACTGGTAGATGGGTTGTCCCACGATTTTTGAGAGGTAGCTTTGCGTGGCGCGACTGATCAGCACTGAGAAATAGAGCACCCCGTCACCGGCCCATGCCCGATCCACTCCCTCTCTGGTGCGGATGGACTGTAGCGCTTCATCGGCAGTCAGGGGCTCTTTCAGGAACAATACGTTGTAGCGGTACTCTTCGGGATGATCGCCGAAGCCCATGGGGGCCGAGTCCACAACATGCTGCAGCTGCTCTTGTGAGAGAAGGACGATCTTCGACTGGTATGCAAACCGTTCGGAGAGATGTTGTTCAATTTTTTCGATCAGCAGTTGTTTGTCCTTTTCCAAAGTGTTGAACAGCACGTTCCCGCTCTGGATGTAGGTCGCCACGTCACTGAATCCCAACTCCTCGAACGATGCCTTCAAGTCGCTCATCCGGATGATGTTGTTGCCTCCCACGTTGATTCCCCTCAACAGGGCAATGTATCTTGTTTCATTCATGCTTTCAATATTTTTTGCCCGACAGAAGAGACCGCAGCAACATCTGTTTTGTCACTTCAGGCTTTTCTTGAAACGGACAACGGTGAGCAGCTCATCAAGTTGTACCTGTTCGCTGACATTAAGTGTCATGGGGATCAACTACCCTATTGGCTTCATCGCCGCGAACTCATCTTTCTTTTCTTCGGAGATATCCAGGGCGGCGATTGCCTCGAAAAATGATGCCAGCACGCTATAGACCGGTTCGCCCAGCGCACTTTTCAACACCATCTCCGATGGGAATATTTCAGGATCCCTCAATTGCATTTGTGATTCCATTGCCTATGATCATTATAGTGATTGATCTTGTTTACACATCCAACCGAAGAGAGGCTGAAAGATATACGGGTGTTGAGACAGATCGAATATGCAGTCAGCCCATTTTTTTACAAATATATTGATGTTGTTTGAATAATGGAAAAAAAAGAGGGGATTCAGACTGTGATATCCCCTCTTTCATAATGAAATCAGTACGTTGTCCAGATAAATGTCTGGATTTGTTTCCGATCAACCGTCAGATCTTCTTGCCGATGTAGAAGACGTAGCCGTAATAGGCTTTGTACTTGTCATACATCGATTCTTCACGGCGAAGTTCACTTATCAGCATCTCCGCTTTTAGATTGCCTGCATGCTTCCTGAGAAATGCTTCCTGAACCGCCGGCTGCGGGGCATAGAAATGGTGTGTCCAGCACTCCTCCGGCAGGACAAAGGTGGCCACGGGCAGATATCCCGCCTGCTCCATCTTTGCCACGCAACGTGAGATGGTGTCGATCTCCGGATAGGCATCCATCCAGAAATCGTGGATCTCGGCGGGACGTTGAACGGTGAACCAGGATGCCTCCGTCACGGCAAGGTAGCCCCCTTTCTTCAGGAACCGCCGCCACTCGTTCACTCCCTTCTCAAAGCCGATGTTGTAGATGGCTCCCTCCGACCAGATCAGGTCCAGCTCCTCCTCCGCGAAGGGGAGTGCCGTCATGTCGCCCTGAATGCCCTTCACCCGCTCCTGCAGGTTCAGCGCTGCCGCGTTGCGGTTAAAGAGATCGATGAAAGTGGGAAAGAGGTCGATGCCGGTGATCCGGCCAGGGCAGTGCTGCGCCAGTGTCATTGTCTGTCCCCCGGTGCCGCAGCCGATGTCGGCAATGTGGGCAGAGTCGGTGAGCGGCTCAATGAAGCTGAGTGCTTTCAGTGTCATCCCGGGACTGCCGGGTCCCTGCCTCTCCATGTGTGAGAAATACTCGCAGATCAGATTGAAGTCGAAGTCGTGTATTGAAATGTTTTCGTTGCTCATGATGTTTAATGAATGGTGTGATGCAATAGGCCTGTTTTAAACCTGCTGGCATTCACTGTTGTGAATAAAATAAATGAAAATTACCCCGACAGGAAAATGCCGGAGAAAAACTGAGGGATAACCTTTTGCGGCAAGCAGAAAGGTTATTTACTTCACCAGATCCATACTTTTATTAAACATCCAAACGTATTAGTTGTGACAAAGATAATATCGATTTGGAAAAAAGAAATCATCTGAATCATTTTTTTTAATCCTTTTTCAGGCTTTGCGCTGGGTTTGCCTTTGATGTGCGCCACAGGTGCCAGCCAACAGTCAGAAAAGTGATGCAGGCAACAAATAACAATCCGAGAAGAATGGATCCCACTGAAATATTCACCCTGTAAGCGAACTGTTGCAGCCATTTCTCCATGAACCACCAGGCCAAGGGGACAGCAATGAGAAAGGCTGTTATCATCCAGATAAACATCGGTTTCATCAATAACCACATAATTTGCGATGTCTGTGCGCCGTTGATTTTCCGGATGCCAATCTCCTTGGTGCGCTGCCTTACCGCATAGAATGTGATGCCAAACAGACCGAAACAGGTGAGCAGGATGCTGATGAGCGAGTACATCTGCAGCAGGTCTCTCATTTCAAAGATCTTTCTGTTACGATTGATGAATTGATCTTCAATGTCGATGTAGCTGAAGTGCTCGTCGGGGTAGGTCTGTTGCCACACACGCTTAATGGCCGCGATGGCTTCATGCTTCTCCTTCCCATCAAGCCGTATCTGCATCGATGTCATCTTTTGAGTACCGGCAGGTATCCGCTCTATTAACACCGCTATCACCTGCTCCTCGAGTGATGCGAAATAAAAATCTTCCACCACACCGGCGATAACCGAGACCGAGTCGTTGGAGATTAAATATTTGTTGAGTGGTTCGCCGACCATCTCATTTGCTGTTTGTTGCAGCCTGTCGGCAAACGATTGGTTGATAAACACCGAGTGGGGATTATTGTCGGAGGTGCGCTCCCACGGGTCCCCTGCAAGCTGTCGCAATCCAAGCATCCGTACCAGGTTCTCATCACCCTTCAGATGGAGGACCATGGTCTGCAGCTCCTCACCGCTTTCCCTTTTCAGTGTGGCATGCATTACCCAGGAGTTCATCAACATCATGTTTCCCATGGATAGATCTGTCACCCCCGGGATGTTTCTTATCTGCTGCGCTGATTCACGCAGATCCAGGTTACCTCCCGTCATCCCTATTTCAATTAGATCATGGTAGCGGGCACTGTGCTTCTTCACCAGGGCCGACTGCTTGTAAACAGTGATGGTGGCGATGATCAGCGCGATGGAGATTATAAACTGCAGGGTAACCATCGCGCCCACCCACCGATGTCTCCTGGAGATAAAGAAGGTTCGTATTTCAATTTCAGTGGAGCGGGAAATGCGCCAGCTGACCATCCAGCCCGGTATGAGAGTCAGCAGAATGAGCAACAGGATGAGTACCGGGAAAAAGCCATTGCTGTAGAAAAAGGATGGTGTGAAGTCGGCATCCACCACCTGGTTGAAGAGCGGTAACAGATCATGCATCAGCGGCAGTGCCAGCAGGAAGGATGTCAATACCGTGAGCAGGGTGTCCAACAAGATCTGCAGGCGTAGAGCGGCCCTGTCTGCACCCATCAGTTTTTGTGTCTGAAGCATCTTCACCTGTTGCAACAGGCGTGAGAAGCTCATGTTTACGTAGTTAAAGATAGCGATCAGCAATAACAGCAATGCTGAAATCAGTCCCACCATCAGCAGGTTATCCTTGCGATGGTGCCAGAATCCCAGCTCCCGCTGCTGATAGCGAGAGGAGAGCGCCTTGTCGAGAGGGATAAAATAGTAACTCCCCCCGGCCAGTGTGGGTATCTGATCGTTGCTCACCTTCTCCTCAAACAGTTTCAGATCGCTCTTTTCGGGCATCATCAGCAGGGTGGGGCCCCCCCAGTTTGTCTCGGGGCTGCATATGAGGCCATCGAAGGTGATGGCCGACTGGTCGCGTGATTTCGCCACTGCCCCAATGGTGTATGTATTCCTGATGTCAGTGTCGAAGCCCCCCTCACACACCGTCAGCTGTTCCCCTATGGCATCTTCCCTTCCGAAAAGCCGTTCAGCCTGCTTCTGACTGATCACCATTGCCTGCGGATTGTTGAGGGCATCCCAGCTGCCATAGAGCAACTCGAACGGGAAAAAGGTGGGGAAGGAGCTGCCGACGTTGATGATCTCTACCGGGTCGAAGCGTTGGTTGTTCACCTCGATATATTTCACGATAAAGCTGTTCAGTTGCAGGTAATCCTCCACCTCGGGATATTTAGCCATCAACTGCTCAGGGACACCGCCCCGCATGTAGGCCATCTTCTCACCCGGCGAGGAGGGCAAATCCTGCATCACCCACACCATCCTGTCCCGGTTGGGGTTCTGCTGCTCTATGCCCTGTTCATAGACAACGAATGAGAAGAGCATGCTGAAGCAGGCTATCCCCACCGTAAGACTTATCAGCGAGATGAGTGTGAACGTTTTGTTGCGCCACCAGTTCCTGAGGATTAATTTTATGGTTGTTGCCAGCATAGATTATTCGCTTTCTTCCACCGAAACAGAGGTTTTAAACGACATCATTTTATCCATCATCATCTCCATGATCTCCCAGAATCCACTGTCGTTGAAGAAATTGAGGATTGCGCCTGACAACTGTTGGGCTTTCATCTCCTTATCTTCTGTTGCCCTGACCCTTGTTAAATTGTCCTTCATCAGGAGCATTTCTGCGTAGAATTTGTCATGAAATTTCATCAGTTCATCCCGATTGAACATCGCAGCGCCATCCGGCTCCTGCTCATTCATGGAGAACTTGATGTTCTTCATGAAACTATTGATCATTGCCAGGCTGTCTTCCGGAAATTGAGTGATGCGCGCAATATCTTCGTCGAGCTGCAACAACATGCTGTCGATGACCACGTTCAACTCTTTGTCCGATTTTGACTGTAGACCGGCGAGTAACTGCGATTCAAGCTGTGTTTTCAATTGCGTTTTCAGCTGAGTCTTTAACTGGGATATCATCATCGTCTCACTCTCAGCAATGACTGGGATTGTGTCTGCAGGTTCAGTTTCCTGTCCGATCACCTCATAGGAAAACAGGCTAAGGAGTATAAGCAACAATAGACTTTTTTTCATCTGTTTTTTATTTGATGGGTTTGTATGTTAATCCGGTTATAGCACTACCTCCGGTACCACCTTGCCGTCGAACAGGTTGATGACACGGTTGGCGAAGCCGGCATCGTGTTGACTGTGGGTGACCATGACGATGGTGGTTCCTTCGCGGTTCAACTCGGTGAGCAGGTTCATCACTTCGGCACCATTGCGGCTGTCGAGGTTCCCCGTGGGTTCGTCGGCAAGGATCAGCTTCGGGTTGGCCACTACGGCACGGGCGATGGCCACGCGCTGTTGCTGTCCCCCCGACAGCTGTTGCGGGAAGTGCTTCTCGCGGTGGGTGATGGCCATGCGCTCCATCGCCTCTTTCACGCGACGCTTCCGCTCGGCAGCCCCAATCTTCATGTAGAGGAGCGGCAACTCGATGTTCTCATAGACATTGAGCTCCTCAATGAGGTTGAAGCTCTGGAACACGAAGCCGATCACCCCCTTGCGGAGGCCGGTGCGCTGGCTCTCGGTGAATTTTGAGACGTCGGTTCCGTTGAGGTGATAGCTCCCCGAGGTGGGGTTGTCGAGCAACCCCAGGATGTTGAGCAGGGAGGTCTTCCCGCAGCCGGAGGGTCCCATCACGGCGACAAATTCACCTTCGTTGATTCTGATGTTCACTTCGTTCAGTGCCCAAGTCTCCACCTCATCGGTACGGAAGATCTTCTGTAAGTTTTCTGTTTGAATCATAGTTTATTTGGATTATGAATGTTGAAATTTATTGTTATTCTGATTTGATTACTTCTGCCGGATTCTGATTCGCTGCACGGATCACACGGGAGAGGATACTTGCCAGGACGATCAGGACTACCAGGACAAAGATTCCGACAAACAGCCACCACTCCATGGAGACCCGCCGGGTGTATTGTTCAAGCCAGCGTTGCATCACCAGCACAGCTGCCGGGAAAGCGACCATACAGGCCAGGAGGGTGATCAGGAGATAGTCACGCAGGAAGAGATGCAGGATCTCCCGCACGGTAGCTCCGTTCACCTTGCGGATGGCGATCTCTTTGCGCCGTCTTTTACATGCTAGGGTTACGATTGAATAGACTCCAAAAATTGATATCAGGATCGAAACCAGCGTGATGATGCCCAGCAGATTGAGCAAATATCGTTCTGATTTGGTGTACCCGGCATACAATTCCTCCATGTTCAGAAGAGTCGGGGGGGGATTTCCAATATCCTCAGTCACCAGTTTGCTTATCTCTTTCTCGGTTTCATTACGCGTTCCCTTCACATATTTATATGCGTAAAAATAGGTCCTGTCACTTCCCTGATCCCATGAATCTGACTCCAATATGCCATAGACCGACGGGAAAACAGGTACCAGTGGAGAGTCGATATACATGTCCCTGATCACACCTACAACCGGCAGGTCATTGATCATTTTGAGACCTGTTGAATCTTCGGCAAACAATAGATGATTGGCAGTCTGGTTAATGAGATATCCGTTCCTCTCACCTTCATGAATATTACGCCCGGCGATGATTTCGATATCGAAAAAGTTAACGAATTCGGGTCCAACTATCCCGAACTTGTAAAAGTTATGGAAATCATTGCTGTTACCCCTCTTCACGTGGATTTGCCTGGAGGTACTTTTGGGTAAAAAATCGCCTCCATGAGGAATCACATCTTCCACACCGGGTATTTTTCGCAATGCATCGATCGGAATCTCATTGGGATAGGTGATTAATGTGTTGATGTGGTAACGATTGAATCCGATCTGGTTGCTATTCAAGTAATTGAATTGATATGCCAATACCGTTGTAGAGAATAGCAGCAGGACCGTGATGAACAACTGCAGGAAAATAGACATGCGTGTGAAGCGATCATTGACACCTCTACGACTCTCTTTCAATGGCATCAGATTCTCCTGAATGCTTTTATTCATGAAGTATCTGACGGGGAGAAATGCAAACAACAGGGTTAACAGGAGAAGTGAAATGCCAAACAGGAGCGCATCGCGCAGGATAAACGTTCTAGATGATTCAATCATAGAAAACGTTGCGAAATAAGGATATATGATCTCTGTCAGCACCATACCCACCAACAGAGCCAGAGACACTAACATGACAAACTCACACAAGAGCAGAGCCAACAGACGCATACCGGATGCGCCGTTCACTTTGTGCAGTGTCAATCCACGGTTTCGAACTCCTATCTTGTTGATGAAAAGCATCAGATAATTGAAGAATGCACAAAAAAGAACCAATAGTGAAACGGCCGCGAAAAGTCTAAGCTGATGATACCTAATTGCAACTTCTGTGTCCGGATGGGTGGTGCGTAATTCCTGTAATGGCACCAATTTGCAATGATACTTTTCGACAGAGTAGTATCCTCCGGGATGATCTGTTTTGACAGTTATATCTGCCAGTTTATCTTTTAACTTTTCAATTTCGACACCCTGTTTCACACGTATGTATGTGAATTTTGAATGGTAACCCCATGCCAGGTCAAATCTGTCATCGGGCTTGTTGATAAAAATCAGATCGAAAGGCAGGTTACTATGGGTTGGTTTATCGGGTATGATATCCAACAGGTTTAATTGCAGGGAGTCATTCCTTTTTCCAATATCATGGGCTCCCAGTTGTAGTTTGTTTGCAGCGCTTTTGGAGAAGATATAATAGTCTTTATCGATTCTTTCGGGAAAGGATATTTTGATTTCGGGATAGAACACCGCAAAGAATGAGGTATCTATATTGATACAGGCACTTTGATTGAGGACAATTTCGTCTCCCTGTTTGATGTTGGTCTTATAAGCATATAGCCCTGTTGCAGCCTCTATCTCCGGATACTTTTCCTTTAAATAGGCGGCCAACGCATTGGGTGCATATGGTTGAATGCCATCAACTTTTGTGGAGTCTTTTACAAATACCCTGAAGATCCTTTCCGCATCGGGGATATGCTTGTCATACCCTCGTTCGTAACGGATCCATGAGAGGGTGAAAGTGAATGCTGTGAAACTGATGCTCAGTCCCACGATGCTGATCACACTCTGGGCTTTGTACTTCAGGAGGTTCCTCCAGGCTATTTTCAGGTAATGAATGAGCATGCTTGAAATGTGTTTATTCTGATTTCACCACCTCTGCGGGATTCTGATTCGCTGCACGTGCTACCTGTATCACAATTGCAAGGATTACAATTGATGCTATGATGAGTGACACCGCACCATACATCCACCAGGAGATGGTGATCCGATAGGCAAAGTTCTGCAACCATTGTTCCATGAACAGTCCAGACAATGGAAGCGCAACCACGACGGCAATCAGTGTCAATGTGAGGTACTCACGGAAGAACATGTTCATGATCTCATTCGATTTAGCTCCGGCGGTCTTGCGGATGGCTATCTCCTTGCGTCTCCTACGGGTCTCGCGTTGCGACACGGAATAGATGCCGAAGACTGTAATCAGGATGCAGAGTGAAGCCAACGTTGCAAACAGTCTCAATTGATTCTGTTCGTTTTTACTCAGATCACTCAGCAGCTGACGCATTGAGACTACCAGCGATTCGTTTTCGTTGTCGGGCCTAAACTTGGGAATAAGATTGGTAATTGCTTCCAAGGCTGCTTCCTCCAACCCCGGCATGACGCGTATGTAATTGAAATATCCTCCTCCGCTCTCTTTCATCACTTTAATGATGAGCGGTGGTATTTCACTTTGCAAGCCTACTGTATGAAAATCTTCAACGACGCCCGCAATTTCATAATGATCTACTCCTCTTCCTTCAGCAGTATACCAGTTGCCGGGGACAGAAATACTTTGACCTAAAGGATCATCCATTTCCATGATCTTTTGTGCACTTTGATTGATAAGCACCTTGCCGGCTGTATTGCCACGGGTAAAATCCTCCTCGATGATTCCTCTTCCCTCAATGATTTCCAATTTCATCTTTTCAATGAAATCTGCATCAACCTCAAATGTTTGAAAAAGGGGATTGAAGTCCATAGGCTTTTTGTCCCAGTTAACTCCTGTAACACCACTCGGCCCCAACTTATCTGAAGTTTGGGACAGTGTGAAGAATGCAGTATGGATCACGTCTTTCACCATCGGGAGCTTCTCAATTTCTTCCAGAAGCGGCTCTCTGTCTCTTACTTTCATCTGAATCTGCAGCAGATTTTCGGTATCAATTCCCCAATCCACCCGGTTCATGTAATCTACCTGTTTCCATGTCACAAAGGCACTCATGATGGCAAACGAACTGATTATCAGTTGCAATAGCAATGTTATTCTGCCTGTGGTAAAGTTGTGCTTCACCGAATGGATTCTCTTGAGCGCTGATTTCCGAACAAATCGGAAAAGGATTGCAAAGGCTGTGCAGTATAAAAAAATGGCCGTAAGCAGGATCGTAAAGATGAGTTTTGTGTTGATCAGGGAAGAAGAGACAACCGTTCCGAAGATGCGTTCAAACAGTCCGGATGTAATTTCTATACAACAGAACGAAAGCAATGCTACGATGGCTATGTGAAGCGTTATTTCTACAAACAGTTGCTGGTAAATGTTACGGATGGATGCACCGGTCACCCGTCTTAGGTTGATTTCTCTGAACCGTGCCACGGTACTGCTGTGCAGGATGTTCAAGTAGTTGAACAAAGCAATGAACAGGAGCAACAGGCCTACAAAAATAAACATGCGGATGTATTTCACATCATAGCGGATTTGACTCTCCTGCACATTCATTAAAGTGAACCGTACGAGTGGGAGCGGGCAGATCTCTAAATAGAGATCCTCATTGAATTTATGCTCTATGGCAAATGTGTAAAGCTTCTTCCGGAAATGATCCGGATCAACATCTTCCTTCATTTTCAAATAGATGCGGGTGTCATGCATATCCCTCCACTGTGTTGCTTCATCTACGCGAACCAGGAATGCTCTGCCTTGGGTGTCCGGTACGTAACCCTCTTTCCGGAAAATGGAATTGATGGGTGGGTCGGCAATCACACCCTTTATCACATAAGATTGGTTGTACCCTGAGACCATTGTTTCGCCTAAGGCATCCTCTGGTGAATCAAAATGTTTGCGGGCATAAGATTCTGTGATGATCATCTCATCTTTGTTCATCAATGCGTTTTCATCTACCTCTCCGGCCACTACTTTGGGGGGAAACATCTGGAAGAAACGTTCATCGACATTTTCAAATGAAGGATAACCCAGATCCCGGTCATTGTGTTTGAAAGGAACACCATAGGTTGGATACAAAATTGCCACAGACTCTATTTCAGGAAACAGATGCGTCAGTTTCTCAGCCGCAATGTATGGCAAGCGTCCATTTTCAATTTGCTTTCCGGAGCTTTTTAAGGTGCCGTACAGGTGATAGATCCTTTTTGAATCGGGATGAAAACTGTCGTATGTGGTTTCGTAGCTGTACCAATGGTATCCGTAGGTGAAGAATACCACGCCGATTGTCAATCCTACGATGCTGATGATGCTCTGTGTCCTGTATTTAAGGAGGTTCCTCCAGGCAATTTTAAAATAGTGTAGAAGCATATGTTGAAAGTGCTTTTAGATTTGTCGATTATTTATTCCGATTTCACTACAACAGCCGGGTTCTGACGTGCAGCCCTCACGACCTGAAGGAGCACACTTGCAAGCACCAGCAGCACCATCAGCAGGAAGAGGGCGACAAAGAGCCACCACTCCATGGAGACCCGCCGGCTGTACTGTTCCAGCCAGCGTTGCATCACCAGCACACCTGCCGGGAAAGCGACCAAACAGGCCACGAGGGTGATGAGGAGATATTCCCGCAGGAAGAGCTGCAGGATCTCCCGCACAGTTGCCCCGTTCACCTTGCGGATGGCAATCTCTTTGCGCCGA
>Ga0209510_1002843_pt1 | contig 17076 bp, 12 predicted proteins | sample BiotimSIPDNA_FD_185749 | JGI IMG/M metagenome (GOLD analysis project Ga0209510, IMG submission 185749) | Anaerobic biogas reactor microbial communites from Washington, USA - Biogas_R1 time_0 SIP DNA (SPAdes) (version 2) | ecosystem: Engineered > Bioreactor > Anaerobic > Unclassified | place... | reverse complement strand
TCCCTATGTTATCTGCGCTCTTACCTGCCACATGAATCCTTGCGCTGGTTTTAGAGAGGGGCAGCACTTTGTTATCATTTTTTAAAAGCACCAAGGATTTACGCACCGCCTCCCTTGCAACTGCCCTGTGTTCAGGTGAGCCGAATGCATTGTGTAATGACCTGTCAGCCTTATGGGTCTTTGTATCGTCCATAAGCCCCATTGCAAGCTTAACCCTTAAAATACGTGTAACAGCATCGTCTATACGCGCAATAGGCACGCTTCCCTCTTCAACAAGGGCCTTTAGTATGTCGAAGAATTCACGATACCCTCCCGGCTCCATTGCCATGTCCATACCTGCATTAATGGATATCATGATGGATTCCTTCAGATTCATGGGGTTTATCTGGCGTATCGCATTATAATCTGAGATCAGGAAGCCATCAAAACCCAGCTCTTCCTTGAGTATCTCAGTCAAGAGTCGTTTACTGCCTGAACATCGCTCCCCGTTCCATGTGCTGTATGAGGGCATGATTGTACCCACACCCGCCTCAATAGCGGTTACATAACCGGGGAGATGAATTCGGCGCAAGGTGGCCTCATCCACCTTTGTGTCCCCTTGGTCAAGCCACATACGCGTTACATCCCCTCCAGGGAAACCGGGCCTTGGCGCCTTTGTTGCCTCTGTGCCGCCGTCACCAGCATAATGCTTGGCGCATGCAACAACAGAGAGGGGATCAGAAAGGTCTGTGCCCTGAAGCCCCATAACCATTGCCTTTCCAAGGGTTTTTACTATCTCCGGGTCCTCTGAAAAGCCTTCATATGTACGGCCCCACCTGATATCCTGTGGCACTGTTACCGCAGGGGCAAATGTCCAGTGTATCCCTGTTGCCCGCATCTCCTTAGCGGTGATCCTGCCGATCCTTTCCACAAGCTCAGGGTCACGTGTGCAGCCTAAAGCTATATTATGGGGGAACATGACAGCTCCAAGCACATTGCTGTGGCCATGCACCGCATCTATCCCGTAGAGTGCCGGTATCTTTAACCTTGTCTTTAATGCCTCTTCCTGCACCCTGTCATAGAGATTGGTCCATTCGATAAGGCTGTTATCCTTGATCGGGTCTGAATCACCCCCGCTCAAGACAGAGCCTATAAAATATTTCTGCATATCTCCTTCATTACCTAGCACCTTGTCCTGCTCAGGCTGTGTCATCTGGCCTATCTTTTCATCAAGGGTCATCTGACTTAATATTTCTTTGGCTTTGGCATCAAAGGCCTTAAAACCTTTAATTGTTTGCGCCTGTTCGGGCGCTTGAGACTGACAAGACACAAAGATTAAAGATATGAGAACTAAACAGATTAATGATATATGACTAATCCTTGCCTTTTTCATTTTTCCACTCCTTAAGGTTAAATTAAATTTGCTGGAATTGGCGCATCTTACAAAAGCCTCCTGATCTTTACAACACTTTTAGTTATCCTTCATTCGCTTTACTTTTTAAGATTATTCAGCTATCTAGTGTTCATCCAGAATAAGTAAATCCTGGATATAACTGTCAGCGACTTGTCCCGCCATAGTTTTATACGAAGGCGGATCAGCTGTCAGCAATGGAATTTTTTATATTCAAGCTATGGAGGCATTTATGTCTATAAATTCCCTGTCCCCCCTTGACGGGCGCTACAGTAAAAATATTGACCCTCTCAAACCCTGTTTTTCCGAATGGGGTTTGATTAAATACCGCATTCATGCTGAGGTTGAGTGGCTCATCATGATGTCTGAAGAGGCTAACATCACCCATGTCAGGGCGCTCTCTGACACAGAAAAGGCGGCCTTAAGAAAAATAGTCGCTGACTTTAATGAAGAACAGGCCAGGGTCGTTAAAGATATAGAGGATGAAACAAGGCATGATGTAAAGGCGGTTGAATATTATATTAAAAAGAAGATAAAAGGTTCATCTATTGAAGGGCTTTCAGAGTCCATTCACTTCTGCTGCACCTCAGAGGATATAAACAACCTTGCCCATGCCCTTATGCTTAAGGATGGGATAAATAACGAATGGATACCCATTGCAGAGGATATGGTTAAAAGGCTCAGCGCCATAGCCGAAGAGGCCGGTGATATCCCCATGCTAGCAAGGACACACGGCCAGGCAGCCACACCCACAACCGCGGGTAAGGAGCTTGCGGTATTTATATACAGGTGGAAAAGGCAGCTTAGCCAGATCAGAAACATAGAATACCTGGGCAAGTTCAATGGCGCTGTTGGCTGTTACAATGCACACTGTGCCGCATACCCTGATATCCAGTGGGAGGAGATCTCAAGGAGGTTTATCGAGAGGCTGGGTCTTACATTTAACCCCCTTACCACCCAGATAGAGTCACATGACTATATGGCAGAGCTGTTTCACGCACTTATAAGGTTCAACAATATCCTTATGGATTTTGACAGGGACATGTGGTCATACATCTCCCTTGGTTATTTCAGGCAGAAGGTGGTAAGCACAGAGGTGGGTTCATCTGTAATGCCCCATAAGGTAAACCCCATTGATTTTGAAAACTCGGAGGCCAACATCGGCATAAGTAATGCCCTCCTTGAACACCTTGCTTCCAAGCTCCCCATATCAAGGCTTCAGAGGGATTTAACCGATTCATCCGCAATAAGGAATGCGGGGAGCGCCATCGGGCACTCTTACCTTGCTATAAAGTCCGCCATAAGGGGAATCGGCCGGATATCAATTGATCGTAACGCCATATATAGCGACCTTGCCGATGCATGGGAGGTGCTGGCAGAACCGGTGCAGACGGTCATGCGAAAGGCCGCCATAGAAAACCCCTATGAAAGGATGAAGGCGCTCTCAAGAGGAAAGAAGATCACACAGGATGACCTTCGTGCATTTATCAATTCGCTCGCCCTCCCACAGGTGGATAAGAACAGGCTTTTAAAGCTTACGCCTGTGACCTATACAGGGATAGCAAGCACACTTATCAAACATATCAAATAGAGATACAAAATAGAGCAATGAAAGATTTATTATTTATACTCCCAGGGGATGAGGATTTGCTTGAGAGGAGGCTTGCACCCCGGAAACGCCTCCTGAACAGCGCCCTTGTCTCTGATATTTCCAAATTGTTTAAAGAGGTCAAGGCCTCTGGTGACAGGGCAGTTATAGCTGCTACAGAAAAGTTCGACAGGATCAGGGTTGAAAATATCCGGGTTGCTGATGCATATATTGAAAGATGCCTTAATGACCTTGCCCCCAAATTCAGAAGGGCGGTTGAAAAGGCAATCAACAACATCAGGGAGGTAAACGAGGCATTGATGCCGCCCGCCTTCTGGCAAAAGGAGATACGGCCCGGCACAATAATAGGTGAAAAGATCAGCCCCCTAGATTCAGTTGGGCTTTACATACCGGCCAGGAAAGGCCCCCTCATATCAACCGCCCTTATGCTGGTTATATCTGCAAAGGTTGCAGGTGTAAAAAATATTGTGGTGGCCATGCCGCCACAGGCAGATGGAAAGGCAAACCGGTCAACCGTGGCAGCAGCATCTATAGCAGGGGCGCACAGGGTTGTTATAGGTAATGGTGTGGCCCTACTTGCAGGCATGACATTCGGTACTGAATCCATACCGGAGGTGGCAGGCATGTTCGGCCCTGGCCCGGCAGGTATAGCAGCGGCCATGAGTGTCGCATTTTCATATGGTAAAAAGGCAGTAGTGGGCATTGGCCCAACTGACTGTGCGATTATAGCAGACGAAAGCGCAGACCCAAGGTGGATCGCAAAGAACCTCATGTGTGAAGCAGAACATGGGCCTGATTCATCTGTACTTCTGGCAACAACCTCCAAGATGTTTGCAGAAAGGGTTTCAAAAGAACTCTCTCAACTAATCCCCCTTGTACCTGAAGCAAGGCGACCCATTCTTGAGCGGGTATTCGGACCTGATGGAATGGGCGCCATTACAGTGGTTCAGGATATACAAAATGCAATAAGGACTGTGGATGAATATGCGCCTGAACATCTCCTGATTGCCTGCACAAAGGAAACAGAGGAGATTGTCCTCTTAAGGGTGCATAATGCTGGTGAGATACTCATTGGGCACAACACTTCATTTTCTGCTGCAAACTATGCCATAGGGATTACAGCGGTTCTTCCCACAAACGGCTTTGCAAGGGCATTCAGCGGCATTACATGCAGGGATATGATCAAAACCTCAACAATAGGGGGGCTATCAGCAGAGGCGCTCGGTGATCTTGAAGAGACCATCCGGGCGCTTGGTGAAGAGGAGGGGTTGCCCTGTCATGTGGATGCAGCAGGAACGAGGTAAAAATGCAAAACATCCCCCCATGCATGATATATATAGATAAGGATGGCAAGTGGTTTCACAACGGCGCTGAGATGATAAACAGGGGGATTGTCCTTGATTTTTACAGCCACCTTACAATAGACGATTCAGGCATCTACATCATTAAAAGGGGAAATGAGACCTGCTATGTGGAGGTGGAGGATGCCCCATTTATTGTGACAAGGGTGGATTTTGCAGGTGCGGATGGAAAGGTAGAAAGGGTTCGCCTTTCTCTGATTGATGAGACGCACGAAACCCTTGAACCGGAAACCTTGATTATCGGTGAGGGAAACATCCTCTACTGCACTATCAAACAGGGGCTCTTCAGGGCACGCTTCAGCAGGGCCGCCTATTACCAGCTCGCATCCCGCATAAAAGAAGAGGGAGATAAATACTATCTCCCTCTAAATAATAAAAGAAACTATATCAATCTAATGACTTAAAATTCTCCGTGTCCTTGTATGGTTGAAGTGACAGACCTAAATTGAACCGCAAAGACACAAAGAGCGCTAAGAAAAACAAAAATTATTCATTGTTAATGTAACAAAAAGATTTTCTCCGTGCTCTCCGCCTGTCATGCCATAGCTTCAGCGAAGGCGGATGTCCTCCGTGGTGAATGGGTTTTTAAAATTTCCATTCCGCCTTTAATCAGCACCTTACCTCATCCGCTCAAAATAGCTCAGGTCTATTTTTGCATTGGCCTTCAACCTTGCTATCCAGTCCCTTATAGCCTCCTGTTTCTTTCTATTGGCCACGTTTTCTGTAAAGCTCTCTTTTTCTTCATTGAATCTGGCCTCATCAATATCCTGCCTCTCTTCAAATTTGATAACATAGGCCCCTGTCTGATTCTCAAACACAGTCTCAGGGTATGGGTTATCCTGGGTCAGATTAAATGCAGCCTCATTAAGCCCCTGGGCAGGCCCTATCTTTTCCGGGTTTCCTTCCCTGGTAAAGAAGTCTGTTGTCTCAGGTGTCTTACCCTTTTCTATAGCAAGCTCTGCCCAGGTATCTTTCTCCTTAACGGTTTTCAGGTAGGCTTCAGCCTCTTCCTTTGCAGCCTTGAGCGCCATGTTGTCCACAAAATCCGCCTCAACAGCGGCATAGACCTCATCCAGTTCCGGTAAATATGAACTCTTTTTATCTATCACCTGCATTATATAGAACTCATTATTCTGCTCTACTATCTCAGTCAGATCACCCTTTTCAAGGGTAAAAAGGGTCTCAGCAAGCTTTGTGTTATTCATAATCACTGGCGCCGGCTCAGCCTGTGAAAAAAAGTCGGTTGTTATGTACTGCTCGTTATTTTCAGCGGCATATTTTTCAAGATCAACATCATAGGGCATCTGGTCTAAAAGTGTTCTAGCCCTTTCATCTGCCATGTCCATGCTTTTGATTCTTCTTAAGATACTGTCTACCTGCCCCTTTGCCTCATCATATGCCTTGACTGATCTTTCCTTTTTATCTTCCACCTTTATGATGTGATACCCATAGTCTGTTTTTACCAGATCGCTTATCTGGCCCGGTTCAAGCGCAAAGGCTGCATCCTCAAACTCCTTAACCATCCTGCCCTGTGAAAAATAGCCCAGGTCGCCGCCCTTTGATTTTGATGTATCATCAGAGAATTCAGTTGCAAGCGCCGCAAAATCCTCGCCCTTTTTTGCCCTTTCAAGCACAGATGCGGCCTTTTCCTCTATCTTTTCAATCTCTTCAGGTGAGGCATCCTGGGCGGTCATAAAGAGTATATGGCTTGCCTTTACCTGTTTTTGCTGTGTGAACATATCTATATTGTCTTCATAATAGCCATTAAGGTCATCCTCTTCCAGGGTGACCTCATTACTGAATTTTTCAGCGCCTATCTTTATATAGGCTATTTTTATCTTTTCAGGGACCCTGTAACTCTCCCTCTTTTCATTAAAAAAGGTGTTCATGGCCTCCTTATCCCGCGGGACAGCATCCCTGAACTCATCGGGTGTAAATTTAACGAAACCGACCTTTACCTTTTCATTGGCATACCTGTAGTGATCAAGCACATCCTGTGTGCTGGGCACAATAAAGGCTGTGATAAACTGAGCGACCTTTTGTTGCAACAACTCTCTTGTATATCCCTCTTCAAATACCTCAGGTGTTGTACGATTGTTTGACAACACAGCCCGGTATCTGCCTTCATCAAACCTGCCGTCAGTCAAAAATGCCGGTATCTCCAGTATCTTTTCCTGTATCTCGGCTTTTGTAACCGTGAGCCCCAGTTTTTCTGCCTCCTGGGCAATAAGCTTCTGCTCAATGAGCCCCTCAAGCGCCCGGTTTTTCAGGTCAAATGCCTCAACCAGTTTATCATTCCAAAAGCTCTTGTACTGGTTCTGGAAGGAGGTAAGCATATCACTGTAAGCCTTTTCATACTCTACCCTGCCTATAGCCTCCCCGTTTACCTCGGCAACCTTAATGCCATCATCAGAATTAAATGAGTAACCAAAGTAGAAGATAAAAACCAACGCAATTATTCCAATCAAAAATTTTATAATCCATGACTGGGCATGTTTTCGCATCAAACTGAGCACCATTTTTTTGAGTCCTCCGATATTTTCCTTTTAAAAAAGGCTTTTATTAGCATTATCTATGGCCACTGTCCATATTATTCTTGGTATACTGGTGGTCAAAAATTAAACTGATTACAATAAGTTTTGAGTTTACAAAAAGGGGATAAAACTGATATTCAAGTGAGCCTTAAAATAGATATGAGGAAAAAAATGGCTGTAAACAAAGGGCTGCGCGTAGAAAAAATAGGCGGGACATCAATGACAAGGTTCCCCGAGATAATAAAGAACATAATCCTTTTTGATAAAGATGATATATATAACCGGGTGTATGTGGTCTCAGCATATGATGGTATCACGAACATGCTCCTGGAGCATAAAAAGACCCGTGTCCCTGGAATATATAAAAAATTCAAAGATCGCGAAGATTACAACTCCCCATTAGCAGAGCTGAAAAATCATCTGTTCGCTATTAATGAAGGCTTTGAAAAAGCGGGCCTGAATCTTGATGAGGCAAACAGTTTTATTGCTGAACGCATAGACGGTGCATTCAGTGTTTTAAAAAGCATGGATACAGTCCTGGCATCCGGGTATGTAAACAGAAACGAGGTGCTTCTTGCAGCGCGTGAGCTGCTGGCCTCCCTTGGCGAGATGCACAGCGCCTTTAACTCGGCCAATATTCTTAAGAATCTCGGGTATAATACAACCTTTGTTGACCTGAGCGGGTGGCAGGATGACAGGGAATTATCCATTGACGGGCGCATAAAGGATGTCTTTAATAGCATTGACCCATCTAAGAGCATCTGCTTTGCCACAGGGTACACCAAGGGCGTTGAGGGTATTATGCGGGAATTTGACCGCGGATACTCTGAGGTAACCTTCTCCAAGGTGGCTGTGCAGCTTAGGGCCGAAGAGGCAATCATTCATAAGGAATATCACCTGAGTTCAGGCGACCCCAAGATAATCGGCGAAGAGCATATTCACCCCGTCTGCAATACAAACTTTGATGTGGCAGACCAACTGGCTGATGTGGGTATGGAGGCCATACACCCCAAGGCATCTAAACCGCTGGAGCTTATGAGGATACCTATCAGGATAAAAAACGCCTTTGAACCGGAGCATGACGGTACGGTTATCACTAATGACTATAAATCTGTTGAGTCAAAGATTGAGATCATTGCCGGTTCTGACAGGGTAGTAAGCCTTGAGGTCTATGAGCCCCAGATGGTGGGGGAAGTCGGTTTCGACCTCAAGATCATGGAGGTTTTGAAGGGCCATAATGTCTCATACATTACCAAGATGACAAACGCCAATACAATAGAGGTGATTATTGATGAAGAGGATTGCACCGAACCCCTTGTAAAAGAGCTTGAAAAGAGGTTCCAGAGTGTCACCCTCTCCAATGCCGCTATTGTATGCGCCATTGGCACCAATATTGCCAAACCGGGTATCTTAGCCGCTGCCACAAGGTCACTTGCCGATGAAAAGATAAATGTAATGGCCATCTCGCAGACCTCAAGACAGACCAATATGCAGTTTATAGTTGAAAGGGCGGATTTTAAAAAGACGCAGCAGGCCCTGCACCGGGCAGTATGTGAATAGCAGAAAGGACACGGAGGAGATGTAGAAGTTTTAAATAAAGCTCTTTGAACTCCGTGTCCTTATATGGTTGAAGTGACAGACTAAAATTGAACCGCAAAGACGCAATGGGCGCTAAGAAAAACAAAAATCATTAATTGATAGTAAAATAAAAGATTTTCTCTGTGTTCTCCGCCTGTCCCGCCATAGCTTCAGCGAAGGCGGATGTCCTCTGTGGTGGAAACTCTAATTCCCTAAAAAAATACTAAATTGAAGCAGGAAAAATTAATTAGAGAGTTCAATTTACAACCCTTCCCGGAGAAGGCTCAACCTGAAGAATGCCGGATCAACGTTAAAATTATAATATCTCCTGAAAGCCTGCACATAACATTTGAACTGCGCACCAGATCTGATACCCTTTTTATCCCTCTGTTTGACCCATCAACAGCAAAGCGGACCGATAACCTGTGGGCGTACACCTGCTTTGAGATATTTATTGGGAGCAGAGATGGAGAAGCCTACAGGGAGTTTAATCTCTCGCCCTCTGGCGCATGGAATGTATATTTATTCAAAGGTTACCGAGAGGATATGCAAACAGACCAGGCCTTTACCTCCCTGCCATTTGATGTGCATGTAATCCCTGAACGTGGGCTTGATCTTACAGTTGAAATTGATAATGAACTTGTACCCATAACAGCAGATACCCTTATCGGGCTATCTGCTGTGCTTGAACACAGTACAGGCATTAAAACTTACTGGGCGATTAGACACCCGAAATCCACCCCTGATTTTCATGCAAAAGAGGGGTGGGTTAGTTTATGATCACGAATAATTTTGACAGCAATATATATTTTACTTATAGTCTTTGCACAAAACCGGTCTAACTAATAAAATCAAAGGAGAAAGATATGGCAGGCATTATGAAACTGAAAAATGTTTTACGTGAACCCAATGTCGTTCAGCTTAAACCCTGGAAATCAATCCACAACACAATCAAGGAGCCTATGATCACGGGCCTGGGCCCCCTTGATATCAAGGACTCTGTACTTGCGATGGGATTTGCACGTATCACCAAACCGGATGTGCTCGGTTCACCGACCCATGCGCACCCATTTGATCAGTGGATATACCTGATCGGTGAAAGCACCAACTTTGTCGACTTTGATGCAGATATAGAGTTTACACTCGGGGACGAAATCATCAAAATCAATTACCCCTGCTATATCTTTGTACCCAAGTACACCAAGCACTGCCCGCTGGATATAAAGAGGGTAGGAAAGCCATTAATATTTATAGATGTAAGCATTACAGCTGAGGCATCTGTAAGACCTACAAAGCTGTCAAAGGTTGTGGGCCGTCCCAATTACGTTGCTAAAAACAATAAGCCAAAAAAGGCTTCTAAAAAATCAAAGGCGGCTGAAACACCCAAAGCTGCTAAGGTAGCAAAAGCTGCTAAGGCAACAAAGGCCACCAAGGCTGCTAAAGCACCCAAAGCAGAAAAGGTAAAAAAGGCGGCCAAGGCCCCTAAAGCTACAAAGACAGTAAAGGCCCCAAAGCCAAAAAAGGCAGCAAAGACAGTTAAAGCGCCAAAGGTGGCTAAGACTGCTAAGAAAGTAAAGGCAACAAAGAAGAAATAATCATAGATTGGTTTGGTTCATCTCTTCACCTCTTTAATATAGTGTGATAGCAACCAGTTAAAGGGGTGAAGATGCTCGCGTATAATACCTTGAACCATACGTTTGCTGTGTATTCGGAGTTTAAATATACGCAGGAAGGATTATCTCTGCTGGGTTATCTGAGCGTAAATCGGAAAAGAAGAATATGAATCCCATCAAGTACGCCAGGTTCTTTTTTGGCAATATAACCAGTCAATTTGGAAGTGCCGACGACACTAAGCCGCTGGATCAATTAATCAAGGAAGCAAAGGAATATTTCGATCCAATGCTTCCCAGAAATGCTGATGCCGATACAAGACTTGATTCGATAGAAATTGATGACAGACAACTGATTATGAATAGCACTCTAATTACAGCCACAAAAGACGACATCAATATTGATGAATTTCCCAGGTTGCTCAGGCGCGCTCTGAGAGATGAAGCCTATCGCCGAAAGCGCCTAAAACGTATTTTGAAAAAAGTCGGTACACTTGTCTATCGCTATGAGGATATGAACGGTGACTATGTCACAGAGATTGGGCTTTGTGAACGGCTAAAATGATGTACAAAAAGATACCATCACTTTTGACTTTAGTCTGTTGCCAAATATAATCAGCGCTAAAAATTTTCAAGTTCCTTAAGCTGTAATTTATTGCACTCAGGACATACACCTCAAATTATGTTTATTTATGATTGATTATTAGTCTATTAATGGATACTATGCCAATGCTTTGTTAAAAAATTTCAAACTCAGTATCATTTTTTTAATAATCCGGTTCATCTTTGTGTATAACATTCAAAATGTAAAGATAGCCGGATCAAGTGAATAAATTGTTAGCTGGAGGAATCGAATGAACAGCGGATATCTGAAGATAACTTTCGCTCTGGCGGCTGCTATGACGTTAATCGCCGGGTGTGCAACAGAACGCCACATCGCCCCAACATTGTCCGAACCGCCGAGGGTGGGCCTTGAACTGAAACCGCCAGTTCTCGGAGCCGTTTTTGATGGTAGGGCAAATCAAGAGCCAAAGGATGCGGCGGTACAACTGCAAGAAGATTTGAAAAGGATTTACGGTTCTTCGATTGAATGGAAAGACTACTTCACAAAGATCCCACCCGGTCGAGTAGCAGTTCGCATTCGGATCGTCATCTTGGGTGCGTCTTTCGGGAGCCGTCTGATTTCTTCGGTAGCATTCGCCAATGCGGTAAGCTCCGCTCAGGGAAACGCATCAGGGTCATGGGGAACAGTCGTGGGCACTGTTTCGACTCAGCAGTCGATCTTCGCCGGGTCCTTTTCTGGCGAAGGCTGGTGGAATGGTGCCGCCTGGATTGATCTTGAAGTGCAGGACTGCCGAGGCGTCAAACCCACAACCTTTACTTTGCCAATTGCGGCTGAGCATAGAGAATCGAACGAGGCTGTCGAAAAACCCTTTTTTCGAGAGATTTATGCTCCCAGGGTATGGCAGCCCTAAAAAAATTATTTTTATAAAAATAAAACGAATTTAAAAAACGAAAGTCAAAATCCCGATGAAAAACAAGCCAAAAGGTCTTTATAGCCTTACTTTAGCCTCTTTTATATCCCTTGTAAGGAGTAACTTCTACCATACTTGCATATCTTTTCAATATTGTGAACTATACAGTATAGCATCCACTGGATATTTACCTTTAGCTTCCCTCTTAAGGTGAGTTTATCCATCCTTTTGTTCGCCCTTATATTTCCAAATACCGGCTCTACTATACCCAGCCTCTTACTATAGGTCTTGCGACCTTCAGGAGTGTCTATCTTTTCCTTCATCAGATCAGTTATACTCCCCGGCCTTTTTCCATAAAATATAGCTACCTGCCTCGATTCTGTCTTGTCAGGTTTTCTTAAACACTTTGCTCTCAGTTCACAATCCACGCATGCTTTCTTTGGCGCCTGATATATTATGGCCTTATGGCCCTTACTTTCAAATTTCCTGCTCCTTACATATAACTCATTGCCGGCAGGACAGATTAGTTTTCCTGTTCTGTCATCATAGTTGAAATCTTCTGTGCTGAACCAGCGTTTCTTTGACTTGTATTTCTCATGGCGTTTATCCACTGACCTGCGATGACGCCCTGCATTCTCAAACCTTATATCTCTCTTCCTGAACTGGGGATCAGGTATATAGGCATCAACTTCATATTTATTACACTCTTCCAGGTTAGTTATACTGAAGTATCCCGTGTCTGCACTTACTGTCTTGCCCTTTAAAGGTTCTTCAATCCCTATTGCCTCAAGATTTTCCTTTGCACCTTTAAGCATCGGTTCCATGCTGGAGCCGTCTTCTCCTTTACCAAATGCCTCAGCATGCACTATTACCTGATGCTTTTCATCTACCATCGCATTGGCATTGTACCCCTGTACCACCCCATGAGATGTAGCCATTTTCGCAGATTCATTATCTGTTACATTGCTCTGTATCTCTTTACCGGTAGATCCTATCCTTGGTTCATTGGATGAGAGAAATTCTTCTATCCTGTCCGCTTTCTGTTTAAGGTGATGTATCCTCTTTTCCTGCTGTTTCCTTATGTTGGTGTTCTCTTCTCCATCTGCCCTGTCTGCCAGACGGTGTTCCTTTATCGCCTCTGTTACTTTCTCTTTAAGCTTTTCCTTTTTCTTCTCTAAATCACTGAATGTCCCGCTCCATTCCTTTGATGCATTTGATGACAGTTTCAATCCGTCAAGGCTGAAGTGGGTGTTACCCAGTAACCCTTCCTCTTCGCAGATTAACAGCACCCTGGTAAACATCTCTTCTATCTCTTTGCCCATTGATGATACAAAGGCTGCTATTGTGCTGTGATCCGGTTTCTGGCAGCATGACAATGCCATGAAGGTTACATTCTCATGACAGGCCCTTTCTATAGGACGTGATGACAGCATACCTCTTGAATAAGCAAACAGGATTATCTTTAGCAGAACTTTAGGGTCAATAGCCTTGCGGCCGGTATCATCGTTATTATATCGTTCATTGAAAATACTAAGGTCCAGTCTCTCTTCGACTATATAATGAATTGCGTATTCAAGTGTGCCTGGTTCAAGTTGGTTCTCAAGGGATAATGGGATCATCCTTAGCTGGTTATAGTCTGTCTCTTTGTATCGTGCCATCTATCGCTCCGCTGGAAAGATCGTTGAAGGATGACTGCACTTTATCATATCCAGCGGTTCATTCAATAATTTTTCAATACCTTTAGTACTTTTTCGACAGCTTCAACGGTGGCGGCCTCTCAGTACCCGGAGGAACAGTTAATCTCATCCAATCAGATATGTATCTGAATCAGGCTACTGCGGCTGAAGGCAAGGGAGGAGCTATTCATGTCTACAATAATGGCAATATAACATTGACCGGCAATGTTTTTATTTATTATCTCAATCAGGCATATGACGGTGCGGGGATATATGCGGACAGTTCGACCATCACCAATGATGGATATTCTGTGACTTTTAGACAAAACATTGCCAGTAACAACGGAGGTGCTATTTATCTGACTAACAACAGTGTCCTCTCGCTGAATAATGCGAATGTGGGGCAAGTCGGTCCGACTCTAAAAAATCAGGCGGTTAACGGCGCTGGAATTTATGTAGCTAGCAGCACGGTGAATCTTACAAATACTACAATCCTCAATAATGAGGCATCATATGGCGGCGCAATCTTTTTGGCTTCCGGGGATATCAATTTTTTAGATAACACTATAATAATACAAAATTCTGCTGGTGTTGATGGCGGAGCCATCTATCAGGCAGGTGGGACTATTGATTTTACAGGATCATGGGGCATTGAAAATAACAGTGCAAGCGGTAATGGCGGTGCGCTTGCAATAACCGGCACAGGTATTACAAGCTTCAGTGCAGAAGGTGATACAAATTTGATTGCCAATAATGATGCCGATATTCACGGCGGTGCAGTATATCTGAATAATAACAGCACCTTGAAATTGCATGCAACAAAAGGTAATGACTTAAATGTTTTTGATAATCATGCCGGAGGAAATGGAGGCGCATTCTTTGCCAATAATGGCGGATATTTTGATAGTTATGGGCAGCTTTTCATAGATGGCAATAATGCAAATGGGAATGGCGGGGCTTATTATCTTTCAAATGGTTCACGCGTATGGTTTGATGATTATTATAATACCCTTCCAAAGGTTCTTTCAAATTGGGCTGCTAATGGCGGTGCAATATACGCAACGGATAGTCCGAGGGTTGAATGTGATGGCGCAGAATTTGGAGATACTCCTCTTGGTAACTATGCTACAAATGGGTCAGGCGGCGCAATATACCTGAACAACAGCACCCTGAATGCGGACAACTGTAATTTTTATAACAACAAGGCTACCCTAAATGGCGGGGCTATTGCAGCATCAGGCGCTTCTACTGTAAAGATATATGCAAACCTTTCATCATATTTTTCTGAAACAATAATAGCCACCAGTTTACATAAATCCAATGCCCATGTCCTTTCTTTTAATCCGCCTATTATTCCCATGTCTACCCATGTTAACCCGCACAACGGAGAGGCAAGCAGCCTCTATAGCAATATAGCTGACAGCGATAATAATAATTCTGGTTATGGCGGCGCAATATATAATGACAGCAGCACACTTGAAGTAAAACAGACATATCTGCACCATAACAGCGCATACATTGGCGGGGCCATCTATCAGACAGGATCGGGCGCATCGGCAGATGTTTCAAATTGTCTGATTCATCACAATATAGTAGCTTGGGAACTTGGGGCCGGCATTCGAAGATCCAATGGGGCCTTTACAATAACCCATACAACAATGACCGATAATGTTGGCGGGTCAGGATTTTCCGGGGAGGCCACTCTGGCAACAAATAATATTGCCTGGGGCAATAATGGGATGCCAGGTTTCACAATCGCGCCTGCGAGTTACAGCTGCAATATTGATGATGGTGGAAATGCCGGTGTTAATTCGAACCCTCTTTTTGTATCTCCCGGTGATGATGGGAATTACCATCTTCAGGCAGGCTCTCCAGCCATCAATGCATGTGACACCGGTGCAGAAATAGACCTGAAAAACAGGCCGCGCCCTAATAGTACAAAGTATGATATGGGTGCTTATGAATATTATCTGGAGTATAATGTAGGTACAGTCGCCAACCCTGTACAAGGCGGCACAGTCTCTGGCGCCGGTACCTACGCTTATAATTCGCCTGTTACAGTAGAGGCAACCGCCTCCACAGGATATATCTTTGTACACTGGACTAATGGAAGCACGGTTGTCTCCAACAGTCCTTCCTATTCATTTTCAGCTACAGCCGATGTCAATCTACAGGCTAACTTCAGTCAGGAGCAGAGCCAGTATTTTATTGCCGCCTCCGCTCGTAACACAAATCATGGGACCATTACAGGAGAAGGGACTTACAGTCATAATGAAAGTGTAACCCTTACTGCTACTCCAGAATCCGGGTTCACCTTTTCTCACTGGATAGAAACCTGGGATGGATTTCAGGGCAGCTTTATTGTTTCCACAGAAGAAACCTATACCTTCACAGCAAACAGGGTGCGAAAACTTACAGCGGTCTTCAAGCCTAAAGTATTACCCGGGGTTCTGATGCTTCTTCTGGAAGACGATTAGTATGATGATAATTACTAAGAGACAGTATTAGGGAATGATTATTTATTTTGCCAGGGGTGGATCTAAATAATCATTTCCCTTTTCATACATCAACTAAATAGATATTGGGTTGTGCCAACCCTAATGGGTCTTTTTATCAGCCAGACGCTCTCCCTGATAATCATTAGTTATCTGACAGGTATCCTTAAGATGTAAATTTCCATACGGAGGAGATAATGACTTCAACAAGTGTAATGTTAGGAGCATCCCATATTTTTATAGCACTGGTAATAGCCATGATCAGTATCCCGCTGATCAGAGGTGAAATGCCTATGAACAGGTGGTATGGCATCAGGTTTAAAAAATCATTCGAGTCGGATGAAAACTGGTACAGGATAAACAAATACGGCGGCAAGCAGCTTATAATATGGTCAGCAGTTCTTGCTTTGCTGGGGATTGTCACCATCTTTCTACCCATTGACCAAAAAAGTATTTTATTTTTCCCAGGACTACTTGCGCCATTAATAATTCTTGTACCGGCAGTCACGTCTTACATGTATGCGCGTAAACTTTAATATAAAAACTTTTTACAGGGAGATGAAAATGACAAAGAGATCATAGCTTTTAACAGTTTTATCGGCGGTTCATAGTCCCGGCTAAATAATTCCTGTGTCTTTTGACCCCGCTCTTTGGGCGGGGTCAGAGACATTAGTCTCTGCCTGGGAATTGATTTATTTTCAATGCCGGAATTTCTTGATTTGTATCTCTTTCATTATAGAATAATGCCTGTCATTGGCAGTTAAGATCGGTTGGGATGTACTCTTACCTTCCTTTTCTAAGTTCCCTTACATAATCATTCACATTACCGATAGTCTCATTATCTTTTTATATCTTTTTAGTCCAAATTTGGTGTGTCACACCTGTGCTAACAGGACATGTTTCCATTTCAACCAACTCTGTAGTTGAAAGCAAAAGAAAGAATTAATATCTATTAGCAGAACTATAAAAGTAATGCTGGCTGACCGGAATTACTTTTATGTGAATTAGCGATGATTATTTTTTCAGATACTGTATCAGGGATTGACATATTGAGCTGTAATATATTATTAATTCAATACTTTTTGGATAAAAATTAACCTTAATAAAGGGTCTGAAATGATAATAAAATGTCGTGAATGCAACCATGAGATAGAGGGCATTGTTTGCCCCGGATGCGGTGAATCAACGCCGGAGGAAGGCATCTACTGTATCAACTGCGGGTATAAACTCAAGGATGAGGCTGCCGGGATATCAGATGAGGATGATGACAACCTGGATTTGGATGACAGGATACTCTGCCCTGACGGCGCATGTACCGGGATCATAATAGACGGAAAGTGCTGTGAAT
>Ga0209510_1002842_pt1 | contig 17080 bp, 12 predicted proteins | sample BiotimSIPDNA_FD_185749 | JGI IMG/M metagenome (GOLD analysis project Ga0209510, IMG submission 185749) | Anaerobic biogas reactor microbial communites from Washington, USA - Biogas_R1 time_0 SIP DNA (SPAdes) (version 2) | ecosystem: Engineered > Bioreactor > Anaerobic > Unclassified | place... | reverse complement strand
TTTCTGAACCGGTCACTTATTCTGGCCGGTTCAGAAAGTCTCAGACTCATAAATTTCTATTCGATTGTGATCTTCTTCAATATACAATCCTGTCCCTGCACGATGAGGCAGTAGCCCCAATCGATGTATTCTCTTAGGTTGGCTGCAATTGCGGCATCAATAGGCAGGCTGATCACATTGTCACTCCAGACGGCACTATTGGTCGCATCAATGGAGATATCTCCATAGATACGTTCCCAGTGGCCGTTGAAGAACTGAAGTTTCGGTTCGGGACCGTAGGAATCGACATAGATGCGCAACGTCATACCTGCCTTCACATCTGCATCAAGGAAAATTGAAGGAGGTTTCACCTCGTAGTTGAGAGTAAAGGCAGCAAGATCGACATCACCGCTCCAAACGGTAGTTTCAAGCGCTTGCTTGTAAACAGCAACAATGTTGTTGATCACAACTCCCTGCCCATGGAAGATCATGCTTTGTCCCCAGTCGGTAAGTGTTTGCAACATAACCAATTCTTCTTGTGTAAGTTCAAACTCTACAACATTGCTGTTCGGATCAAAGAGATAGGTATCATTCCCATCATTGAATCGTTGAAGCATCTGTTCCCAATGACCGTTGTAGAATTTAATCTGAGCGTCTCCATCACCTGTGACAGCATAAGTAATCTTAAGGGTCACTGTTCCATTGGTGAAATCGACAAATGCATCCGGAGCAATCGTATATGTACCCCAATCAAGATTAAGAGGACCGTGATAAACCACGTTTTCTATCTGTCCCATCGGCATCACATTGAGGGTATAGTCAATCGAACCATTGGAAGAGACAAGGGTCAACTTTGTAGCATTGGCTGCTATTTGGGGAATGGTGATGTACATCATATTCCCTGCAACAATGAATTTTACCTCTGCATCGTTCACTTTTACGGTAGTCAACTTATCCAGATTGGTCACTTCAATGCCAAACAATCCTCCGGCTTTTATTTCCTCCTCTTCACCCGGCAGTATGGGGATGAAAGCAAACAGTGGAGCTTCAATGGTGAGTGACTCAATCTCCACACTTTCACCGTTGGCCATGAAGAGGGTCAGGATACCGCTCTCCACGTTCATTGTCGGCATGGCTACCGTCAGGCTGGCGGGTGAACTGCTGCTCACCTCCACCTCGGCACCACCGGTGAACTGTACCCTGGATACCAGATCGAGATCCTCACCGGTGATCACCACATTGTCACCCAATGGCACCGTGCTGTTCTCGTAGGCGGTGAAGGTAGGTTTAAGTGTTTCGATGGCTACTTCTACGGAGACACCGCTGCCGGTGTTGAGCAACAGGTTGCCACTGGTAGCAGCGTCGGGCATGGTGACGGTCACTTCAGTCGCTGTCTTACTTTCCGGCTCAACGGCTTCCGCCACACCGGGGAAGGTGAGCGAGGTTACCAGCTCCATGTTCAGTCCTTCGAGGGTGATCAGGTCACCTGCACGCAATCCGGTAGCAGGGGTGGCCACCACGTTGGCCGGTAGTGCCAGACCGATATTGGCGATGGCTACCTCCACACCTGATGCGGGAAGAACGATTACCACACCGTCTGTCATGTTGGCTGGCAGGGTGAAGCGTATCGCCTCTCCAGCCTCTGTTTCAATCACTTCAAACGGAACTTCATCACCATTTGGCATGAGTAGGGAGACCACCAGATCAAAATCCGATCCTGCAATTTCAATCACCTCTCCCGGCTTCTTGCCGGTCAGGTCGGCAGGTGCTGCCACCGAGGGTAGTACCACCTCCAGGTCACTCTCCGAGTAAACCTCGATGGGTATCTCCTCACCGTTGGAGATGATGATCTTACCACTCTGTGCCTCTGCGGGCACTGTCACCTGCAACTTCTTGCGTGTCTGTCCCGGCAGGAAAGCACCGGCCTCCACTGCCACGTTGTCGACGAAGATCACCCGTTTGATCAGGTTGAGGTAATCACCTTCAATGGTGAGAGTCTCACCCGCTTTCACCTTCAGTGGCGATACCTTGCTGATTGAGATTGGTTCAGAGAAGGTGAGCGGGGTGAGTGTCTTGATCTCACCGCTTGTGGTGACTAGTGTCAAAATACCCACACCGGCGTCCTGCGGGATCATCACCTTGATCTCCCGTTCGTTCACGGTGATGATGTCGGTCACCTGTACGGTGCCGCCGGTCACTCCCGGGAAGATCACCGCGGTGACCTCTCCCAGGTTTTGTCCAATAAAGCGAAGCTCACCGCCGCGCAGTGCGGGGGAGGGTCCGAACGATTGCAGCAGGGGATCGTTGTTCACCTCCTCTTTTTCGCACGATGGCATCAGCAGGAGGCTGCTCAGCAACAGCATGAGGAGTGCCATGCCGGACCATCTGTTTTTTCTGGTAATTATATTTTTCATAATCTATGGTTTTTATTCGTTCGGAACAACTCTGATATTGTCGATGCAGATGTAGGGGGTACAAGCGGTACCGGGGATTCCTCCATTGTAGACAAAGAAGGTAAGTCCTCCGTAGTTCCCCTTGGATGCCATCTCCAGCGAACCGCCGGCTTGGTCGTACTTGAACTCGGTCAGTGGCACCGAAACGGTCTCCCATCCATCGGTCACGTAACTGCCGCTGCTCTCCCAGGGTCTCCAAAGACCGCGTGGCGTGGTGCCGTCGGCAATGTAACCGTTGGTATCCCTGGTTGACCAGGGGGTAAAGATCATCTGCAGTGCCAGTGAGGACCAGGGCTGCGTTACGTTCACCTCGAACTTGAGGGTGGAGTTTGCAGGGTCGGAGGTAAAGAGATCACCTTCGGGACGTCCATTGGCCGACCCCCAGAGGTTGAACGAGAAGTCATCCTCGGCCCAGTCGACGGTCGGATCACCATCGAGCGAACCGGTGAAGTAAACATAGTTGCCGCTGATCCCTTCCGGGTCGCTGTTCTTGATCTTGCCGGCACGCCATCCGCCGTTGGCGTTGGTGTTGTCCCAGTCGAGGATCATACCGCGGTCGTCACGGAACTGGAATTTCGACCGTGCAGTACCGTAGATCGACTTCACGTTGAGATATCCCTTCTGTGATCCCTCAGGGATGCGGAAGGTGATCTTGGTCTTCTCGATGCTGATGATCTCGTTTACAGGGATGTTTCCTGCCATGGTGATGGTGAGCGGCACATTTGGATCGTCGATGAAGTAATCACCATAGAGGATGGCCACGTGTCCGTCGTGTGCATACTCATTCGAAATGCGTGACACCACCGGACCGGGGACCTGTACACCGAAATCGTAGGTGATTGTGTCATTCCCCTTGGTGATCATATAGATCTTGTCAGTAACCACCCCGGGGATCTCCTTCGGAATGGTTACGAAGAGATTGTTATCAGTGATGAAGCTGGAGTTAAGGATCGCTTTCTTGTCGTTGAACCACATCTCACGGATGCTTGTCAGGTTCTTCCCCACCAGCACGATGCTGTTGTCCATGAAAGCTTTCACCAACAGCGAGTCAGCTGATTCAGGAGCCGGAACTCTCACGTAGAATATCTCAGGTATTCCTTCGGTCAGCTCGAACTTGTCAGGGTTGTCGTCGCACGACTGCACACCGAAGGTGAAGAGGGCGATCAGCAGCAGTAGCAGCGACCATCCTGTTTTTTTTGTATCTATCTTTTTCATATTGATGTATCTCCTCTTGTTTAATATTGAATGGTCGACAGGTCAAACTCAACCGGATCCAACAGCAGGTTGGGATTCATTGTCAGGTCGGTATCCGGGAATGGCAGCTGAAAATGCGCATCGGTCACGTTAGGTGCTGCTGCTCCTGTATCATAGTAAGTATTTTCCGTATCAAGCAGCCCGGTGGTGTAGTATTGTCCCAGTCCGATATACTGGTTCCTGCGTTGTGCCTTGATCTCGGCGATTGCCTTGGCCGGTTCGTAATAGTGCCAGCGTACATAGTCGTACCAACGGTCACCCTCGCAGGCCAGCTCCAGGCGGCGTTCCTTCCAGATATCCTGCCAGGTGATGGAGGTTTTGGCTTCGTAACCCTGCACAGAGCGTCCCCGCACATCGTTGAACGCCTTGAGTGCTTTCGCATCGGAGGTGGAAGCGCTGTTGCCAAGCACTGCTTCGGCATAGATCAGGTAGACATCGGAAAGACGCAGCAGGTGAGTGCTGAGGCTGGTGGCCATGCGAGCCATCGCGTGCCCGATACCGATCTGATGGTCGTTGTCGTTGCCTACGATATGCTTCACCTCGTTGGCACCCACGGGACTCTGGTACTCCATGCTTTCCACGGCGAACGCGGTGTAGTCCAGACCACCCTTGTCCACCCAGAAGTAATCATACATATCACCATACATCATCATGGTGGCCTTGCGACGTGTATCCACATTGTTGCGGGTGAGGCTCAGGGCATTCTCGCCGAATGCATCCTGCAGGTCGACTGAGGGTCCACCGTAGCCACCCCAGGTGGCACCATATTCATCAATACCCTGAATACCGAGGTCGGACTGGAGCGAGTTCTGTGAGGTCCACTGGTTGGAAACCACCCAGTGCCACGCCAGGAGGCTCTCCTCGCTGTAGTTGTTCTTCAGGCGGAAGACATCGGAGTATACCGGCAGCAGGTTGCGACCGCTCTCATCAATCACCTTGCCTGCATATTCAGCAGCCTTATCCAGGTCATCCTGGTTGCGGCTGCCGCTCATGCCGTAGCCGGCCTTGGTGAGATACACCTTCGCGAGGAGCCCGTAGGCTGAGTAACGGTCGATACGCCCGGGATCATTGCTTTCCGGCAGCCACTCAATCGCCTTCTCCAGTGTCATGATGATGTAATCATACACGTTGGGAATGGTGGCCTTGAATATCTGATTGTAGTCACCGGCTGAGATCATGGCCGAGTTGTTGTGGATGATGGGCACTGCTCCGAAGGTGCGAACCAGGTAGAAGTAGGTCATCGCCTTCCACACCAGTGCCTCACCCTTCACGGTATTCTTGGCATATTCGCTTACACCGGGACCGGCCTTCATGTCGATATTCTCGATGATGCCATTGCAGTAGGCGTTTACCGACCAGAGGGAGGCCGACATGTTCGTCAGGTCCTCATCGGTAGAGTTGATGGTGAAGGTGAGGTAGGGAGATGATCCCCAGTAGTAGTTGCCCGAGAGCACCTCACCCACCTTGAAGAAACCTCTCTGGAAGTCGTACCAGGGGGAGTTGTAGACCGGGTTGACTGCCTGGAAGCACTGTTCGTCAGTTTGGTAAAAACTGTCTACCGTGTAGTTGTCCTCCGTGGGCCGGTTGAGGAAATCCTCGCAGCCGGAGAGCAGGAGCAGCATGACGCTGACAATTACGGTTTTTGTGATGATACTATATTTGTTCATATCCTGTACTTATTGAAGGTGATTAAAACGAAAGACTTACACCGAAAGAGTAAACCTGCGGGGAGGGATAGCGTCCGTTGTCGAGTCCGAAGACATTCTGACTGGCGGTGCTGGCACCGATTTCGGGATCGTATCCGGAATAGTTGGTGAAGGTTGCGAGGTTCTGGATGTTCGCATATACCCTGATGTTCTCAAGCATCCATTGGCGGGCCACATTGGCGGGCAGTGTATATCCCAGCGTGATGTTGCGTATGCGCAAATAGGATCCATCCTCAATGTAACGGTCGCTGATGCGGTCATTGTCGTTCGGGTCGTTGGCAATCGCCCTCGGGATGCGAGTGTCGGGATTGGTCACCCGCAAGTTCGTGATGTCGTCGGTCCATTCGTAGATGGTATTGCCGTTCACGGTGGCGGGGTAACTCTTGTTGGGATCGATCGGTTCTAGGTTGGCACGTTCGGTGATCATTTTCAACTGGTTGTCCCATGCACTCTTCATGTTGGAGAGGTTGATGGCGGTGTAGTTGAACACCTTGTTGCCATAGGAGCCGTTAAAGAATACCGAAAGGTCGAAATTCTTGTAGCTGAAGCTGTTGGTCATACCGAAGGTGAACTTGGGCAGTGGGGAACCGATGTTTGTACGGTCGTAGGTGTCAATCACACCATCGGGCACTCCTTCCGGACCACTGAGGTCCTCATACTTAAGGTCACCCACCCAGGTGGTGTTGTAACGGTTGAAAACGCCGTCGGTGGGATATTTCTCCGGTCTGGGAGAATTCTGCAGGTCTTCCAGGTCCTTGTAGACTCCGGCCACCTTGTATCCGTAGAAGTTGTAGAGCGGCTCTCCCACGTTGCTGATGGAAACCACGTCGCTCCATTGTCCATACCCCTCAATGTGCACTGCGTCGGTGCCGTCGAGTGCCACCAGTTTGTTCTTGTTAAAGGATATCTGGAACTCGGTATTCCAGGTGAAGGCACCCGTGAGGTTGTGTGTGCTGAGGGTGAACTCAACACCTTTGTTGTTGATGGTACCATAGTTGCCATAGGGGGCTGCCAGTGCAGAAGAGGCGTTGCCGCGTGTACCCATGTAGGAGGGCAACTGCAGCGGCATCAGCATGTCTTTTGATGTCTTGTCATAGGCATCGACTACCAGGCCGATGCGGTTGTCGAAGAAGTTGAGGTCGAGACCGAGGTTCCACTGCTCCTGTGTCTCCCACTTGATGTAGGGGTTGGCGATGTTCGACTGGCGGTAACCGAGGCCGAGACTGGAGGGCATGCGCACGATGGCAGCACCCCAGCGGTAACCTCCGATGTTTGCGTTACCGGTCTGTCCCCAGCCGATACGCAGCTTACCATTGTTCAACACCTCGGTGAGCGGTTCAAAGAAAGCTTCGTTGGTAAAGCGCCAGGAGGCGGCGAAGGCATGAAAACCTGCCCAGCGGTTCTTGGGTCCGAAGTTGGAGGAACCGTCGCGACGGTAGGTATAGGTACCCATGTAACGGTCGTCGTAGTTATAGGTTCCGCGTCCGAAGAATGAAGCCATGGCACTGCTGCCAAATCCGAAGCTAATCAGCGGATCGGTCCCGAGGCTAGGATTCTTGATGTCGTTGGAAGGAAGGGCAGAGGCGGTCACGCTCTGGTATTCATAGGTCGACTCCCACATCTCCTGACCCAACATCACTGTATAATCGTGCTTATCCATGTTACCGGAATAGGTGAGGTAGTTCTTCAGCTGCCAGAAGCGGTTGTCGTTTTTCTGTATGGAGCTCATGTTTTTCTCCCTGCTCCATTTACCGTAGCGTACGGCAGGCTCGAAGCGTTCACCGCGTGAGCTGCCGATGTCGAAGCCCAACTCGCTGTGCCAGGTAAGGTTCTCAATCGGGGTAATGTCGGCGAAGATGCTTCCGTTCAGCTTGTTTCTTCCCAGCAGGATGTCTTCGTCGAGTACCATAGCGATGGGATTGATACGCGTGTATCCTTCACGGATCACCGATGCGTAGTTGCCGTCAAGATCGTAGATTGGTATATCGGGAGGTGTCAACAGCGAGTAGTTGATCACACCCTCCTGGCTGTCAGCCAGTCCGAGGCGCTCATCTGTCTGCGAGTACATGGCGTTCACTCCCAGTTTCAACCACTTCTTGAGTTGTGCATCGAGGTTGGAACGGAAGGAGTAGCGGTTGAACTCGGTACCGATGATGGTACCATCCTGTCCCATGAACGATCCGGAAACAAAGTAACGCACCGCATCGGTACCTCCCGCAGCGGAGAGCTGATGCTGGTGCATCGGTGCCTGGCGGAACACCGCATCCTGCCAGTTGGTGCCGGCACCCAGCAGGGAGGGATCGGCAAACTCGGGACGATTGTCAGAGAGGGATACCTGGTTGCTGTAGTCTGCAAACTCCCGCAGGTTCATCATCTCCAGGCGGGCAGCCTGTCGCTGTACGCCGTACATCCCTTCATAGGTGAACTTGGCTTCTCCTGCTTTCCCTCGCTTGGTAGTGATGAGCACCACACCGTTGGCACCCTGTGCACCGTAGATGGCGGTGGCGGAGGCATCCTTCAGGATTTCCATCGAGAGGATGTCGGAGGGGTTGATGGTAGAGAGGGGTGAGATGGTGGATATGGGGCTGTTGCCCAGCGCATCACCCAGACCGAACGAGGAGCCGCTGCTGCCGCCGCCCTGCACGATCACACCATCGATCACGTATAGCGGTTCGGCATTGGCGTTGATGGTAGATTGTCCTCGCACGCGAATAGAAACGGAGGAACCGGGAGCGCCGGAAGTCATCACGGATGTCACACCCGCTGCCCGTCCCTGAAGTGCCTGGTCGAGGTTGGTGATCACCGATCCCTTGATGGCATCTTCACCCACGGTGACGGAGGCACCGGAGATGTCACTCTTCCGCATGGTACCGTAGCCCACCACCACCACCTCATCGAGCAGTTCGGTATCTTCGCTCATCTCGAGGTTGAGGGTGTTGCGGTTACCCACCACCACCTCAAGCGTCTGATATCCGATGCTGGAGATCACCAGTACAGGAGCCGATGAAGTGAGGTTGAGTGTAAAACGGCCTTCAATATCGGTCACCGTACCGTTGGACGTCCCTTTTTCCATGATATTGGCACCAATCATGGCCGACTGGTCTCTGCTGTCAACGATGGTACCGGAGACCCTTCGTTGTTGTGCCATCAGCTGAAAGCTCATGATGAGAGCCATGCATAACACAAAGATGTTTTTCATATACATAAATTATCATTAATAAAAATTAGATTCCACGATACAAATGTAGGTGCAACTGTGAAAAGGTTCAAATATTATCTTATCTTATTTTAATACTATTCTCACCTTAACATTGTATCATTTCAATCAAATAAACAACATGTCTCTAATGTTTTCTATTCTGAGTTAGGAAGAAAATCAATCCGGAAAGAAGAAGGGAAAGGGATAGCAGTGTAGGAAAGATGGTATTATTTTAACCCTTCACAAGACAGGCGTAAATGTCAAAAAAGAATAAATCAGATAATTTGCTTTGTCTTGTGGTAATTCTCACGGAACTCTTTCGGGGAACAGCCCTTTCTCTTTTTGAAGATGCGGTTGAAGTTTGAGAGGTTGTTGAAGCCGCAGTCGTAGCATATCTCGCCAATGGAGTTGGTGGTGTCGACCAGCAGGCGTGTGGCATTGCCGAGACGGATGTCGATGATGTGGTCGGAAACGGTCTTGCTGGTACGCAGCTTGAAAAAGCGGCTCAGCGCTGCCGGTGTCATGCCCACAATACCGGAAAGATCTTCCAGCCTGATTTCCTCCATGTAATGGTTGTTGATGTATTCATAGATCTTGCGCACGCGACGACTGTCAGTATTGTCCTCGATATGGGCGAACGATGAACTGGCCAGGGTTCGGTAGTTGTTGCAGAGGGAAAGTTCATACAGAATGGTCAGTAACTTGATCACGGCATAAAACCCCGACTGCTCACTCGAGAGCGTATCAAGTGTGGGGTAGATCTTCATGATGGTCTCCATGGGGAAACTGATCCCTTTCTGTGCATTGTTGAGCATCTCCCGGATGCTGATGAACTGGTTCTTGTGGATAAAGTTGCCGAAAAAAAGATCTTTTGAAAACTGGATGGTGATCTCGCGAATGCTTTTCGAGGTGCAGTTGTGCTGCTCCCAAACATGTTCCAGTTCTTCGCCGGCAATCAGTGTCAGGTCAAATTTGCCTATCACCTCTACTGAGTCACCCACGATGCGACGAACTCCTTCCGCATTTTCAATGTAGTTGATTTCATATTCGCTGTGGGCATGTAGTGGATAGGTGAATTCCGATTTGATGCGGTCGGCAATGTAAAAGCAGTCCTTGTCCGACAAAGGAGTCAGCTCATACAGGATATGGTTGTTGTGTTCATTCATTGGGCATCCGCTCTGTTAAAACCTGTTTGACAGTTGGCAAATTTATAGATAAAAATTAATATCCCCTCCCCTTTGACCGTTTTTTATTCGCATCATTCAATCCGTATCGGCAGAATTGCTCAGACCCACCACCGGATAGATAAATTCTTGACACCACCCGGTTAGCAGGATTGTCATTCGCCTGACACTGTCGGGGAACGGCCTGCCCTATGGCATGCATCCCTACGTCACATGTGTATTATCTATTACAGAACAAGAGGGGTTTTTTCGGAAGGTCAAAGGCAGGAAGAAACGGTGGATATGGAAAAAACGCTTTCTGAGAGCCTGTTGAAAGGTAGTGGTCCCACTTGGGCTTGAACCAAGGACTCCCTGATTATGAGTCAGGTGCTCTAACCAACTGAGCTATGGGACCTTTGTTTTTGGTCGGTTGCGACCAAAAGCGGGTGCAATATTACAGTTTTTTGAGGAAAAATCCAAATGATTTCTCTTTAAATCACATGCGGATAAATTTAAATATCGCAATGGCGTTTATTGAGGGTGTGGAAAATACCACATTTGTGTTATTTCCGCATCAAAACAGGATCTATACCTTTGTAAAAAATAATCAGGCATGTTTCGCAAGAAATTTGAATGAGAAGGATAACTCAAATTAATTTAACAGAATATTTATGGCAGACATTAGTTTTAGCGTAAAAGCGCACAGTGAGAACCCTACTAAGACGGTGGTGAAAGCCCGCTCGTTTCAGATGATCATAGATGAACCGGCCGACCTGGGAGGTACCAACGACGGAGCCAACCCGGTGGAATACTTGCTGGCAGCTCTCTCCGGATGCCTCAACGTGATGTGTCACGTGGTGGCACGTGAGTTGAACATCAACCTGCGGGGATTAGAGATAGAATTGGCGGGCAGGTTGAACCCGGACAAGCTGTTTGGAAAGGAGACCAGCGACAGGGCAGGCTATAAGGAGATCGACGTGGTAATCAACCCCGATACGGATGCCGACCGCGCAACGCTCGAGAAGTGGCTTGAGGTGGTTGGGTCACGCTGCCCCGTGAGCGACAATCTGAACAACCCCACTCCGGTACATATCAAGTTGAAATAAGTTCAACCTTTTAAATTGAGAGAGGGCTGCCAAATGGGCAGCCCTCTACTTTTTTGGTTATTCTTCCGGATCGGTCCAGTCGCCGTGATCCTTGATCAGCTGGATCAGATGTTCCACCGCCTCCGCCTGTGGAATATTCTTCTCCACCAGCTCCTTGCGCCGGTAGAGCGATATCTTGCCATGCTCGGCACCCACGTATCCGTAGTCGGCGTCGGCCATCTCACCGGGTCCGTTGACAATGCAGCCCATCACCCCAATCTTGAGATGCTTGAGGTGGGAGAAGTGCTTCTTCACCAGTGCCACGGTAGTCTGCAGGTCGAAGAGTGTGCGCCCACAGCTGGGGCAGGAGATGAACTCGGTCTTGCTGGTACGCACGCGGGCTGCCTGTAGGAGGCCAAAGGCATAGTTATCCAGGTCGGTGATGGCGATGCTCCCCTCGTTGCTGAGCATGATGCCGTTGCCGAAACCATCGAGTAACACCGTGCCGAAATCTACACCTCCCTTTATCATGACATCCTCGGGATCATTCTCGCTATAACTTCGCTGCAGTACAACAGGCACACGACAGTCCGCGTTGAGCAGTGTGTGAAAGAATGCCCGCTGCTCCCCCACACCGTTCAGATGATCGGTTGTCAGGATCAATACTACCTTCTTGTCGGCTTTGATCTGTGCCAGCACCACTTCATTCAGCTCGGGATATGAGATTCGCAGGAACCTCACCGGTGCGTTGCAACCTTCCATCCCTGTCATATTATTTACCGTGAAGAGCGGGAAATTGTCAATCCGCTCCTCCCAGGCGGGAAAATCGACGATCGACTTCATCCCCTTAGGGAAATTTTCCGGAACGCTGCTCCCCACATAGATATAGTCGGGTATAAAATGGGGATTGATGGTCATATCGTTTATGTGGCTCCTGTCGGAGATCACTACCGGCAAGTGCTCCCCGCCGATGTTCCAAACCGCTTCGGTCTCACGCCGGTCGGTGGAGAAAGGAGAGAAACCGGGATAGAGAGTGCCCTCAATGGCACTGTGTCCCTGGCGCTGCATCACATAGTCCACTAACTTGCGTGCTACGGGCACCTCCGCCTCGGGATCTTCGCTCAGCGACACCCGGATGGTATCTCCCAGTCCATCGCTCAGCAGGGCACCGATGCCCACGGCCGACTTCATCCGGCCATCCTCCCCATCGCCCGCCTCAGTTACTCCAAGGTGCAGCGGGAAGTGAATATCTTCCTGGTCCATACGATCCACCAGCAGTCGCACTGCCTTGGTCATCAGCAACGTGTTGGAAGCTTTCATAGAGATCACGATATCGTTGAATCCCTCCTCCACGGCGATGCGCAGGTACTCCATGCAGGACTCCACCATCCCCTCGGGGGTATCGCCATATCGACTCATGATCCTGTCGGAGAGGGAGCCGTGGTTCACACCGATGCGTACGGCGGTACCATGCTCCTTGCAGACATTCAGGAAGGGTACCACTTGGGCTCGAATCTTATCCATCTCCCGTGCATACTCCTCTTCAGTGTACTCCAGTTCGGCAAAGGTCTTCTGCTTGTCGACGAAGTTCCCCGGGTTGATGCGCACCTTCTCGGCCACCGTTGCCGCCACCAGGGCAGCACGGGGATTGAAGTGGATATCGGCCGAAAGAGGGGTATCATACCCCTTCTCACGCAGCTCCCGGTGGATGTTGCGCAGGTTATCCGCTTCACGGACTCCCTGTGTGGTGAGCCGTATCAGGTCGGCACCGGCGGCTATGATCCGCTCGCACTGGGCTACGCTGCCCTCGGTATCGCGTGTATCGGTGTTGGTCATCGTCTGCACAACCACCGGAAAGTTCCCCCCCATGGTAATGCTCCCCACAGGTACATCGACCGTGGGACGACGTTTGTAATTGAAAAAATCCATTCGTTTCCTTTATTTCTTCAAAGGTAATACTTCTATCCAATATCCGTCGGGATCGATGATGAAATATAACCCCATCTCCTGGTTCTCGTAGCAGACGGCTCCCATCTCCTTATGGTAGGCGCGCATCTGATCGTAATCACCCTCCACCCGCATGCAGAGATGCTGCTCGTTGTCGCCCATGTTGTAGGGCCTATCCCAGTCGCGCAGCCAGGTGAGCTCCAGGGTGAAGCCGGTAACACCGTCGCCGAGGTACACAAGGATAAAAGAGCCATCGGAAGCCTCTTTACGCCTCACCTCCTTCAGGCCCAATGCCTTGTCGTAGAATGCCATGCTCTTTCCGAGATCGAATACGTTGATGTTGTAGTGGTCAAATCTTGCCTTTACTTCCATATTTATTTGATTGAAATGATTGATTACGATTGAAAAAGGGTTGAGGGGGATAACCGTTATTCCAGGTCGAACGATTGCCCCGGATGGCTCAGCGGGAGATAGACGACACCGTTTCGTTCAGCCTCAGTCGCAAACCGGTTCGCCTTCTCATATTGCTCCCCGAAGTGCATGGGCAGGAAATAACGGACACCTATCCTGGAGATAAACTGCGTTGCTCCCTTCATGTAGTCGCTCCCCAGGCGGGGATCTACCGGGAACATCACCAGGTCGAGCCGGTCGCTCTCTTCCGCCAGAAGTTCCAGCTCACAGAGGAAATTGTTCTCGTAACTAAGTGACTCCTCTTTTGCGACCTCCTCGTTCCAGTGCCAGTTGTTTAGATCGCCGGCATGGAAGATCCGCAGGTTGTTCCACTCCAACAGGAACGATCCCCCTTCATCGGTGGAACCGAATGCTTTCAACCTGATATGCCGGTCGCTGTACCGCTCTTCCTTCCTGAGATAGACGGCATCGGCACCTGCACTCTTTCCGGTACTGAGCAGATCATGCGAAAAGATGTAGGTGATGTTCTTTTTCCGTTCTTTCCAGGTGAGTATCTCCGGATTGAAATGATCCGAATGGGAGTGTGTGCACAACACGTAGAGATCCTCCTCCTTTCCGAGGAGGTAATCGTTGACCCAAGTGGTGCCATCTTCACGGATTGCATCTTTGTAGTAGTCAAAGATCACCGAAAAGGAACCGAACTCTATCAGATAACAGCTATGATAAATATATGTGACTCTCATATTGTAAAAACCTATCCTTAATAACAAACGGGACCCGAAATGTTCAACAGGTTTCACATAAAAATTGATAAAAGAGTGTTGATAAATTGCATGACCAAGGGCTCATAGATCGTTTTCCGTTATCACACGCTATCACTCTGTCGGTTTTATGTAGAGTAAAACCACATACTCCCGGAATTGGTGGTTGGAACTGCAAATTTCTTACTACTTTGTACTCAAATGTTTTACTTTAATAAACAGACAATCATGAAAAAGTATGTTGCAGAAATGATCGGTACCATGGTACTGGTACTAATGGGCTGCGGAGCAGCCGTATTCGCGGGGGCCGGTCAGCCCTTCGACTCAGTTGGCACCCTGGGGGTAGCCTTCGCCTTTGGCCTCTCGGTGGTCGCCATGGCCTACTCCATCGGCAGCATCTCCGGATGTCATATCAATCCGGCTATCACGCTTGGACTGTTCCTCACCGGCCGGATGAACGGAAAAGATACCGTGATGTACATGATCTTCCAGGTCGTCGGCGCCATCATCGGCTCTGCCATTCTCTGGTTCCTGGCCAAAGATTCCGGCTCCACCACCACCCTTACCGGTGCCAACGGCTTTGCCGAGGGAGCGATGACCACCGCATTTGTGGCCGAGGCGGTCTTCACCTTCATCTTCGTACTAGTGGTACTGGGTGTAACAGCAAAGAACGGTCTGAACCAGTTCGCCGGACTGGCCATCGGACTGGCACTGGTGTTGGTGCACATTGTCTGTATCCCCATCACCGGCACATCGGTAAACCCTGCCCGCAGCATCGGCCCGGCACTCTTCGAGGGGGGAGCCGCCCTGTCGCAGCTCTGGCTCTTCATCGTGGCACCGTTGCTGGGTGCTGCCATCGCCGCCATCGTTTGGCGCAATATCACGGTGGAACCAAAAGTTGCCACTGCATAAACCTCTTCGGCAACAATTGAACAGGAGGCCGTCTCATCACATCAGATGAGATGGCTTTTTTTGGAAGAAACAAGCTATTTACTTCGCTACTGGTTCTAATCTCGTTCTAATATGGTTCTAATATGGTTCTAATATGGTTCTAATATATTCGAACCAGATTAGAGTCAGTTACGACTGAATTAATACGCAGTAAAAAGCCAACTAAGGCGATTGTTAGTGGATGGGATGAAAAAAAGCCATCTCATTTGCATATTGAAACAGCCATTTTTGGTCTCTCTCCTGCATTTTCTGTAAAATTACAGCCTCGTGATAACATATTTCCTTCCAATCTGTTTAATAATTGCACATTTTTTGTACATTTGCGCAGTTTTTATCAAAAAGAACCCCGATTGCGCCATTCATTGGCAACTAACGGGCAATCAAAAATAGATTCAATTATGACTCACAATTTATTAAAAGGCAAAAGAGGGATCATCTTCGGCGCGCTGAATGAGATGTCCATTGCATGGAAGGTGGCTGAAAGAGCCGTGGAAGAGGGTGCCACAATTACCCTGTCGAACACACCGGTTGCAGTGCGAATGGGTGACACCAACAAACTGGGCGAAAAACTAAATGCGGAGATTCTACCTGCAGATGCTACAAACGTGGAGGACCTGGAAATGGTCTTCACCAAATCGATGGAGATCCTGGGCGGTAAAATCGACTTTGTGCTGCACTCCATCGGCATGTCACCCAACGTTCGGAAGAAGAGAACCTACGACGACCTCGACTACGATATGCTGGCCAAGACACTCGACATTTCGGCCATCTCTTTCCACAAGATGCTGCAGGTAGCCCGCAAGCTGGATGCCGTGGAGCGGGGTGGCTCCATGCTGGCACTGACCTACGTGGCTGCACAGCGTGTTTTCTACGGATACAACGACATGGCCGACGCCAAGGCACTGCTGGAGTCAATTACCCGCAGCTTCGGCTACATCTATGGCCGCGACAAGGGGGTACGTGTGAACACAATCTCCCAGTCGCCCACCATGACCACCGCAGGTAGCGGCGTGAAGGGGATGACCGACCTGATGGACTTCTCGGAAAGGATGGCGCCCATCGGCAATGCAGATGCGGATGATGCGGCCGACTACTGCATCGTGATGTTCTCCGACCTCACCCGCAAGGTGACCATGCAGAACCTCTTCAACGATGGAGGCTTCTCCAGCATGGGCATGAGTCTTCGCGCCATGAAGCAGTACAGCAACGGCCTTGATGAGAACCGCGACGAGAACGGCAACGTGATCTACGGTTAATTACGCTTCTGTCAGACAAATAATTTAGCTTCCGTCAGCCGACGGAAGCTTTTTTTTGCTACATTTGCAGGCTTATGATGATCAGGATTTACAATGAGAACCCCAATCCGAGGGAAATTGAGAAGGTGGTAACGGTACTCCGCGAAGGTGGTATCGTGATCTACCCCACCGACACGCTCTATGGCATCGGTTGCGACGCCCTCAATGTGCGTGCAGTGGAGAAGATCTGCGACATGAAAGGGATCAACCCTCAGAAAAGCAACCTTTCCATCATCTGCAACGACCTGAGCATCATCAGCGAATATGCCAAGGTGAGCACCCCGGTCTTCAAGCTTATGAAGCGCAACCTGCCGGGCCCCTTTACCTTCATCCTGCCCACCACCTCCTCTCTGCCGAAGATCTATAAGAAGAAGAAGACAGTGGGAATACGTGTACCGGACAACAACATCATCCGCGAGATCGTTGCCCAGCTGGGCAACCCGGTGCTGAGCACATCGGTGGTAGATGAACTGGAAGAATCGGAGTACAGCACCAACCCGGAGCTGATCCACGAGAAGTGGGAGAGCTTCGCCGACCTGGTGATCGACGGCGGTACCGGCGGCATTGAACCATCTACCGTAGTGGATTGTTCTGACAGTGAGCCGGTGATTATCCGGCAAGGCAAAGGAGTGTTAAATCTCTGAAATATTTGCTTTTTGGATTAAATTCTTATTTATATTTACAGTCATAACCACAGTTACATTCATCAATTCAACCCTATGAAACATCTATTTTATTCCCTGTTCGCGGTGATGATGCTGCTCACGATCGTCACTTCCTGCAAGGAGAGTGATCCGGTAGTGGATCAGGAAGAGAAGGGGACGCTCATCTCAGCAACATACAGTGCATATTCCTCCACCTTCATCCTCACCTATA